>Ga0065720_1019184_pt1 | contig 33841 bp, 26 predicted proteins | sample Thericmetagenome_FD_59107 | JGI IMG/M metagenome (GOLD analysis project Ga0065720, IMG submission 59107) | Thermophilic microbial communities from the Joint Bioenergy Institute, California, USA of rice/straw/compost enrichment - eDNA_2 v2... | ecosystem: Engineered > Solid waste > Grass >... | reverse complement strand
GAGATGAGGTTGTTCTGATGACAAACTTTTAACATTGTCAAATTAGAAACAAATTATTATTCTTTTTAATAATTCAAATTAAGTGCGGAAATCTTATACAAATCACTGGAATGAAATGGACCAATTATGAATATATCACCACATATATCAAAAGAATCACGTCTTTCACACACACTCCTGTATGAGAATTTCATTGGACTCAAGAACTTTTGAAGGAATTGATGGAGGAGGTTCTAATTTATACCACAAATAAATCAAGACAAGATTATCATAGAGAGGAGTGTGGCAGTGTAGCTCTTTGAGGAATTAGGCCCAATTCAGACAATGATTCCAGAATTTTACTAGGAGAGCTCCAAACCTGAAATGGCAAAACCACCACAATTTCAAAAGATGTCGGATTCTATCCTCACAGTTTTGAGATATAACTCGATATCTTACACTCAGGTTGTTTTTTCTGAAAATATAGACTTTGACTTTATGATGGCAATGTTGTTGGAAGTGGTGGTATTTATCTTCCCTGACAGAATTTGATTAAGTATTTGGATGGAAAATGGTATTTATTCTCATGAGTTTTTGCCTTGTGGCGACTATAGCACTAGAATTATATTCTCAAAATTGCGAAGTTTTATGTCCTCTCGATAAAATGTTCTAATGTTTTGAATTTTCAGATATTTTTTATGAATACGATTTATCCTTCCATTCTAAGATTTATAAAAAATTGACAAACTTGAGGGGAATTAAATGGCGTAATGCGATTTGTTCGGACTTACCATTTCACATCTGTAGTTCTCTTTCATGCAGATTTCGACATGAATATTATGGCATAGTTAAAATTCATAGATGGAAGGTGGTATTATTTTTCTTATTCCTGGAGAATTTGAATGTTTCTGCATTGATATATTTCAAGAGGGAGGGTGATAGTATAAATTTAGGAGGAATTCTTTTAAATTTTCAGCTTACGATTACGGATCTATTCAATATTTCATAATAAAATCTTTATTGAATTACTGTTAATTGATATGCATGAAATATCATATTATCTTGTAGGTTGAGTATAGAAGATGTTTGCTCTAGCTTGGTAGACTTGACTTTCCCACCAAGTTTTCATGACAGAAGTGATCTTTTGTCCATTAACCGTTGTTTCTTCTGTAAATCTAAAGTTAGATCCTGGGATCAAGTCAAGGAAGCTGATTCCGGTCCAAGCAATAGCATTGTTGATATTGATACTTTTTTCAAACTTCAAAGTTCGATCACCATATCCAGACATAAGGTTTCCACTGCCCATTGGATGCAATCCTTTTCATAGACAAGGATAGTTGCTCCAAAATAATAAAGAGCAGTATCGTACCAAGTCATGGCAGTAACCTTCAACTTGTTAGCTTCAATGCTGCTCACATTAAGGCTAATACGAGCATTGTTGGAGTTCATTCTGAAGCCAGTGATACCAATAGTGGCACCAGGGTTAGTCATGGCCCTAGGATAGTTAAGGGTATATGTAATAGGTCTTTCAGTATAGAAATTAGTTGAAAGTTTCTTGAAATTAGCATTATTACTGTCATCTTGAAGGGTCAGAATATAGATTCCACTCTTTGAGGAAATGGTGGCAATCCACTCTACTTGTATAAAGTAAAGGGCAGTATTAGGTGAGACAATAACCTTAAGGTCAAATCCTTCAGTGGTCACTTTGTAACAAGGACTCTAAGTCCAGGAGCATTCTTAGAGAGATCCAGAGATGTGATAGTAACACCAACGCTTGGCACTTCAGAAAATGGGCTTGGGAAAGGTACCCAGACAGTTTCAGATCTTTCAGCACTGGAGGCAGTTGGGAAACTGTTGCTATACGTTTTAGTGAAAATACCAGTACGAGTAACGTATTCCCCGTAGTTAGGAATGTGGAGGAGGACTTCTTGTGCAAGATAGACAACACTATCTAACCAGGTCCAGAATTTAGTATTAGCAACTTTGCCAGAAGTAGTAGTCTGGGATCTTGTAGCTTTAGCACTAAGGTCAACGAGATTAATCCTGACCAAACAGATCCAGAAAGAGTACTAGGGAAGGCCACAGATTTGATTTCTTCTCTATTTTCTTTGCCTTTAGAAAGCGTGCCTGATCTAGTTGTGGCTACAGAAGCAGTGGCTCTATCAACTGTCTGTTCAAAGACAACAATAGCTACTGTGGCAGTCTTCCAGATAATGTCCATCCAAGTTGAGGCCTTAAGTAAAAATCCCTGCTCGTTCTCTTGGGTAGGCTCAAGAGTGAGCCTTGCGTTCTTCCAGATCCGAATTCATACCCAGAAATAGCGACTGCAAGGCCAGGGTTGGTGAGAGGACGAGAGTAGACGAACTTGACAAAGGTGGCTCTGTCCCCCTCTAATTCACTGAATCCAGCAAGGGCTCTGTTAGTGTTCTTGGATATTTTATGTTGGTGGACTCAGATATCACTCTTGGAAGGAATTGTGGCAATCCAAGAGACATGAACACCGTAAACTTAGGCACCTTTAGGGGCCCCAACAACAAGGTCAAAGCCAGTGGTAGTGATAGATTCTGCATGAACAGAGATTCCAGCAGAATTAGTATTGACATCGAAGCCAATGAGGGCAACAGCGACTTTTGGAGTTTCATCAAAGGGTTGAGCGAAGTTAATTGTGTATCCCTCCTCCCTGTCTTTCTCATGTTGGAGTCTGAATTTATGGACGTGGTCAAAGTATTGCCAATGTGTTCCTGTTTGGGTTGAGGGGGTTGGGAGAGCGCAGTACAATTTGTTGGTTGACAAGAAAATCGATTTGGCTGGGGTCGTTGATGAATTGTCAACATCGATGAGGACTGTTTCATACTTAGAAGCACGATCTTTAACCCTGACAGCTGATCCAAGGGCAATTATAGCGAGGATGAGGATGCTTTTGCTAATCATCTTTCGAAAAAAATTAATCATAATTAAACACTGACTTGACAGCTAAAAACGCTCATGCTAATTACTAGGCGTTAAAGAGTTATTTCAGTTGCCAAACCCATTCTGGCTCTTGTTCACAACTGGATCGCCACTGTTTTCAGGACTGCACAATGCTCTTGATATACCTTCTTTAATGAATATACAAGTATTCATCATAGCAAATCATTTAGGAGCTCATTCAATGGAATATTCTTCCAATTTTATACTATTTCTTACCATAGTCCCTTGATATCCTAGTGGATTTCCGATTCAAATTTAATTAATTGAAGGGAATTTGAAGCTTCTAAGATACAGCTAGACAACCAAAAAAAATCTTGAGCATTCTGGAGTACTAGCCTGCTATAGTTGAAGGAAAACTCTTACAATGCTGAAGTACGACATAAATACAATGAGGGGAAAACTTTATTTTACAGTTTATCAAATCTTTACGGAAATGGATAAGAAAACTTATGAAAAGATATTGTGAGGATATCTCTCTTTCTGTTGGATATTGGTTGAGATCTTCTAAATTGACTATGAAAAAAATTTTTTTCCAAATTAATATATTTGTATTTTTGATATGAATTAATAAAACTAATATGAATTAATAAACTTTTCTCTCAACTCAGCTAGGAAAAGTATTTCTGATTTCAGATTAATTGATAAAATCTGGTATACAATAGATAAAAGGAGTCTTACTGATCAGATGTTTGCACCTCTTGATCGCTTACTGAGAGAGGACTATTCTTACTAAGCCTGCAAGTTTATGAAATATTTCTTAGCAAAATTGAAAAAAGTTTGAAGAAATTTTCAATAAAAATTTATCTTAAATCTGCAACATGAACAATCCATGGAAAGGTTATGAAAGCGGATTTCAGATCTTCCTCCCAATATCAAACATCAAGCATTACGAGATTCTCTTTCCAACTAAAGCCAAACTTGTCTACAATCACTATATTAAGCGCCTAGTTATCCTAAAATCACACCAATTAGAAAAAATCTCCTGTCAAAATGGCTGGAGCTTCGTCCATTTAAACTTCATGAGGCTGATAGCTGGTCTCTCCATGAAGGACTTTAATCTGATAGAACAGAGCATAAATGTTGCCCACGGAGAGGCTAAAAACAAGGCGTTTCACTATATAATCCTGCACATGCAAGAAGATATTCAAAACCCTGAGAAACTCCAGTCCAATTTTTCCTTCTACAGGTCTCTCTGCAACTGGATCCTCAAGAGATTCAACGAGCATATAATAGAATACAAAGACCAAAGCATCAAAGATCTTGAGCCACTATTGCACACTCTCAGAGAAAAACTTTTCATCCCTAAGGCCACCTCCTCGAAATTCAGCAGCCTACAAACCTCCCTAGGCGAGGTGGCCTTCTTCAGCCAATATCAAAAGACCCTCAAGGACATAAAACTCGAAATCAGAAGGCAAGATAACCAACTTCTAAGGGAACAAAAGGCAAAATATGACGAATTAGAGTATAAGACAACTCCTAAGCCCTCTGTCTATAATGATAGGCAGCCCTTGGAGCTCCTTCTCAAGGGAAAAGTCTCTGCGATGCTCTATGCATGCAAAGACAAAGGTTATCACCTCGAAGATATCCAGAACAATTTAAAGACTGTCATGCTCTACTACATGAGCCAAAGCTTCCTGGGCATAGAGTTTGCCACCAGTGTCCTTGAGGACATCGGTCTAAATTCCAAGCAGGTTTTCTTTGAATATTACAAGAACTCTCTGAGAAGGGATATGCGCAAGAGAATAAGACATTATTTCAAGGAAATAGGTGTTACTCAGCTAACTGATGACACTGCTAAGGCTTTTCTGAAGATAAATGAGATCCTTTGCCCTTTAGATAGCGTTACAATTGCTATCAGAAGACGCCGATCAAGGAAGCCAGACTTCAGATTGGTTCTAACTGATGTTAGGAAAATTCAAGAGACTCAGAAGTTTTGGTCTCAGAATCCTAAAGATTCTGGCCATGCGATAATTGAGAATAGAGTTGAGGATTTTAGGGAACATTTGAGCTCTTTTAATTTTGGGATCTTTGAGCTTGATGACTTCCACCCTGACGAGACTAGTTATATGGAAAGATATCATACTATTACCAAGACGTTGAAGAACTTCAAGGATATTGAAGGGCCTTTTAAGCTTGAGGATTTCAAAAAGTTTGAGCGACATATTCAGGAAATGAATTCCAAGGTCTCCAAAGACCTAACTAGAGGGAGATTTGAGCCTAATTCTTATTCGAAAATGAAGGAAAAATGTATGGTTCTATTCAATAGTCTAATGGCTAAGTTCCTGGGTAGGGAGGTTGACGTGTCGGGCATTATGTTCAAGAAGGTTAACTTCTATAAGCTGATCGGATATTTTCAGATGAAACTGAGTATTATCGAGAAACTGAACCTGGAGCAGATGCTCTCTATTATCATAGAGAGGCTGGAATTGGACATTCAAGACCACATTGAGGTCTTTGGACTGCTGAACCTTGAGGAACAAAGAAAATATCTGGATTTCTTGTTAAGATACCAGATAGATAATAACCAGATTTTGAGCTGCTTGGAACTGTTTAAATGGTTGTTGGCCAATAATAGAACACTATTTGAAGAATATTTTATAGAGGAATCTGGCTGGACAGCAACTCCTGAGCCATTCCAAAAGGCTTCTAGCTTATTGAAAGAAACTGTGTTTGATTACCTGGCTGATGCGGAAATTTTCTTTGAGGAAGACCTCGCTGATTTGAGAGTATTTATCAAGAGGCTTGCCTGCAAAAAGAAAATCGCAGTCAGTTCGGACTTGATCCCTAACATAATTTACGGGAAGCTGGGAGACTTTGTCAAGCTATTGCTGGACAGATCTTTCATATTTGGTCCTTTACACTTATTCAAGAAGCTAAAATTTGATCTGAACAACTTCCTTGATATGTACAAAATATCCCATCCACTCCAAAGAGCCCTATTACTTTCCACAGAAGGCGAAAAGTACATGGGGGAGATCATATCCTGTCTTCAAAGCGAAAGAAACTCCAGTCCCAGGGCCACAGTCAATTGGGAAACTCTAATCTGTGAACTAAAGTACAAATCAATGCTCAAAGGTGAAAACAATGATGACCAGACTGATGAAACCCTTATGTCCACCCTTCTCTCGGTGTACCAAGGCTTCAAGCCTGGGAATCTTGTTACAGAGTTCCTATCGAAGCCCCTGCTCAGCCATCTCTCTGAAACACTATATGATACCGCCCTGTATCATCATAAGTATCTGAAGCCAGTCAATAGAGAGGTAAGAAGCAGTCAATTTGGGCCTGATAAGAAAACGAGCCTTACTATTCATTCTATAGTGATGGGAATGCCTTTTACGGCTTATTTGTATTTCAGATATAATAGGGCATATTCAGTATTGGGGCTGCTTGATCCCAAGAATGTGCCTAGTGATTCTGTGGCTATAAAGGACTTGATTGCCTTGCCTGTGAAGCCAGAAAAGGATGAGAATATTAAGATTTATGAGATTATTAGATCAGTTTACAAGTTGATTATGAAGAGGCCGTTTGATATACAGATAATTTCCTCCCTGGAAGCATTCCTCAAGCTAATTGGACTGGATTCTGAATTTTTCCTCATTGATATTGTTGTCTATAGGAGAGTCTTCCTGAATCTTTATAGTGAAGAAAATCCTTCTGTGAATGATGAGGACTTGATAGACCTCCACATCTACAATGAACTAAACACCTTAAAGAAGGATTTAGAACCGGAAAAGCTAAGAGTATCCTACGCTGCCTTGGAACAAATGGAGCTTTTCCTAGAAATTTTCTGCCAAAACTTATCATTTACCCTCAATATGACAAAACATGCAAGTAGTGGTTTTGGTTCCACTTTGATTGATGCTCTCCAGATGCTCGAAAAAGCCACTATGTCTGTAGAAAATCTACTGAAAAATGTCCCTCAACAACAGCGTGAGAGCTTCAAGAAGCTAGAGTCCCCTTGGAGATTAGTCTCAAAGTTTTGTATGCTGCATAATATTCCCTCTTCTCTCAAGCTTCTGAATGAAATCTCTGCTAAGAATGATTGGGTTAGACTGCTATTGGAACTCGATGTTCAGAAATGTCCCACACAAACTGCCAGAGACTTTATCAACAAATATTTCCATCATGCAATCCTTAAAAAGCATTTGCTTGCTTCATTGGAAGAAATAGAAGCTGAAAATGAGACTTTCCTAGAAAGAGAGCCTTCAACCATCGAATATAACGAGGATCTTGAAAATGAAATTATCGAACTAGTTCAAAGAGAAGTTCAAGGAATTCCCTTTAAGGACAATTCCGACCTGGTAAAGATAATTCTGAAGGTACGATCGGTTTTCCAATCGAAATTAGAATATGTAGAGATCACAGAGATGATAAAGAAAAGGCTGAGATACTCCCTTGCAAATTGCCTTATTGAGATCGGAGTGAGCAAGAAATCTGAGATCTTTTGCCTATTTGGCGCATTTTTGGTGGATTATCTAGCTGATGTCGCCTGCTTTAGCCACATGAAGATCGAATTCACAAGGAGCTATCCTGAGCTTGCCGAGGAGCTCCCATATATGGATGATACGAAGATTATGGTGGTGTGGTGCAAGAAGAACATAAGCCGAGTTATTGAAATTATTGATATCTATTATGGAGAGATATCTCTTAGATTATTCTTAGAGGCTGTTTACCAGGCAAAACAGAACAATTTTGAAGAGATGCATAAGAGACTCATTGACTTTGCTGATGGATTTCTTACGGAAAGTACTTCTGAGACCAGGACGAGGGTCTGCCTTGCTACTTTTGTGGAGACTGTGATTGATGAAATCATCAAAAGCCAGCTTCTGACTGAGTTTCAGCTGTCCAAGATCCTTGAATCCCTATATTTTCTGAAATTCTCTAAGAAATATGAAGACCTATACGTCAACTACTGTGCCTTAGTGAGGGTTAAGAGAAAGATTTTGCTGTCAAATTCTTATGATGACTCACTGGATGTCTTCGAGATCATCTTTGAGCCCTTTGATATCTTCTTCAAAATGCTCGAAAATGAGATGTTCCTGGAGGCCAAGAGCTTCGGATCCTATTACTCCCTGGAAAAAAGCTTCGCCCTATTCATCCAAATCAGGCACATTTTCACAACCCAAATTGAATCAAAGAAGAACTCGAAAGAAAATCACAAGGCTCTTATCAACCAAGTCCTGGTTTTATTGATCCAAAACAACGCCTTAGTCTATCAGAGCGCATATTACCTGAGTTATATTGCCTCCTTTGAAAGGCTAACCCTCTGGGATCAGATTTATCTCCTCAATATTGCTCATAAGCTCTTCAAAGAAATCGAGATTTCGGAGCCAGGCCATCACAAATCCTTAGCCAAGCTTAAGAAGAAGAAGGAAAAGGCCAGGATAAGAAAGGAAGTCCTTACATATGCTTTCTATCCTCAACAGATCAGAAAGCATATCTTCCTAGAGAAACAATCCCAGCCTGATGATCTTTTATTCATTCTTGAGAATGCCGACGTTCAACCCAATATCAATTTCTCAAATAACTTGGAAAACTTGCTGAGTAAGTCCTATCTCAACGCGCTGAGCAACTTTGACCTTCCCTTCATTAAGGACCTTCAAGGACTCTTTGGTAATTTATTGGAAAACAACGAGATACACATGTTATTCTCTTTCACTGAGGAAACCCTCGCAAACCTAATCCTCAAGAACAGCTATCTAAAGGATCTCCTCACTCTCTTTGGCTTTGAGGAAGATTCTCTGTTAATAAAGAAACTTCTCGCGAAACAGAAGTTTATTCTTAGTCACGCAGGAACTAAAGAGGATACTCTATTAGACCCCAGCCCGACCTTAAAGAGTACGAACTCTAAGAAAAATGAGGTGATGAGATTTATCCAGGCATATCAACCTATGCTAGGGGCCTACCCTAAGGAAAACCTAACCACATTTGCTAAGGCTTACCTCTACTTCAGTAGGCTTTTGGCCCTGCAGGAGAGAAAAGAAACTGAACAGGGCTTCCAGTTTTACTCAATTGAATCCATTTTTAAGATGCTAAAGGGAGCCTCATTAAAAATGATGTTCCAGAGTCTGTTTCTTTCGGAAGATACTCGGCTTGAGATGGTTGCGATCACTAAGTTCTTCATTACGTACATAGGGTTTGATATAAACATGTTCACGCAGGAATATTTCGACTATGCCTATGACGAGCTTACAGTTTTTGAGAAAAAAAGTTTCCTAGAGAGGCTCAACAAGACCAAGAAATACGAGGATTTCCTCAAGAAAATTGTCTCATTTAGTCTCATTATGCCCGAAGAATACAGGATCAAATCCAGCAGAATCTGTATAAACTTCCTCAAATACAATAAAGTAGACCCTATGAAGCGCTGCCTATTCCTATCCCTAGCCTACTATCTCCTCTGGGATGAGCCAAAGGCCAATAAATATCAAAAGAAGCTCCTTATCTTAGCCAAAGAACTAATAGAAAACACAATCTCAGAGAAAATTCAAGGCACCAAGGCCGAGCTCACTGAGAGCATAGACCCAATATGCATACTACTTATTGTCTTCGAATGGCATCCTTACCTCATCTCTACGCTTACCAAACTACTACAAAAGCATAATAAGCCAGATTTATGGTGTGTTTTCTTCAAGAACTTAGACGAAAATTGGGGTTCCATCTTGTTACAGAGTTCTTTCAGACTGGGAAACCTGAGCCTGCTGGAGCATGAGATTAGTGACACTCCTTTGAATATGGCCATTCTCCTTCACGAAAAAGCTAAAAATTATCTAACTACTGTGACAAGGTCGATTTTAAGTATGGAGGAAGGAAATGAGATTGAAGGGCGGTCGATAAATGAAAAGCTGAAGCTAGTTGAGGTGTATATGTCAACTGGGGAGGAACAGGCAAAATGGATGAATCAGCACTTGAGTTTAATTTCGAGGCAGCTCATGGAAGCTTATAGATATTACTCACTTGCGAAGAAGGACCAATGTGCGTATAAAATGATTAGGTTGGCTTCGAGAGTTTTGGCACTGAACCAAGTGAATTAGCTGCATTTTTAGTTAAAATTTTCTATTTTGTAAAATAGGTATATATTCTTACTTAGTCTTTAATTCGCAGTCCGAAAATTATTATCTACTCTTTCAAGATAAGCCCTGTGAGTGTTAACAAGATAAATTGTAATAGAAAAAACTGTGTAATTCTCCATTTAGCTTGTTATTCTATTTTTACGACCTGAATATATGCAGAATAAGCCCTTGAGATACCAGAAGAGACGATGGAGTTCAAATTGATGGTTTATGCTATACTAAGGGTAGAGAGGGACTGGGTTGTGTGGGTGAGAGATTGGTCACTTTATTGAGAAAATATTTACATTAATTAAATGCTGTGAAACGAGGACCTATGGAGTTCAAAAGCTAGGGATTATTTTTGAGGAAGGGGAATCTCGTTGAAGGGAGTAATGTGTGTAGTGATCTGGTTTACAGTCAAGGAGTTATAGAAGGAATGTATTGAGGAGTGAGGCGGGATTGCGAGTCATCTGGGGATTCCAATAAAAATTAAACACATAAGGTAATTGAATATATTATTTCAATGGGTTAAAGAATTAATACTAAAAGAAATAAAATTATTGCTTCTAGACAAACAATATTGAATCATCAGATTTAAATCGTTTTCTATTGGGCCAAAGTTTCTATAAATTGGATCCAGCTTAGTTTGTAATAATTTCAAAATCAAAATGAACAAGTTCATTTTTGTCTTCCTTGCCGTCCTCGCAATCACTGCCTCCGCAAAATTCAGCTTCAGAGACCTCTTCCAGAAGAACAGAACTCCTGACTTCAAGGCTCAAATTGATTTCTTCCTTGGAGCCTCCTCCGTTTTCGGTCTCGAAGATGCTGCCAAGTCACTCCTCGTCTGCACTGGAGACAGTGCCGTCTTCCTCTTGAACATTAAGGCTGCCTTTACTGACCTCACCCACAAGAAGGTTAACTCAGCTATCCAACACTTCGTTGAAGCTCTTAACAATATTCACGCCATTCAAGAAGACTGCCCTGAAGGAGCTCTTCCCTTCATCAAGACCTTCGGACCCGCTGTTATTGCCTGGAGAGCCAACCCCACCGTCTTCTACACTGCTGTTGCCAAGAGCTTCGCTGCTAACCCTGTTGCCACCTTCAAGGCCACCTATAAGCTCTACCAAGACTACAAGCACAAGGAATTCAGAGCTGTTGGAGAAGACTTCGGAACTCTCCTCGAAATTGGCTTGAGAAACTATTTGACCACCATGAGCAATGATGCTGTTTTCATGCTCCAAGTTAAGGACGAAATTAACCCCAACCAAGCCCTTGAATTCTTCTATGGATTCAGCTCTGCCTTCGGTCTTGATGATGCCGCCCTTAACCTCGTTGCCTGCGGAACCACTGACTCCAAGGCCTTCATTGAATCTGTTAGAAGCCTTATTAAGGATATTAAGAAGAGCGACTGGAACCAACTTCTCAATGACGCTGTTGCTCTTTATGGAAACGTCAAGGCCCTCCAAACTGACTGCCGCTCTGGAGCTGTTCCCTTCATTAATGAATTCGGACCTGTTATCAATGCTTTCCACAAGGATAAGGCTGCTTTCTTGGCTAAGGTTGGAAAGAATGTTCAAAGCAATATGGGAAGCTTGTTGTTGTCCTTTGGAAAGATCATCCAAGACTTCAACAGAAAGGACTTCAAGGATGCCGGTGTCCAATTTGGAAACGATCTTCATATTGCTATTAAAGGTGTTGCATAAGTGAGTATATTTTCATCGATATGCTCATAGTGAAATCTTTTTCACAAAGATCCTAGTACTAACTTGTCTCTATTTAAAGAAATCCATCTAATACACTCTTACTCTAGCTAGGATAACTCCCTACTACCAGTTTTCCTATTTCTTTCTGGGCTAAGTCTGCTAGTATTTATTTTCAATATTAGTTAAATAGAGCTTATCTTTGTTTGATGGGTGAGAATTAGGTAACAAGTGTGAACATTTCTTGATGCATGGGGTGGGAATGCCATCTGCAGAAGCGATTCTGATCCTATTTAGAGAGGGAAAAATCCGGGCTTGGAAGGGATTACGACAGGATCTGTTGCATCAAGAAAGCTAATTCAAAATTTAAATAAAAATATTTTACACATAATGGGAGCTTGTTGTGGAAAAGGCAAAAAGCCTGAAAACCCCCACAAGAATGGCAGCACGCCTCAACCAGATCCAAGAGTATAGGATAATTTACCTGCCTTAAATAATTCCCTAGAAGGCCACAGGTCAAAATCAAAATGCAAATTTTGACCATAATGGAAAGCCTGCAGAGCCTCTTAGCCATGACCAAGGCAGTCCAAGCCATCTTTATGTAATTATCATTTAATTTCCTAATTTCTCAGGGCCAGAAGTCCGACAGACATAACTATGCAGAATTTGGTAATTTTGATGTAAGACCAGATAATGCGTATGACTCCAGTAAGTCAATTGTTCAAAGAGAAATAATGTATAATTAGCCAAGAGTCTGAAGCAAGTCAAAGGAGTTAATCCCAATGACCCTGGATCGAAATATTCCTTAAAAACAAGTCAAGAAGCAGATAAATATAAATTGATGTCAGGATTCGATGGGAAAAATCCAGGTGCCCTCAATTACTCCTACATGAATACATCAATGGGTGGATACGAGGATCCAAATGCCAAGTTCGTGGTTCCTCCCAACTCATTTGAAATTATCCATGAAGAAAAGAATATTGATCCGGAAGACTACTATCTGGACATGACAGAAGCTCAATGGAAGCAGATGGAGGCTTCCATAGCTGAACAAACCAAGGAGAATCACAAGGAAAAAGAGTTACCGGATTTGACTGGAAAAGGACAGAGTGTCCTGATGGAGTGGTCAAAAATCCTCCAGAAGCAGTTCAATCAAGAAAATCCTTCACTCGGTCTTTCGGAGAACAAGAACAAGATATACAAGGCATATAAAACTATTCTTACTCTTAAAGAGAGAAACTGGTACGAGGAAATTACTATCCTCTATAAGGAGAAAAACACCATGTCTAAGGCCACCAGCAGCATGACTGGCGTTACCTTCGATAGAAAACTCCTCCAACTCCAGGAACAATTCAGATGGCTCGTCGCCGCCGTTGGAAACGTCAAGTTAAACTACAATAGCCTAGTCGGAGCCCACGAATTCCCTCCCTTCAAGAACTCCAACAGGAGCAGGAAAGCCCTGGACAAGCTCGAATCTTCCAATACCAGCATGGTTAAGGGAAATTTAGTGACAGACTCCGATGATGAGGGCGGCCAATCCCCAGTCAAGGCCATGTTGCAGAACTCCATCATCCCCAGAAAGTCCCAGCTTGCATCTTTGAGCTATAAAACCCTGCCTATTGACCCAAGACAGAGCGCTCATGCTGAGCTCCCTGATCCCTTTGCCCCGATCTGGCAGAACGGATTCGTATGGAAGGGAGTCTACTTCAAGCTATATTCTAAGAGGGAAGCTAGCAAGCTCAAGAAGGAGATGAAGGTCCTCAAGCACCTGGCAGTCGAATGCCTGCAGACAGAAACTAGCATCAAGATTGCTGACGCACAGGGAAATACTCTCAATCCTAATGAAAGTATCGACCCTACGAAGCAATCATCCAACCAGTTTGTGAATATTATCTTGCCTCTGATGTGCACAGTAGAAGGATCTTCATGGGTCCTGCTGGGTACGCCAGTGCTCCCTATTAAGAAGTCTTCTGCTGAGGACCAGAGCTCAAAACTTGCTCAGGAGGCAAGCACAATGTTCAGAAGTAGCTTCTTATTGAGCAGTCTTACTCCTAAGAACTTCAAGATCTTTCACAAAAGCGAAGAACACCTTATCACTAACTCTGTTACAGGACTTCCAAGCCACTTAGGCAGTGGAAATTATAACATAAACCACTTCCTCGTGCTTAGTAATGTTGGAAAAATTGGTATTCCTTTACCCAGAGTCGACGTCATGTTCACTTTGAATCAAGAATCCAATGCCCATGTGACCTTCCTGGACTATCCTAAAAGAGGAGTTATTGATGCTGACCTGATCAAGAAGCTTCTAGGATATGGAAAATTGGATGTTGGCGTAAATGCCTTTTTCAAGAAGGATCCTAAAGCTGATAATAAACCTTTCTACTTCGAGATCATGAAGTTCAAGAGAGCTGGATGGCAATTCCAGATGATCTATATTGTTGGAAGGGATGGCCTGCCAATCAACTTTACAAAGAATAGAAGAGCTATGGAGCTTCTGTCCTACTCAAAAACCAAGAGGTAAGCGATTTTGGTGTAATTTTCATTTGTTAGTAAGATGGAAATCAGAGGAAATGTGGTCATCTTTGGTACTCTTCACAATAGAGACACCCTTGTCCACCCCTACTTCCTATCCGACAACTTTGCTGGACACAGTTTTGTTGAGAGTCTTTATGAAAATGATTTCAATGTGAGCAAGAGTGGAAAGCCCAATGCTACAAAGGCTAATGACTCGGTTCTTAAGGACGGAAGACCCAGCTACAAGTTCCCAAAGATCTCCAAGGATGATAAGATGTTCCAGGAATATCTCTTCACAAATATCTCAAAGTCCCTTGAGTACATTATTGACTATCTCGAAAACACAGATAACGTCATCAATTTTGCATCTCTCAAGGAACTTTTCCACAGAAAGGGAGTCAATATGAGACTTGAATGGATTGTATATGTCAAATTGAAGAGAGAAAGAGTCAAGACCCTTGTTGGAGCCGACATCTTAGTTAGATGCCTTAAGAAAATGCTCGATAGCAAGACCAGCAAGAAGCTCTCCGCATTCAAGAAGCAGTCCCCAATCAACTACTTCGAAGCTGCTGCTATGAAGGAGAAATTCGATGAGCTCTTACAAGACAAAAATGAGTTCCTTCTTGAGCTCTATTACAAGAAACTCCTCAGCCTTTACATGAACATCCTCATGAGAAGCTACACAGAGGTATCTCTCATGTTATTTTTGTAAATTCCTAGCCTCCTGCTGAAGAAGATAGCTTCTTTAGCGACCTCAGCACTGATCTCTTCCTCAACAGAATGAGAATCTTTGACTTTGCCAAGAAGCTCTTCGATGGCCCCACCTTCGACATCTTCCTGTCCTCAGACCTTATTGCCAATATAATCAACATCGGATACCTCAATGCCAATGTCCTCTTCGATGTATAACAGCATTTTCTCCTTTATAATCCCTAGGCTGTTGAATATCACATGAAGGTCTGCATCAACTATGAATTTGTCAGACAAATCAGAAATGACAAATACACTAATTTAGTCTCCTCATATGGGCCCCAACCCCTCAAGCCCGCTGATTTCAATGTTCTCTTCGCAGCAGAGAACTATCTAACCATCAGAGAAAGATGCTATCTCCTCCTTCTCAAGCTACTCCCTGCCTTCCCCTCCAATAGCACAACCCCTATTGAGCTTATAGTCCCTTCTGCTCTATACAAACTCAGAAAGGACATTCAGGGATCTGGTCTTGAATGCTACTTGAGAGACTATTATGAGGTCCCTGAAACTGAAAAAATCAATGACTGGGTTGTCCTTCTAGAAAGTGTCCTTAATGGCCTGTATGCTACTAACGGCGAGCAAACATTCCTAATAGAGGCTTTCATTCTTCAGCTGATTCTGGCCTTCTTTGGAGAAAATGATACTGATAACCAGCCCTGCCTGCCCATCTTGGAGAGAATCAACGCCTTTGCTAATAGCTTCCCTGTCTGCACTGCAGAATTGACTATCAGCATCCATAGCTGGTGCGGACTCTTATCTGAAAGCAAGTCATTTGCGGACTGTGAACAAAGCTACACCATGGCCCTATTGACTCTACATAGGTTATATGGAGATCCTAGAGGAAGAGGAGCCTATGGCACTCCTTGGGAACTCTTTATCACCTGGAGGTTGTCAATCCTCTCCAGACTCCAAGGCAAAGTTCATGATGCCGAATATGCTGAAGAACTCTTTGACGCTACTGCCATGACCTTAAGGGACAATCCTCTCAATTCCTTTAAGAAAACCCATCACGTTTACCAAGATCCCTTCAAGGAATTCTTCTCTGGTAACACTTCTAAGACCGAACAAGAAGCCTTTACCTTCCCTCAGAGACCAACCTTTAAGACTATGACTCTCAATGACCATCCTTTCCCCTACTGGACTCACAACCTGAACTACGATGAGAATGTCTCTAAGATTGACACTATCACCTCAACACTCCAAAAGTCTCCCCAGTTACTCAAATGGATCATGACCCACATCCCCGCCTTCCAAAACTCAGGAAAACTCTGGGACACTGCAGATCTTAAGGACTTCATCCTTGCCATTATGCAAAATACTTTCAGCAATGCCGGCTCTGTTTCCTCAATTAGTGGCCTTTCCTTAGAACGAGGAAAAGATAAGAGCTCAATTCTAGACGGAACCTCAACCCCCAAGAGCGGCATCTTGAAGTTTGATAAGAAGAGGGACAGATTCCAAGGTGGCAATCTTGTTCAGATCTTCGAGAAGGACCCCTCCACTCTATATAAGAAAGAACTTAATGGTGTAGTCTACTCCTGGGGTCAGAATAGTGAAGGGCAGGTCGGAACACCCCTCAGCAGCGTGGAAGAAATGGACCAACCAGGAAAGAAGATGAGAATTTATTATCCCAAACAGATCCTTCCTCTCAAGGATACTATTGTTATCTCAGTCGCTTGTGGACATGCCCATTCAATGGCAATCACCATTACTAAGACTTTGCTGGCCTGGGGCTCTAATAAGTCAAAGCAGCTTGGTCTTGGAGATAAGGCACCCGCTCAGGTTTATGTTCCCACCCCTGTCCTTGGCATATCTGATGTTAGCCAGGTAATTTTCTTATATTAATAGTTAATGTTTAGGTTTCTTGTGGTTCTGAGCATACTGTGGCCTTGACAGGAAACGGAACAGTCTATTCATGGGGACAAGGAGATGGAGGCTTACTGGGACATGGAGATACACTTTCTCAATCTTTTCCCAAAGTCATCCAGGGACTCAAGTCCCTGGAAATACAGTCCGTGGTCTGTGGAGGCCTTCATACATTGGCGCTGACCAAGCAAGGAGTTATCTATTCTTGGGGTAATCAATAATTTCAATAAATAATCTGCATAGGTCGTGCTGAAGGAGGACAGCTTGGTATTCCATTCAATGAACTTACTCACGATCCCTCCAACAATGAACTATATCTGACGGTCCCTAAGAGAGTTAGAGGGGCTATTGAAGGTGTTAACATCGTTCAAATTGCTTGTGGAGATGCCCATTCTCTTGCTCTTTCTCATACTGGAGCTGTCTATGGATGGGGATATACAAATTCAGGACAATTGGGACTTGGTGTTACAGGAGATAACTATGATCCTCACTCACCATACAGCTTACAAGTCAAGGAACCCCTTCTTTTGGAGAGACTGTCTAATGTCAAGATCACTGATATCTTTGCTGGATCAACTTTCTCGCTTTTCTTGAATGATAAAAAGGAGCTTTATGGATGTGGCTTGAACGATTATAATCAAATTGGCCTTGAAAAGAACGTCACAAGAATTAACCATAACCTAGATCATTACAGACATGTCTCCTCTTCCAATAAGACCACTGAATGCCCTGTTCCAAGGAAGATCGATTGCTTTACATCTATGCCTATTCTCAACGTCGCCTGTGGAGAGAACCATTCCCTTGCGGTATTTTATCTTTGAAAACTCAATTAATCTCTTTAGCTTGTGTACTATGATTCATCTTACATTCTCTTTGCCTGGGGAATGCAAAGACATGGACAGCTCGGTATTGGAGATATACAGGCCCACTTCTCTACCCCAAGGCCAATTTCCTTCCTCCAGTCTGTCAGAATATACAAAGTAAGATTAAAGGGAGATTTATATTGAGTATATAGATGGCTTGTGGAGCTTATCACAGTCTTGTTGTGTTGGGAGAAGCTTCTAAGGTGTTTAAGAAGGTAAGATTGTTGAATATTGAGGCTGAAAGTTATAGGAAAGTTTGATTGATAGAGTTGAGAAGAGGACGGATAATAAGTGGAGTTCGATATCTTTTGAAGTGAAGAATAGCTATGAGGATATGATTGACAATGCTTTGAATAACTTGGACAATATAATTCCAAGCGAGGAGGGAAAGATTGACAATCCAAAGGCTATGAAGAAAGGAAATTAAGTTATCCTTAACAAAGAAAAAATAATTTTGCGATTTTGATTTGATATTTATTGTAAATTCCTGTTTTATTTTCTAGGAAGGCTCATACTTGAGTACGGCTTCGTAATAAATTTTTTATCATTGTCTTAACAAACAATTTCCGAAAAAGATCACTATTTATAAACTTGTGAAGAGAATGCAAGTCTCTGCTGATCTGAAATCAGGCAGATGGTAAATTAACACCAATAAACTCACAATAAATTTGATACTAATATAAACATACATAAAACTCTATTTTAGCTTAATTGGTCTTTCCTTTAAAACTGAAACTCGAGTATAAGCTCCTCATTTCTCCATTACTGAATCCATTAATTTCCAGGGTCTTCTGACTAAGCTGCCCAATAGATATTCTCGAAGTTACAGATTTCTATTAATTAGATATCCTTGACCTACTCTTACTTGCATAAAACTAGGAAGTGGAGTATTAGGATCTACTTCTCTTGGCAAAATCTTGTCAAACTTAGGGCTTCCCATTCTAGTTTGTTATACAAGCATACAAATCTCTTACTTTTTCTTAAAGTATGGGGAGTCCGATGTCAAAAAGAAACTGCTGTCAGTAAGTGTAACTGAGGGCTTATTAAGTGGCTTTCTTGGAGAATATGTCTCAAACTTTGGCCCAGGTTTTATAATCCTCTTTTTACCGAATTCCCAGTTGGGGGAGTAGTCAGGGGCAAATTCCATATCCTTGAACAGCTTGAATTTTTCCCTTCCTATAGACTTCTTGAAATCTATAGAGGGCAATTTCCTTGTCGATAAAATAGATAATTTACAGATATACTTATATCCAGAGTAGACTTTGGGAATAGGATGGGGCTTGAATCGGTCCTCGTGAGGATCACTGGCAGGTTTAAAGAATCTTCCTCTAAAAAATATAGAATAAAAGAGGTTGTGCAGTACCTCTCAAGCTGTTTATCAAAGTCAATACAAGTAAATGTATGATGTTTTGGGAACTCAGGGACAGGTCTTGAGATCAGAGAATATAAAATTAGTTTACTTATATAATTGGTCCTCTTCTGTCTTGCTTAGGGACTTTTTAAGATGAGCAACAGGGCTTTCGTACTGTTTGGGCTTCTCTGAGTCATAGTTAAAGAGAACAACGGTTTTCCTTGAATTTAGACTCGAGTTTAGAAGGGTTTACTTCTCGATTGCCTTGTATTTGGGATTGTAGAACCCAATAGGTGGTGCAACAAATCGCTTTCCCTAGAATAGTTTCCCAGTGTAAAAAGTACCATTACTTTTATTCTCTCGACTTCTTCTCTAGACAAAGTCTTCTCAAAAATAGATACAACAGGCTTTGATTTGCTTTTGGGAAGACTTTTCGGTTTTTCTTCCTCTTCTTCTCTTGGTCTTGGCCTGGACCTTTCATCTTGGTCCTACGATATTAAAGCAATAGGCTGAACAAGTACAATTCCGAGTTGGGGCAGGGCACTAACCCTATAATACTTTTTTTGGTTGTTTAGGATCTCGTCTTTTCTGTGGAAGATCATATACTTCTCAAAAGTGAATCTCCCAGGCTTAGAAAACATTCCAGAGCCGCTGGGATCCGAGGGGTCAGCTACTAAAGCCATCTCGAAAATGAAACTTTATTAGGAGAGAAATAAATATTAATTTTTGCACTTAGATACTATGAAATTGTTACAGGGGTACTCTGGAGGGACTAAACTCAATGAAAATCATGAAGGAAGGCAGGATACATAAATAGCCTTAGCAAAAATTCTTTTTACAGGGATGTCGGGCAGTGTAGGTAGTTTGGAGGAGAAAAAGAATTTTTTTGGAACTTTTGGTTCAACATATACTCGATATCTGGTACAGTAATAGAGATATGACACATATATCTCTTAGAAAATTAATATATCATCAAAATAGGTTAGGTGTTTGTTTGGTCACATGGGAGTCAGTGAGTTCCTCTTGAATCTGGTCTCTCTTGGCTCTGTAAATTTCGTCATAATCGACTTTTATTCCATCAGACTAAGAATTGATTAACAAATTATCTTTCTCAACAAACCTCTTTGTAATTGGTAATGTGGACACTACCTGGATGGACACCCTTCATGTTCTCCATAATCTTTGCCCTACAAGATTATAAAACACCAAGTCTCTTTACAATATTTTGTCAAGATAGTCCCTGGTGTTCTGGTTCTCCATGTTGCTCACAGGGAGATGTAACTTATATTCTGGGGCGAAATAGTCAGTATAGTCTGTGACAGGCAATTCTAGTATTTTCAGGTCAATTCACCACAAAATTACCATTTGGAAGTTCAACATCCAGAGCAATCGAAGTTTCATAGGTCCAGCATCTTGGCACATTTCTCAGGGTATATCCACCCCCTGTCAATTTTAACCAACAATACAAACATTTTACCTCCGAGAAGTAATAAAGGAACTCCGAAGCTTTTGGTGAAATTGACTGCTTCTCCATGGCCTTTAATAGAAAGGTTAAAGCAGCCAAGTCTGTCTCCAGAAAGACTGTCAGATCCACATTGTAAAACAATAGCTTCTGGCTTGAATTTCTGCATAATTTCGGTCAAAACCTAACAATGCTCTAACTCTCAGCATAACAAGATAGATACCGCTTTATACACCTGCTCATAGGATAAGTCGTCCATACCATCCTTGAGAGGGACATTTACAGAGTAATTCAGCCCTTTTTCAGCGCCCTTGTCATCTACATGTCCTGTTCCTGGGAAGAAGTCTCCAAATTTGTGAAGGGAGAGGGTCATGACCCTGTCACTAGTGAAGAAAGCCTCTTCGACACCATCTCCATGATGAACATCAATATCAATATAAAGGACCCTTTCGTACACTCTAATTGATGAATTACTCCTTGATTAATTGTTACTTTAACAGTTCCAAAATTGCAAGCACACAGTCATTGATATAACAAAATCCAGAAGCTTCACATTTCTTGGCGTGATGTAGACCTCCAGACCAATTAATAGCAATGTCTGTTTTTTTGTCATTTAAAAGTTGCGCGCCCACTAATTCAATTATCTAAAGTCGCTATAGGATTTACATAGGGAGCCGCTAGTGTACAGGCAGCAATAGTCATACAAGGCAGGAAAGACTGGGCAGTCATTGTCGAAATTAACTAAAACTTTAGGGACATTCTTGGAAATATTACATTGAACGAGCTGGTCTTCGTACAGGCTCTTATTTTCGGGTGTGATTACTTTCAGGAAATCGATGTACTCTCTTGCATGGAAAACTGTGAAGTCATCTTCTGTGATCTTGAAGGCATTGGAGTCCTAAGAGGAACATTAATAAATATCTCAGATCTGTTACGTATATCTTCATCTTGTTATATAGACCATACCCACGCACCAGTTCGTCTGTCATCGCGATTCTGAAGGGCTTCATGTAGTGACCATTAGCGTAATGGTAAAGACCGATCTCTTCATCAAAGAAATAGGAGACGGATTTTTTAGTTGACATTTTTAAATATATGTATTCTTATCACATATCGAAAGTAAACAGATTTCCTCCCCCTGGACCATCACGAGTCAGGCCCCCCTCCTGCAGGCTGTGAGCAGTAAAATATATCTAAGTAAGAAAAAAAATGCTGGGTATAAGACTTTTGAGAAAAAAGGGTCAATTTCTGGAGGAATCCTTGAATTTAGCGGGGTGGACGGTTTGATAAATGGAGCAGGGAGGATGGTCAAGACTAGAAGGGTAAGGAATTAAAAAGATCAATTCGGGAAATATCTGATAAGGCTTAGTGTATAATTATTAATATTTATTAGTTCTTGAATAATGGCTTTAGTACCTTACAAATCTAACGAATTGACTGTAGACTTGTCTGACAGCACGACAATGTTCTATGAAGTCAAGACTAGACTCTCTAAAGGTACGAATTTTACTCCACAGAACTTAATAATAGATCATTCAGTCTTTCTTGATGATGATATCGCCTCAGTCGTTAACTATATGGAAGATATTAGGAAAGTATGCTGTATTAGTAAATAATTAAAATTTCAGGGTGTTGTGAAGAGCCACAAGGAGCTTAGCGATTTTCTGAACAAAGAACTCGTCGATATCATTAAAATTATCATGCAAAAGAAGTAATCTTAGCTCAGAGTTAGAACTTAACGGTCATAGTATACGATATAACAGCGAGATTAGAACCCAAGCGAAACTGCAGCCTTTCATCTATAAAGTCTTTCTTTTTTGTCTGGAGATGCTGAATATTAACTATCCGGGTATCTTCGAAATTTTGGAGATGCTCCTTAACAACTCTCACAACTACAACAGCTATTTCACCTTCTACGGACCCAAGGAGGTTGTGGTATCAGCATAGTTTTACTTCCCTAATCTGCCAGAGTGAGGTATATAAGAAGTTCCCACAGACTTTTACTATCTGTCCTCTTGCGAAATATTACCAGGAAGAGGAAATGCTTGTCCCAAAGGAGGAAGAGAACCAGCAGATGAAGGATGAAAACTCTCTTGCTGCAAGAATTATCCCAGCATTAAGGTTCCCAGGCAAGGATTTTGTGAAGAGCTCAGTAATTTTTGAATAATTTTCCTAAGCTATCAGTGTCTGTTTCAGAAAGTGTCCATTATTTACCTGATCAATGTCAACTACTTTATCCAAATTGGGGGTGTGGAGATTCTTACCGCCTATGCAAGATCTGTCAGGACCGTACATTGCATTCTTTCCACCGTGGAAATCTTCAACCAACTTCAAAATTACGTAGACGAGGAATATTACAACAAGGAAATCCTACCCAATGTCCTTGAAATGCTCAAGACCCTCCCTGCGCAACTCAACGACGAGGAGATCAAAGCTGCCAAGAAAGAAGACATCTCTAAGATTATTAAACTGCTACATGTAATAGTTAATTTGAGCATTTCTCATCATTAGAGCTCAGTTAAAGGAAACTTCGAGAAATCCCAGCTCACAGAAATCCTCTCCAAATATGAGCTTGAAATTCTTTTAATGTAAAATGTATAAAGAAATTTCTGATATATCTAGCTGCTTGAAGAGTCAATATATGGACAAAAGAATGTATGCAGTGACCACTTTAGTCGAGAAAATTGCTGAGGCAGAGAGAAACCAAGAAGACTTTGAAAAATTAAAGAATCTTAACCCTGGAGCTGATATAAAGCCCCCTCACTGGTTCACAACTGAGTAAGCGTCTTCGAAATAAAAGATAAGTGTATAGGAACTACATTGAGTGGCTGGTGAAGAACGAGATTGCTGGAATCCTTCTAGGAGAGTCTTCTCACACCGAACTCCTGAGAAGGAGTTCAGCTCTTTTCAGGTTTTTGTTCAGAAATAAGCGACTCACCATGGACAACATTGACCAAATCTGCAAGATTGCTCTCGAAAAGCATGACACTCACAGAAAATACATCCTCAAGATCCTAAGTGATCTCGCCGAATTAATGAACCCCTCAGAACTCCAGGAACTCTTCCAGAAGATCAAGGAGATGGGCGCACAAGAAATCGACCAGGATATCCTACAACTTATCAAAACTATTGGGAATAACATTACAATACACCTTCACAAGCCCAAGGAAGCATCTGGTAGCTCATCGATGAATGGTGCAGCCTCAGAGTCTTATGGATTTGGACGTGGATCTTCAGCGTCAAGAAAGAAGAGAGTAATGTTGAAAGTGTTTTGATAATTATGGTAGAAAACTCATGAGGAGGAGAGATTGCCTCATTTCGGCAGACATAAGGGTAATTTTTGTGTTAGTGTTGCTGATCATACTAGTAGATCAAGATACTGAAAGCATTTATAACTTGATTCAGGATGCTGATGACCACAGATCGGGCTACACCTTTGAAGAGCATATTGAAGACGAGACAGAAGGAAAACGCAGAAAAGGACATCACAAGGGAGATCTTGAGATTGACATTGAAGATAAAGAGAATAATAATAATAAGGAGAAGAACGAAGAAATTCTCGATGAAAATGGAAGAAATCTAGGCAGAAGTATCCTTGAGTACCTCTGGGACCTCATCATGAATAACTCCAATATCAAGGGCGTCACCCAACCCATCATCACCAACGTATCTTTTCTTAACAATTCACTAACCACCAGACCACCTCTATCATCAAAGAGATGTTAGGAGGCAAGCTCAGCATTGAAAGAATGCATTTTGTTGAAAAAGCCATTGTAGCAATTGCCAAGAACAAGATCGTGAATGAGTCCATAGATGTAAAATTTCGTTTTCTATTCTTAACTCGTAGATCATTCAACATGTCCTCAAGAGCCAATACCCAATCATCAAGAAAGACGGAGGGTCCCTTGCTAACAAAAGAGACTTCGTCCTATACCTGGATTCTGAGTACTCCATTACTCATGTTCTATTCAGTTCCCTTATTCAACTCAAAAATGATGTGATCAACCTTATTGATAACCAGACCAGTCCAATTATTATCACAAATGGAGAACAATCCCTGGACAAGAACACCAAGATCACTCTAGAAGTTGATGATTCCGATGTCCTGCGCGAAATTGTTAGCGAAGATGAGATCAAACCTGAAACTTCCAAGGACATTGGCTCCACTGATGTCTCCTCCATTGACGATACAAAGCCCTCAGACATCCAAACCAGAAAGGATAATGGAAATGCCCCTGCTGCAGGCTACAACAGCGAAATTATCAACGCATATGTCAAAGATTTCGAGTCAAGATTAAGATTCATCAGATTGTTGAAGACCAGTTCTTATGAACAATTGGAATTCAAGCATGCCAACCTCCTCTGGAACCTCCTGGTCGAAAATGCCCTGAACGAAAAGGAAAGAGAGGTCTTCTTTACCTTCTTCACCAGTGTCATTTACTCTGCCAACAGTACTTAATTTCCTCAAGTTTTCTAACCCTTTAGGCGAATTTAACATCCTGAACGAAGACATTATCAACTACTTGTTCTCAGACATACTTCTAAACATCCAGTTCACATCCTACACCACCCCTATCTACCACTGCTTTGAGTCCTTCTTCATGTACCTCAACAAAAGATATGAGCTAATCAAGCCTGATGGACACAACTTTAAGGTCCTCTCCCTTGATCTTATTGGAATCGAATCCCTCTGGGAACTCTACTTGAACTCAATCGACCCTAAAGTCAACCAGAAAGCCCAAGATTTCCTTTTAAAATTAGCTACTAAGCTTGCAGATAAGAACCAAAGGACATATTTCATCGATGTCAGCATGAAGCACATCGAAAAGGCCTACGCCAGCATCAAGGAAAAAGGTCATGGCTCTAAGTCAGAAGACTCTATCCAAAGAATCTCTCTTTGTTTGGACTTTATTGTTAAGCTTCTTGAAGAATTTGGAGAGTTTCATGTCTCCAGAAGCCACTCCCAATCTGAAGCTATTGTAGTTAACATCAACAACTCCACCAGCAATGCCATGAACCCTAAGAGATTCCAGCTCACTCTTTACAAAACCATGACAGTTGGTGAGGCTAAAGCCCTAATCGCCTCAAAATTGAATCCTCCTCTTGACCCCAATGAGCTCATGCTTATGAGCAGAGGAGCAGTCATCCAAGGCAACAACACTCTCCTCGAGGAATTCAAAATCACCAATGAACAGAGCATCCTATGTACCAAGCAAAGTACAGAAGACTTGGAAATGCAACCCACTCCTTTTATTGGACCTAAGCTCCCAGAGGCCAACCCTGCTGAAGTAATGGAAAAAGTCAGCAATCTTCAGATGCTCTTCACTGACTATGACATCGATTTCCTCAAGTTTGTCCTCAAGAAGAAGAACTATGATGTCGAGGAGGCAGCTGGAACCCTCCTTGACCCCACCATGGCCGAAATCTACAGATCTCAGATGGAAGATGAGGAGAAAAAGAATCCAAAGGAAATTATCACCTCCAAGGAAAAGCCCAAGGAGGGTGAGGTTAGGCTCAGCCAAATGATTTCAAACAACGCTCAGAACTTCGAGCTCTTCTTCAAGTTACTCGCCCTTGAAATTCACGCAATTGACGGCAAGATCTGGAACCTACTCATGAACCTTCCCATGAATACTGCCATCTACGACAGCATTAAGAATCTCTTCCTCATCAAGGCTGACATAATCACTGAGGAATTCATTTTCCAAGAAGTCGACTGGAGACAAATCCTCGACCCTCAGAACATGCCCAAGCTACTCTACTCCCTTCAGATCATCAGTAACTTAGTCTCTTGTGTCATCCTCGACGAAAAGGACCAAGACATCTACGAGAAAGCTGACTGGAGAGTCAACTTCCTAGATCAATCTGGCTTCTCCTATCTCTTTGACCTCTTCCTCAACTTCACCGCCCAATCCCTCGCTAAACACGGCAACTCCGAAAGAACCCACAACACTGAGGCCAAAGTCCTTAATATCATCCTCAACATTCTCAGAATGTATACTAACGCCAGTCTCCTTGCCTCAGCTCCCGATACCCGACAAAAACTCATCTTAGAAGCACTAGGTCTCAATCCCAACGACCCCAAGCACAACCCCTTCGCTACAGATGATGCGCCAACCACAGTAGCTGATATAACCAAGGGCGATCGTAGCTCTAACTCGCCCAACAAACAAAACGATGTCAGTGATGCTGCAGTAGGTGGTGCAGGTGGAGCAGCTGTCAAGCCCCCTGCTAAGGAGGTCTTCCAAGTCAATGAATTTAACGAGTTTGTTAAGTCTTTGAAGGATAGAAACAGAAATCTTCTTCCAAAGATCTTGGAGTCCTTCAACTTTGAAAAATTCATAAATAAGGCCCTTGAGATCATCCAAAGCACCCTTGATGCCTCAGACAAGGATAAAGATCTCTCCAGTGTTATTCAGACTTGCATTGAGTTTATTGTACCCTGTGTAACTGCTCATCCTGACCTCTTGAATCTCCTCTATTCCCACCCTGCTATTCCTCATATCTTCAAGACCGTCTTCATGAGCTGCCAACAGCAGAACGTTAGAACTCCATTGACCCATATGATCACCTTCTTGTCTAAGAACTCCCAGCAAATCCTGGTAAATAGTGACGAAACTCAGGAGCTCCCTGAGAGATTCTTCTTAAAGACCCTCCTCCCTTTTATCTTTGTCCTCAGAATTGATGACAACATCAACGAGGATTACTTCCTCATCCTCTCTCAGCTCTTCCATATTGTTCCCAAGAGTATTATCAACAGAATTACCGACATTGGAAGACTCTTTATCTACACAATCAGATTCATCAAGGACCGCCCCATCCTCGAAGAACGCTCATCAGACTCAGGAGACAAGGTCCTTGGAGGGCTCTTACTCTTGGCCCAGACCCTGATAGAAGTCGAGCCAGAACTCAGAAAGATCTTCGACCAGAAGACCAGCGAAGCCCTCGAAGAATTCAACCTCCAGAATTTCGATCTTATCAAGGAACTTTATGACTATCTCTTCTATCTCCCCAAGGAAAATGAGCACAATGATCTCACTCTAAACCTCCCCAAATGCAAGTATAGAACCACGAGAAGCCATGCCTTCAAGCTCCTCTATCTCTACAGCAAGGGCTATGAGCCTAACTTACACCAGACTATCGATCTCCTTGCCTGGAACCACCAAAACCTCCCCAGTTTCAACCTTGAAGCCTCTTCATCCTCAGCCGCCAGTGCCAACCTTGAACTCAAGAACGTCACAGGCTACGTCGGCCTCAAGAATCTCGGCTGTACCTGCTACATGAACTCCCTCATCCAACAATTCTTCATGACAATTCCCTTAAGAAACACCCTTCTTAATGCCGAAGTCAAGATCAAACTTGGCGAAGAACAAGAAGTCTTCTTGTCCCAATTAACTAAGGAAATGTGGGAGGCCCATGAAGCCAGCATCAAGGCTCAGCTTAGCGATAGTGTCCTCTATCAACTCCAGCTCCTCCTGGCAAATTTGGAAGAATCAGTCAGCCAATATGTCGTCCCTCAGGACTTTTTCAATTCCATTAAGACTATAAACGGTGAGAAAATCGTCGCGACAGTCCAACAAGACGTCAACGAATTCTTTAACACTTTGTGTGACAAGCTTGAAACAGCCCTCAAGGGAACTCCTCAACAAAGAGCCCTTGATGAGCTGATAGGCGGCGTTCTTTCCCATGAGATTATCTCTTTGGAAACTGATTATCCCTATTATGCAGAAAGAGAAGAGGCCTATCTGACAATTCCCCTTGATATTAAGAATAAAAGAGACATCACCGAGGCCCTTGATCTCTTCATCAAGGAGGATATCCTCGAAGGCGACAACAAGTACTTCTGTGAGAAATACGGCAGAAAGATCAGAGTCATGAAGAGATGCTGCATCAAGACCCTCCCCAACACCCTCTCCATCACTCTCAAGAGATTCGATTTCGACTTCAGCTCCATGCAAAAGGTCAAAATTAACGACTACTTCGAGTTCCCAATGACTCTAAATCTCAAACCATGGACCAAAGTCGGACTCAAGGACCAAATCCCACCCGAGGCTAACTACGAACCTCCCAACTATGATGACAGCTATTATGAATATGAGCTCGTGGGTGTGTTAGTCCATTCAGGAACAGCTGACGGAGGCCACTACTACTCATATATCAAGGACAGATCTGACCCCAGCAAGGGCTGGTTCGAATTCAATGATAACAGAGTCAAGCCTTTTAACATCAAAGAACTCAAGAACGAGTGCTTCGGAGGAGATGGAGACGCCAAGAGCGTCTTTGACTTCGACTTTGCTAAGAGCAGAAATGCCTACATTCTCTTCTATGAAAGACCACAACCTGTAAAAACCGAGCTCTATGTTAAATACATTGACAAGAAAGTCCCCGCCTCCCTTTCAGAAAGCCTCTGGAGGGAGAATCTCGAGCTCTTGAGGTCCAGATATTTCCATGATGTTGACTATTTCAAGTTCACAATGGACATCCTGAAACTTACGAACTTCCCCCTTGTTGACACTGTCCCTCCCTCGTTCTCAGAACCCGACGATGTGGCCCAATTGCGTGAAGAACATAGAAAGGCTATAAAGTACATTGAAGCTAATGAGAAATTTGAAGCCACGGGAGAGGTCGAAGAAACCATGGATATTGAGACTAAGACTCCGACCCCTATGGATAGTGAGGATGATGTGAATAAAAGATATGCTAGAGAGTTGAAAATTATCAAGCTTATTGTGATCCTAGCCTGTGAAATTTATGTCAAGAATAGAGAGGGAGATCAGTTTGCTAGCTGGATGAAGTTTTTGAGAGAGATATTTGAAGACTTCGCCCCAGGAGCTGTATGGTTCATCAAATACCTGACCAAACATGTAAAAATAATCAATATCTTGTTAATTTCTAGGCTGATATGATGAAGCTCATGTACGCTGAAAATGTCTCCACAACAGTCAAGGAGTCCCTTAAGGATCTATTAACCAAGACTATCGACAAAGTCTACAAGATTGAGGCCTCCTACTTCTCCAAGCAAGACGAATACAAAATTCTAAAGGACTACAAAATCGAGACAAAGATAGTCCAAAGAGCCTGCCTTGCTCGCTTCCTCAAGACCTTCAGCCAGAACTTCATTGCGGAGAAGAACAAGGACCTCTCTAAGCCCTTGGATTACTTCAAGATGGTCATTCACTTGATCCAAATGAGCTCAGTTATTGCTCATTTCATGGTCCACGAGGGTCTTCTTAGCGAATACTTCGAGCTCTTCTTGACCATTCAGAAGAGCAGCTCCTCCTCTTCCTTCTCCATTAGTACTAGTAAGGACAAGGATAAATACCACACTCAGAATATCATTATGATATTCCAGATAATTGAGCTGCTCATAAGATCCTGCATCACCGAAAAAATGTACTTAACAAAGACCTTAGCTCCAACTTACCTCTTCGGAAAGACTGTTGACTGGGAAAACGTCCCAAGAGTCCCAGAAAAACTCGTCGAGGCCGTTGTTGACCCTGACAATTTCAGGAGACATTTCTTAACCACTCTAGAAAAATGTGAAAGCTTGCTCCATATTGCCCAGCACATCGCCTGGGAGAACAAGTTTACCAGCAAGAAAATGATCTTCCAGGTTGTATCTCACTGTTGCAGGTGATTTTTCCTGTATATTCCGCTTAATTTTAGCATTCTGATCAACTATAAAGCCGCTGAGGAAGATTGGAAGGTCCTATACAACCTCGCCAAGCTTGAAGACTCTTTCCAGGAAATAAGAATAGAGGTATTCACTAGGTTTCTTCGTTGATTTTCTTTAGTGGATGTTCTCAGACCAACCATGCAAAGCATATTCCTGCTCCAGAGGAGATGACTTGATGTCAGCCACTAAGAAGGCTAAGGATAACTATGATAAGGCTACTGCCGTGCTCAGTATAAGATGGCTTACTCAAATGATCAAAGAAATCCCAACTGTTAGGTTCTATGTGTTGGACAACATTCATGTAGGTTTGTAGCAGAGTTTTTACTAATTTCCTAGAAATTTGACTGGATTCCTGCATTCCTTGAAGATAATATCAGCAGCACCGGCAAGCATTCGATCTATGTCGTTTCAGAATCAGAAATAAATGCTAGAATTCCGGTTTATATCAAGAAAAGCTTAGAAATTGTAAGTAAAATTGGGTTATCTTAACCATTCTTAGTTAACCCTTGTTCTGCCCTATAAACCTAAGCCTCAGAAGGTGATCCCTCTACAAGACCGTATCGAGGAGGAGATAGAAGCTGATAAGGAGAACAACGACAACGAGAGGGCTCCTTCATATTACACCTAACTGATTTAAATATAGAGAAACTTCATTTCATTATCTAGTCTATAAAGTTTATTCATAATATCCAAACCTTCTTTTAAGGCCTTAATATTTTAAAAATTCTCATTTACTATATTAAAACCATTTGTTACACAGCCTACATACGCTGACTAAGCCTTTCCCTCATCATCTCCCATTAAGTAGAACAACCCCCATATAGCTCCAGCCAACACAAGCAATCCCAAGGCTAGGAATGGCCTATAGAATATCCAAGCTAGAGCTATCACAATCAATCCAACTACAATTCCAATAAGGAAGGACACCACAAGAACTCCAAATCCAAGAATATCCGCAAAAATTTTTACAACCGAGGTCAATGCTAGTACAGGCTCGAAGAGCATGCTTATTCCCAGGCTCAAGGCAATGATTCCCAAAATTCTGAATGTAATAGTCAAGCATTCATTCTGCTTAGCTTCAGCTCTGAAGACTTCCTGTTTAGTCATTCTCGCTGCATAAATCCAGTCAATTGTACTTGGTGCAGCCAGAACAGTATCCATGCACTTGAAGCAGCAGCAACAAGTCCAGCAGCATGAATCACATCCCTGGGAAATACTTGTACAGAAGTTTCTGTTCTGTTCATCCAACAATCTTGCTGTTTCGGAGTCGCTCTTCAGCCTGAAGTCTCTATTTCGAATATCATAGGGCTCAAAGGAGCTTCCTGATTGCTGAGCCACAATAGTTACCATATCGCAGGGGACTCTCTTAAAGGAAACACGGATGTCTCCAACTTGAGGGGTCTGGGAGTGGGACTGTCTGATATAGATACAATTTCCGTCAACATAGATGTTAGGACTACCCCAGTTGAGTTTATTGATGAGTTCTCTCATTCTTCTGCTGAAAGAGTTCACAATAGTGCTATGCAAAGTGATCGCTTCGTAATTATTGAGCCTTTGCTTCTGTGATTCATTGAGCTTGAAATGCCCCAGCTGGACGCTCTCAGCAACGAAAGTCTGGTTATGACAGATGAAGTTCACTTTACTGTTCATCCCCTTGAATCTTGCGTCCTTAAACTTTGAACTATCGATCTGAACTTCAGACCAAACATGGTCATATCCATACGTAGTTGTTGTAGTCTGCCCACCCCCAATCTGGTCCTTTTTCGTCTTACTACTGCTTCTTTCCTGGACTTGGTACACTTCGACAACCCTTCTCAACTTTACGGAGTTATCGGCAGTGACACCAAAGTCCTCATCATGAATAATCTTAGAATTACCGATTTTTCCACAGATATGGACTAGCTCACCGTTCAGGTCCGACTCTACGATCTCAGGTTTGGCTTCTTGGCAGATGGCTGCACCTCGGTTGATAAGGCGAGAGACTTCCACAGATCGCCTTTCATTAAACCATAAAAATGGAATAGAGAATATGATCAACACAAAACCGAATAAAAAAGTAACCCAAGAGTTGGCAAGACGGTCTCCCCAACTTTGGTACTCTGTTTCTGTGTATGGCTCGTTGTGTCCAGCTCCGCCTGTTAAGGGTTGGGAGTTTGAAATTTTTTGTGCTGGGTTGGTATTGCTAGTGGAGGGAGAAGACTTGGAGGAAGGTTCTTTGGGAAGGAATAAGTCTCCATTGTTGTTTGTATTCTTTGCAATGGCTTGAGTTGCCAATAAGGCGAGGAAAGCTAAGATAATAGTTATATTTCGCATAATTCTTTTATTTAGTTTGCTAGTTGAAATTAAGATACACAGGATTAATTTTGGATCAATCTGGAGTTGTATTGAGTTTGGAGTACATGATACATATCTACAGGGAAATGTAAAGAGAAACCATACAGTAAGAGAGTTAGTTACCTGGAGCTTTATTCAGCCTCTGATATAACAGATGTGTTCTAATTTCTCTAAGAGCAACGACAACAATAATTTTCGAGAGAACGAGCGCTATATTCAAGGAATTCAGCATAAAAAGATTATTTCCAATATAGCCCATATAATCCTTCACATCATCCAGTGCCACTCTCATAGAAATTTCACTCACACATTCCTGTGAAGAATACTTCTGCAGCCTATTTAGCGATCCTGGGTCAACTCTCAAAGCAAACTGAGTGGCTATTACCACAAGAAGCTCTATAGCTCCTACCAATATAGCACATCTTGTTATCCATTCGTTATAGGAAGCCCCTGTACCTCTTTTCTCTATAGTCCTGACTACACTGGCAAAATAAAAGGAAAACAGAAATACCCAGAATCCATCTATTATTCCCATGCTGATAATCAGAGGTAGCTGGGCACTATTAATCCTATTATACTTAGTCTCAAAGTATTGAAATAGACTTTTGGAGTCTCTGCATTGTGGAGAATCCTTTATACTGCTCTTTCTAGCTACTAACTTCACGTTATCCTTAGAAGAAAGCGTGACGAAGTCATCCGGGAGCTTAGTCATCCCATTTTTCTGATAGAACTCAAGTTCATTCATCGAGTCCAGAATTATAGCCGAATTATCAAATCCGTATTTTCCGCAATCCCATTTTTGAATATATCTAGGACTGAATTGCTCCTTAGAAGCCGAGAAACCTTCAGCTGCACAGGGCTTCTCCCCATATATATACTCGAGACTGATAATATATGGCTCGACAGGATCCCTGACCGCGATTTTATGAGAACCATTTGGTAAAGCGATTTTTTCAAGCTTGGATTTTCCTTTAACAGGCTCCAGACTTGTCAGGGGACACTTATCATTTGCAGAGACACAGAATCCATACCTACAGTACTTGTCTTGTGAGTTGGGACATTTGTTGTTTGTGGTGGGGGTGGGAGGGATTTGCTTTATGCAGACATTATAGTCTCCCCACTTCATAAAGGTGGTATGTGGGTACAATACCAGACTATGCTTTGTGCTCTCTGTGAGGCCAGGAAAAGTGCCTAGGTTGCTTGCGACGAATCCAACAGGACATTCTTCTTTAGTAAACTGGATTTCTGTAATAGGATATATATCAAAAGAGGACAAGAATCTATGTAAGACCCCCTCGAGGTGGGGTAGATCGCCAGGTAAGCTTGTGCT
>Ga0065720_1019183_pt1 | contig 33902 bp, 27 predicted proteins | sample Thericmetagenome_FD_59107 | JGI IMG/M metagenome (GOLD analysis project Ga0065720, IMG submission 59107) | Thermophilic microbial communities from the Joint Bioenergy Institute, California, USA of rice/straw/compost enrichment - eDNA_2 v2... | ecosystem: Engineered > Solid waste > Grass >... | reverse complement strand
TAATAGCAATGTTGTTGTGAAGGAGTTATTTCCAATACATATGAGATCACTCGGAAATCCGACCGATACAATCAGACACGAGTTCAACAGGATTAGAAAGATGATGACTTTAAACAATAGACTCCACGATTGACTTTAAGCCACAACATCGTTCCTGTAAGCTCAAGTTGTAAATGAGTTAACTGTTGATTATATGTATTATCTGTGAATTTAAATAATAATAGTACTTGCTTTCTATTTGACAAAACTTTATTTACAATAAATGTCATCTGACTTGGATAAGTGGATAGAACAACTCAGAAATTGCGAAATTATTAAAGAAAGTGAAGTAAAGGCCCTCTGCAACAAGGCAAAGGAAATTTTAATTGAGGAGGAAAATGTTCAAAGAGTTGATGCTCCTGTTACAGTAATTATATAATTTTTCATTTTACCTATTTAGGTTTGTGGAGATATCCATGGACAGTTCCATGATTTAATTGAACTCTTTAAAGTTGGAGGGGAGTGTCCCGATACCAATTATCTTTTCCTGGGAGATTTCGTTGATAGAGGCTTGAATGGAGTTGAGACCTTCTTATTACTGCTTGCTCTTAAAGTAAAATCTAATTTTTGTATAAGAATCGTTAGGTTAGATACCCTGATAGAATCACTCTTATCAGAGGTAATCATGAATCCAGACAAATCACACAAGTTTATGGATTCTATGATGAATGCTTGAGAAAGTACGGTTCTCTTAATGTGTGGAGATACTGTACCGAAATATTTGATTATTTATCTCTTGCTGCTGTCATAGAGAATAAAATCTTCTGTGTTCATGGAGGACTTTCACCTTCCATTCATACAATCGATGATGTAATATTTTTAAAGAAAAAATAGCTAAAATTCTAAGATTAAAGGAATTGAGAGAAAGCAAGAAGTTCCTCATGATGGTGCCATGTGTGATTTGATGTGGTCTGATCCTGATGGTGAGAATAAATTTGAATTTTCCTAATTTATCAGATATTGAAGGTTGGAGTCTCAGCCCAAGAGGAGCTGGATATGTGTTTGGTGCTGACATTGTCGAACAATTCAACAGAACCAACAATATTGAATTAATTCTCAGAGCTCATCAATTAGTTATGGAAGGATATAAGTAAAAATGTTATGAATATTCAAAACCATTTTAGACCTATGTTCAACGATCAATTAGTTACAGTTTGGTCTGCTCCTAACTATTGTTACAGGTAAGAAGTGATATCTATTTTTTAAATTGCGGAAGATGTGGAAATGTTGCTGCAATTTTGGAATTAGATGAAAATCTTAACAAATTTTACAAAATTTTCGAAGCTGCACCACAAGTAATAGGAATTGAAAAGTCACTAACATTATTAGGAAACCAGAGGGCCTGCGAACAAAAAAGTTGTCCCAGATTATTTCCTGTAATTTGAAATCATGCATTCTTTGATGGTGTTTCGTATCTATCCAAAAGTATATCTTAAGTCATCATCATTAATGGAAAATGCGTCTTTGTCTGCATTTTTGTGAGCCTTTTCCTTTTCTGTTTTTACTGGTTCATCGATTTTAAAATCATTAGAAAATATTGCATTAAGATGATCTTTTTCTCTGCTCTAAAAGTTATACACTTAAAGTAGTTTTTACTAGCTTAGATGCTTTCATAACACTATCCAAACTAACTGGGTTTTGATCTTCAATTGCTTCTATTAACTATCAATTTGTATAATATAAAAACAAGTATATACTCTTTGTTTTATTAATGAATCAACAGGGTCATCCTACTAATGAATATGAATTTTTCATTATACCTGTTTCTTTGTAAAATTAAATTGAAACTTATTTTCCTCCCTTTCCTTAGCTTTTGTTTTGTCCAATTTATCTTTGATTGTAGAAGTCAGAGAAAAACTACAATTCTAAAACTCTTGTTTGTAAAAAATACTTTGTTAGCTCATTTCCTAATTCTATTTGTTTTGCTTGCCTTTTCCCAGGTAAGGAAGGGCCACTTTGACGTGGAGAAGCGTTTCTTTTTTCCTTTCTAAACTGTTCTATATTCCTATCTCTTTTTGGAAGCTATGAAAGGTGCCAAATTCAAGATACCTTTCATTACTACGAGATCTGCTTTTTTGTCTAGATTTCTTTTTCATCGATTCCTTACTTGTTAGCTGCGCTTTATTAGAAACAAATTAAGCTTTTTTAATAAAACTATAATTTTTATTAAGACTAATAAAGTTTCACTCTTTGGACATGGTGGACAACCAAAAAAGCGTACCTAAATTGTCAGCTCTCCCCAAATCATTCCAAGATTGGGAAGTAGGACCTGGTTATGAGATTGTCAAACAAATCGGTTCCGGATCTTATGGTTATGTTGTTGAAGCAATTCAGAAATCAACCGGTAAAAAGGTTGCTATCAAGCGTCTCAACAAAATATTTGAAGATGTCGTAGACTGCAAGCGTATCTTAAGAGAGGTTGTTCTTCTCAGAAAACTCAACCATCCTCACCTAGTCAACATTATTGAAATTCTTGAACCCTCTGATCCAAAGAACTTTGATACACTCTATGTTGTTCTTGAATATGCTCAATCTGACCTTAAAAAACTATTGAAGTCTCCAATCCATTTGGAAATGATTCACATTCAGACCTTGATATACAATATTCTTGTCGGATTAAAATACATTCACTCTGCTGATGTCCTTCATAGAGACTTGAAGCCTGCTAACGTTCTTATTAACGAAGATTGTTCAGTCAAGATCTGTGATTTTGGTCTTGCAAGATCTATTGAAGGTATTGAAGGAGCACATTGGGAACCCCAAAAGGAAGAAGATGACGATATAAAACCAGATACCAAAAAGGAAGTTAAGCAAGGAAATCCTAAGCTTGTTAAATCTGGAGGACTCATTAAAGCTAAAAATATGAAGAGAGAATTAACCGGGCATGTTGTTACCAGATGGTATCGTGCTCCTGAGTTAATTCTTTTGGAGAAGGACTATACTTCTGCTATTGATGTTTGGTCCTTGGGATGTATCTTTGGTGAGCTACTCGGAATGATTAAAGAAAACGCTCCTACATTTTTGGATAGATCTCCCTTGTTCCCAGGAACTTCTTGTTTCCCTTTGTCTCCCGATCGTTCAAATAATGTTAAGAGAGGTGGATTCCCACACAGCTCACAAGACCAACTTGGAGTTATCTTCTCAGTTCTCGGAACACCCAAAGAAGAAGATATGGACTTTGTAACTGACGCTAAGGCCATTGAATACCTTAAGAGCTTCCCTCATAAGAAACCAGTTGAATTTAGCGAGATTTACCCAGCAGCCACTTCTGATGCTCTTGATCTCCTTAAGAAAATGCTTAAGTTCAATCCTAGAAAGAGAATAACAATCAATGAAGCTTTAAATCATCCATTTGTTTCCAAAGTTAGAGATAAATCCAAGGAAACTACTGCTCCAGGACCTGTCATTTTGGAATTCGAAAAGGAAGGAGAAATGACCGCTGAGAGACTTAGAGAACTTTTCCTTGAAGAAATCAAGCACTACAGAAAGAAGTAAATGCATAACTGTATAAGTACCAACTGTATAATGTAGATGATTCACACTCGTAATATTGAACATTTTTTAGATAATCACTCATTTTATTAAGCAGATTTAAGCGACTCCAAACAACTAGTAACTCTAGCCCAACCATAACAATCAGCTTCAGAAATAAAACTTATGAGATTTACTAGCTATTCAAAACCTTTAATCAAAAAATTTTAAAGTTACACTTTCATCATCTCTCGTTGAATCTAAGGCTGTTGGAAGTGATTTGGACATTAATAATATTCTGAGCCCTTTAGTTGAACTCAATCCACAATGAACTCTCTGAATTATTTTTGTTCAGGGCATTTTATGCAATAGACTAGAACTCAACTCATCCTGTTTCTGAAAGGGTTAGCGCAATCGTTCTGCGCTTTTTATCCCATTCTTGCGCATTAGGATAAATGCATTTGACTTTTGAACATGAAATTAGAAATAAAATTTCTAACGCACTAATAAAAAAAGAAATGCAATTCAGGTATATATCTCTTCTAATCTCATTTTTCTATCTCTGATTTAATATATTCTAATGGTTTTAGTGATGATGAACTTGATTCGAGTCTCCAGCCTACACATTTTGCTTCTTATAGCCATGTTATAGAGCAGAGAGGTTATAAAAATGCAAATAATATTGGAATGCCCTCTTATCAATACGACAATGATAATGAGCCTTCTGGCTATTATGACAGAGGAGATGAACCATCATATGATAGGGAGCTATATTATGATTCAAGAATACAGGTAAATTTTACTTAAGAAATTATAATTAGATAGCAAACAACCCAAAATATCAAAAATAAGTATCAGAGCATGCAGCAGAAATGTAAGTATAGGTTCAAAGTTGTCTAACATTGCAGCTAACTATGTTTATGCAAATAATTATTATGAAAATTCAGACGATGATTACGAGAATAACATAGAATATAATGATCCAGAGGATGATGAGCCTGAATTACCAAGTAATGGGCTTCCTAACTTTGGAGAAGATGATCTTCCTAATAGGCCTATTGTTGATTCGGCTGAGGGTATAATTGTCCAACTTAGAGATAAAAGTCATAGATTTGCAGCATAAGGGTATAGCTCAATCACCAAACATAAAAGGAAAGAAAGGAGATTTACTTGGAGTTGAAGACAAGCCTCAACAACTTGTTAGTTTTGGGGAAGCAACATTCCAAGAGAACTTTAAAAATGGAAGTTTTCAAGGTGATCAATTTAACTCTCCACCCGAAAATCAGTCCTACAAGCCTGAAGTGGAATTTAAACAGGATAATTCTCGACAAAGCAAAGAGCGATCAAGAGAGTCGCAAAACTCGAATCAGATCAGGAAAAAGTTTTTGAACAGTCGAGAAGTTGAAAGAGAACATAGATTACCAGCTGTAGATACTACTCATATTGCAAAGGGCCGAGAGGACTCTCATTCCCCGATTAGCTTGCATAATGTTTCCGCAGATTATGCACTTTATGGGAATAGAACTTATAAATCCTCAAATGACAAGGGATATGATGTTCAATCAGGCCAACAGTTCAAGCGAAGTGTTAGGCCTATCCTTAGCTCGAAATCTAGGGCTAATCCAAAGAGTCAAGAAAAGTTAGATAGCTCTCTAATCAGTAGTCAAACTTACAATCCCACATCTTATAAGCAAGCTAATTCAGATGGCAAACCAAATAAAACTTTCCTCCCAAAAATCAATCCTGATAGCAAGAAGCAGAATAATGCCAATACACCTCATCATAGAGCTAGACAACTTAGTGATGATCGTAGGCATCAAATTGAGAGTGGAAGATTCAATCAAAATGGAGAAACAAAAGAATCTCATAGCTTTGATAAGTATACTCCACGAAGAAGTACAAATCCAAATGGACAACCAGGAAGCAATCAATCTTCTTTGGCTGATAATCTCGAGCAATTGGCTCCTAAGGCTCCTAGTAAAAATCCCTATTCAATTTTTAATCTGATAGCTGAATTTAGGAAAGCACCTTCTCTTCCTCTTCCCAAACCAAAAGTAAGGAAGATGATCTCAGAAACCTATTTTTGTAAAGCATTTTTCATTTTTATTAATGAAATTAGCTGACAAAGTGAATCATCTGATCAATTCAGAGGGAAAATTCAAATCTGAACAAGACCTTATTAACCAGAACAATATTCTGAGGAAATATATTGTAGATGTCAAAGAAGAATTAAAGAGAGTATTGAATAAAATAAATTCTAAGGATTCTGGGGCAAGCACAAAAAGAGGGACTCCAGCACAGAGATTAGCCTTCCTTACGGAAGAAATCAAATTTAATGAGGAAATTATAGCTGCACAAACTGAAGAAATTATGAAATATGAAAAAGCTCTAATCAAAGCTAGCAATGTTGAATATATGGTGGAACTTGAAGAAAAAATAAATCAAGTCAAGTCAGAAACTAAAAAAGCTGATAGAGAGAAAAGAAACTTAGAATATCTCTATAAGAAGGACCTGTATACTGGTACTGGATATTATTTGGCTGATCCAGATCTTGATCATGAAAAGAAGAAAGCTAGTGTTTTAGGTGATAAGAGAGAAATGATTGATAGACTAAGACGTCAAATAGCAATACAAACTAAGAGCAATAAGGAAGCTGCCGAGCTCATTGTTGAACAGAAGCAACATCTCGGAGAACTTAACGAGAGATTTAAGAAACTTACGGCAATTGCAAATCATCGTGGTATAATTTTAAATCCCAAGAAAGGAAAGGAAAAGGATAAGGAAGAGCTCAAAAGAAAGCGTGATGAACTTCTAAGAGCTATAGATATCTTAGAAAAATCTATTGCCCAGAAAATGAAGCAGCATGAGAATGAACTAGATCAAATAAAGAAAGATATACAAATGGAAAGGAAAGTTAGAAAAATCAATTACAAATCACTAGAAAAAATGAACAAAACTACCGAACTACTTAAATTAGAAATCCAAGAATATCAGAATTTGAACTACCACAACCTTTGGGATCAAAATCTCGGTGAAGTGTTATTGAATCTAGATGAGAATAACTCTAGAAATTCACATGGAAGAATTCAAGTCACACCAAATGACATTACTTCAACCAATATAATTACTGAAGAAGATGGAGAAGGATCAATTATAAATACAAAACGAAAAGGCAGGAGAAAGGCCTCAGGAACTGATTCTCAGGGAAATTCTAAGGAAGACTCAGACTTCGATGGTGATGAGGAAAATAGACTAACAACTGATGGCCAAGAGAATGATAGTCCTGATGTAACAGACAAGAAGTCTCTCAACATATTTAAAACAGGCATCGACGACCTACTATTATCTCATAAAACTCCTGAAAAAGAAGCCCCCTTCATTAATGTTAATCAGAGTGAAAAAGTTTTCACTGATAAAAAACCAGAGTTCAGCCAAAGTGAGCTGTTCAAAAAGAAAAAAACTCTGGATGAAAACGATTTGGCAGATGAAAGAAAGAATATGAAAGCTTATGAGGCTTACAGTCTGTTAGATGGACAAGTCTTCTCAAGCCGAAAAGGAGCTTATGAACTCGAAATAAGACCTAGACAACTCAATAGAGAACTTTCAGCAAAAAATACACAACTTTCATCACCCATTAATATGTTCAAGCCTCCTGCTGATCCAAAGCCAAGCAACGATCGCTTGACCCTGAATGATATTACTGATGATCATACTCGCACAGGTTCTAAGCCAAGCAATGATCTCATCACTTTGAATGAAATTACTGATAATACTCACAAGGATTCTTCAGTTGATAAAATCCAACCAGAGACAAAAGAGGACCAAGCGAATCAGAAGATTGTAGGAAGTATGAATCTGTCCATGGGAGGATTGAACTTACCATTTGATAGACACAGTTCTTCTTCACAAAATAATTACAGTCTATCCGGACAAATATTCCCTGACTCACGATTAATACCTGAAGGACCAGAGCTCGGCTCAAGTAAGACTCATAGTAATCTAACTTCAAATAAAGTATCACAAATTCATACTCCGGCTAATCCGAACTCTAAATCAGCAGTATTTAATCCATTATCATCTAATCCAGAGTCAGTAAGAACTTCTGAGGCCATGCATATTAACGAGGTCTCAGACAAGAATATTCCTTCAGTTAACTTAAATGAGAGTCTTCAACAACTCAAAAGAGGCTCCGACGTGGAGCTACCAGACAGAATAGAACCTGCAAGGAGCTCCACCAGACTAAGAAGGCATCTCTTAGCCAAGAAAGAGAGCTCAGAAATAAATGATAAGTCAAGAGACTTTATCATGAGGACAGAACCTTCACAATCGAATGCAACGGATCCCTTTGCTAAATTTGATAATATAGATGCTCTTGAGCTCTCAGCCAAAGGGAAAAAGTTCTTCGAAGGAGGAAATGACACGACCCCTGTAAATCCACAAAACTCTTTACAGCTAGAAAAGAGACAACCTAATTTTATCACAGATCGTCCTACTGTTGCAGCAGTTACAAAATATCAAGGAAAAGAAAATGACCTTGAAACTATTGGAATAGATAACGATAAAGACAAAAATAAAAGCCTACTTCACAACGATAGTGATTTCCAGCCTTTTGAGTTTCAACCCAAAGATTCCAACAAAGGGTTCCGTGGCGTACGCAGATTAAAGATGAGTACTAACAAATCACTTAGAGATGATGATACTATGGAAAAAGTAAGATTTTGATAATATGTGTAAAATACTAGGCCAAAATTTATACTGATCGTATTGAGAAAGAAGATAATGGTTTCTTCTCAGAATTAAACCTTGAATAATAGCACTGCGTTTTGTATAATATTGAATTATTATTACTTGTATTACTTCTCATGGTTAGGCTGAGTTTTTGTATTTTTATCACGGTCTAATTCATTCAAGTCAAGCACTCCTTGTGTTTGTTAATTTAGCACGAGACCCAATTTATTCGAATCAAAATTTAAAAATTTTCAAGTTCCAAAATATGGAAAAAGGAATTACCTGCCCAAGATTAGGCCACACAATGCCCCTAGACATGGTTTGCATAGATAAAAATTGTCCTAACAGAGGTCCAATGTGCCATCAATGCTTTATGGAGCTCCCTCACGAGCATATGAGTAGTGATATTATTAGTATGAAGCGATTCTTTGATGCATGTGACAAGGCACTTGACAAGTCCTTTCACGATGTTTCAAGTGCTGGGGAGAACCAAATATCTGGAATTCGAGAAGAGTATACAAGCAATAGAAAGTTGTTTGAAAAATGCAAAAACAATGCTGAGCTAGCACTTAAAGATCTATTTTATGAGCTAGAAAACTTTCTCAACAAAAATTACCAGGAAGTGTTGAAAGAATACGAAGGTCCGAAGAGCCTCATTTTAAAGGATATTGATAAATCACGAGTCGTGCTAAGAGAAATCAAGACCGGATTGATAAATGATCCTCATGAAATCTGTAGAGAGTTAAAGAATATTACTAATTATCTGGAGAGAGGAAGCAATAATGAGCTTACTCTAAGCTCCCACTTGATTACTAGAGCAGACCCGAAGCCCAAGGAAAAGAAATTCCATATGTTTAAAAATGAGAACAAGAAGTTGAGACAATTTTTGGATAAAGTCACAAGTTGGGTTGAGACAGTTCCAACATTCGACCTGGAGATTACTAAAGATAGTCCTTCAAGTCCTGGAAGAAAAATGGTAATGAAAGAGATTAGTGTGCTAAAAGAAACTAATCCTATAAAAGAAACTAATCCTATTAAAGAAACAAATGTCACGAAAGAAGTTATTCCCACAAATAATAGTTTAAAAGAAGTCCACAAGCAAATTATTAGTAAAACTTCCCCAAAAAAGAAGAAAGAATTAGCTAGAAGGCAAAGCCAACTAGAACCTCTCGAAGAAGATGCCCTTCAGAAGAAGGTAAAACCAATAATATTAGAAAAAACCAACTCTTCAATGTCAATAGAAAGTAATGGTAATGACAGATTAAAAGTAGCAAAGTCTCAGAGTCTTCCTAAAACAGCTGAAAGTAAAGTTTCGAATACAAAAGAGAACTTGCCCAACAATAAATTAATGTATATTCCTCGGCTTCATCTTGATGAATCAGGATTCGAAAAATTCAGATATCTTGATGTTCATGCTATTACCTTCAAAACAGATAAAGACATCTATTTAAGAGGATTTGGACATTATATGGTGCATCAGCCTGACATACAAGCTTTCTTTGAGTACTCTCTTGTTGAAGGAGAGTATGCTGATGAAGATGATGATATGCAGGTTCTAAAAGAACTATATTCAGGAAATTTCAAATTGACAAAAGCAAAGGGTAATATCAAAGTAGAGACTATACTCTTCGAGAATAATGTTAAAATCAAGAAAAATATGTTTTATACTCTAAAGGTTGTCAATAAGACAAAGAGTGTTGAGTTTTTCTGCTATAAAGGTACTGAAGGAATTGAATATCACCCTCCTTTTACCTTTTTTGAATCAAAATCTAGTGATAGAACTGATGTCCAGTCTAGCCTCAAAAAAGGCCAACTACCTGAGTTTTTGTGTCTTGAAGTATAGGTACAATCTATTGTTTCAGTTATCCATTTTGTTTAATTTCCTATCGTAATAACTAAATTGTTTACTCTCATGATTCTTATGTTAGAATTAACTTATTCTAAATGGTTTCGAAAGAGATTAATATAGTCTTTATACAGATTAATCGAAAATTAGATAATTTACAACATCATCATAAGTGTGTGCTGAGAACTTCATTGAAATAGAAAGAGAAAAATTATGCATAACTTAATTAAAGAGCAACAAATTTTCCAGGCCTTTTCTCCTCTAAGTTTTTAAAGATTTTCTCTATCTTTTTCCTTATCATCATAATCTCGTTGGGGCTAACTCTATTATTTGTGAATTCTCTGTTTTGATAAGCGTTAGATATAATTTTAATTGCGAGAACACCTGTATCGTTTGGATTTTTGGACACCAAAGAAGGATGATGGGCGAACTTCTTCTCCCAAGCAAAATTCTCTGGATTTTGGTTTAATTTATTCTTGTATTCATATCTTATGATTTCGAAAAGCAGACCAAATATACCTTCTGATACTCTATTCTTTGCAAACTTACCCAAATAGTCATAGATAATGATCGTCTTTATATTGGTTTTAATTTCAGCAAGGATCCATTGTGGTTGTACATAGACCAAGAAGAAGAGTCTCTCATGAGCTGTGAAGACTGACTTATGTTTTGATGAAGGATCAACTGTCAAATATTCAGCGACCATATCAAAGTAGAGTTTTCCTTTCTCAATATAATTGAAGTCAATAGGATTATTTGTATTGAATAGAAGCTGGAAGAATTCATGGTCGAATACTCTAATCTTGGTTGTGTTATGATTACTAGCTATGTACTCACACAAGAATTTCATGGTGTCAATATCTAGATCCTTTTCTTGAGCCCCAGTAGTCATAGTTTTAGGTGTTATAGTTTTATACACTTCTAAGACAGTGTTCGATATATTGTCATTGATCTTCTTGAAAGTATTATCTCTTACAGGTTTTTCTCCTGTCTTATTAAATGGTGAAACTGTTCGAGCCGTTCTCTTATCAGTGTTTCTTTCACCAGAATCTCTGCCTCTGCCCACAGAAGGAGTCTCGTTTACTTGTTCCTCAATTGGTTCTAAGTCCCTTGAAAAAGTTGAGGAATCCTTGTCAGTTTCATCATTCTTTTGTAATTCTTTGTAGTATTTAATTAGCTCTTCATTTTGTGGAGATATTTTAGGCTGGACTTCATATTCTGTGGCGCTACTGATCCTTGGAGTTTTCTTCCTTTTTATTTTCACGCTCTCATTTAGTAAGACAATTAATTTTGATTTCAGATGTGGATTTAATTCTAGAGTCGTTTTTTCTGTATTCATTTGTCTATTCACAGCTAAGAAATGCTTGAGTCTCTGATCAATATTGTTTAAGGCCTTTTGCACTTCCTGTGAGGATCCGTAGTAGTTTTTCTGGACAAGTTGCCCCAGGAAATGAGAAGGTGGGATTGGCTCTGGTTGTGCAAAATACTTAAGATCCTCTTCAAGGTTCTGCATAATATTATTAGCTCGTTGATGTAGGTTCTCTAATGTCTCGCTGAGTTTCTGATGATCAAAGAAAACCTCTGATCTATACTCATCTCTTAAATTATCGAAGAATTGTCTAATGTTTTTAATTAAGCTTTCTTCTATTCTGTTAATTTCTTCACTAATTTCCATCTCAAATTTGTCTTTATCGCTCATTTCACTCTGAAGCATAACAATCTTTTCAATACTTGTGATAAGTGATTCGTAAGTATCAGCAAGTCTGAACTTTAACTTCTCCCCATAGTTATTTAGGCTTTCATATTCTCCTATATGTTTGATTTTTTGATGCTCATAAAGGCACAAAGGGCAAAGTAATTCACCGCAATTATCTTTAACACAAACATATGAGAGATGATTATTAGCATGATTTTTACACATTTCTGGCTTTACCGAAAAACTTCCCTCAGGAGGGGAAAAGTAGTATTCAGATCTAGGCGATATTGCTCTGCTTATCAGAGGCTTATCTTTAGACTTGGTGGTATCCAAGCGAGCACTTAAAGACGTAGGTTTCCCTAAATTCGACCTTGGTGTACTCTTATTTACAGCCTCTACATCCAGGCTGGGCACTTTCTTCATTGTATTATTCACAGGATGATTTCTGTTATTGTCTAACTCTCTATTATTGTTGTTTTGATTCTGTCTGTCATCAATGCTTGCTGCTTTTTGTTCGCTTGATTTCTGTTGAATTGTTTGGTGCTCTATAACAATCTCAGAAAGGTTCATCTTTTGGGTTCCAGCCTTATTCTTCTTTTCATTGCCCGTGTACTCTTGTTCTTTTGATCCTTCATGAGTGAATTCTCTGATCTGATTTGGATTTCGATTTTCTTTTCTTTCTTCCTTATCCGAAGTCTTCTTAGCATCCGTGGGTAGATCACTAAGAAGATCCATTAAGTATGTCTCTTGCTTTGATCTAGGAATTTGATTTTCTGTTTCACTTTTGTCTTTGTTGCTTACATAGCTCCAAAGTTCATTGTTATTGATTTTTTCGAAGTTATTCTCAATAGTTTTGTTTTGAAGCGCTTGATGGATTGCATCAAAAGAGCCACTTTTCCTTATAGGTCGTTGAGAGTAGTCTTGATTGACAAAATCAAATGATATCGGCCCTGAAGTGTGATGTTGAGAATGACTGTAGCCAGATCTTGGAGGAGTCAAAGTTCTCAGAAGGTCGGGCCTGCTGTATAGGTATTGCCTGAGTCTATGTGACCTAATATTAGGAAGTGGGAACTCGTCTGACAAGTCTTGCATTTTATTTGTATTTTATTTCAATTTAAACGGTTTTTTGAATTGAACTTTTAAAAAAATAATACTTGTTGATATCAATCCGTTTCTCTTCAAGATAAACAGATTGAGAAAGAAAAAAGTATCAATGAAGTTGATCGAACTTAAATCTCTAAATCAAAAATCATTTTTAGCTGAAGATAAATAAATATATAATAAAAAAATTTAGTAGACAAGTATTACATCACTCAAAGGATTATTAATATAGTTAAATTTATCGACTTGGATTGCCTAGCATATTTAGGCCTGCCTCAAAATAATTATTTTAGAATCTTTTTTGCAATGTTGAAAAATTTCAAAATCACAGAAGAACACAAGAAAATCCTTAAATATGTTGGGATTGCAGCTTTGGCTACTGCTGGTATCGGTGCTGTGTATTGGTATTTTATGGGATTTAATCAGAAAGTTGAATTTCATGAAGAACCAATCCCAGCTCAATTGATCATCTACAAAAACAATCTTGGTCCTTACGGGAATGTGGGCCCGTTATATGGTGAATTCGACCAAAAACTTAAGAAGAGTTTTTCAGGAACTTATTTGTTCGGTTTGTTCACTTATGACAATCCTGGCACTGTTAAAGATCATTCTCAGCTAAGATCTTCCATTGTTGCCTTTGTCGATCTTTCAATGAAAGCTGCTGCTGAAGAATTTGTTAAAGCCTATCCAGAATACAAATTAAAAGAAATTCCTGAAGTAAAGGCTATTAGGGCACCCAAAATGCTATTCAAGGGAACTCCAGTTTTTCTCATGAAAATCACCTCCATCTTTGGCCAACTTTTTAAGTATTTACATGAACACAAATTGGTTTCTTCACAAAATGAGGTTGGTCCTGCAGTAGAAATTTATTATCCTTGTACCGGCCATGGCTTTGATTTTGAGATGATGGCTACTTATGGAAAAAATGCAGCTAATCTATGGTTGACAACAGATCCAGTTCCTAAATAAATAAATCGTTTGCCAATCTATCAATAACTTAAGTATGGGGCCTATACAATATAACGCTATATTGATATCTTATTTATAAAGAATTAAAAGAGAAGCAAAACACATGTCACTTGAGGGTATCATAGATTTATATGATGTTAAAATTATTCCTTATTGCTGGATTTTGAGACAAAGGCCAAAATTTTTTGAAGAGTATCATTTGTACTTGTTTTTATTTCTTTCAACTGATTTCCATAATTGTCGACATTTTGCCCAAGTTTTTCAAGTTTCCAGCATATTGTTTTTTCAAAGCATAGAATTTCCTCAGTCAATTTAATAATCTTGGACTCAAGATCATTCGTCTTATTATCTTGACATTTAATTTCATTTTTGATGTCAAGACATCCTAATCCTTCTTTCGCCTTTTCAAAATAGCTTTCATACTTTTTATCTTCATCTGAAATATCCTTTTTAATCTCTACTTCTACTGAAGCTGTTTGCTTTACTTCTTGAATTTCTTTTTCTTGTGTAGGAGTCTCTATAACTTTCTTTGGTATATCAGCTTGTGTTTCTTTTCTAGGAGATAATTTCTCTGGTTCAGGTTCTTCAATGGGATCATTTGGAGTGTTTGGCTCACTTTTAGCAGTAATCTTTCCTGATTTAGATGGTGTAGTGTCTTCTTTTTTAATTTCTTGGACAATAACGTTTGTTTGTGCAGGATCTTTAGGTGCCTCTTCATTTGGAGCATCAACTTTTTCTTTCTTCTCTATATCTTCATCTGGAATTACGGCAGTTGATGTTGGAGTTTCATTTACTTTTTCAGATTTCTCTTCAATTACTAAACAGTTCTCTGACACGCTCTCAGATTTTAGTACTTCGGTTTTGTCCGCTTTATTCTCTCCTTCAATCGCCTCTTTATTTAATGAGGCTTCAATATTGTTTTGTGGCTCTTGAATACCATCTTGACTTGGAGTCTTTTCAATAGGAAGTTTTTCTTGAACTTCTACAGAGTTTTTCTTATCAACTTTGACAGGTGAGGCTGGATTTTCATTCACTTTTTCCTCAACCTTGTTGGTAGATGGTGCTTCTTTAATTTCTTTTTCACTCTTAACTTCAGGCTCTTTGATATCGATGGATTTTTGAGGATTTTGAGGAACTTCTTTTTCATCTTCAATCAAATCCGCAGGAATTTCAATTTGGAATTGATGGTCTTTGTCAAATCCAGCTAGTTCAAAATCTTCTTTCTTAAACTCTGTTTTGAAAAATTCATCCTTCTCAAAATCCTCAAAAGTTTTATCCTCAAAACCATTCGCAGTTGCATCAAAAGGATCCTTCTTTGGAGGGGAAAAATTCTTTGAATCAGCTACTGGAATCTCTATCAAGTCAGCCATTAGTAGATCTCCTGGATCATTATTCTTTTTATTTTCGTTCTTTGCAGCAGGAGACTCTTTAAAAGGATCTTTATTGGTCTCCTTAGTAACCTCTTTGTTAGTAACAGGATGGGCAATGGTTGGAACTTGATTTAGTAACATATCCAAATCCTTGAATTTATCAAGACTTGAGGTTGCTACTGGTTTCTGCTCTGAAAATATGAGATTTTTGCTTTGAGTTTGGACTGGAGGGTTGGAACTCTGTTTCTGGATGGTTATTTGAATTTGCTCATCAAGGCTCGAGAAAAGATCTGGGACACTTTGAGCTTTAGCATTATTAAATGGGCCTGGAGACTGAATATTATCAAAACTCTGAGAGTGTTGGAAAGTAAATGATGCAAACGGATTATTTTGTGGTAGTGGTCCACTAGAAGTAGACCCAAAAGAAGCAAAATGCAACTTGTCTTGAGGAGAGGGCTGGCCCAGAGGCTCAGACATTGATTTAAAATCTGAAAAGCCAGTATTTTGTACGGTATTATTACTATTCCCTACTCCAAAAGCGCTAAATTGGGCAAAAGGATCAAATGGATTCTGAGTAGTCGTTGTAGGAGGGGTGGAAAATGGATTATTATTCGAGCTGAATGCATCAAAGGGATTATTTCGAGGTGTCATGGTTTGATTATTATTCATAGTACTATTGGATGCTGTTATATCTATTTTACTATGTGATCTTGCCGGCTTTTTCTTTTCTTTCTCATTTGTTGCAAATAATTGGTTTATAGCAACTTGAGTAAATTCTTGAAAAGTCTTTGTGCCAGCTTCCACTGATTTGAAGTCTGTAATAATTTTGGTCAAACCTTCATTATTCACTGTAGTCTTATAAACTAACAAATCTTTGTCAGGAAATTCAGTTCCAAAAAGATTGGTTGTAAGTGATACCAAATTTCTCAAAATTTCTGAGGTAGTATTAATCACTGGAAACAAACCTTTGAAATTAGAAATCACTAGGAATTATTACTCTCAGGAGTTGCTTTGTTTCCTTTAATGAGAATTTGCATCATCTCTTTTTTACTGGTATCAAGGTTTTCCAATTCGGCTAATATTTTAAGTCTGGTTGGGTTTTCTTCTGGTTTCGGCTGTGTATTGTTGGTTTTCATAGCTAGAGTAGATGACGCGATGAAAATATCACAAAATTTTCAAATATTAATAGCTAAATAAATTGGCTTATCCTAGAATCATTCAGAGTCTCTTAGAGCAGAATTGTTCGAAAAGATCAACAAATTTTCATTCTTTAAAATGAGGGGCATAATATATCGTATTACAGGACTGATACATCGATAATTAGGTGACAAATTTCTCCACTACAATCAAAATAAAGATTAATCTCAAGCTGGTATATATTAATTGGTAAATTCTCCAGAGTATTAAGCAAGGTCAATTTTAAACAACTCTCCAAGGGCTGAAGGAGTCTCTCATTGCTGAGAAGTAGAATCCTTCCAGAAGATCAATTTTCTTGGATAAGTCCCTGTAGAGAAGATGTGCTTCTAGGAGGGGTTTTCGAGTCTCTTTCCTAAGAATATTAGATTCTGAAGGTATTGAGATGATTGTTAAATTCGGTTTATATTCCAGTTAGATGCAGTTAACTGAAATGGTAACAAATTTCTTTGTTCTTTGCAAGAATTCGTTCCAAATAACATAAAATGAAATTTGGCATAGCGTCTTGCATCAGCAAATCTTTCAAAGTCTGAAAACAGATGATCAATCATTTTGATCAACGGTCCACCAGAAAGATTGCTTGTCATGGAATGATTGTTAGTACCTTCTTGTTTCCTTTAAGTATCTCTTGTTTCCATATGAGGAGCTATCCTTTTAACTCACATTAGACCAAGAAAAGGTAGTTGAGGTCATTCCTTCCAAATTTGCCAGAATTTAAAAAAATATTTATTAAATCTGAATCCAAGATGGATATTGAATCACAAAATAACATAGTCACAGAAAATGAAAATAAAATAGTAACTGAAGAAGTTACAGTAGAATCAGAGAAACCTGATCTGAATAAAAAGCAAAAGAAAACCAAAGCAGACAATAAGTTCCCCATGCTTTGCTGTCCATTTATCAACTATACGCCTCTTGCTATTGAAGATTTTGCCTACGAACCTACCAGTCAACTCTTAGCCGTTGCAAGAGAAGAGTCTGTAATTGATATATATCATATTCCTTCCTGGGGCTTGAGACAAAAGATAAAATCTGATAAAGATTGTCCCATTAAAAAGATTGCCTGGGTGAATGGAGAATTGCAATCCAAATATCTTTTAGTTGCTCATCTTAACTGCATTATCTCAATTTATGATTTATATTCCTGCAAGCCCGTCGTTACTAAGACTGTAAATGGTAATGCAATTTGGGACATTGCTATTAACAGTGCAAACGAGATTGCAGTAGCTGGTGATGATGGAAGTGTTAACATCTATAAATATGATGGCGAAGATGATTTCTATATTTCCAGAAGTCTTAGGCAATTTAATGAAAGAGCTATAAGTCTTTCCTTTGATTATGAAAATGACAAAATTCTCTATGTCGGATATGATAAAGGTATGATCAGAAAGCACGATTCTAAAGGAGGAGCTATTCCAGTTACTATGAGTCTGAACAATAAGGAAATTGTTTGGAGAGTCCTCTCTGTAAGTGATGATAATTTAGTTGCTAGTAGCAGTGATGGCATAATTTATTTCTTTGAAACAAAGTTTGGAACTCTTCTGTCTCAGATTAAAACACATGAGGCTGATATCGTCTGTCTGACAGCTAATTCCCGCAAAGATATCGTCTATGCGACCGGTCTAGATTCTAAAATTGTTTCTCTAGAGAGAGTTTCAGGACAGACTGAAAATGGAGGCGGAAGATCATCTTGGGTGATCTCTTCTTCTGACAGAGGCCAATCTCACGATGTTAAAGCCCTGACTCTATTAAATGATAGTACACTCATTTCAGGAGGATTAACAACTGATATCTGTATCTATAACCTCCAAGAAGGAAGATTTATCGATCGTAAGATGAGTCTTCTGAACAACACTAAGGATATCAAGTTGAGACACATCACCTCCTTGCCTACTCAATCCAGCTCTGCAGTTAGTGCTTCCAAAAGCATTATCCTTTTTGCTAAGAACTTCAGTTTGGAAATTTGGCATTATGACTTCAACAAGATGGAATATACTTATCTTCTAGAAATTAAAACCAAGGCTTCTCCCATCATTGCCTTCGCTATGAATGCTTCAGGCAAGAACATAGCTTACTCAACAAAAGAAGATACCACTTTATTCAAGTTTGATTCTAAAAAGCTTCAATTGGAAAAAATATCACAATTCCAACCAACATGTAATTTATTTTTCAATAATGCTGGAACCAAGCTCTTTATGATTTCTTTAGATTCCAGAATTATGGCTTATGATATCCATAAGGCTAAAACTGCTGAGCTTCTCTCGATCCCAACAAGATCAACCGGATTAATTCATGATGTTCACGTTGCGAGACCTAAAGATATCTTTGCCCTAGGATCAAAAATAACTAATGAGATTTTTATCTTTGATTCCAATAACAATAAACTTACTGCTATTCCACCCTTAGTCGGAAAAAGCCATTACACCAGCTTTGCCTTTTCCTCAAATGAAAATCTTATAATCACCTATGAGAATAATAAATTTGTGGAATATGATTGGAAAAATGAAAGTCTCACAGAATGGTTCTTAGAAAATATAAACAACTTCCCTCAAACTTATCTCAAAAAGTATAACAGAATTATCGGAGTCCTGCCCCATCCTTCTGATCCCAAGAAATTTACACTCTATACAAATTATTATTTCATAACAATTCATTTGGATGAACCAATTCCACCAAAGTGCACAGTTATAAAACCATCAACCGACAAGAAGCTCAAAAAGTTGACACCCAAGAACTTTAGAATCACCTACAGAGAAAAGGCCATTGCTGGAATTCATCCTCTTGGTGATGGAAAACTGTTATGCTTAGATTTCGATTTCAAGGAATTTGTAAAGTATTTACCAGGAGCTATCAATGCCAAGAAGTATGGTTTGTAAATAGGTTGATTTGTATCATAGAAATATGTTCTCATTGTAACCTGTAAAAATTAGTTGACCCTGAAAAGAAGATCACTTATTTAGTAAAATATTGTTAGAATGCTTTAAAAATATCAACGTCCTTTTATTTGATGAAATCATACAAAATCATCATAAACAGTAAAAATAATATCTACAAAAGAGACTCATAGACATTGAGATACTAATGATATCTCTTAAAACATTCCTTCAGGCATTGGCATCATTCTCATTGTTGCCTGTTGGATTTGCATCAAAAGCTGCTGAACCTCTGGGTCGTTCAAATAACCTAAACCATTATTTAAGTCAAATGTCAATCACCTTGGACAGCGGAAATAACGTCCTCTTCTTCAACATTATATTCTTGATAGAGAATATCATGAATTTTGTTCTGAATAACAGGAGGGATTTCTTCAGGTGAATGCTTACGATTAGAACGACCCAAGATAATCTTACCACAATATTAGATAATTCTTTCAACATATCTCCAGTTTGTTCATTGAGGATTTTGATCTGAGCTCTCATGATTGTCTTAAATTCTTCAAGGGAAAGAGACTTTTGAGATTTAACTGCACTCCTAAATCACTTTAGATTATAAGACGTAAATGTTACTTCAATCTTTGAGGAAGAGTAGCATGAAGCATGAATAATTCTTGGTTATTTGTTGAAATATAATAAGAATTGCTTTTTTCCCAATCATCGTCTCCCATATTTAGTCCTTTTAATACTTCCTTTTGAGATGCGTCAATTATTTCTTCTAATTTCTTGGTGTATTCATCCCATAATGCCACATACTTAGTCAAATCATCCATATTTGATCTTCTGGCTGCATAGATTAGTTAACTTACATTTTTTTACCTGCTCTATCCTCTTGTGTAAGTTTGACAAAAGCAGGGATTGCAAACTTAATGACAGCATCATTAATTTGAGAGATAGTTTGAAGAGATAGAAACTCTCCATCTCTAGTAATTTTGATTCCAGCAAGGATGTTGGCTTTTTCTAATTTCGAGAGGAAGTCCAAATTGTCACTTTCAATACTTTCTTCCTTCTTAGTGTCTTCTTTCTAAACAGGATGCCAAAAGATGTATTAATTTACTTTTTCTTGACCAAAATAGTAAATAAGACTAAAACCTTTAAATCAATTACCGAAATATCTACCCTGCGACAGTAGCAGCTGCGCCAGCCACAATAGCTAATTTGGTTCCGTATTTCTTTAATGTATCCATGAAATCTGTGAAAAAAATGTATATTCTTCTTTGTTTAATTCTGAGCCCTAAATAATTGATAGTTAAATTGGTCAGAATTCATATCAGAATAAACTCAATTTTAGTAAACATTTCACTTGAACTACGTTATAAAATGAACCTTAAGTTCTTTCTTACACTAATATATACTTATTATGTTTACGAATTCATGACATACCTAACAACTAACCAAATAATCCCTTAGAGGCAGGCTTCTTATTTGCAGGAGGAAGATTAGCTTGAGCGAAAGGATTATTACTTTGTATAGGTGGATTTTGAGTTGGCATATTGATTGGTGGATTTTGTGTCGGCCTATTAATTGGTGGATTTTGATTCTGAGTTTGAGTTGGTTCGGGGAACATAGACTGTGATACAGGCTTTTGAACCTGAGGTTTAACTTGATTTTCCTGAAGTTTTCTATCCCTTTCAGGTGATATTCCACTGTTTGAAGTGGTAGTTGTTGCTGTAAATGTAGGTTTTTGAACATTTGTCTTTTCATTGAATTGAACAGCAAAGCTAAAAAAATTATTCTAAGTCTACTGAATATACTCTGGATCCCTTGTCAAAACCCTTTTGGCCTTGTTCAGGACAGCCAAGACAGAATTAAGTGTTTGTCTCTCAGCTGTAATATGAGGAGGCTAGAAAATTAAAAAAGTCCAAATCAATTTACCTCTCCAACTGATGAAATCATTTGTTCATTTTTATTGATTTCATTATAAAGAGTGTATTGTAGCTTATCCTAGAAGGTTAGATTGTAACGATTCAAGTTACCTGAACCGATTTGACCAAGAAATGACCAATAATTTTAGGAATAGTGTCTTTAATATTTCTGAGGACAATGAAGAAGTACGAATCAATTCTTGCTCTCATTTCATTGATGAACAATTTATCGGGATCAATTTTCTTCATAGGGTCTTGTTGAGGATCTCCTGTCTAACATCTAAGTAATTTTATTTTTCTAAGTACAGGAATGAAAGATGATCTTGTAACCATATATTCAATGTCATTTGTGAATAGATATGTTTGCTCTGATAATATAAGACTTTCAATCAATTCCTTTGCAACGTCTCTTTCCTATATATTATTTGAAGTGAAACAAGTAAATACCTCTTTTAAAGCTTTCCCAACAATGTCATTAATGTCATCTATTAGACTTGGGAATCTAGTAGTTAGTATAATCAAGCATCTTAGTACCTTGCAAAGATCTTTTCAACAAGCTGACTAGTTATTGTTTCCAAATATACGTGAACATTATTCAACAGTTCTAGGGCAGGATCTCTTAGTCTTTTCAGCATTGGGGCCATCAAGTATAGGAATGAATCGAAAGAAGGGAAGCCTGGAATGGAGTCTCCTTGATGAAGAACAATAGCTTTATGAATATCTTCATCTCTGAGATTTTCTGTAGCTTTCCTATTATTAAGGTCTTGATAAAGTTCCTGGAACATAAGTTTAATCTTGGCACCACCTGATAGTTCCTGAGTGACTTTGGTGTTTCTCTTAGCATCAAACTTTCCTCTAAGGTTATTTTTGAAGTTTTCAACAAAGTCAGTAATCATATTCCAAATAAGCTGCATTTTTTCCTTTGAAGTACTTGGTAATGGGTCTCCTAAATCCCTTAGTCTTTCTTCGCATTCCTTGATTTTATTTTGAATTTCCTTAGCAATTTCTGGCAGAGTGTTCCTAATATGTCCAAACAAGACCTTAGTCAATTTCTGAGTAAGAGCCTCTGTTCCAACAATTCCAGGAGGAAGAGTCGAGTAAACAGGATGATTAGAAAAGAATTCTTTCTCAATTTTTAAGGCCTCAACGACAGACATTTTATTTTGAATGTCCAGTTGAGATCTACCTTTAACTCCAATATAACCAAGTTTCAAGGGAATTTCCTGTCCCAAGAGCATCTTTCTGGCATCTGTACCTTTGTCCATAATATCAATCTAAATGTGAAGATTTGAAACATTTAAACTACTTTTGTAATAACACCGATTGTTCTATTTCCTTCTGGATCTTCTTCTTGGGCCATTTTCAATGCATCCGAAGTTGTCATATCTGCGTTTGCAGGAATGACACAAAGAATAATAGTACGAGGATCAGAAGCATATCTTTATCCAATTATTCGAGAAAAGCAATGCTTACCTTCTACACATTCCTTTAGTGATTTGCTCTATGTTCTTATCTTGGCCTCCAATGGGAATTCTTGTAATACCAGGTAAGTCAATCAGAGTTAAATCTGGACAAGTCTGGGAAAATACTTTAAGCGCAATTGGGTTGTCGACTATTCCTTTGGAATTACCACAGACTTTGTCTGTCAATTCATTAATCTTATCATAAACTTTCTTGAAATCATAGAATTTCTCATCGCTTTCTCCTGGAAATACTGCATATGGCTTAAAGTTAGGGTCATCTACGCTTATTATTGGAGTTATTTATACTCTAACCTGGAGGAACATGCACTAATCTGAGTTCAAGTGGTCTTCTAGTAACAACACCCTGGTCGGTTTAATAGTTTATTATTCATTCTTACCTCTCCTCTAGGTAAGAAGTCCATACCGACTATAGCCTCTAGCAATGATGATTTGCCAGCACTTTGGCTTCCAATTACAGCAATTCTGGGAAGATTGATGTATTGGTTGAGGCCAACGTCACGAAGTTCATCAATAACATTGATCAACTTCCTCAGATTTTCGTATAATGGGGCACTTACTTTAGAATCTGCCATTTTAACAATTTATCTATATCGAATAAAAATAACATAAGAGATAGCGTGTTTGTAAATTGCTACGAAAAGAATTTGAAAGTATTGATTACAAAAGGAAATAATAACAGATAGAACTATTAGTTATTCACTCTCGTAAAAGTAAGATACAATTGTATTCTTTTTATTTAATTTTGACATTACGCAATCTTGTCATTAATTGGAAATTTTCTTTCTTTAATTTCTCTATTTCGTGTTCCTTTTCTTCAAGTTCTTTTTCTAACTGGGCTATTCTGAAGTGTTCTGATTTTGAATTCTCGCCGTCTTTTTCCAGAAGAATTTTTGTATCAAATTTTTTCTTGGCTGAATTAGTTATTCCTGATTCCTTATTTTTGTTCTGACTATTTTTATCTTGCTCTTTTAGGACATCAGTTGACTTTAACAGTCTTTCCTTTTCTTTCATCATAATTGCTAGGTACTTGTCTTTATGAGCTAAACTCTTTTCAAGAATTTCAATTTTTTGAGTTTTCTCACTAATAATTTTTTGTAGATCCTCTATAGATTTTTCATAATTCACACCTTTCTTTTCAAGCAAAGCTATTTCTTCTCTTAACTTTAGCTCAAGACTTTGAGCTTGTAGTAAACTTTCATTTAATGAATCCACTTCTTTGTTCAAAGATATCAGCCTATTTCTGCTATCTTTGTCAGAATTGATCAATGAATTGTATTTATCACTCACAGCTTTAAAGTCATCTTGTAGTCTCTTATATTTTGAATTCATTGAGTCTAGCTCTATTTCTTTAAGCTTTAAAGAATTGTTAAGATCATTGCAATGTTTTTCCAGCTCCTTATTAGAACTTTTGAGAACCTCATTTTCTTTCAACAAGTCTGATACTCTGATCGTTAATTTTTCCTTTTCAGCAGTCAACTCGAGAATTTTCTTTTCTTTTTCAAACAAAGATCCTCCTAACCTTAGCGTAACCATTTGAGATAACTTTTAAAACAAAAATCAAATTTAACAGCTAAATCAAAGGAAGTATTAAAATTGGAAGTAGATTCATGTTTTTAATCTGGAATAACAAAGTGATATACAATTGAAATTAAGAACTTTTCAACATCATCTCTCATGAAGAAGATAGTTAAATTAAAATTTTTGGTTTATACATCTTGAGTACCTCTTTGAAATGAAGAGATAGTATATTTTCTTTGATCTTAAGCTTTTTCTTCCATTCTGGATCATTCTCAGGTTGATTCTCTGGTTTTACTGGAGGATCTACCTTCGTCTTATATATCACGTTAAATAAAGTTGAGTTGAGTATTTCTCTTTTTCTGATACAAAACTTGGTTTTCTTGTAATTCATGATAACTTTACAGTTATTTCTCTTATGCAATTTGATTACCTGGAGAATTTTTAGTATGCTTTAAGATGACACCATTATTCTCTACTATAGCTTCTCGTATATAGTGATCCTGGTACTCTAATCTTCTCTCATTTAATTCTTCATTTGAAATAGCAGAAAATGCTTTTAAGGATTCTTTTCCAACAGAGCTTTTATATCTTCTTACTCTGGAAAAATAGAGACCAATTAAGAGTTGACTTACCCTAAAATTTTATCCTCATAGGAAGTATATTGTTTAGTAGATCCTTTTCTGGCTTAACTGTAAGAATTTGTTTAATTTATTTTTACTTGGTTGAGTTGAGTTAAGTGATGAGAATCTGTTCAGGGCAGGTGAATATTTAGCAGGACTGACATCTTTCTGGCGAGATAAGAACTCTCCTTTTGCTGGTGAATTCTTCATTTTACGATTAGTTTGTGCTTGGATAGCGGCAGAAAGGACGATATCAAGAAAGTCCTATGCAAATATTTTTGATTGTTAAATGACTTACTGTAGCAGAGGTAGACTCTGTCTTTTGCTTTTGCTTTCTTTGCATTTTTCTATTTTTCTTTTTATGTTCCAAGTTATAAGCAAAGTCCTCATGAAATGCAGGCTTTTTCCTAATTCTTCTAATTTGATAACCTCCCTTTCCGTTTGCTTTCCCTTCTTCTTCAATGGCTCGATCTAAAATGATTCTATATTTAACTCAATTGCTGTTACTATCTTCAACAATTTGATATTTAAACGGTCCATTTTTGCCTGTCCTTTCCTTGGAGATCTCATCTCTAACATTATCTTCTCCAGAGCTATCTGAATCTTTTCTACATCAATTCAAGGTTCTTCTCTGAATACTATACTCTTCTTCATCGGTGTTAGGATTATTATTATGTTTTTGTCTTAAGCTTTCACTTATAACTCTTTGGAATCCCCTTTCTCCACCTGTACTTGTTAAGGTACCAGGCAGATGTAATTGTCTGGATTTCTTTCCTCTCTTTCCAATCTAAATAGTAAACAACTAATATTACAAAATGAACTTGTTGAGCATCTTCAAATTCCTCTGCATATAATTGAGAAGGTGTCTTTGGTCTTTGGCTCCTTCTTAATTCTTTGAATTAATACTTATTGATTTAGTTTACTTTGGGAGTCGCCTGAAGCCAATGGCTTTTCCAAAATGTAGGATTCTGTCATTATACGTTTGTTTAGTTACAAATTTGAAATTACGCTGGAAAAATTTAACAAATATATAGAATATGAAACAGACCCTGGAAGGAAAAACATCTTCATCAATTCCCTACAACTAACAATTGTTATCGATTTCTTTTCTCTTCTTAATAAAGTAATGGATAGAAATTCTTTAAAAAGATTTCAACTTGATAAGCATTACATATTATGATATAATATTCTCAACCAGCTTTCAAAGTCTGGTCATTCCCGAGGATGCATGTTATCTAGAAGATATCTCTAAACATAATATTTTATTTTCCAATAAATTTATACAATCCGTTAACCAAGATGTCAATTAGTTTAGAAGACGAAGTTGCTCAAATGGATCCTAGATTGAAAGAACTTGATTGCAATGTTATATCATATTTAGATAAAAAGTCAACCTTAATGTAAGACTCTTTGAATCAGTTGATTTACGATTAGTCCTGACATGTTCAAAAAGAATCCAAAGAATGGGGCCTGGAGAACAAACTTATTCTTCCCTCAGACAATTCTAATTAGCTTGTAAGTGAATAATAAATGGCGTTTATCTCTTTTAGTGAGAAAATGTGCAATGTGAACGCTATTTACTTTGAAAATTTTGAATATGGATGCCACATGAGCGTTTTAATTGCAGAATATGAGACAGGTCCTTACATTGAAGGTAATTTAAACTATAACTGAACTAAGACGTAAAAGTTATAAAAAATAAATTTTTCCCCAGATCATCACTTCGAAGGGTGAAGTTGGCAACACTTCCCTGCAAGTATGTTAAGATAATCATACACAAAGGTGCCCTTGTGAATCCTGCATCTCTTCATGTATTTGGATTCCATGCAGAAGATGCATCTGAGCTTTTCGGAGACGATTGCTTTAAATTGTTGGTAGCTAATCCACAGAGACTCATGTATTATTAAACAAAAGTATAGGTGTATATATGCGGAATGTAACATTTCAATAACTACATTACCATTCTCGACTGTATGCATATAATTATCTCTTTTTATAGATACAAGGAAGCAAAACTGCTTTCGCATACTTGTCAAAAGTTATTACCTCATCCTTTTTTATTGTTAGTTTCTTGAGGTCCTCTTTCTTTATGCTAAAATTGATCTTGTCAGTCTTCTTTTTGGTAGCAGGCCCAATCTTTTTGAATATTAAAACAATGAAATATGTATTCTTCTTGATCTAAACAATTACTTGAAAAAATTATTCAAGTACATATTTGATAAACTTGAATCCAAGTGCTTTTATTAGCTTAACAAAGAGAGCAGTACTTGGCATCCTACTCAAGACTTCAGCTATTATCAAATAGCCATCTTGTTGGAGAACTCTATTGGCCTCGTAAATGAAGTCAATATAATTTCTATTCATCAGTGCAAGGGAGAAGACACAAACATTAGCGTATCCATTTTGTAATGGGAGATGAGCAATATCGCAAGCTTCAATATGATCCTTTTTCGATACTAGATCAAAGCTTCTGATTGCCTTGAAATGATTACCCTCACCTTCAACCTCTGCCTCTTGAATTTTGCCTTTCTTCGCAAAATATTCATATAATTTTCCCTCTCCACAGCCAAGGTCACAAATCACACTAAAGATTAAAATTTCTATAAAATGGTTACCTATTATTGTATACAGGATTTGTTTCCAATTCTCTTCTGATAACGTCAAGAGGATTAACAGACCATTGCTTCATCTGTGCTCTAAATCCTTCATGATACTATTCAATTTAGACAATTTATCAAGCAAATACTTGGTCAAACATTTCTTGGTTTTCCTGGAAAAAGCTCACAGCTTTGTCACTCTCATTTGTATACAGATACTCGTTTAATACACGAAACTTAGAGCCTAAGATATGACATCTTTGCTAATTTATTTACCTTTAAGGTCCTGATTTATTCGATCTGAAATAGCTTTCTCATTTTTGGAGAGAGTAGTTGTATTTCCATCATTTGACTTTTTCTTTTTTGTCAAAACATCGTGTTTATTAATATCTTGTCGAGAATCTTTGCTTCTTTTTTGAAAGAAACTTTCTAACATTGAAATAAATTTAATTGATACATAAATCTCCTTAGCAAATTTGTCAAATATATACTTATTTTAAGATATCTTGTTATAGATATGAAAAGATTTGAGCTAAACAAGAAGTGAATAATACAGTATTATTCTATATTTCTACATTCTGATTAAAAGAACTTGCTATTAAATATTTATTTCTATTTTTCGATATCAGTTTCTGGTATAATTGTAAGTTTTACGAACTTACTTAAGAGACTGAGATAGAATAATCAGTTTTCTTCGCTAAATTGATAGATATTGTTATGCCTTTTTCAGATTTTGAATATACTTCTTCTAAATTTCAAAGTGTCCGTTATAGACGGGCGGTTTCATAATAAGCCTCCCAGAACTTATCAGTTTTACATGTCAATATGTTTTTCAAAACTTTATAAATCCAAGTAATTTTAATTAAACTTTTCCTGCATGAGCCAAAACTACGCCAAACAGTTAGAAAGTTACATTCTAAAATCTACAAGCGAGAATATGACACATCCCGACAGTCAGATGTTTGTAGAAATATGTAACATCATTAATTCCAGAGCAGATATGTACTAATTTTCAAATTATTTTTTTTATTATCCAAGGCCAAAACAGGCTATGCTGATAATTCGTAAAAGAATCATGTCAAAGCATCCAAAGACGGTCTACCTTTGTCTTGAGCTTTTGGAGGTTGCGGCCAATGCTTGTGAAATTTCTTTCCACACACAGATTGCCAGTAAGGACTTTATGTTAGTGATCAGTTCTCTTGTTTCCAAGGATATTGATAAAACAGTAATTTCACCACCGCCATAATGATAAAATCGAATAGGTCTTTGAAAAACTTTGTCATCTTGTCAAATATTGGGTTCAAATCTTTGAGCCATACAGAGATATACTTCCAACCTTCTTTGAGTTCTATAACGCATTACAAAAAAAGGGAGTCGAGTTTCCTTCATACGTCGAATCCAAATATGCTTATCTATTAAAGTAATTATGAGAAGAAGTTATAAATAGCCCTTAGGAATAAACCTAAACCACAAAAGCAATCTCATACTGAAAGTTATGAGGGAAGCTATGCTGAAAGCACTGGCAGAAGCAATCAAGGCACCTTCTATTCTTCTCAGCAACAATCTACTTCAAAAGGAATGCCTCCTAAATTAAAGAAAGATCTTGAACTTGTTAGACAAAACGTCAATTTGACAAATGTATGCTTAACGATTATTATAGTCTTATGAATAAGGAAATGATTGACGCCCATGATATCAGAGAAGATGTGAGAAAAAATGATGTCCTCACTGACTTAATGCAAACCTTGAAAGCAATGGAACACAAATTAAGAGAGTAAATATATTATTAATTCATTGTTAACTGTAGTTTTATTGAGAAGCAAACTGAAGAAGAAACTCTCAACTTTTTGCTTCAATTAAATGATGATATTAACTTGGTATTTTTTTGCTAAAGTTTGTAAACTTTAGACTTTTGAACGTTATAAGGATATCAGAAAAGGACAAAAACCAAGACCATATATCCCTGCCGGAATAGATTATTCGAAAACTGCAAGCATGGACCCTTCTTCATATAAGCCAAGAAAAATGGGGCCAAGCCAACATGATGATCTCCTGGACTTGTTGGGTCCTTCAGAGAATAAAGGACAAAGCAATCAAAGTAATCCAGCAATGAAGTAGGAATGCGCCATTCGTTAATAAGTAATAGGAAACCTACTATCATCGATCTTTTCGATAGTGATTTAATCGGCCCAACTACAACTAATACCTCAAACACTGGAGGTAACCAACAAAGTGGTTCCTTATTCGACAATGATCTTCTCTCCGGTGCTAACAATACTAATACTCAAAAACCTCAAAGCAATACAGATTCATCATTTGGAGGATTCGGAGGTTTCGGAGGGTTTAACACTCAGCAGCCAAGTACAAATACTTCTAAACCAACTGAAAATATTGTAACATTTGTCTCTTCGCTTGTAATTACTAGATGGATAAACTGAAGGATCTCTATAACAATCCAAATGCCGGAAGTCAGCTAGAATCAGGAGGCGGAATGAGTTCCTTTAATACAGTCGCAACAATGGGTGGCAGTACTGGAAACACATTCGGTGGAAGCAATATGGGTGGATTTGGAGGAAACATGAGTATGGGTGGAATGAATAACTTCAACACTAGTATGGGTATAGGTGGATTTGGAGCCAATAATCCTTCCGGTGGATTTGGTGGAAACAATAATATGGGAGGTTTTGGAACTAATCCAACCAATATGAGTGGAAACTTCGGCGGAAATCCTTCTAATATGGGAGGATTTGGAGGCAATATGGGAATGGGATTCAATACTGTGTCAGGTAATCCAAGCTATGGAACCAATATGGGATTCTCAGGTGGCATGAACACTGGTGGCAACTTCGGAATGGGAATGTCTAGTTTCAACACAACTTCTGGATATGGTGGTTATAGTGGAGGATCAAATATGAACCAGTTTGGTAACCCCTCAGGATTTTCAAATCAAGGAACAAGCTTTGCAACCACCTCCAATTTGGGAATGGGTACTCAAAATAAATCCAGCAATCCATTTGACTTGACTGATCTAGGAGAGAATATCAAAGATCAGAAAAAAGACCAACAACAAAATTTGGAAAGTAAAATGATAGTTTTATTATGTTAACTTTTTAGGCAAGTTTGATAACCTGCTCATTTAATGTGAATTGTTTCTAGTATCGTTTATACTTAAGATATCTGCATGAGTTTGACTTTATATACCTGTTATAAATCAGATTTTAAATAAAATTTTGCTGATGGACAAAGACAAGAATAAAACCATTCCTACATATAAAATCGTCATGCTAGGTGCTTCAACTGTCGGAAAGACTAGCATGGTCAATCAGTTCGTTAACAATTATTTTGACGCCTTAAACGAAGAAACAAATGATGATTTTAGGTAATTTCTTTTTATTAATTGCGAAGAGAATAGAGAATATATGAAACTTGTGGACTTGAATAAAAGTGATCCTCAAAATGCTCAGTATTGCTTGCTAAAGATCGTTGATCTGTAAGAACAAATTAGATTATCTGATTTTTAAGCTTTGGAATTGACCATCCTGGTCTTCAAGAAGGTGGTGATGAGAAAAAGCAGGAAATTCTAAGAAGACTCATCAAAAACGAACCTCCTGCAAAACTGTCTAATCAGCAAAAGTTCTATTTCAGGGATAAAGAAGTTTATGGATATATGTTTGTTTATGATGTAACTAATCCAGAAACTTTGGAGTTGGTATTTTATCTGCAACAACTTGGCTACATCATAGGTTCTTGAGTTCATTGAGTTCATTGCTGATAATGAGAGGAAAGGAAATTCAAATGTTATCTCCAAAAAAATTTTAGTTGGGAATAAAACGGGTATGACATGTATTTTTCAACTGCTTAGCAATAGATCTCAGGAAAAAAGATCCTGAAAAGGTGATGAGAATCTTAAAAGATTGTATGTCGAAGACAAGAATGCTAGTCATGGAATGTTCAGCCTACGAAAATTATAACGTTAACCAAGTATTTAAACTTCGAAAAAAATTGAGTTACAGTGCTTTGAAGAATTAGCAAGAGCTATCTATACAGATGTCGATTTTGAAGCCTATGAGAAACAAAAAGCTGAACAAGAAATGACAAATAATAATCACGAGTAATAAGGTTATCTTAGATTCTGACTATGATAGACTGGAAGATCACGAGAAGAACCTTAAGAACGAGAATAAGAAGAAATCTTTGAATTCAGGTGGTATCCTTGGTTGTGGGGGAAGGGTAACATAATAAATGCTTTAATAAATTGTTAGGGTGATCCTTCAGACGACGAAAATGAAGAAGTAGTGCTCTTTGGCTGGTTAATAAGTATTTTAGGATGATACAAAATTACATGAAGAGAATCCTGATCAAGCAATCGATATATCTAAATTACCAGATGTAAATGACTTCAAAGGAGGAAATTGTTCTTTATTCTAATTTCTTGGTGTATCTTTAGTCTCTTTTGAATCTAACTGTATTTTTGGCATATTGTTTGAGAAATAGGACTATCACCAAAAAAGAGCTTTCTCTGAAAAAAATTGCGCAATTTTTAAATTTTTATCACCTATGACAACTCAAACAAGTGTTGATTTTACTCATGGATTGTTGAAGAGATTTATTAAGGCCAAAGCCAATGAGGAAGCCCTGTTAACAACAGGTTTCGTGAAAGACTTTGGGAAAAGTTTGAGAGTGTTTATCCACTATCTTTCCACAATGTAATAAATCTTCTGATCATCATTGAACCATTTAGTGCTGATGACATTTCAAAAGAGCATAAGAGAAATCATATAACAGATAATGATATAAGGGAAGCATTAAAAGAAATTGGTTTCGACAACTTGATTGAGGTCATAAAGCAGGGTATTGTATTGCCTTGTATATTTTTAAATCCCTAAGAAAATTCAAAACAAAAGGCTGAGTCAACAAAAAAATTGAAAAGAAGAAAAAGTGAAATCAATAAAAATAGTCAAGAAGATATCCAAGAAGATATTCAGTAAAATGTTAATTCTTTTGTTTAAAAATTAAGAATTGTAAACGAAAGTGGTATAGAAGACCAAATGGATAAAATCGCCTTAGAAGACGAACCTGATGAGCCTGAAGAAAAAATTATAGAAATTAGCACCAAAAAATATTGAGCTTAATTTTTCTCTTTAAATTTCATGTTTTACCCACTTAACTGGTAATCATGTTGCATTAGCATCAAAAATTTTCTGTACTTAATGTCCTTAAAAGCACTCTTCAAGAATAACATTTATATAGAATTATAACACTTCTAACAAGTAACTTAGACAATTCATGAGCTTCTAGCGACATATTTAACATCCGCATCAGTATCATCAGCAAGTTGCATGAGAGCTTTCTTACAGATCTATTATTTTGAGGATTAGAATGAAGATTATTACGTCTCCAGTTTTATCTTTCATCAAAGGAGTAATTATTTTGAGTGCCTTAGCAACATTCATTCTTACATTTCCAACAGGATCCTTAGACATTGCGATCAAAATAGGAGCTACTGTTTTTGAGAGAGCATCTGATGTGAGCAAGGGTCCAATTTGCTTATAATTTACTTATTAATTATGATTGTCTTACTTGAATGATAAATAACAAAGTCATTCTGTGGATATAGTGAGGATTTGTCTGGAATGACATGATTTTAGAAAATAATTGCTTCTCAGCCCATTGAGATCCCAAAATTTGTGTGAGAGACTTTACGCATTGAACAGCTGCTTCCCTGAGCGCTTTAATAGCATCTTTATTCTCTTACCTAACTCCATAAATTCTGTCTGAAAGCCAATCAATCAATATCTTTGAGAAATTATCAGTTAAGAAGCCTTCACCCTAAACTTTTAAGGAAGAAGCAAGTTGTTTACCATTTTTTTAGCAAATAGAGAAAGGAATTCAATAGCTGATGCTCTTGTTCTCCAATTTTTATCAACTGCAAGCTCATTCAAAGCAGGCAATAGAGATTGTGAGAGAGCTTCAATTTCAATGACTTTAGTTAAATCATCCAAGTGCTTGAAAAGGTTGACTCTCACCTCTGAAGATTCATCTTTCAAGAGAGTCAAAAATGTGGGAAGAATGCATTCATTGGTTGCTTTCTTGCCAATCAAAGGAGCCAATGACAAGAGTGATTCTGCCAAGGCAGCTCTCACGTGTGAAGCATTATCCTTTGCTAATGAGCTAATCGCAGGGACTATTTTCTGAATTATATCTGAGTCATCCAATAACTCAGCAAATTTAGCTAATCTCTGGCCTGAGATGGTTTTAATCTATTTAGTTATATCATAAGTATATTTTCTACCTCAGATTCAGGATCTTGCAAAAATTTCAAGAAGTAGGGCAATAAGATTGATTTAGCTACTTGCTTGCCTAGAGCCTTTGCGAGCTCTGGCATTTTGTCAGAAACAGTATATCTTATTCTCCAAGATGGGTCTTCTGCAAGTACTTTAACATAAGGCAAAATATAAGTTTGATGTTTCT
>Ga0065720_1019182_pt1 | contig 33913 bp, 33 predicted proteins | sample Thericmetagenome_FD_59107 | JGI IMG/M metagenome (GOLD analysis project Ga0065720, IMG submission 59107) | Thermophilic microbial communities from the Joint Bioenergy Institute, California, USA of rice/straw/compost enrichment - eDNA_2 v2... | ecosystem: Engineered > Solid waste > Grass >... | reverse complement strand
CCCCCCCGGTGTCCGGAGACAGGCCTTCCAACAGCTCACTCGTGCATTTCGCCGTTATTGATCAATTATCCGGGTTTCGGGCACTGCCCTCTACTGCCCAGGATACTGTTCTGAGCGGCTGGCCTATCGACTGCGCCGCCTGTGTACCTTTATACAACTTTACCCGGCCAAATATCTACGTGCTCGTCACCCTCTGCTTTCAACATTCTCGCTCAGCTACTGTCGCACAGCCATTTACTTCATCCCATCCTCAATAGCCGTGATTTCCCTGGCTACTCTAGCTCTTGGGAGGGCTACAACACAAAGCTATCTGACTATACACATTGGCCGGACTGAAACAAATACCGCTGTTCTCAATGGGGTTTGCTACCTACATTGAGCCTCGACCCCGCCCGACTCTCCCTGACACACCACCTGAGCTGCTCACTCCTGACTCTGCCTCTTTTCCTTCCAAGGCATCTGAGGAAAGAGCCTCTTGGAACCCGCGTGCTCCCCCATCCCCTCCGATGTCCAACTATGACCCGGTCAAGTCGAGAGACACATCGACCTCCTCCTCTACCAGAGGCTCTGAGGAGGCCCTGAGCCGGAGTGAGAGCACATTTGACCAGAGGACACCACGACAACAGCTTCCACCCCTGAGCAGTATCCTTGCTTCGATCGCTAGAGACCCTCCCTTTCATTCCACATATTCTGATCGTTCTAGCTCCTATACCCCTTCGTCCTCGCTCGATCGTCCCCTCGGGTCGTCGGCCTACTTCCCACCATCGACGACATCTTCTGCTTTTTCACAGCCTAGGAGCTTTCAGGACTTGAGACATCAAGAGCGCCCGCAAATTCCACCGCTCTCTCAGGTATTCTCACAGACTCTCGAGCTTCAACCACGGTATGAGCAGAGGTCAGATATCCGCTCCGACTACACCTCTTCGACAAATCGGTGGCCTGCCCCGACACCCCAGGATGCTTCACGAACATACTCGTCTAGGGATCGCGAACCACAACTCTATCAGCCGACTGCCGATAGGTACTCCTCAGCCAACGTATCGGGGGCAGGGATGGACGAGAGCCGGAGGATGAGTTATCGGGAGCAGCTGACGCCATCAACTCCGGTCAACAACTCACAAGTCCCACCGCCAAGCGATGTGCCCGATGAGGTCCCTCCGGCTAAGGATGCGTTGGGACCAAAGATTTGGGCTGGCACTCACTACCTACCGCGGTTCGTTCGGGCAGCTGAAGTCCCAGGTGAAGGCTTGTGCTACTTCTACGATGATGGCAGCCACTGCAAAACGGTGATTGATGGAGAGGCAGTCAATGCCCAGTGGGGCGTGACAAAAGCCGGAAAGCCCAGGAAACGCTTGGCCATTGCATGCATGACTTGCCGTGAGAAGAAAATCAAGTGCGATCCGGATTATCCGCGTTGTCTTCAGTGTGAGAAGTTCGGCAGAGTATGCAAATTCAAGAATGCGTAAGTACATTAGATAGCCTCCTCGCCTGTGCGGCGTGTGTTCTAAAACCTTTAACATTGTGCGGTCTAGGGCTCGAGGCGCGAGCGCCACGGCTCCGTCGACACCTCCTACGGAGCCCGTGCCACCCGTGCCGCCAGTACCATCGTTATCGAGGACGCCGACGGCCGATCTCACGCGGCCACGCAGTCTTTCTAATGAATCTTCAATCTCACCGAGAACAGCACTAAGGCCAGCCAGTCCTGATCCGTCGTCTTCGCTGCCTCGCAAGCAGCCGCGAGTAGGCTACGAGCACTACAGCCCTACTGCTGGCACCACTTCACCTATGTCCGTTACACCTGAAATCCCGCGATCTGCGCCTTCTACAATCTCTGCACCTACTGCAACACAACCATACTCATGGAGGCAACCCGAGCCGCCAACATTACCAAGGATCCATGAACAGGTCCTGTCAAGGTCGTGGGAGCCGTATGTCCCCCGAACGTATCGACGAGTGTGTCACAGAGAGCTAACGTGCTTTCAGGAGATCGGATGCACGAGTGTGAGAAGAAGTAACTGACCTAGCAAGCGATTGGAATTTCAAGAGCATGCCCTCTTTGCATATGGGCTTTTTGCGATGACTGAAGTGGACAGACTCTTTGAACAGCATATCTCGGCTTATGATGACGGGATAGCCTTCCGGCGCAGCCCTGCGGCTGAAGGGCTCCTCTGGAAATTTTTGGTTACCTTGCTCTGGTTGGCTCTCCTCATGGATGTATGGCTGGGTTAGTCAGCGCTATGATGCTGTCAGCGGCACGAGTGTCAGCCAGCCGTGCCATCTACCACGGACATTTACGTGGCGCATCTGCAAATTCGATTTGCAGTTGGTATGAAAAAGATCGCAGTTTACGCAAACTGGCGTCACTATGGATTGAAGAGGGCAGAGTGACATGTTCATTCTGCAAGTGGAAAGGAACATTAATACAAATGCAGCAACGGGATAACGATGTGCTACGGCGCGAACAGGGCACAACTTGGACAATTGAGAATCCTAAGGCCAAGTGGACATTTTATAGCAAGGTCGATAAACGGAGTGGTTTCCTGGATTGGGTAAAAACGGATCAGGAGATTGCATCCTGAAAGCCTGAAACGATGTTCCAGCGACTCCCCAACGAATCATTATTACGACGAGCAGCACTGCGTTTTATAGCCCAGCCCCTTTGTCACCACTCCAAGGGATCGACAGGGAATAAAACGAAGATACGACGCGGATGTCTTATATCCCGACCTAATAGGTCTACTGTCTATTTCATAATGTGTGGAGGATGTATGCACACATTTGCACGCATGCTTGTTTTTTTTCTTGCCTTAGGTTTAGGCTGGTATCGGGCAGCAGAGCTTTTCACTACGCGCTTCCCTTTTTCCACTTGTTGCTTTTGCTGTATTGTATTGTTATTCACTCACCGTGTTTTGGTTGAACAAGCATCATCATCGGCGTTTGGCTTAGTTTTATCTTTAAATTATGTACATACTTTTGGATGCGTTTGTCTTTAGAGGAAATGGCGGCTGCTCTACAAACAGAGGGGAGAGAGAGGAGAGAAGGGATCAACCTGACGGGACCTGGGACAAGGTGAATGGTGGAGAAGGAGTCAAAACAAGGGGCGGCCAGACTCTCAGGATCATCAACGCCTAGGCACTCTTTCGCCGACGGGTAACTTCAGCTGCAGGAGAATCTGCGGGTATTTTGCATGGCGCATTTGCTGTATTTGGTATCCATGTCGTCGATGTTTAAAGTAAATCCAAGTACACTACGCTTAAGCTTAACGTTCCATCCCTTTGCTTCTAGCGGATTAGGTAGTTGTCACAAGGGTTGGTTTGACCTGCCGTTTGGTAGTTCCGACGCTATGTGGCTGTCTCATCGACAAGGCAACAAAACTCGTACTGTGGTAGTGGACTGACAGCACTCGTAGGCTACAGGGGAACCCGTACGCTGCGGGAGTGTGCATGCATCCTTGGCTGTCTCTGTCAGCGCAAAGGTGTAGGATTGGCTGTCTTACAAACCTTGTTGTCACTTTGCCTCCCACTTCATCCCCAGGCAGGAAAAAGGGCACTCAAGCGCATCTGCACGGGTCATCTGTTTGGTTCTCAAGAAGTTCCCTCTTTTTCTCATCCCGGACACCCCGCCCGAGGGGCAAGCGTTTTGCGACCTTGCAGATGCAAGATACACCAACAACTCCTCTCGAGTTGCCTTTGCTGGCTGCCGAAGATGGCTTTGATTGGGCCCGTGCGTTGCGCACAACAACCCCTCCAGGCCCCCCCCACAGCTTCGGTCGGCCTTCTGGAAGGTTGCCTGAACTGGACTGGGGTGCAAGGCTGAGGGGTGGGACAGTGGGCGTGTCTCCATGGATCGTCGATTTAAGCGCGGCAAAGGGGGGGACTTGGCAGTTGGCGCCGGGCTGTCAAATCAACATTTGACAGTTTGCATTGTTGGTCGACGAGAGCTTCGCCATCCAAGAACAACAACCACGACAACGCACCATTTGACGCCTGCCACCCCAAGTACGTGGAACTGGGTGCTGCGGCCGCGGGATCGGAGATTACTGAAAGGTTGCGTTATCGGTGACCTAGAAGGTTTCTGGCGCGCCACGAGGCTGGAGTTGTGGTTTTTGTCATGGTTCGATTCGACTCTTGCAAGAGGCTTCGCTTGTTCCCCTCATCCTATTAAGCGCCACGCTCTATGTACAAGCCGCGCGGTGATTCAATACGGTGGGTAGCATTACAACAAATATACGCTTAGCAGCGAATTCATCCATCAGGCTGAACATCACCAACCAAATCTCGCCCAGGCATCAGTTTGGCCTCAGGTGCCGGCTCTTCTATTGAACAGTACCCACAACGGGGGCGGGCGGGGTGCGTCTCGGCATCCTGTTAGCTCTCGAAGTGCTGCGGCAGCGCCTTTGTGCCTGATTCCTCCAGCCGGCTAGCAAAACACTCTGCATACGTTCCTACTATCATTCACCTTACTTGCTTCGATTACTGGCGGGAAAGGAAGACGCCAAAGGGCAGTCAGGATCGGCCGCATCGTGGTATGCACGCGTTTAGCGCCCGCTAAGGAACGGTGAAAAAGCAAAGCCTCACCGCCGGCCACCATTACATCGTTTACTTTTACGCTGGGAAGCATTCCTCCGCCCTAGCTTCCTCCTCGGCCAACCGGGCTGGAGTGTATTGGCGTTGACAGGTAGTATCGGCCAGTTCTATGGGCAGTTTGTCGTTGGGGGCATAAAAAAGAGAAGCGCCAGCGTCAAATCACTCACTTGTGGCTCGTAGCCTGCTCTAGTGTGACAGTTTATGAGAGTTGAGCGGCAATTTTAAACAACAAATGAGTTTGCTGGCAGCAGCTCACTCGGCAGAGATCGAAGGAGTGGTTAGCACGAACAAGAACCAACGCCCCTACCACAAGTTCCACGCAGATAGCCGGCCGGCGGTATAGGCTTAGCATTAATCTCGCAGGATACCACAGCAACCCATGGCACAACGGGCGCCAAAGTTTCCCTCCAGGCCGGTAGCCCAGCTGGTCGGGTCAAATGGTAGGTTTTCTGCTCCCTTTGCCGTATTTTTTGTCACTACGGTGTTATGAGTATCGAGCTGTCTGTGGTCTTTTGACTTCTCATAAGGGTGATGAGAGAGTGCTGTTGGGAGTAATCTTGGTACATTTGTTCCACCAGCTCTTAGCAAGACTGTAGGTGGTTGCGAGCACCGGCCCGGAAGAAAGACTCCAAGAAACGATGCCACTTCAGTGACCGAGGGAGTGACATGCTCAAGACACCCTGCCCGTTTTCCCAACGCAAACGATGGGCCTTGTCCAAACCTACCTCTTCCCTTATCCTTATATTCATTCTAACAAACAATTTGCTAACACCTCCAGGCCCGGTCCATGCCCTTACCTATTCGGCTTCCCCCTCAACCTACATCCTGAGTGGCTCATCCGACCGCTCCATACGGCTGTACAACCCAACTAACGCGACCCTCCCCCCTTTATCCTCCTCCTCATATATCACCAAATCAACAAGCAGTACCCCTTCAATCCCCATCTCAACCCCGATCCAAACATACACCTCCCACGCCTACGCCGTCCTTTCCATTGCCGTCTCCCGCTCCAACGCTCACTTCGTCTCCTCCGGCGGCGACCGCGCTGTTCTCCTCTGGGACGTATCTACTGCACAAACCATCCGACGCTTCGGCGCCTCCTCCATAGCACACTCCCACACGGGCCGTGTCAACGCCGTTCTCTTTGCGGGCGACACCGTTGAGAACCAGAACGACGCCGTCGCCGAGAACCTGGTCGTCTCCGCCGGCGTGGACGCCACCGTCCGCCTGTGGGACGTGCGCTCGTCGAACCCCAAGCCGATTCAGATTCTTAATGAGGCCCGGGATGCGGTAACTTGTCTTGCAGTGCATGGTCCCGCTATCCTGGCGGGGAGTGTGGATGGGCGGCTGAGGACGTATGATGTGAGGATGGGGAAGTGTATTGCGGATACTATGCCTGCGGCGGTGACCAGTGTCTGTGTGTCGAGGGATGGGAGGACGGTGTTAGTTGGGACGTTGGATAGTAAGATGCGGGTGTTGGATCGAGGGGAGGGGATATGTTTGAGGACGTTTCCCGGCCAAAATGGGGGCGAAGATGGGGCATGGAGGAATGAGGAGTTGAGGGTGCAGAGTGTGTTTGGTGGTGGGGAGCGATGGGTGGTTGTTGGTGATGAGATGACTGGTGCAGGAGAGGTTAACTTTTCGAACGGAGAAGGGAGAGTTTGGGCATGGGATTTGCTCACGGGGAAATTGGTCGCCAAGGTGAACGTGCCGTGGGGGGCTGGGGAGACGGGGAAGAAAGCAATTGGCAGAGATGGGAAGGAGAAGGAACGGAAGAACGTCGTGAGCTGTATTGCGTGGAAGGAGAGCGGTTTTGGGGACCAGTTTTGTGTAGGGGGGACGTCAAGTGTGGTTACGGTATTTGGTGAAAGATAAAAGATGAATCCCTGGCAAGCCTGAGCATCGTAATTAACTTAGCGACCATGAGACCTAATAGATAGATGGACAGTTAAGCATAGGTCGTTTGTTCATCATCTACCCCTGTGCAGCCATTTGGCCATCATCATGAGCAGCTACCCAAACAATGGCCCCCCTCTCTTCGTCACATTTTACCGGAGAATCATGATTATGCGTAGATATGATCTAGACCCTGAAACAGACCGCCTGCGCCGGACACCCTCTGCTTACCGTCTGCCTTCCCGTATACAATGTGTGTTGCGTGTATACTCCAAAAGTGGAGAAGTGGACTATCTATGATAAAAAAGGAATCGAGGCAAGGAAACTTTCAGCCCATGCCAACATACTTGAACCAGTTCGGCCGGCAGTCCTCCATGTAGAGGAAGGGTTCGCCGTCGGTGAGCAGGCCGGTCTTGCAGCCCTTACACTTGGGCGAATTGGGGCAGTTGAAGAAGGGGATGTGCTGATAGCCGATATCGCGGAACCTAATGATAGTTAGCAGCGCTTAGGAGGAGAAACTGAAAGGAGGAGTACCCACCAGTGAATCTTGTTCTTGTCCTCAAACAGACCAAGAGCAATGCTGTGGACAGGAGCATCGCCCCAGCGTTCGTAAAAGAAGCCACCAGCCCGGTCCAGATGATTAAAATAGTCCTCATAGGCCTTGCTGCGCCAGAAATTCATATCGGCGATCTCAAAGTTGCTCCAGAAATGACACGTAGAATAGCCGTTGGCCTTCTCGTTGTGGTCGGGACGGCGGACCTTGTCGGTCAACCAATCCATAGCATTGTTGGGATGGATATACTCGGGATGATCAGCCAGAAACTTGAGAGTCTCGGGCCACAAAGTTGGAATAGACTCAGGAGAGTCATAGAGATTGATAGTGAAGCCGTAGGTTTTGTTGTTATCGCGCATGTAGCGGAACACGTCGTAGTCGATGTCGCAAAAGAAGTGCACCTTAGGCTCAACGCGCCAGTAGTACTGAACGTGTTCCAGGGCGGGGTGCTTGTAGAACATGCCCGAGTTCCAGCGGCACATCTGATGATATGACACCATGTCGGCATACTGCACGCCCTGTTCCTTCAAAAGCTTTGTGGATTCCTTAAACAGCTCTCTGTTAATCCAGCTCGGCATTTCCCAATGCTCTTTCGGGATAACTTCGTAGCGACACTCGGCGTTGGTTTCGGCTTGAGTCTTGCGCATGAACTCTTCGGTGAACGGCACGTCATTGAAGAAGGTCCACGGGTAGTTGAACTTTCGGTTCCAGGTACGTTCAAGATCGCGCATCGCCTGAAGCATACCCTCAAGCTCCTCGTTACGCACGAGAGCAAGCAGGGTGGCGTTGATGCGGGCGGTGCCCTTGGGGCCGGGTTCGTAGCCTGGACCGGCACGTGTAAGAATGCCCTCGGGCTCGCCGGTAGCTGTCGTCACAAGTTAGCGGAGTTCTAGATGCTTTCAGCACAATATCCAGAAAGCCGAGAAGCGTACGGTCCAGGTTGGGGTCGTGCTCCATGCGCCATTTGGCCCATTGATCTGTTGGCCGCGGCGGGTGGAAGATCTGCCAAAGGAAGAAGAACCATAGCACGATGGCAGCCAGGCTCAGGGCCCTGGCGGGGCGAGCGATGGCCATGGCAGTGGATAATCGCTATCGCTATGCGAGCCACTCGAATGATCTTTTAATGTTGCGGCATTCAAAGATCAACCCGGGAAAATCCCTATGTTGGGTCGATGCTGATGACGATGGCGATGGCGATGATTATCTGGACGTTACAGGCAGTAGCATCGAGATATCGAGATGTCGGGCTTCCACCCTTTGAAGACTCGAATTGTCTTCGTGCCACTGTCTCACTGTTCGCGTTCGCCGCTCGGGAGTCGAGGTTTCAGGTGTGCTGTGCTGAGGAGCAACAGTCCACTCGGAATCTTTGGGAAAATGTTGTGTACTCTTGGGCGGTGGACGCGGGCCTTTGCTTTGCTGTTGCCTCCCAAAATTGTTGAAGTCCAAACCTTCCGTCTCGAAAAGGGGCGCGCGGTGCTTGATGTCATTTGACGCGGCTGTCCCCACTTCGCCAAGCCCCTTGGGGCTCTTCTTTTCTGTCTTGGCATCAATGCAGGGGTCCCCAGCCGTTTGCCGTGCCAAGCCAAGACCCGCTGAGAGCTGCAACAACGCACGTCAAGCAATCTCTCTCTGCGCTGAAAGTTTATTGTACTTTATAAGATGAGGCCTTCCTTCTCGACGGAAGATAATTCAGCTTCCTACCACTTTTCCTTCACGACTCCTTCTGAAAACGTCTGTGTCTCGCTCAGCCTATTTCACTCATCAGTCCCGTGGACAGATCACGGGCTACGCGCTATGCCTTAAGACGTCGCGTAACCGCGTTCTAATTACGTATTGCCCGATTTACTGAGACGCAAACAGATCGAAACTCGCCCACACTTTTCTCCCCAGCCCGCAATGCCCAGTACGGCATGGCTTTTCTCGCGCAGCTGGGAGCGTTGGCTGACGACCTCGTGAGCGCCATCGTCGGCATCCCAGAGGATCAGACCACCCAACGCGATGCTTGTCGCGATTTTGTGCTGCGCTCTCTGCGCCACCACAACTTTGGTCGCACGAACCAGTTTGAGGTCCAAGACCGTTTGAACGGCCTAGAGGAACGCTTCTCCATAGTTGGCCGCGATGCTCTAGCCGATGCCCTGCGCACCCGGTTAGATGCCCTCGAGCCGCATCAAAACCAGTTCACCCCTGAGCTCCTCCATCTCCTTCTCGAGCTTGCCGACCAGCCCGCTCAGAAAGCGCGTCTCAGTGATCTTGGTGGTCTTGATAAACCAAAGAAGGAGGAGGCGCCTCCACTAACCTGGCGCCAGATCGCTAAGGAAGATAACTGGAAGGACGATCCGGAAATCTGGCGTTTCATCAGCTACCGCGAAGACTCGAGCGATGACGACCGGTCGCGCGCTGACCAGCCGGCTGATAGCCAGTCGGTAATATCACTCGAGTCCCTGACCACTGCGACTACTGAAGACGAAAGTTGTCGCCTGACCCCGGAGGACCTGGTCGTTGAACCAGATGGTGCCGACCTTCTACGACAGATTCAAAAGGCCCAGTCATGGAGAAACATGCCTGCGCTTGACGCAGAAGGACCACCGAAGAAGACGCCGATCTCCACGATTCATCTGCTTCGAGAAGCTCTCTTCATGCTGTCCGGGCTTGAAACAACCCTCTTTGATCAGGATTGCGCTCCAGCACTCGACTATCAGTTGTATGGGGTCGCGTGGACCACCTACAAAGCGCTTGCCACCTCCTTCTCGGAGTGTGGCCGGAAGCTTATCCCCCTACGCTCTTTTATTAAAACAAAAGAACAGTCTCCCCTCCTGCAGGTATTCCAGGACTCCGCACAAAAGGCTCTGGCTTCCTTTGACAGAACGCTGTCCTCGATTCAGGAGCGTTTCGTTTCCATTCAAGCTGACACGATTGTCAGTGCCATGAGCGTTTTGGAGGAAGTGTCAAAAGCAGTGGTTCCACTCCATGCCCTCTCTGGCATTGTGCGCCAGTTGAGTGAGGAACGGAACCCACACGCCTTCCGCTATCTCGAGCTGCTCTACGATTCCGTGGAGCTTGCCCAACTGCAAGGTCAGATGGACACATATAAGCTTCTTGGGCGCGCTTTTTTTGACTGCTTTCAGGTCTATCTTCGGCCGATCCGACTCTGGATGGAGGAGGGGAGGGTCTTGCCGGGTGATCGGACATTCTTCGTCTCAGAGTCGCCCACAAAGTTGCCTCTGTCGCAGGTCTGGAAGGGTCAATTTAACCTGCGCCAGACACCCGACGGTGCCTTGCACGCACCCCGTTTCTTAAAATTCGCTCTTCATCGCATCTTCACGGCTGGTAAGAGCATTGTCGTGTTGAAGCATATGAAGCGGCATGAACCAGTTACGAAATATGGCGTGAGCGCGGCCGAGCCGAAGATGGATTTCGAGACTGTTTGTCCGCCCGAGCTCGAGTTTGCGCCATTTAGTGAACTGTTTAACACAGCTTTTCAAAATTGGATTGAGAGCAAGCACCACACAGCAGCCGTTACGCTTCGCGAGCTGCTTTTTACCTCTTATGGTCTCTCCGAAGAGCTCAGGGCCCTTCAACATGTCTATTTCATGTCGAACTACTCTGTTGTTAACGACTTTACTTCATCTATTTTCCGACATATCGATACCGTTAACGACAGCTGGCAGGACCGCTTCGCTCTCACAGAGCTCGCGCAGGATGCTCTATCTTCATGCATTATCCGCGAACGGCTATCCGCGGAAATAGACCTACGAATCCTGGCCGACCATGTCTCTGCTCCACGCAACTCAGTCCGCTTTTTCTTGCCTGCGATCCGTCTTCGCTATCGCCTGCCTTGGCCCGTGCAGATCGTCGTCCCTGAAGACAGCATCCGTGCTTACCAAACGGTTTTCACTTACCAACTCCAACTTCACCGTGCCTTGTCTGCTCTTCATCAACCTATCTTTACATTCCGTAAGCCCAGTCCTGCCAAGGAACAGCGTCTGTACTATCGCCTACACACTCATCTCCTCTGGTTCACCAATACGCTCTTGACCTACCTAACGACATTTGTTCTAGCCCCCAACACGGCGCAGCTCACCACCGCCCTTGATGCTGCAGAAGATATCGACGAGATGGTGGCCGCGCACGGGGCGTTTGTATCGCGTATTTTGGCAGAGTCGGGTCTCACGTCGGCGATGGCGCCCATCCGCGAGGCGATCCTAGACGTGTTGGATCTGGCAATCCGTGTGGAGGGGGTCCACCATAAGGAGGCAGAGAGATGGGAAAGAGAGAAGAGTGAAAGGGAGCGTTTAGAGGTTATGGCTTCGCCTTATACGTCGCCTGAGAAGAAGAGGAGATTGCTTGCTTTGCCGCCGAGAAGGGCCCGGAGAAGTAGAGGCATTTCAGTTAGTGAAGAGGACTGGGATGACCAGACCGATGAGGTGGGGAGAGCGGAGGAGGGGAAGTCGTATGGGGCGATGTTGAGGGATTCTCAGAAAGAGTTCGAGAGGTTATTGAGGTTTGTAGCGGCTGCACTGAGGGGAACAGCCAGGGCTAGCAAGGATGAAGCGGCTTCTAAGTGGGATATGCTGGCTGAGATGCTGGAAGCAGGCATTAAGGAAAGCATGTACGGTTAACTGTGTCAAATTCATCACCCTCTGCAGTAGTTATGGTACAGTCCGGGCTGCTGGCGCTGAGCCCTGAACTGAGAGGTTGCTTGATGACGTAATCATTAAGTATCTAACCCTAACCCTTCTACTTCCAGTTCCGAACGAACGTGGCGAGGCTTGGCGCGTTTGGTTATCGCCCATCTTATCGCCAACTTCCAATCAACCCACCACTCTAACATTAACTCAGTACATCATCATCCGTTGTGCTTCACAGCGTCTCACAACAAGGTTTTCTCAGATTTTATTCATAAGCTTCACGTTAGACAGTCGCAATGTCAGAACGCAAGGTTCTCACGTACGTTCGCACCTCATCATCACCCTGCGCAATCACCTACTAACCCTCCATCCAGGAAGTACTACCCCCCAGATTTCGACCCGTCTCTTGTCGGGCGGTCGCGCAAGCCAAAGTCCACCGGCCCAAAAGTACAAACCGTCCGTTTGATGGCCCCCTTCTCCCTGCGCTGTATCAAATGCGGCGAGTACATGTACCGCGGGCGCAAGTTCAACGCGCGCAAAGAAACACCGCCAGGGGAAAAGTACCTCGGCATCCAGATCTACCGCTTCTACATTCGGTGCACGCGCTGCTCGGCCGAGATCGTCTTCCGCACGGACCCCAAGAATCAGGATTACATGGTTGAGCGGGGAGCGAAGAGGAATACGGAGCCGTGGAAGCGCGGGTTGGGGGAGAACGGGGAGGAGGAGACAGACGAGCAGAGGCTGGATCGACTTGAAAGAGAGCTGGCTGAGAGGGAAGGTCGGGCCGCGGAGGAGAGGAATGCAATGGAGGAGCTCGAAGCTAAGACGGCTGAGGCAAAGAGGGAGATGGAGGTTGCGGATATGTTGGATGAGATTCGACAGCGTAATGAAAGGCTGGATCGGGCAAGAAGAGAGAGAGAAGGCGTGTTTGATGGGGAAGATGGGAGTGCGTTTTTGGTACCTGGCGGTAGGGACGAGGAGGAGAGGAGAAGAAAGGAAGAAGAGGAGGATGCTGAAGCTGCAAGGAGGGCTTTTGCTTGGGCCAGAAGGCATGAAGCGTTGGAAGAGGTGATTGTGGAAGACGGAGAAGAGGCTACTGGGGAGAATGGTGAAGGGTCAGGGACAAGCTCGGAGACAGTTGCTTCTCCTGCTGTGGGCGGGACTCTGACTCCGTCCGCGACGGTTGCCGATACGGTGCCAGCACCGAGCTTTAAGCGGCAAGTGAAGAAAAAGAAGGACCATTCAGCACTCTTGGGGATCAAGAAGAAGCCTCTAGTGGCGTACGGCTCAGACGAAGATGATGATTGAAGGGCGAGAAATTGAATGAAGGCTTTGGATGCACAGCACGTTGGAGAGAGGAAAAGACATTGCCATAACTATGCTGAGGTCTTCTAGCACCATAAGGTGAGTCCTTCCTGGGTTAAACTGACGAGACCAGGCAGCGGCTCATCATCAGCCTGTAGTATACTGTTCTCGGTTGAGAACTACTATTTTATGATACCACTTTTGCCCCTCCCCCCCCCCACCTCCTCACCCAACAAAAGACCGCTTATCCTCCACAAACTATGCATTTACCACATCCCTTTATGGGTCAGATTGTGTCCCTGCCTACCCCCGTTCTCCGTACCGCCAATGTTGCCAACGGCTGTCACCAACGTCCTCACGGCCGTGCTTCGTACCTTGCGCCCGACAACCCGGAACTGAACCATTGTTTCGTATCTCTCTCAAGTAAACAGTCGTCTTGCTACGCTGGCAATCCTCCAATCAATCCCCATCACCCAGGCTGATGCCCTCTACGCCATCCGACAACTCCCTTACAATTCTTGATGGATGAGGCAGCCCCGCAGCGGCAGCTTGAGCCCGCGCGCAACGAATGAGCCGTCGATTAATGTTCCTACCCCGCTCGTGGATATCACCACAGGTTCGGCTTGTGCTGCTGGTGCCGGTGCTTGCGCTATTCCAACTGCCCTGGCTGCTGTTGCTGCTATCGCGGCCCGTTGTGTTTTGCCGCTGTTGGGATGGGGGAGGTGATGGTGATGGCAGGGGTAAGATGGCCTCTAGCTGCCGACGAGTGTGTTCCTGCATTGAGCGGGAATACGTCTCAAGATCGGGTGGGGGAGGAGGAGGGAAATATCTTGGGTAGGTATTTGTGCCCGCCATTGGTCCTCCAATAGGGTTGTAGAGGAGATGATGTTAACGACGTGATTCTGGATTGAAAGTGATACTAGTTGAATGCCTATTTAGGGGGATCGAATGCTTTTGGAGTCGAGGAAAGAAGGAAGTGAGGTAAGATCTGCATTATGACACCCGGAATGAACGGATCGAGACTGGCAGGCATAAACAGCATCTTCCATAACCATAGGTCTATCTGTAATGTATGGTAACGTCAGTTGTGTCATCACTCCACTTGGAGGCGTTGTCGAGAACCATCGCAATTACCGGCGAACACGTCGCGGATGGGACGAGGATCTGACCTTTGGACATGCGGGAGATCAACGCGGGATCTCGCGTCAGCAGTGTTATTCACTACACGGAAACAATGTTTCATGGCATGATGCAGGTAACCTGCCATGAGATCTACGATACGATTGACAGAATATGCCACTTGACCAAATCTTGATAGTAAGACAGAAACTGGAAGCCGAAATGAACGCATTCATGGAAGAAGTTTGATAGGGTTCAGCGCCTGGTCCATGACATGAGCAGCTACTCGCGATGCTTCGGAAAAGGTGGATCGTCTGATTTGATGTGATTGTACGTTCCTTACACTGATGAAAAGCGCCTCTACATGACGTCAAAACGCTGAGCATGATGAAAACGATGGAGGTATCGGTACAAATGTCCTGCTGAAGGTATCTGAAAGGACGAAGTGCCCATGACAAGCTCACGCTGTTCACCGGAGTCCCCGAGCGCCAAGTAGGTGTTGAACATGTAATTGCCCATCAGCTGATCCTTGTCTTGAGGGCCATGCCTTGTTGCGAGATTGAGTCGACTGATCGAACACCCTGCAAACAACTCAACGAAAGGTATGCGATCTTCAAAGAACTATGTCGAAGGCTCACAGCAAGTGACCGTGAGGTCAGCCGATATGCCATAAGTGTGTGGGCGTGACTTCATTCATCCCCTGGTTTTTTGCCTCCATAACCATTCTTTGCTGAAAAAAAGCGGGACACTGAGCATGAGAGGGAGCTCCTAAATGGTTGCTCGTGAAACTTGAAATGAGTTCTTTGGACAAACGATAACAACCGATAAGGTAGGCTCCTATGACATCATCGGTCTTGGCAGAAGCCGGAAACTATCTGGATCTCGAGATTCGACAGGGAACCTTGTTGAAGACAAAGACAAACTTTTAGAGCTATACATAATACCGATATATTGCTACTCAAACAACTTATTTCGGAGACATTAACGTAGTCTATGTGACCCTCCTACAAACAGGGAGGCCTAGAACTTGGGTCAAAATTATTCAGTATGAATCGTTAAACATTGAAGAGGCACTCTTTGCTCTTCCGTGTGACAGTTTTCTGAGTATCTTGCTCAGGAAATTATCTTTCTACCAAATTATAAGTGATAATTATGAGTCAATTGTAAACCTGAAACTGTGACCCTCCATTTCGGTCTCCGATCTGAGTTCCCGATTTCTCGCCATCTCAACGTTTTGATGCTTCCGAAATAGGATCAGCGCATCCACGCCTGACGCACGGGCCACGGCGCGGGTTATCTCCTCCCGATCGCCGATCGCAACTAGGAGGTGGGGGTGGGACAACGACAGCGGGAGCCGCAGTCGTAGCGATCCATCAGTTTGGAACTTGGGTTTCGCCAAGGAGACCACATCTCGGATCGACGAACAACAAACAATGAAGCCATAACGATGAATACGGTCCTCCCGTTACGACCCGCGCCCGATGGTGCCGCGGCTGCCGATGCTCCTCGAGGGGATGCCGAATCCAGCGATCAGGTAACAACAACAACGACGACGACAACAACAACAACAACAACAACTACAGCAGCAACAGCAGCAACCCCAAGTCCGGGCCCTGAGGCAGTGCCGATCCCAGGCCAGTCCTCTCCGCAACAGCTACGCCAGCCCCAACAGCGTCGTCCATCGCTACACCGAAACCAGCAACCTCCGGCTCCGTCGCCTCTGATTCCGCCCGCCCGCATCCCTCCTCTGCCCCCCTTTCGCTCCTCGGTCGAGATCAACAATAACATTAACAATGCGATCAAGCTCCAACAGCAGTCACAGCCCGCGGATCAGCAGGTGTCCCAGTACCAAAGGCCCCAACCGTCGCAGCAACAAGATGGCTCCTCGCCTCAGGGCCAGGACTCCCTCTCTTTGGCTCAGCTCCGTCGCCTGGTCGCCGAGATGCCCCGCAATGCCCAAGGAGCCCCTATGCCCCCCGCTGAACCGATTGCCTACGACTATGTGTATGAGGATATCGCCCCACTGGAAGAGGAGATTGACGAGTGGTTTGTGTACACCTTCCGTCAGTTGATGCGGTTGACGACAGCGAACCAAGCATTTGATGCGGCATGGAATCGGACGTACCCGCCTACTGCCGAGCGTTCTGGGACTGTACGATGGGATGGGGAGGGCGAAGAGGTTGAAAAGAGGAAGATGGAGTTTGTGAAAGAGTTGGTAAACGGGGTTCGGGGTGGAGATAAAGCTCTAAAGAGCGAAGCTGTGGGCGCGTTGATGTATCTGGTCTTGGGTAGGTGGATGGAAAGCGTTAAGGGAGCTGCAAGTCCCAATCTTGCGGATGGAAAGGCCCGTTCTGCGGCTACCTGGGAACAACTCAGCGCGATGCGGGAGGGCGTCAGGCTGTTGACCGAGTGTGGTGGTATCGAGGCTGTTTGGGATGCCTTGAAGGACGCATTTAATATCCTCTGGGGTCCTGATACGCCGTCTAATATTCAGCTGCATGTCGAAGAGTTGCTGAACTTGATGACTATCATGTACGTGCTCATTTCCGAGGCTCTCGATAGCCCCCTGGAGATGGCCTTTGTCAGGGACAAGCTTCGTAAGTCAAGACTCTACATAACTTGGCGATGACTAGCTGACATGAATTAGTTGCACTGGAGCCCAGTCTTGTTAATTACATGTTCCGCGCAACCGTCCAGTTGCGATGGGACGACACAGGCGCTCTTCCTCACCCCCAAGTGTTCCTTCTCTTCTGGAAGTCTATTCTGCTGGTCTTCGGTGGCATTCATGAGATAGCCGAGACCAAGAAGGCTACCTGCGAGATGGAAGTGAACAGCGAAAAAGAGGTCATTACTGCCTCCCCGCTGGACTACCACGTCTTTCGGCAGGAGATCACTTCAAAATACCCTGCTTATGTTCCACCTCAACCGTTTCTCCCCCTTGAAGCCGATCAGACATCTATACTCCCACGTCTTCCTAACCATCCAATTAAAAACGACGGCTCCAATGGGATTATCCAACCCCCACCCGGCCCTGCGGGTTCTTCTATCCTTCATCAACCTGTTCACATCGCCACGCCTGCTCCTTCGCCCCCTCCCAGTCCCGGCGTGGGTAAGGGCGGCAAGAAGCAGAGTTACCAGACAAACCAAAACTTCCCATTCATGTACCCTCCGCTGGATGAAACAAGTACCAACACTGGCGGCAAAGGTGCTGCTGCGCTGCAGGACCAATTGGTTGGCCGGAAGTGGGAGGGTAGCGATGTTCCTGCTTCCATACTTGAAGCTGGTGAACTGTTCCACAAGCGCGTGCGCATGACCCGTGCGACGAGGCAGTTGTGGGCTGAGCGTGAAGAGTTTCTCAAACATGAGCGCGGCTGGGAGGGTCCTGATGCGGACATTATAGATGAGCTCGACCTATCTTCTTTGACGTTAGAGGATCGAGAGGAGCTCGGACTCCCCTTGACCAATGACCAACAGAAGAAGTCTGCTGTTCCAGAGGTTGATTACGGGCCGCGACCTGTGGACGAAGAAACGAAGAGGAGACTCGATGCCGTTGAGGCATTCTATGTGAGTGACGTTTCCATTGTGGTTAAAGAGATCGTACTGATTCGTTTTGCAGAAAGAAGCGTTGCCACATCTCCAGTCTCTGGTCATTGTTCTCCTTAAGCAGGTCATGACAATGGCCAATGGCGCTCCCCAAGCGCAGCAGGACCAGGGAATCGCTGGCCAGAGGCCTCAAGGTCTAGCCCAAAAAGGCTTGTACGGGATAGGTAGTACTGCTAGGGGCGAGCCAGCGTCGCCCACCGATGCCGAAATCGAGGAGCTCCGGAATAAGGAGATTGCATGCAAGGCAGCTACTGGCATTCTCATTTTGCTTCTAAAGTGGTTCAAGCTTTCTCGTAAGCCAACAAGTTCCTGGTCCACGATGGCTTGATACTAACGATACATAGACGTGCTCAAATTCGAATACTTGACCCAACTATTGCTGGATTGTAGCTATATCCCGATGGCACTTAAGATCTTTGCCGTCCACGACGTTCAGCAGATGGTTGAGAGCAGGATCGATCGCCTGGAGCACAGCTTCTTCTACTTCTGCGGACAACGGGCTGGTGTTATCATCCAGCGACCGACCATGCCGAACCCGACGGCTACAGAGTTCGAGGATGACAGTGACGGAGAGGCCATTCCTCCGCCTATCAAGCGCCGTCGTTCTCCCGTGCTGGCCCCCTCAGCCCTCGCGGACAGCGACCCTCTTTCAGCCCAAGCGCTTGACTCTACGTCCTCCTCTCCGGACCCTCCGGGCCGCCCTGAAGTCGACGAGCTCGGCTATCCAGTGCACCCCCTGCCCAAAGAGCCAATCACTGACTTCTCCCGACGCAACCTTTATACCCTCATCAACCACCTGCGCATTGTGCAAAAGATATGCAAGCGCAAAGCCCACCGAAACCTGCTCATGGTGCAGTACAAGTCTTCGCAGATCCTGCGCAAGATTCTCAAGGTGCCACAGCACGAGCTACGGCTGTATGCTCTGAAGCTGTTCAAAAGCCAGGTGCCCTACTGTGGTCGCAAGTGGCGTCAGTCCAACATGAGGGTGATCACGGCTGTTTATCTGCATTGTAGGCCAGAGCTAAGGGATGAGTGGCTTGCTGGTGTGGATTTGGACACTGAGCTTGAGGAGGCACTGCCGTTGGAGCAGGCTCTGAGGAGTCTGACCCATTGGTTTAACTTGAGGAGGTATCCTGAGAGCATGCTGGCCGGTGGGTTGAGGGAAGAGGTTTTGAGGGAAGAACAGGACTTCTTTATGCGGGAGTTGGAGAAGGCCGACTTGATGGGTTGGTTGCAAAGGGAGAGAGAGGGGCAGGCTAATGAAGAGGAGGCTGGACAGTGGGAACATGAAGGTTGGGGATGAAGGAATCGGAAGTGTCTGGGTTGGCGAACAGAGAATGTGGCGTTGAATCCCTACCAAGTGCAATCTGGTTTCGTGTCGGAGTGAGTCGCGGTCTCAGGTGTTTACCGTTCCTCATCATCACCATGCACATCACCCGACCATTTTACAATCGCAGCTAACCTCCCGAAAGCTTTGCTTGGTACGTCAAAAGCCACTACGGCAGGTTATTCCATGTACCAAGCACGAGGAGACCAACTCTCTACATATGGCGACGCTGTGTTTTGGCTCAGTGTGACTCCATATTTACTCATGTCTTTGCTCGATTGTCTGGCCGATGCGCTAACGCTAGACTATCCCATATGCTACCTTGTGAGATCCGAAGAGACGAACTAGGCAGCATGCAGGCGTCACTGCTTTTTTTTTCCATGGTGTTGTCGAATTTCTGATTCCTGAAGACGCTGCGATGGTTCGAGGTCGGGAATGGGAGCAACAATGAGGTTCTAGCATCACCAGACTAGAAGGTCTGCAATCTTTAAGAGCGTCCTTTCACACTATATCTTGCTGGGACTTGCTTCGAATCATGCACCAGGTGAAATAGCCACAACCGAACTCAACCACCCAATACAACCGGTCTCTAGTCAATATATACATCCCGAACCAACTATGAATTAGCCAGAAGCCCTGACTAGGGATGATCGTGTTGTACTGACTGGCTCCTGCCACATATTCAAGAGAACGCGAATGCCCGTTGGCTCAGCCTAGGGTTCAAAAATGAGAAAAAAAACTTAACGACTACGATTCTCTCTTGAGTTTGATTCTTCTTACTAGCGTCATGACCAGCATCTGCTTGGTCATCAACAGAACACTGGGCAAGTTAAATCTCAGCGATAGCACAAAACCGCACAAATATGGATGGATTATGGCTTGATTCGTGCTTGGCGCAGTTTTGGCGCTTTCGTCGAAACATAATGTTCCGGACAGTGGCAAGTACAGTTAAGGAGTACAAAGCTATCACAAGGGAAATGATATTGATCAAATTACTTGGTCCTTTCACTCCAGATGGCAAGAATAGGATGTATGAGTGGTGTTATGTCACAAGCGATTGCAAAGATCCGACTAGACCGCACGTTTTCACTCTTCTAAAGGCACACGCGAAGCGGGAAGTTTGCTGGACGCTCTGGAGACTACAAAACAATAATTTTGGAGTATCTATAGCAGGAAAAACTTGGTGACTATACCTGCAATTGTTAGGGAACAAGTTAACAAAGTGACCATGTAATCCGTATGGTGGTCGTTATCTCTTCAACATAAAGTCTCGGCTTTGAAGACTCTCGAGTTGTTTGCTCCGCCCTTGTCCCCAGGGGATGCGTCGGCGCTTGAATACTTCATGAAAGATGAAAATGGTCTACAAAAGAGTCTAGTGTATCTCTTTTGATTTCCCACTATCTTACTCAATTTGGTATCATCTTGCATACTTTCCCTGCAACCTTGCAAATATATCAGATCTTCACCCTATCTGTTTTGACTCCATCTTATCTACCGGGCTCATTTGCCACGGGCTATTCCGTCAAGGGTAATATATCCAATGAGGCTGTACGGAATGCACAGCAAACAACTATGTACCAAACGACACAAACAAGGGAATTTATGCCTCCTCTCCGGCGCCAGCCTTGTAGTTATATCATAAGGAAAATAAAAAAAATAGAGGGCGGAATGTATGGAACCCAACAGCCCAAAGGCAAATGAAGGGGAAAAAGAATGACCTCGGGGAATAGCCAGAATCCAGCAGAAAAGAAAAGAGTGGGAAAAAAAAAGTGATTGGTATTGCACAAGTGACAATTGCCTTCCTATCCATCTCATCCTTTAAGCAGCCAAACCAACCAACCCAACCCGGATGTTTGGCAACCGTGTCATCAACAAGTTTTTTCGGGGTATCATAAGTGTTAGGAAACTCTGCTGAAATGTGCTGTACTTCCAGGTACTTCCAGGCACAATCTTCCCAGCAGTACGTAGGTAAGGGGTATCGTTGGTGTCATCTCGTGTGTTTATTCCTCCCTGTTTATTCATCCATCACCAACGACTGGCGCTGACAACCGTTCAAATCCAATCCCCGCCTTTTGGCTCCTTCTCTTCAGTTTCCTTCTTCCGGGGTGGGCTTCTCAATGCTGGCTGCTGTGCTCGAGTGCTTGTATTGGATGTCGCCCTCCTGGGCAAGGTCTTTTCGTGACTGCTAGCGTTCGAAATTGTTCTCTTCGGCATATTAGCGTTCGTGCTATTGTCGGTACCCGTACTTGACGCCGAGCGTTTCGGCACCGGCATGCTGAAGCCCACGCCTTTAGGGCTGGGCAGCTTCACACGAGCTGTAGTTGGAGTAGTCTGTTTGTAGGCGGCTGAGGTGAGGGTAATCGGCTCATCAAGTTGGGGCGGTGGTGGCGGCTGAGTCCCTGGCTTCGGTTCAACGAAGGGGGGTGTGTAAACTGTTGGGCTGAGGGTGACGGGTTCTTGTTTCGATTGCTGTTGCTTTGGCGTGTTGCTTGACGGAGTATAAACCGTCGGGCTAAGAGTAACCGGCTCCTCTTGCTTTTGCTTTGTCTTCTTCGAAGGAGAAGGAGGAGTGTACACAGTCGGGCTGAGGGTGAAAACTTCTTGCTGCTTTGCCGGCTTTTCTCCAGAGACCGGAGTATACACTGATGAGCTAAGCGTCAAGACTTCATCTTGTGACTTTTGTAGTGGTTGATCCACCTTTACAGCAACCCCAACAGCTGTGTCCAATTTTGGCACCGGCGGCAGCGTTTTCATCCTCGCATCTTTTACCGGTTCGTCCTGCACATTGGTGCCACCATTCGACGTAGCTGTGGTGGGGCTAAAGACCACAGCCTGTGGACGTGTCATGCCCTTTTCCTTCATCAACTTTGGACAGTCCAATGTATGTACCACATTATCAGGGGTAGTCGCTGCTGCTGGTGGGATATCGTCGACAGATGAGAGCCGGAGGCCGATCTGAACAGTCGCCGATGAAACCAGCGAGGAATCGCGCTTATGACGCGTGTTGACCAGGTTAGCCATCGACGGAGGTGGCTTAAGGTCATCTTCGGTAGGAACATAGGTTGTTGCTGGGAGCGTGGTCCCGGGAACTCTCGAAGCGGTCTTTGGGAAAAGCGAATAGGAGCGTTTACGCATGTGGCCAGCTATGGATGCAGCAGCTGGGATACGGGCTGGCTGAGGGGCTTTTGGCAGGATGGCAGCGGCCATAGCTGCCAGCTTGCTGGACCGTGTCGACTCCGGAGTTCTCCTCCATTTAGCCGACTGGGAGTCCAACGCTGCTTCCTCCTCTTTCTCAGTATTGATCAAGGTAGACTCGCTGGTGAACCTGCCTGGCCTGCCGACTGGATGGGTGATCTGGAAGTCGAAATCCTCAGACCTGTCGTCATCGCTTGTCTCGACACGCTGGATTTTGTATCTCAGTTGCCGATTCTCGTACTCGCCAGCCTTATCCATGGGTCCAATTGTTGATAGGGTGCTAGACTTCAGGAACAGATATAGACCCCCGGTCATGAGCCCCGACACATTAGCGACAACCGAGGCAACCATTGCCAGTGTCAGCGCGTTAGAAGGTTGGCCCAATCGGTCCCTGAAACCCTGGACAAAGAAAAATGGGATCATGAAGCCAAGTGAGATGACGGAATGGGCCATATAGTATATCATCTTCGACGCCGAAACACGCGCGGTAACTTCTACTTTGATGCTGCGATAGAGCCTCGTAAAAACAACAACGATGCAACCAAGAATGATGGCGGCAATAGAGACGAAAAGACCGAAGCACATGACCGAGTAATGGGCGACAAACCAAAAGAGCGAAGTTAAACAAAAGTTTGGAGATCGGTCAAAATCGGCCACTAGAAACTTCGCGAGGGTCAACAAACCAACGATAGCAAGGCAGATAGACACATCGTACTTGCCCCTCGGGGCAAATGGACTCTTCTTGAGCCCGCGGATGGCAATCTCGACAGCGAACACAAGTTGAATGTAGGGGACGAGAAACACCGCTGAAAGACATTAGCGATCCTGACCAACTCTGATTTCTTGGGCACTACCTACCTGGCAGCATCAGTTGAGCCATTGTGGTGCATCCTAATCCAAACAGGCTCTTGAGCCCAGTAGACTGAGCACCGGCGAAGGTAGCACTCTGAATGACAATGGCAATGGAGAGTATAAGAGGATAAAGCTCGCCCTCCGGCACAAAGTCCCAAAAGCCATTTGGTCTTAATTGGAGTCTTCTGTTCCTCCGTGATCTGAAGTAGGAGTCGCAAAGAATTCCAACTGCTGTCGCAAATGCAGCAACCATGTTGAACGATGCGAGAATGATGGTAGACGTTCTGATGGATTTGGCGGCAGCAAATCGTAACTCGTTGAAGAACATATGCTGGGTTTGGTTGGTTGCTGTTTGGTAAAGGAATCTAGTTTGATTAAAGCTTCCTCCTTGAATCGTCCATGTTGATGTTGATGTCGATGTCGTCGTTGTTGTGTCGTCCCGCGACTCCAACCACCCCGCACCCCTATGATGAAATGCCACAAATGGTGACGACATTGTTCGATGAAAAGCTCTCGGACAGGACGACCACGAGGCCTGGCAGAAGGGCGATGAAGCCGTCGAACAGCAGCACCGTCGACGCCGTCTGTCGTCAAGTCATCTAGATGTTTTCGTCGTCAATAGTATCACAGACACGATTGTCGTCGGCCGAGAGGCGAGAGTGAGGGAGGGGAAAGCAGAGCAAGGATGACAAACGGACAGAAGATTCGCGGGAGTGCAACACCCAATGCTCATTACAGACCTTCTCCGGGGAAAGCCATGACAACCAGGGGCCATTAGCGCATACGCACACATCCACACATAGAGCACCTGCATGCAGCTCAGGCTCGTCTGGGAATAGAAACAGGGACAGGGGCAAAATGTGGACGAACGAGTGGCAGAACGACAGGCGGCCTGGCCTCAGTACTGCAGGGCTCTTCCAGGAGGAAAGTTGGATGGGGGTTGTCCTGGGCTTGAGCTAAGTCTTGAGCTGAGTCTTGGGATTAAGATGCATAAAGGCGTAAACAAAGACGTCACTTGATATCCCCGGTCCGCCCAAGGAACGTGCTAGGGCGGGTGGCTGCCGCGTGGGGAGGGGACGGTTCATCGCAGAGCCGACCAGGGTGTATCGCAAAGTGGGATGGGGAACGGGCTCACGGCTCGCGTTTTGGATGCTATGTACTGAAAAATGTAGTACACCGTAGTGTCGGCGATATCTTGCATCAGCCAAGATCTTAGTGAACGCTTTGTTGGGTTGGGGCTCTGAGCAGTTCATCACGGTTCATTCTCGTAGGCCAGCGAAAGAGCACGTAGCAACCGCAAACAACAATTAAACCTGAGCATACTGATGACGAACTTTATTGAATAGTTAAACTGAATGCTGAATACCAACCCAGAGGCGATGTCGTTGACATTGGCGGCGAGATCGCTAGGGAATTCTAATGCTGCTGCTAGGAGCTCTCAGCTTGTGGTTGTGTGTGACTGCGGCACGCTGTGCGCCCGATCCACCATTTTCCAAGCCAGGCATGTTTTGCATGGCTCATTGGCACACCGACCACTGGAATGAGCACGATCCGATGCAGCACCCAAGCTAAACAGTTGGTTTAGGGAAAGGTGAGGGAGGGCAACCATGGCGGGGCATTATCACAGCGCAGGGTTGTTGTTGTTGTGAAGCACTTTTCAGACAGCCCCAAGTTTCGCTCCAGCCAACCTGCTGCTACGCTTTGGAGCATGGGCCACATAATAGCCTGTGCGTTTGGTAGAGCCAAGACAAGCACCGTAGCAACCCATACCCCCTGATTGGTGATCAAACATGTACCCTGAATCCAACTTTCAACCCCTCAACTCTGAGCCATCATCCAAGCTTGACAACAAGAGAGCTACTTATCAAGGGTCACATGTATACGGTATTGTCAATTTATTGAACCCAGTTATCAGCAACACTTTATGATCGCCATTGCGCATCCAGCGATGATCTGAACCGTCTGCAGTTGCTCTGTTTGAATCTTCGAATATTGCGAGGACCAAGTTAGCAACGCTCATGAACACCTTAGGCAGTTTTTATCGTATTTCGCTGAGTCTAGCTTCCTTTTCAAATGTTAGGCCCAAAGCTCTCAAGTCTTAACTGCAAAAATTTCAGCAGCCTGTCACCATCAATACCACCAAATATGCTTGCTGCTAACCAGGACCAGGGCCTCGGCGCAAACACTTTCCGCTCTGAACCTAGCCTTGAGCAGAGCTCTCCCTTAGTGTAATGTCTGAGTGGCACACAAGAAACACCAGAGTTCTGGCGTTTTGCCTTGTCCAGAAGCCAAACGAAGGGGCACCAATGTAATCCCCTGCTCAGCTCGGACCTAACCGTCTTGTTCATGCTAACAGCCACGTTTGATACAGCCCCCGCTTGAAGCAGAGCTTGTGTCAAAGACACCGGAAAGAAGACTTTCCATGATCAGCATGCAACGTATGTGGGGCTGGAGCAGACCTAGCTTGATTGAGGGCGAGAATGGCCTAACGTTGTAATGAGCCTGATGGCTAGATGAGGAGTGGTAGTGATCTGATCTTCGAGTGCAGTCAAAACTAGGTAGGCTGCCAGATGATGACATGAATGGTGAGCAACGAAAGAAACTACACGCTTCAATAAAGATGAACCCCCCCGGCTTCGTAACTTTGTTTAGTAACCTTTTATATCAATCTGCAAACGAACTACATAAGACTATACACTCTCACATCCCATTACCTTTCACCTGGAGACCGGACCTTACCTATCCTGCATGAGCCAAGCCTGACCTGGACCAACATCTTGGGAAATTCATGCCAAGTTCGGAATCATTATGTTGGGTTGAAGCAAGTAAGCTGGCCGGCGTAGCTCGGAAAGTCGGGGAATTGTCCCTTGACTGAAGTTCCATCCCACCGCAACCATCCATTGAACGTAAGGGGGAGGTAGCGAGCACGGCCCCGACGCGGTCCGATACTAGCGTGTAGGAATTGGTAGAGTGGCGATGTCGCCCGGGAGATACTCGTTACAGCTGTCATCTGCCTGAAAGGGCTATTTAGCAGGCCATTTGTTCAGGCTCAAGAGAAGCATTAATGAGCGCCAAGCTACGACTTTTGGGAAGGAAAATGAAAATGGAAACCGACTGTTTCGGACTGAGATGGCTCATAAGAGTTGAGACTAACCATGAACATGAGGTTTGATAAAGCCGCCCATGTCCCTCACCCATTGGTTGAGCGTCAATATCAGGCAATCCCTATTAGCTGAGTGGCAAAGGACCTAACTAGGGAGAGTAATGTCGGGTGACTGTTGCGAGAAGATCGGCGTCGCTGCGTTTACAAAGGTAGCCAACAACCAAACATCACCATTGCCAACACAACAACGGTGAGATGTTGATAAATCTTCATAAAGTATACAACTCTCATCTAAGCCTGAGTTCGTTCGCCATCTATTCCAAAATGCCGCCCAAGAACCTCACCACTGCTTACGATACCAACCCCAAGTGTCATTGCTATGAACAGTCATAACATCATCCTCAATGAAATTTTCCTATTTCTGTTTCTTCCTGCCGAGGGTAGCCTGGCGCACGCGGAAGGCCTCAAAAATGTCATCAGCCGCGACATAGATAGAATAGAGCGGGACGACAACCCAGAGACCGTTGAAGAAGATGAGGAACAGCCACTTGTACATCCAGTTGCTGGTGTCGAGGTTGATGTTACCCGACAGCCACTCAGGCATGAAAGTCATGTAGCCTACAAAAATGGTGAGCACGACATCACGTACAGTTAGCAACAGAGCAACCTACCTCCATAGATCTCAGCAACGGCCAGAATGATAGCGCTCAGGCTCGCACGTGGGTTGCGGCGTGCGATGTCGTAGCATACAAAGCAAGCCAATGAACCGGCAAAGAGAACAGTTATGGTCTCAATGCTGAGCACCGTCTAACTAACTGTTAGCGTCGCTATTTGTTCTCATTTTTGTACCCATCCTATGAAACAAACAATGGGACTCACCAAATCAACGCCGGCCCATCTCCGATCCGCTCTGGCGTACACTATCCATAAGTTGGCCAGAGCATTCTGAGGGGCAGCTTGGGGGCCATGAATCTTCCTGAATCGCGCCGTGAGACCAGAACCCAGATAGTTCTCAGGATCCGGCCAGTACAGACTACCATCCTTGGGGACAGGTGCGACACTGAAGTAGCAGTGGTAGATGAACGAGCCCTCCAAGATAAAGTGTATAAGGGCATCAAACGCGTGCCAGACAAACAGAAAGCGCCAGCGCGTTGCCATGTTAGATGGCAACACCACGCGTGAGAGGGCCAGCGCCGCGATGAGAATCGCGACGGTGGAGAGGAGGGAGAAGAGGGTCGTGGAGTCGAGGGTCGGCTCCGAGGGTAGCGTATATGTCATCTTGGTCTAGTTCTTATCAGTGAGTGAGTCAGTATAAGATCTAAAAATGACGATTGAACATGAAAGCGAGAGAAGATTACGAAGAGATCGACGTGGAGAGTCCGATAGAACCAAAACAAAAAGCCAACGTGGTGTGCGGCGGCTGGTGCCAAGACAACTCCAGTCTTGGCTTTGGGAGAGTCCTTACCCTGGTCCTTAAAATCAACGGCTATTGGTTCATGGCCGAACCTATGGAGAGGATTCGTTCCTTGGCGGCTTGTCGCATAAGTGGATCAGATTTTATCCGACGACGTCATTGACTTTAGCCGGTCAAGCTGCCATTGATGATCGGTGCCGAAATGTTCACCACACAAAACCCGAGTCCAAGACCCTTTAGAGGCAGCACTGATCACAGCTTCAATTCGGCATATCAAGTTAAGCTATAGCATTGGAGCTGTGTGTAATTAAACTTCATTTATACAGATATGATAACCAGTTTATCGGGTATCGACTTCGGCTGACCACCCGGTTACACTGTTGAAGAGGCACCAAAAGACATCCTTTGTTTGGTTTCTAACTTGAAAAGCCTTTATATCTCAGAACAGTTCGAGAAATTTCCTCATCGAAATACCGCACATACAACGTTGACACATACCATCAAAATGTATCGTTGCTTTGTTTAGTGTTTCGCAGCCTCCTTGTTAGCCTCCGCGGAAGCGCTGTGCTTAGTCTCCTTTGCCTTGTCCGAGATCATGTCGCCGGTAGCTTGGAGGCTACACATAGTTGAATCAGTAATTTCATAAATGCAGAACTGATAGGTAAGAGGATTAACTCACCGGCTGCCAAGACCAGCACTGCTGTCCTTGGCCACTTCCTTATTGGCCTCCTTAGAGGCACCAGACGTGGCGCTCTTCATCTTGTCAGAGACATAGTTTGCGGTGTTCTTGAGTGTGTCCATGTTTATATGTAGCTTTATGGTAATCGAAACCAAAGTAAGATGATCTTAAAAGGCTTGATGATAATGAGTTGAACTTGTCTAATGCTCTGAAAAATCTCACTCTCTTCGAGACCATGACAACCGTTTTATACAGAATATCAGGCCAACATAATCTGCGACATCCCGGGCGATGAAAAGGGCCACGTGCAGCCAAACGTCATTGATATGATCAAGCCGGTTATGGCACGTCCCTTAGAAATCCCATGGAGACAACAACTGACGTTGCTTACTTGGAAACACTTTTTGATCCTTACGGTAAATGACGTCAAAGAATCGCATGGTTGATGGGGACTTTCTTACGAGGCCCAGAGCCGTCTTTAACCCCACTTTGCGTGCCCCGAGTTCCTACTCGATTGTTGCCCTTTACCATGACGAAAACAAGGGATGGATATATCTACTTGAGCCAGAACTTGACTGATGCATACCAACTCTGTGTTCTTTGATATGGCACATAGACGTCATCTTGGAACGCATGTTAACAGGGTCGTACCCTGTCAAGATGACACCTAGTTGATCGCACGTCGTTGCGTTTTCGACAGGCTACAGCGATTCTTAACAATGCTTGGCTGCTTTTCGGCATTTGATGAAAACACCACGTCATTTTGCTACTATCCAAACAAGGAAGCAAGGTGTTCGCCCCAAGTCAAAGCTGAAGGCAACTTCATCGGGATGGTTCGGCTAATGGCAGGGCGGTAAGGCCTTGTAGGTTGCCCCTCTGTTCCTGTTCTCCGATGAGTCTGCCTTGGGAGCCCAGAACTGCCCCGATGAAGTTTTTGATTCTGTGTCAAGTAACATCTCCTAGGCCAGTATGATGGAACTACAACAGCTTAATCAAACGCGTTAGTCCGAAAGGATTACTTAATTCCTTCTAGCCGAGGCGTATCGGTTACTGGAGTATGTTCCATGAGAATGCTTAGAAATTTCCCGCTTTGACAATAGGAATTTTTTTCTATAAAAAGAGAAGGCTCATTTGAGCACGCCACGTTGAGGCTTTGAACTCCTGAGCAGGATCTCGTCGGAGTGATTCAAGCTTTGCGGTGTTGCCCCTGTGTCCGAACTGCTGCGCAGGTTTGAACAACGGTGCTCTTTCCATTTGGAAGCCCTTGTCTGACGACTTCAGGCATGATAGTCATCAAGTTTATCCCCGTATTCGGTCACGGGATAAGATAACATTGATCATGAACACCCTCCCAGCCTCGCGTGTTGGCTAAGCCAGCTTCTGTCAAACGTGATGGTTCCCAAATCTGGAGATGTCGTCCCACTCTGATCGTGTGGGCTGTTCGCAACGAAGTATCAGCCGCCTGTCCAAAAGAAGACATAAATCTCGCTTTTGAATTATCTATCCTCTTTTCCGTGCTTCGAGAGAGCCAAACTTTGATCAAGATACCACACAGTCACTTCCACTTAGCGCTGTGCCAATTAAACAGCAACCAACCGGGCATGATTTTCGGTTCAGTTTGATACTTCCAGTGATCAAATGGCCTGTCTCCAATCTGACATCTACTTTGCCTTCGGACCTGATCCGGGGAGCTTTGTTTTTTACAGCCCCCAGTATTACCGAACGTAAGAGTTTTGGTCGAGCAAGCTCAGTGTCTGCAATACTCGCGATCTACTAATATCTTGATGCAGAGGTGGTTGCTACGAGGCTGTCGACCACGAGTTGCGGAGGGCCAAAAAGGTATACTTCGCTCAGTGCAATGAAAGGGGTTACGGAGCGTTCTGCTTCAATTGCTATGGATCTGACTCCGGATGTCAGTGTTCCTCCTGCCTTGTGCAAATCCAAGCAACTCGCCGATGTGACTTGGAACTGATAAACTTCCTGCAAATCAAGGGACTACAAGCCAACTCAAATCAAAGCATCCCAAGCTTCAAGCTTTTATTTCTCACTGGATTGATAGAGTTGGAGCCTCAAATATCTCCGTGACCATCGGACCCGGCGACAGCTACATTGCATGCGTGCCGAGCAGTGATATCTTTTGGGAGCACGGACTCGACGAGAAGCTTGTCCAAAAGTTATACGAGCTGGACAACGTTCGCCATGTAGCATTAGGTTTTGGAGGGGATTGGATGGTCTTCTCGAATGGGTGTGTGGAGTGGCAACTGACCAACTACACAAAACTTAGCGAGGTCCTCGAAAACAAAGATAAGAACGCCAAAATCCAGGTAAGGCCTACTTTTCGAATCGGGTTGAATATATGGATGCTAATTGGTTGACAACTACAGTTCGTCGCTTTGAACCCGTGGCGGCGGGAACAGTACTTCTTGCTGTTAACGGATGGAACGATCTTCTTCAATGTCGACCACAGCGTTCGGTCTGCGCTCTATTCCCTCCTGGAGGAGGCCGACGGTAAGGGGTTGATAAAATCGTCAAAAAATGTCTAATGAATAACCCGAGAATTAACCAATTAATTTATATAACAATAGTTGATGTCACACATGTCAACGATTCCTCCTCGAATATCGACCGTTTTGCGTCGTACGCTGTCCCCACGCAAGATCCACCTCCTTTTCCGGCTCTGGCCCTTAGGGGAGGTTACGGCAACAACACCTGGTCGCCATCTCTCCAAAATATGAGCCAAGCATTGATGCCAAATCTACGCGGAAGAGGCAGATTGCGGGCATTTATACGTACCCTACTGGGTGGGGCGGGAGACACTATTCAGGGTGTGATCACAGGTGTGATTGCCGGGATCATAACGAGCTTTATCCCCGGCGGAGAGGAAGGAATATCTTCATTATGTAACGTGATGTAGGGAGGATGTGAAGGGTAATGTTGGAAGCCCAAGACTCGGCGGTTCCGTGGCTCCCGTTGGAGGAAAGGCAACAAATGTTGTGATGCATATCCCTCATTCCAATCAGATTCATGATTCTAATACTCTGGCAACAAGATAAGGTTAGCAATTCGAAGAAAGCGAGATGTTCTTGAGGTGACTTCAAGAACGGTAGCTATACAGCATGCAGTACAGTTTGAAATTGAGAGAGCTTCAATGGTAGAGAAAACATCTATCGTACTCGTGTGTAGCATTCGCAGTCCAGGATAGAGCTGGCGATTTCCTTTTGCGTTCAGTAGAACATCTTGTAGTCTTAGCTAACAGAATCTGCCTAATTGCACAACAACGCTCATCACCGATTATTCTCACCGGGATGTTATGCCTGTTTCATGGCAAGGTGTATCGCCAGGCTCATCTATCGTATCGGGACATAGAAGGCCAACATTCTGTCGCAAGACAAAGAAAAAAATAAAAAGCTTGGCGCGACTGGATGTACCTATACAAAAACGGAACCAGACTGCTGAGTCAAGGGGAGGAAGAGGGAGTCAGGAAAAAGATCACCTATATGGAACCACCGCGACACAAAGGTTGTCTGCGCACAGAAGGAATCCCTCAGTGGAAAGAGCTGTATTCATGGTCAGTCACTTCTTGTCTCGCATGATCGTGCATGCTGTGAACTTAAAGATAGGCTGTCCTGGCAGCCTGAGATCACCACTTGGTGGTATCAATTGCCTGGTATATTCTCAGCCTTGTAAGTTCTTTTACTGGCGGCTAGTGATAGTCTACGGATTTGGCTGTCAAAAGAGGAAACCATCATTCGACTGGGTAAGATAACTACAACACGATGTGCAAGGCATTTTTTACAAGGCTGCGGCTGATTGCAAAACGCTATAAGAAGGGGTTAAGTGGCATATCGACCTTTCCTTCTACCATTAACTGCCTCCAGCGCTTCAAACTGTTATTATAAGATTGCTGTCACATTGAAAGCTTCATCTTTTGTTGAATTGCATCACCAGCACCTAACACCGATAGTTCCTGCGTCGCAACTCTGCACACGGCCGTGAGAGAATCCGGTGTCAAAGCAATTCGGCATCGGCTTGCTCAAAAACGTAGCCATGACATTATCCACTTGTGACTTCTATTTTGCTTTTGGCCCAGAGCCAGGCAGCTTCGTTCTTGACACCCCGAGAACCATTAGACAGTAAGAATTCAGAGTTATTATGCAGAAGAGTGAGTGTGGCAATGTATCACAACTTTGCTAACCGGCATTTTAGCTCGAAGGCCCCTTATCACATAGAAAAGGCTCTGGGAGAAGTCAAAAAAGTGTACTGGGCTGTTTGGAACGAGAAGGGGCATGCTTCCTTTTCACTCTGCACATCCCGCGGCGTATCAGAATGTCAGTACCATACTTCGGGGCTGAGTTCCACTGTTCTTGAGCGTTTTGGCTAATCATCTCTTTACCATCTTTAGGGATTTCCGATGGCCTTGACTGGGACAATCCAGAACTCGCAGCAATCCTCCAATACTGGCTTCGCAGGCTGAACCCTGAAGAAGTCTCGTTGACTCTTGGCGCCGGAGATGCATATGTGATGTGCTTACCGACAAAGAACAAGGTGTTCTATAATGGTCTCAATAAGAATCTGGCCACGAGCCTGTGTGGCATTGACAATGTTCAGCATGTTGCCCTTGGCATCGGGGGAGATTTCGTGATTGTTTCTGATGGTCGTGTTGAGTCGAAGGCGCTGGATAACTATCCAGAGCTTCGTAGAATCCTTGCAGAAAGGAGCTATTGCAAAGTACTCGTAAGTCGATAGATCCCTTTACTTGAAAATGAACCTGCTAACCTTTGCTCCAACTCTTAATGTAGTATATTACTCTTAACCCATGGAGGCCAGAGCAATATTTCGTCGTGTTATCAGATGGAACTGTGTATTTCAAGGTTGACTACAGCGTGGATGCTGCCATCAGACCAGTCCTTCAGGATGTTTTAGGGACAAGTACGTCACCCTGTCAAATCTGGTTAGAGAGAAGAAGTAGGCCCTTTGCTGACTAGTTTCTTTCAACTCTGAAGTCGACTTTGATTCGGTCAGCGACGGTGATAGCCTTTATTCGAAGGCATCATTGGCATCGTCTACAAACAAGGTACGAGAGATGCAGTGGCAGGAACATAACGAAATTTGAGAAATTCCGCCCATGTATGATGATATGAGGCAGAGAGAAGGGAGGGGTCGCCGCTGGGGTCGCCGGGCTGTACGGGTTGCACAGGCAGCGGCAGCAACAGGTGCAGTCATCGCAGCCGCTGCAACCGGTGTCCCTATTGGAATCGAGGAAGATTGTATTGTTATGTAAGAGTAGATGCTGAAAGGGAAACAGAAGTTGGGGGATGGATAGTTGGACACTGCCGGGCATCTGATGGCAACGGGAGTTGTAATATCGGTCAACGCAGCTTATGTTGAATTCTGTTCTAAATCAGAGCGGTTCTTTGTACACGACAACACAGGGTCAAGATGATTTCGCTGTGACAAAAAACCCTCGTGACCTGAGTTGTCGTCTATCAAATGATGAAAATAATGCAATACAGTAGTTCTAGTCTATCTTTCTGCTTTGATGCAAACGATAAGGTGGGAAATTGAAAGCCGTCATGACTGCTCTGGCCAGCTGTAACTCAAGTTCTGCCATATTTTCGTCTTTTTTTTTTTTTTTTTTTTTTTTTTTTTTTTT
>Ga0065720_1019180_pt1 | contig 33963 bp, 30 predicted proteins | sample Thericmetagenome_FD_59107 | JGI IMG/M metagenome (GOLD analysis project Ga0065720, IMG submission 59107) | Thermophilic microbial communities from the Joint Bioenergy Institute, California, USA of rice/straw/compost enrichment - eDNA_2 v2... | ecosystem: Engineered > Solid waste > Grass >... | reverse complement strand
TCCCAAAACAATCACAGCCCAGACCGTCCAACAAAACGATTGAAAACAGTGGATGCCATGGCTGCATCACCGCTCATCGCAACCCCTACTGACGCTTTACAACAGTCCCGCCCGGGTTCGACCTCCTCTCCTTTCAAGCGACAGCCGCAACAACCAAGCCAGCCTCCCTCATCAACAGCCCCCTCCTCGTCCAACGCCAACGACACACCCCAGCTCGGAAGTCGCCCTCCCAACATCACCATCGCTAATGTCACCTCAGCGCCCTTCTCCAGCCGTCCGGCCATCACCCCCGACCCGGTCGAGCAGATGAACGAGGCCGAAAAGCGCAAATACATCAAGGGCAAGAAGCTCGGCGAGGGTACCTATGCGAACGTGTACCTTGGCCACTCGCGGGACGACCCGAACTTCAAAGTAGCCATCAAGAAGATCAAGGTTCAAGCCCAATACAAAGACGGGATGGCGCCGGACGCGGTGCGCGAGCTCAAATACCTGCGCGAACTCCGCGGCCACCCCAACATCATCGGGCTCATTTCCGTCTTCAGCAGCAAGGACCAGAACCTGAATCTCGTGCTGGAGTACCTGCCACTGGGCGATCTGGAGATGCTGATCCGTGATGTCGAACGTGTGCGCTACGGCGCGGCGGATATCAAGGCGTGGATGGGCATGCTCACGCGTGCGGTGTGGTGGTGCCACGAGAATTTCATCCTGCACCGCGATATCAAGCCGAATAACTTACTCATCGCCGCCGACGGCGAGGTCAAGCTGGCCGACTTCGGTCTGGCGCGGTCCTTCGCCGATCCCGGCCGCCGCATGACCGCTAACGTCATTACCCGCTGGTACAGGCCTCCCGAACTCCTCTTCGGCGCGCGCCACTACGGCGGCGCCGTAGATATCTGGTCCGTCGGCATGGTCTTCGCCGAGCTGATTATCCGCTCGCCCTTCCTGCCCGGCAACACGGAGATGGAGCAGATCACGCTGATCTGCAAGCACATCGGTACGCCGACGGAAGAAAACTGGCCCGGTGTGTCCAAGCTGCCGGAGTGGTGGGATCCGATGGAGGAGCCGATCCCTGTGTGGGGGAAGGACGCTTACATGGCGCGGTTTGGCGCCGTCGGCTCAGAGGGTGTTGATCTGCTGTGGCGCACGCTGCAGCTGGATCCGAAGAAGAGGATTACCGCGAGGGAGATGCTCGAGCATCGCTGGTGGCGGACTGATCCGAAGCCGACGCGCAAGGAGGACCTGCCCAAGAAGTCGGGCGGTGAGGATAAGATGGGGGCTGATTTGAAGAGAAGGCCCGGGATGGTGGAGGATGAGAGCGGGCCTAGGGGGTCGAAGGTGGCGAGAAAGCTTGATTTCGGGCAGCTCAAGTAATTCAGTGCTGCTCTATTCATGGTTGCTCAGACGAGTTTCGCTTCGATTTCAAGACGTCAGGATGAGGTCTGGGACGAACTACACTAATCTGGTACATGGCGTTGAGGTTGATTTGGACCGGAGTTGGGCAAGGGCAAAAAAAAAAAAAGAAAATATGTAAAATAAAATAAAAAAAAGTTGCGTAGCTACGCAAAGCAAAACGTAACTATCAAATTGTTTCTTCATGAAATAGATCAAGGCTAGCCAGCCTTTCGTTATCATCATTCAGTGAAATCCAATATTTACTTCATAACACTACGTCCATGCCATACCTACAGCCCTTTTCTCTATGTACCTACTACCCAAGCCCATCCATCCTCAAGTCCTCCCATCCCAACACCATATACATACGCAGCCCATCCCTCACATAAGGGAGCACTCTAGCCCATACATAGCACGTTCCACATCCTTCCTGACCTGATACCAATCCGCCCTCCTCTCGGCATACTCATAAACCTCCTCCGCCCGAAACACCCCCCCAAACCGATCCCCATCGGCAATGATCGCCGCCATCTCCTTCGCATGCTTCGCATCGATAAGATAAATCTGACTCAGCTCCCGCAATGCCTTAAAATAAACTAACAGGTCGTTATTCTTCAGCTGCGTGCGCACAAAGTCAAAGTACAAATTCATATCCGCGATCAGTTTCACCGCGCCCTCGGTGCTGATGCGCTGCCGCTTGAGGTGTTTGCACAGCGCGTTAAACAGGCGTAAGCCGACCTCGCCATTGAACACGTCCAGCATGGATTTATCCGTGCTGCCGACAAGCATGGACGTGTGCGAGGCGACCAGGTCGCGGATGCGGATTGCCGTCGGAGTCGGGCCGATGTCGAGGTTCAGGCCGAAGGTGGAAGAGAGTGTAGAGGTGGAGAAGCGCTTCTCGTTGACGGGAGAGGAGACGGTTGGGGAGGAGACTGTCCCGGTAATACCTGAGGAGTCTGGGGTTGTTGTGGAAAGGCCTGGGTTGTAGTCCGTGGGCAGTTGGGTGGTTGCGCAGATGTACTCGACTTCGTCCATCAGCACGTCGATGCCCTTGTTAAGGCCAGCGGCGACGCTCTCGTCGAGCATCTGCTCGAATTTCTTTTTAGCTAGGCCAGCTGGATCGAGGAAGTCGTTTCGATCGGCAATCTTGGGCTGCGCCAGTTGTTGTTCGTAGAACACGTCAATCATTTGCGAGATTAGATCGCCCACGTTGACCAGCTCGATAAACGTAACTAGAGGCGCGACCCCGCGATCGTGTTCACGCACTTCGCGCGGGTTGTATTGTGATAGGTGAGCCACGGCCCGATCGAAGCCCGGCTTGATGTGTCTGTTACCCAGGATGCGCAGGAGCGCAACGAAGACAGCCGCGCACTGCTCGCGTGCCTCGCCCCCGGCCTGCCCGCCCAACTGAATAAACACAGCCATGCGTCCCAGACTTGCCTTGGCCATGTGTATCAAGTTCAGGGCTACCTCGATGCTGAAGAGCGACTTGATACCCTCCAGCCTGGCCGTCATGAGTGCTGCTTTGGCTGCTAGCTCATCTGTCGGCGCAGAGCCCGTGCCAGCGACAGCTGCAGGTGGGACCGGGCTCTGAGAACGAGATGGTTGCTGTGTACTAATCCCGTTTGTACTTGCCCCTCCGCTGGATCCTCCTGACTTGAAGGGAAGGGTGAGTGTGGTCGGTAGCACCGTCACGGGCATCATGACCACCTTCTTGAAGGTTGTCAGGAAATCCTTCTTGTCAGCCTGCCGATTGGCAGTAAAGCTGCCCATGTAGAAGGACTCAGCGCTGGCCTCCTGTTCGGACAGCTTCCTTTCCCACTCGCCGACCTCATGCTCTGCCTTTTTGGTGAAATCGTCCAGCTCATCTTGCAGGTACAGATCCATGTGTGGCTCGAAGACCTTGAGCGCCATCTCCTTTATGTGCTCCTCTTGGGCGACATTTTCCTCATCGCCGCCCTTGGGCGGGGTTAGTGTCCGTAGGAAGTGCATCATTTGTTCGAACAGACCCGAGACAGCCCGCAGATACGACGGTATACTGCGCTCGCGCGTCTCATCGAACAATGGAGTGGCATACTCCATGATGATGTCTTCCCGGACCTTGTCAACAAACGCCCAGAACACCTGAGCCGGATTCGGGAAGATGCGCTGGATGACCCCGGCCTGCTCGTTGACCTTCCGCGAGAGCGTCTCGAAGAAGAGGCGTGATGGTTCAAGGGAGATGTTGTCGCCAAGTGCATGACGGATGCAGTCCGTCGGGTTGGCCAGCAGCTCTTTATCTGAGAAAATGGGATGTTTATGGATGAACAGGTCGACAGCAGCATTGCTGCCATTTAGCATGTTCAGCACATGGGCATACCGCCGCATGCGACCGTCGACCTCCCAAAATTCATATCCTTGCTCAAACTCGCGCAGCGCGGCGCTCTCAAAAATGGCCATCATAGTCTCAACTTTCTCCTCCCGCTTCAGGCACCCCGCAGACCAGTCACTGCGCGCAAAGGTCCGCAGATTAGCCAGCATCTGCGCCTGGCGCTCCGGGTCGCGGAAGACCTTGAAGACGAGCGGGTCAATATGGCTCTTCGCGCGGCACAAATCGAAGTAAAATGGTGCCAGCGCGCCATAAATCTTGCCATACTCCTGCCTTGCATACCCCCGAATACTCCGCGCGTTCTTGATAACCTGCAGCAAGGCATCCGGATCACGCATCGGATCTGGGCCTGTCCCTGCCCCAGGCCCGCCGACCTTCATCGTCTCAAACCCGTCCCGCACCTCTGCCATCATCATGACCAGCTTCTGCTGCTGCTGTCGCTGTTCCTGCAGCTTTTTAGTCCGCTCCTCCTCCACGGTAGCATCGAACAGAAGGCTTCCCCTGTTGTTGGCAGTCGGGCCATTACTTCCTGCTACTGTCACACCCCCTCTGCTCATCCTCCCTGCACTAGCACCAGCAGAACCGGGTCTGGCCGCCTGTGCCGCCGCCTGCGCTATTGCTTTGGCTTCCTCTTCTCTCTTTCGGCGAGCAAGCATTGCTTCTTCGAACCGTCGCCTAGCCTCGGCCTCGTTCCAGCAGCCCATGGCCTTGAGCCGTGCGACCCATCGGGCATCCTCGTATACCATCTCGCACATGCGGCGCGATGTGCGGGCGAAACGCATCTGGTCGGATACGGGGAGGTAGTCGAGAATCATGGCCAGGATTTCTGTAAGCAGGCGTTGTTAGCAGGCACCCAGGGACCTGGTAGATCTTTAAGTACAGAACAGAATAGTTTCATACCTGCCGGCAGCACAGGCTTGGTATCAATGATGGTTGCCGCCTGGAGGGTCTGTAGGATGCTGTTTGTCTTGACCTTGGAGGAGCCGGCCGCAGCCTCTCTCCTAGATGAGGGACGGCCAGACATGTTGGCGGTCTGGAGAAGTCGTATGAGAGAGAGAGATCTACGACGGTCTCGGCGACAACGGTGGATCGGTAATAGCGGAAGACCTGGCGACTAGCCGGCGAATTACAGATTACGTCTGTAGGTAGAATAGGCAGCTAGGGCGATGGCGATGGTTGGAATGGCGGCGAGCGTGTCACGGCATCGTAGTCGTATATAACCGGTAGGATTCAGGAAGCCAACGAAACCTGATACGAATATTGTTATACAAAGATCAGCTTCAGATTGATGTAGTTGTGTTCAAACCCGCGCCTGCATCATCAGGCGTGGGGAGAATGCTGCATGTCATTCACGATCCGTGATGCGGGACGGCGGGCTAAGATGCGGTAGGAGTGTATCATCAGGTAACTTACAGATGTATAGACGTATGTAACTTACTTACAGTGATGTCTGCTTCAGGGCAGCTGTCCGAAGGTGTCAGCTGTCAACAAGTGCTATCGGCTGTCACAGAAGTCTGCCTCGTTCTCAGGGGTGGGCCGCCCCTGAACTGTCGCAAAATACAGAGCACACGATCGAGTTCAGAGGTTGTCCAGTCCAGCAAGAGAGTTCTTGAATTGTGTGATCTATCCCGAAATCTCTTTCCGATCAGTACACCCATAGCCCTATCCCTTATTTCCAGACTCCAGACTCAGATTTCTATTTACTCTCCATCACCCTGATCACCCCTGATCCGTCTCTCAGCAGCTTCAGCTGCCAAGAATCTTCTCGTGGCAGCGTTCACCGGGTTCGCTGAGCCACCAACAATCCCAGAGTTCTTGTTCTTATTCAGATGTCCGAATAAGCATGTCCAGAGGTCATCCTTATCCACTGTCTCGCCTGAGATCCCATCCTTGCCCATAAGCTTGGACAGATGCGCCTGCTGCATCTCCAGCGCGTTGGCTTCGTCCAGCGTCGTGTCCGAGAGCTCAGATGTCAACTCCTTCCCCTTGCCCGCGAGGGTCCGGATAGCCATGTGTTCCATTCGCCTCTGGACCGATAAGCTGTAGATCGACTCTTCAACGGTGCCATCAACGATGTACAGCCACACCGTCGTTTCATGCTGCTGCCCAATACGGTCAACTCGAGCAATAGCCTGAAGTTCTAACGCCGTGTTGAGTAACGGCTCGCACAGGAACACGTGGCTGGCGTTGACCAAGTTGAGACCGCTGGCATGAGCCCGCGCGTGCAACAGGAACACCTCCGTGCCTGGGTCCTCCTTGAAGTCCGTGATACCGCGCGCCTTATCGAACGACGTGTATCCGATCCGGTACCTGCGGAAGGCCGTTCCGAGCACGTCAAGGAATTCTTTGTATTGCGAGAAGACGATGGATTTCGCCCCTGGATCAGATTCCCGAAGCCACAGCAGGTGTCGGACTAGGGTGTCGACCTTGGTCGTAAAGCTGGGGCCATCCAGGTCGATGTTCTTGATTTCCGCCAACTTTTCGGCATTGAACTCCTTATAGATGCCGGACACATTCGTTAGTTGGTGCCCTTGATCGCTTGGCTCGTGATACCGATTCGATGACTCCGAATGGACCTTGAGCTCCTGTGGTTTGAGAACGATATCATGGAGGTTTGAATGAGTCAAATGGCGCTTGCAGACTGGGCAGTTCCGATGCTCCTTGAACCACAACGTCATGCATTCCTTGCAGAACTGATGCCCGCAGATGGTCAAGACGCCAATCGTGAATGGGCTCTGGCAAATGATACAAATACGCTGTTCCTCGGAGTTGGCTTCGGCCTCCTTGAGATGAAGCACTAGAAAGCTGGGTTAGCCAAGGGATTCTCAAGTAGGTGTTGAAAGTTAACTTACAATAGCGATGCTTCGCCTCTGTAGCAGCAAGCTTCGTCTGCAAACTCTCTTCCTGCCTCTCCAGATTCTCTAGAGCTGCGGCTAAAGCACTCTCCTCCTGGGGCCCCTTATAATCGGCAACCATGTCGGAAACCTCCTGGAGCTGGCGGTAAAACTCGATCCGAGCATTCACCGTGTCCATGAACTGCTGAAGCTCCTTCTCCATGGCTGTTGCTGCCTTCATTTGCTCTGATTGCTGGTTCAGCGTCGACTTGAGCAGATTCGAGAGAATCGCCTGCTCTGCCGCTGCGCGCGAACTACCCATGGCTGCGTCATGTCGAAGCTTGGCAGACAAGCTACGCAGCTCAGATAACAAGCCCCTCAGCGAGCTAAGAGGGTCACATTCCTGGAACGGGGGCTTGATCGTGTCGCGAATCTTCAACAGCTCAAGCAACTTCTCCGGGTACGGGCCATTTCCTGCTTTGGCTAATCTGGCTGCCACATTGGTTTCGTGTTCAACCAGGAAATTCTTCTGACCAGTCAAAACCGCCTGCCGGTCGGCAATCGCAGTCCTCAGGACCTGGAGGTAGACTAGGATTTCGTCCTGAAGTTTCGTGGACTGCTCATACTCCTCGCCAGTCGTCTCCGAGTCCTCTTCATCAACTAGCGGCTTGAGTAACAGTTGGATAACATGTTCACGCCAATCATCCAAGTAGCTGGCTTGTGCATCTAACGCTACTCCGAGGTCTTCTAGGGCCATTGCTATCCTGTAGCTCTCAATACCCTTGTTATTGATAGCTTTGAATTCAGGAATTGTGGCGAAGCTTTGCCTTGCAGCGGCATGAGCTAAGCGGCCCATGAGCTTTTTCGCTTTGCTCTGCGTCTACGAAAATATTCAGTAAACAAGCTAAACACCCTGCGTAGTAGGTTACCTACCTCATGGAGGATCTCCTTTCTGATCTGTTTAGCCTGCTCATACCCTTCTACTTCAAGCTTCTCCCACCGTTTGAACTCCTCTGAGCCGGGATCGGTCCGTTCTTTGTCCGATTTGATCGTGAAGTAGGCATTCGCACAGAAGAATACGGCCCTATGTTGGATCTCCAGGGCATACCTTAGTCGTCGACGAGCCTCCCCCACTGGCGGCGACACAATCTCGTCCCGATCATCAAACTCACTATCTGCCTGCGACGGCTGATGATATTCGTTCGCATTTGCCTTCTTAGCTTCTTGTATTTCCTGTTCCAGCTGGGTACGGCATTCGGCCACCATCTCTGTGCTCTTTGCGAGCACCTCCTGCCACAATGCAAGAGCCTCATCCACTTTCTTCTGACAGGCAAGAATTTGACCTCTGGTCAGTTTTGCGGACAGTAAACTACGTTGATCGGTCCTTATAGAGCCGTCTGATTGCTCCAACATGGCGTCAAGAACCTCTGCCACAGTACGCATAGGCCCTGACTTTTGCCCAAGGGCTCTGCGATTCCGGATGCCAACTTCGGGATGCAAAACTGTCTGACGAAGCCTGTCAAGGGCCACCCGCATGGCATTTTGAACACCCGGGTCTTCTGGATCCCAATCTGGCCGTAATGGATTACCCCGGACATCAAGTCCACATGACTCTGCGAGTTCCTCGAACAGACTTTGGTAATGCTGCTCCTCTACGGCAGTGAAGGGCATCGTGATGACATATCGTTTCTGTGCAGGAATGGAAATTTCATTCCTGATCATGCTTTTACTGTGCCTCATCGAGATGCTGTTGAACAACTTCTTGAAGGACGGCTTGTCCAAGGTTGTCAAGGTGTTCCACAGCTTTGTATCTGAAGCAAATGGCTCATAACGAAGAAACAGCAACAGACCGCGCAGATCTGTCAATCTAGGTGTTAGTCATATATGTGCTGGTCAATAAAAGACACAGAATTCTTGCCTTTTTGGATATCATCTTTCACTGGCGTGCCTGTGACACCCCAGGCATTGATGCGAGGGATACGCCTAGCTAGCTTTGCAGCGTTGTTGGTCCAGTTTTCCACCATCTGGGCCTCGTCGATGCACACTCGCCACCATGAAAGTTGGACCAATGGGGATTTGATCCGTTCGTACTGCTTCTCATTGCGCATAGACCGATCAGGTTCGTCCACCGCTGCCCAGATTTCGGTACGCAGAACCTCATAGGTGGTCACGACTACATCTTGTTCTGCGAGATACTTTGCGGAAATTTCATTCCCGTCCTTGAGCCTGGCCAATTTTCTGATACCAGGATAGAAAAGGACCCGAAGGCTGGGAGCGTGGCGCTTGAGTTCAGACAGCCATTGGTCCAAGAGGGTCGTAGGGGCGATGATCAAGGTCGCGGAGGTCGAAAGGAGTTGTTGGCCGAGGAATGGGTCAAAGACCATGACAGGGGACTGAGGACGCTGATGCAAAAGGATCAGCGAGATCACCTCCAGGGTCTTTCCAAGTCCCATTTCCTCTGCTAAGATGCCCCCTCTGAATTCCTGGAAGGCAGTGAACGGTCTTACATCCTTGGCAAGCGTGCGAAATAGGGGACTGAGGTAAATATCATTCCCGTCTGAATCCTTGGATGTGACAAAGGAGATTGGAAGCTCCGATGTTGTAGGAGAATTGTACGGGAGAATACCGGTTTGTTTTGTCTCAGGGTCTTGATACCAATGCACTCCTTCGCGCCGCAACATCCACTGGACGGCTCTTCGCTGGAATGGGTAGAGATTTGCTTCGAGCTTCGGGACTTCCATAGAGGATACCTCGGCATCCAACGCTGCCTTATCCGGGACACATGCGGCTTCGTAAAAATCTTGAGGGGACCAAGAGGGCAGCGCCTGACCAAGAACGGTTGTGAGATGCAGGTCTGGATACCAGGTACCTAAAACCATTTCTCTTAAGGTCTGCTGTTGGCTTGATTTCGCCTTTTTGCTTCCCCAAATTGTCGCCCTTGGGTTCCAGTTGACCTGGATGAAGATATGCAACTGTAGTGACGAATTATCCTGCCGAATGCACACGTCCACAGACGCCCAAATGCAGTCCTCATCGCCAGGGTTGAAACCTTGCGTTTCAGCCACCATAAGAGCGGATCGTACTTCAGCGGATAAGGCATCATTGTCCAACGGGAAGCTAGTTCGGAAGCCACGGGTACGCGACTTTGTTCGTGATGAGACGTACAAGGCCCATTGCCCTTGTAGCGAGTCATCGGGATCCGTATTTCGGACCTTTAACGAAACGACTTCTCCGATATCAATGCGCTCCAGTGGATAATAATCTGAAGGTCCCGAGGATGCCGGCGCCGCGATAGTCAGTCTCTGGCGCGCAATACAGATCGCGTCAGGCCCCGAGGTTCTGGGACGCTTGGCGGGGCGGGCTGCTGGTTCTCCTTGCCGTTCGTCGGCCTCTGTTGGAAGCGCCCGCAGGTATTCCACGAATGCTGTGATTTCATCATCGTTCTCACGCTTGGGCGAGGACGACTGCGGCCTTGAACCTCCCTTTTGATTGGGCTTCGCGCGTGGCATTGTGATGGGCACAGGATGGCGGGCTTGGCTGAATCTTGAAGGATGTTTAAGTCGGGGGTGATGGAAGGAGAAAGGTCATTAGACTGTGTGCTTCTGATTTTAGAAAATTTACAAATCTTGATTGAAGATCTAATCCGAGGAGATGCGGCTGAAGGGAAAGACGGCACCGTCTTGAAAAGATGAGATGGATCAGAGGGGAAACGGCAACAAAGATAGCATGGAGAGCAAATGAGTCAATCCAATTGACTTGGGCAATCTCGCTACTGGATATTGTAGCCTAACCTCACTAATGAGATAAAAGCTCAACCAGCAAAAGAATTGATGAAAAAAGCGGGATGTATCCGCTAAGAAGTGAATGTGAATGTTCGCGAAAAGGAAGGTTGACCGGTTGATGTGTGTTAGTGTTGACAGGGGGTCGAGAAGCAGCCTTGTGGGGGCCCCCACATTGAAGCTTGGCATCGGTGCCCGTTTTCGAATTCCCTCATTGGCCCGACCCCACGAAAGGTATGCCAAGACATGCCCCACCGCAAGACATCAGACGCCTGGACCCTTATGTGGCCCCTGCGCAACGTCTCGAGCAGGCGATTCAAGAAAACTTTCCGCTCAGCAAGCTGCAATCCCGTCCTGGACTCGGACGTGTAAATCGGCTGTCAAGGCGCCAGCTGCAGTCTTGACCTGGCATGACCCTCGGCCGCCATCCGTCGCAAGGGGAACTTCTTCGCTAGGTAAGTTGTGTGTCCCAGCTGTTGCCAGTATCGGGCATCGCCCTGCAAATACCCTCATACTAGGGTCCTAGATCACATCCTCCTGGTTTACTAACTGTTCCTCTTGGTCCTATATAGCACGAATGAAGTCGTTCCGTTTACAGTCCACTCTGGGACTTTTGTTCCGGCCCTGCGCGGCCACCCCATTCACTTCTTATATCGCCCCGGGGCTCAGAGCGCAAGCGAGATGGGCATCATCTAGCAGCAACCAGCAAAAACCGGAGCTCCCCCTCGTTCCGGCGCCGATTCCATTCGTTCCCGACGTCCAGACTTTCCTTACTGTCATTGGCCGCGGCCTTAAGCAGCACGCCGAGAAGTTCCCCTCATGGGAAGCGCTCTTTACCCTCACATCCGAGCAACTCAGAGAACTTGGCATCGAGCCACCGCGGACGAGGCGATACCTGTTGAGGTGGAGGCAACGGTTCAGGGAGGGAAAGTTCGGCATTGGCGGCGACTTTAAGTATGTCCAGGATGGTGTTGCGGAACTCAAGGTCCAGGAGGTCGAGAAGCGGCCGGCCGAGTATATCAGACATGTCATCAATGTTCCCCCGGGCAAGGAAGTTGAGGAGCTCTTGCCTGAGGAGCAACACCGGGTTAAGGGATTTAAGGTGATTGGGACGAAGACCATCTCTGGCCCGTACGCCCTTCCTATGAGACGTGGTGGTGCCCGTGTTAAGGTGACCGAGGGCATGTGGGAGGATAGGAGAGGCCATAAGGTTGATGGTGGTGAGCGGAGACGTGCTGAGGTCCGTTTCAAGAGGCGGTTAGCGGAGCGCAGGGCTCTGCGCGAGGCACAGGGATACTATTAAGTACACGAGGGTTTACGACTGGGTGGTGCTGATGTATCATGAGCATTGTGGCCATTTAGCAGCCAACCGGCGCCGCAGTGCGCCGCGTGTAGAATCTAGATGTACAGTATATATAATGGGTCCCCAATTTGAGCGTGATTGATTGCGCCTCTTAAGTACAAACTTTCTCTATAGCAAGCTAACTGATGCTAGGGGCATTCTTGCTACTTCGAAGGATGTTCGAGAACATGCAATAAGGGTCGCACGACAACGGCGTTTGAGCACGCAATAACTGGTTTACTTTGTTGGTTGCGAAAGGTTCCATTCAGTAGCCTGGTACTTTTGAAACCCACCTTCTGTTCTGGCTTCCTTTTTGCCGCCTCGACCGGTACTCTTCCAAAAGAGTGGTACCGAGAGGGTGACAGGCGGCAAACAAACACGCGTAATTTCCTAAAAGCGGCTTCAAGTTGCTGCATTGTCAGCGGTTAGTAAGAGTTCGAAAAAATGCCAATTTTTAATGTCAGTAGCGCTAACAAGCCTTTAAAGGAACGAGAAAATCCCATGAATCTAGCTCTTGGGCTGAAGTCAGGTCAAGGTGATTGTGGACAGCATGTATGAGGCTGAGAGGCTGATAGATTCTGCAGAGCCGATGGCATCCTCGGAGTGCTTCTGTCCGCAGACTCGGAACAGTGCTCTGGAGCGCATAATCTAGGCTGAGACACCACCGACAAGTCTTGGGGGCCGCTGCGATGGCTGAGCACCGCCAACACCGCATCCTCCACGCAGGCAGCACAAAAAACATTGCTGCCATAGGCCAGTTGCTTGATCAACAAGGGCGATGATGGCAGTTCGAACAGATTTCGACTTTCAGGAGCCAGTCTCACACGAGTACTTATCTCTTTTACATCGCACTATGCACTCGTCTCTTAGCCTTCTCAGTTACGTGGTCTATTGCAAGTGAAAGTTCACCTATATATTTTAAAGGGCTCTCCAACAGCAATCAAGGCCTGCAGCATCGGGAACCGAATGCCCACACGATTGACAACTTTCTGACATACCCTCATCATTTTCTCCCACTTACCAACTCAACCTCAGACGTCGCACTCCCTGAAGATTCTCAGCACAGATGGAGATGAGTCAAGATTCCAACAATGCATACAGTAAGTCGCCTCAGGCAGTCCTTGAGTATTTGATATGACTTTTCTATAGGACCTTGTTAGACACAACACTTATACACCACTTACCGATCCGGCACCCAGCTTGGCGCGTTCAGTAGTTCATCGTCGAAACACCAGATATATCTTTAGCAACTTCGAATGATGATCAAGATGCGCACGGCTTTTATTTATCACGAGGTATCCTTAGTCTCATTCGGGTCTATCCGACTGGGTGGTCGAACAAATGGGGTGTGGTCATGGAGCCACTCAACAAGAAGCACTTATTCGAGAGTCAACACCGAGCGGGTTGATCACGGAGCAACATCGACTAGACCGAGTCGTGGCCGATACAGCACCAATGGTACGAGCGGGAGGACGTGCGCAGTCAACGAAACGGCGACAAGGGAACCTTGAATGAATAGCCGCGGACAGACACAACCATGCTCAGATCTATTTTCAACAACGGCATTAGAACGGAGGAATTTTGGCCCTTTTTCGGGAACTTGAACGCCCTGGCTTACGGACTGACCCTCGGAGCCGCACATATGCACTCTCAAGCGCGCTTGTCAGGGCACAGCGCAACCTAAACGCGCTTGTGAGGATCTGTTTCTAGGCAGAACTCTGAATGCCATTGATCCTTAACGCGGACAAGTTCTTGATCAACTGACTGCTTGGTTCCAAGAGACCGCAATATAGAACCGAGCCGCGGCAAATTCGTCTTGTCAGACCAATCAATGTGGGGGCAACAGCCAAAAAATTACCGATCGTAGCTTGCGATCCCATGAACGATGCTAAAGATATCTGCGGCTGAAGCCATACGACCCTACCGCGCCATGTTGCCCTACCAGGCCTACATACCTTCACACCACATACACAACGCTGCGCGCAACCCCCAATACAATCAAATGCGGGGAATATCGACGTCTAAGCGGAGATCGCAGGTGATATAGAGCAAATTGGCGCGTTTATGGCGTCTGTTTTGCAAGAGTGTCGCAGCCACAGCGGGATGGGGTCCGCTGAAACGTTACTGTTGCATCGGAAACACTGCGCCTCTCCGCGACCCCGCACACTCGGTAAGGCATTTTGCGATTCTGCCCTTTCGACTGTCATCAACGCGTCTAATCGGCCTGATTTTTTGAACGTTCGATCTTGAGACATCATGGATTATTGACGTTTAGCAACAGAATGCAGGTTCCCAAGCCGATCGAGACAAGCACTTTTGAGTGTCATTTTTCAAGCCAGCAGAGCTGGCGCTTGCTTGAAGCGTCTGGAGAATCACTCCCTGTCAACGATACGTTGATTTTTTTTTCGAGCCGATACAGCATCCCGTCAATGGCCGATTTCTTTTCAGATAGAACTCCTAGAGTACAAAATCACGTCAATGTTGTGAATGTCGTCCAAACAAGACCCAAACCATTGCTTGCTTGAGCTCGCTAAAGCGCGGCTCCACAAAGCTTCGATGTTAAAATTAGCGGCGCTAACCCGATTTGGGCAAGAAGACCGTGGGACAAGGATCGCTTGGCCTTGCGGAAAGTTTCGTTTCATGCTTGGATCCATCCACCAATTAAACGTAAAGCTTCAAGTGAGAATAACTTCTGGGTATGGGAAAGGACTTTGAGGGAGTGCGCTTTGGCTGATTTGATGTTGATGGGTTACAATCAAGCTGGCGAATTGATCCGCAGGGTTATGAATTAGATGCGAATGTCGAGCGAAGAGATTCCGAGCTTACGGTCGCTGGGCATTCACATCAATGTGGCGGGCGGTTGATGCGTCAATCGCTTGGCCTTGGTTAAGGTGATAGCAGAAGTAGTAGAATTTGATACGTAGGTGTGCAGAGAAGCATCCTGACTGATCACATCTCTTCAGATACATCATCACCTCTAAGGGTCGGTTTCCGATTCGTTGGCTGTTGTGTTGAAATTTAGAAATTATCGGCTAGCATCATGCTTGCTGGCGGCACAGGACGAACACTGGATACACAGAATCTCATAGGGTCTTCGTGTTTTCCAGAATCACAAGCGACAGATGCCACACAAAGAATTAGAACAGATGATCTATCACAAGCGACAGCAGCAGATCAACTGTATCAGATCTATGTGGACAACTACAGGTAACAGGTCAGACATTCTGTCAGAAATGCGCAGTTTGTAAATAGTTCTAGAAACAGCTTTGTCTCACATATCCTTTCCTTCGTCATGTAGACAAAGCTGATAGTCTAATTCGGGAACCAGTGATGCTGTGGTAGCACCCGATCTCTGGATAGAATCCCATTGGTAACAAAATCTCAGCTGAAAGACGATGAAGTCAGCATGCTGGAAGATCTAGTGGGCAGCCCTAACATGGAATCTAACGTACCATCTCCTCGGGCCCTGTTGAAGTGTTCCTGATGCGTCCCTCAAGGTTGGGGAAAGCACACCATCACAGATGGGCACAAAAATAGATCCTTGGTTGTGAACTGTTGCACAAATGCCGGAGAACATCTGGGCCACGAGGATTTCGCCCCGATCCCGCTCCGCTGCCGGCTCAAGAGTCCGTACCAAAATCTCAAACTTCCACGACAGATTCTGGTACTGTGGCGGTGCATTAAGCTTAATTGATCCACGTAAAACTACGATTCTCCGTCAGGGAAAACAGTATACATCTGGTCGAAATGAATTAGCTTAATGTCTTGGTGCATACAGTGTCAAAGTAGTTTGCTAAGAAAAGCATCCGTTTTGGTTCATTACAGTTTTCTAAAGGTGATTCTGTTTGTTCGACTTCGGCCGGTAATACACAGAATCATCCAAACCGAACCTCGGTGCCGCTAGTAGTCGAGTCACTCAGTGTAAACAATGACTCTTCCAGGTGCACTCAACGAAAGGTGGCTAAAATGAGAGAGCAACTGATATCTCAGAGTGTTTTTGCCAGGTACGGTGTAAATCCCGGTTTCATCGCCTGAGAGGGACTTGCCGCAGATAATGTTGAAGATGGAACCGTGAATGTCATCCTACGTAGCATATACGGATTATATAGCTGGAGCTAGCATAGCGCAACAGCACCCAACGTAAACTAGATCACAGCAGATTGATGTCATGCACTTCTACGTGTAGACCGACAGTCGAAGAATCTGTTCCTGGGCAGCCATGAACTACAGTTTTGAATCTATATTTGCCAGAACTTAATAGCAGGCATTCAGCTTCTTCTCAGAGGCAGATGTGAAGTTTGCGTCATGATGTCGACTGGCAACCTACGCATCCATTACTTTGAGAACCACATCTCGGAAGTCCGATCGGTGGCCGCGGGACGCACATGGCAGGGAAGTGGTCGATCGACCGGATTCTTGGCCCGAAACGCGGGATGCATATGACTTCACCTAGTAGGCCCACCGTTCGAGCAAGAATGGGGACCTAAAAACCCGTTTTAAACCTTAACAGGCAACCTAGGTCCGCATCCAGTCCAATCGATGCGCTGCCATTCGTCGATCACTGCATACTCCAATCTTAACGGTCCTGTCCATTTTCCAGGTCTTCCTCTGACAAGCCACGATTCGTAACCACACACGCGGTAACGCATAAACGAGCAAAACGACGCTCCCTACTCCAGCATCATGCAACGGCGTGCCAGAGCCTAGGCCCTGCGGCATTTCTTCGTCAAGATAGAATGCTGGCTGTTGCCCAGGACTTTGCCATTCACTGTTAGCCTTAGCAATTGGCGATGGCGTTGGGCCATGAAAAATTCGGGTATGACTTAGTCAACGGTGAGTCGGCTCGGGGCTAACCTCAGCATTGCCAGGTCCGTGACCGAGATCCATTAGTTTCTGAATTTACCGTTATTAGGCTTGCGCCGTTTCAATTTGGCTTCATGTAAACGAATGCAAAAGTTTTACACTTTCTCTTGTGCGATGCCACCACAGAGCCACAGCGACTGGCCGATCAGCATGCCGCACGGTACCTGTCTTGGCTCGCTTGTTCTACTTTTGACCTGCCGAACAGCAACTCAATTCCAATCCCGTGGTGTCTGCCCCAGAGTTACCAGCTCTGTGGAGCATGGCACCCGGACAGGGCAAAATCCTAGTTGTACTTGTTCGCTGCTAGCTGATATTTTTATCTGGAGACAAGCTAATAGCTATTCAGGAAGCTAGCTAGCTGCCCCTCCACACATTGGATGTGTCTGAGGTGGCTCTTCGCTTGTCTCAGTTGTTGAGTCCAATGTGCTCTGCAGGATCAAAGCCCAGCCAGACATAGACTCACGTTGCTTCGACTTTTGGGAGCCTTTGAGGTGGTCCGTACTGCGTACGGCCCTTATGCATCACTTGACGTATCTTGACGCGGTGACTAATGATGTTCCTACCAAGTGCTGTCACTTATGTTTGCTCTGGCCACCAAAGGTGGTGAGGACAGTACAACGGCACAACGGCACAACGGCACAGCGGCAGAGTGACATCGACAATGAGGCTGCGCCCGCCCTATCGGCTGCAGCTGCAGTCACTCCAACCCACCTTGAATATCTACGTGCATATCCATGTACACACATAGCATTTGCCTTACACATGCCAGTGCATGCTAATCCGGGAACATCTGCAAGCCCACTGGCGGCTCTATGGACAGGTCACACGCCCCGAAGGCATCTTGGGTAGCAAAATGTGGAGTAGACATGCTCTTTTTGTTGGCATACGGTTTAGCACGGAATTGTGGGCAGCCCAATGAAACTCTGGTCGATGGAGAGCACCGTCACGACCACGCACAGCAGCAGCCCATATTGCGTCTGTCATGAGCTCCCAGGCGGGCGTACTGCAAAGGCTCCCCCACTCCTCAGCCCTGTCCTTACCAGCCCTACCCCCTGGGAGTGTTGCTACCCATGGACGGACGCCATGCTGGCGTGACTGTAATGTGTACCTTCACTAAACATGGCACCCTGCCTGTCTCATAGGGCAGATAGCTTGGTCCACCCCGGATCACCGCTCCACTATGCTACCCTGGACGTTTGTGGTCACCAACACTACCTTCAACCTCCAGTTCTCTCCGTCTTATATGGTGTCGCGGAGAACTCAACTGTCAGCGTTCACTTGACTCCCCAATTTGCTCAGTTCCCGTATCACGTTGACGTCGCAAATACCGAGTCTACCTAGTTGTTCTTTATCATCTACACCACTAAGCCCTTGTCACTTCCATCTTTGGGATAACTGCCTTCAACTCACCAAGGCAGCAGCTCGAGATTCTCGACAGCCTAGCCGCGACATCTAGTCATCTCTTCGTCATATTTAAGTGAACACCTGTTCCTGAGCATACGGGAACGAATACAAAAGGACAGAATCACGTCTCAGCTTCTCTTCCCGACTTGGCAGCGAGAAGATCCGGGGCATATACAGCAGCAGCAGCAGCAGCACAGTCACTGGTCTGTGAACCCGTCTTACCCCCCTTTTTCTTGTTTCTCTGCTTTGTTCTATATATTGTCGGAAATGTCCTCATACCAACACCGTCAAGACTATATAGAAGTCCGCATTACTGAGCCCCCAGAGGACTCGAGGAGACATAGCGACTCAGCCAAAGCCTCACCTTCTAGGAAAGGAGGCAGCAAAAAAAAGGCAAGCAAGACGGCCACTGTGGAGCCGGGCTCCGATACAGAACAAGAATCATCCAAGATGGCGCCTTCAAGAACAACCAGAACAGGCTCCACCTCCACAGCCCCTAGAAGGGCTTCCAGCAACCGTAGATTGACAGACGACTGGACCGAGGTGACAGAGCCTGAAGAGAGGAGACGCATTCAGAACCGTATCGCTCAGCGCAAGTTCAGTATGTTTACCTTTATTGGCGCCTTCAATCTCAAAGAGACTCGACATTAACCTTAACGAACAGGAGAAAAACAGCGTGAGCTACGTGACCAGAGGCACCGCCAAGAACTCAACCAGCAATACGCCCACTGCGTCTATCACATTCCCGAGCCCGAAGATCTTGCCTTCGAGGACACTGACCTTGCCGGTCTGCCATGGGGTGGTCTCAGCATCCGCCATGTCGTAGCCCGCGGCCACGCTGAGGCCAGCACAGGAACGCTCAGCCATCACAGCGGGCACAGCGACACTCTCAGCGTGACGGCCGGTTTGCCCGGCAGCGGGATGATGACGCCAGCGCCGGCGTCTTCGCCAATGCCACCGCAGACGCCGAGCTTCTTCGATACAGCCGCCGATCAGCAACAACAAATGCTCTATGGACTGGACTCGTATGGCGCGTATAGCCCGGCTCATCACCATGCCGCCACGACAGCGGTTATGAACATGATGTTTGATTCGCAGAGAGATGCACGAGGTGGTCTTGGCGGAGATGTCAGAGGGGGATACTATGATTCGCCATATACCGGCCCCGTATACGGGGAGCACGACTTTGATGGGGCTAGGGCAGACGGGACGCAGTATATGTGATGTCCTTGGCTAGAGGTGAGTTTCCGGTTGGATGCATCTATGATTCCTTAAGTTTTTGATGGGGCCTGTATAGCTGACCTGGAGCAGATCACTACCGGGGTTGAGTTGTTTAAGCTGTCCGTTTCGGCCCGTCAGTGAGACACGACGGCCTGCTGACCTTTGACATCCTAACGAGAAGTGATCTTCTTTCGACCTCCCGTTTTCGAAATCTCCCAATGGGATGGGAATCCGAGACAACCGCTCCGCATACTGATTAACACTGGCCTTTCGGTTTTGGTTGGTTCAAATACGAGCTTTTCCCGTTTATATCTCTGGCTGTGAGCTAAAGGGTTCGGGTTGAAGACTGGGATGCATGCAAGACTTGGGCAACATGATTTGGCAACATCTGGGATTTCTAGAGCGCTGATTGTTCCTAAGATTCACATTGGGCTTTGGTCACGTTTCTGATTTCTGATTTCTGATTTACAGTTTCATTCTATCCTCTCTCACTCGGTCGAGCGTTTTTTCACTTCTCCATATACCCCGGGGAATGGGCAGACTTGACAGACTTTGGGTTGTTTTCCTCTCTCGGCTTTGAACGGTTGGTGATTGGTTGGCCGGTTGGGGTTACAGTTGAACAGGGTGGAAGGACTTTTGGAGTTGCATCGTGTTTTTTGGGCCTCTCACTGGCTTGTATGAATATGGACTTCAAAATAGACTCAATCGTCTCTCAATGTTTGTTCATATTTTATGATTGACTTCCAGTTGCCGAGTGGCCACTCCATCTCCGGGGCCTGAGTATCTCCGTCGGCTCGGGTTTGCTATCATGGCCGTTGACCGCTGTGACTCTTGTAGCATCATCACAAGGGTCTTCCCCACGGATCATGAACTCATGATGCGTCACCGGGAAGACATGCGGGGGGATACGAGAAATTCAGGATTCTCTTTTTGGCTAAGGGTGCGGTGACATCCTGCCTGGCTGCCTAACGGTCTACCTTGAAGCACATAACGTCGCATCTCCAACGTAATGTATGCAAAATGCGCAAGCCAGCTGCGCCAGCGGTCAGGCAGCATGAAGCACGACTAAACGCAATCAGTCTAGGAGACGCGAGTTCAGCAAGCCACATCTGCGTGTCCATGTTGTTGATTTATCACCAAGCTTCCAGAAAGCTGCTCCTGATGACAAAACCAACCATTGTCACCTGCCTCCTGTGTCGTATGCCAAGCTTGAAATGACGGGCAAGGTATTGAGACCGCCACCAAGTCGCATCTCGCATCCGCTAAAAGTAGCGCACGGAGGTAGGGCAAGGGGACAGCGGCGGGAAACGCGTCCCATGGGATGCGCGAGATAACGTGACACCGTGCCACAGAAACAGGTGAGCCAAAGAAGCGAAAAAGAAGATTGATGGAAGGGTCGCACAGCCACCGCCAGCGACCTCATCTTGTCGACGTTGCGCTACCGAACCGTGCCATCGGTTGACCGACGAGACCGAGAGTCGGAACCGCGGCTCGGTGACAGGCTGGGGATCGCTCGGTGATCGGGTTGACCCGAGCTGCGAGGGAGCGTGAGATAAGATTGGCTGATATATTCACCGCCCGGCAGATATTGGTGTTCTTGCATATTGGCTCATTGGTGTCTCCACTGCTGACGCGATCTGAGTAACTTCTACCACTGAAAACCGGAGTTTTGAGCTTCGGATCACGTAACAAAGTTAAGGACTTCGATATTTCGAATGTTCACGGCTGTTGATTTTCTATATATGACCAACAAGCGAACTGTCTCCTCGGTGAAGCAAGAGGTCGCGGAGCTTGAAGCATCGGGACGATCAAATGAGTACTGCAGCTGCTTCATATCTCCGCCCTGCCGCAAACATGCAGAGCACATTGACAGCCGAACAAGGGTATTCATGATGGATTCGACCATGGAAAGAGTTTTGACAATCCATCGATCCCAAAGGACTGAAGATTGGGCCACTGGAGATTGGGCCAAAACGTGCTGCAATTTTTCGGGGTAGCATCACTCTCCTTCTGTAACATCGAAGTCCGAAATTTGCATAAATCTTCGCATTACCTGTATAAATTCCCTTCCCCTTCAGCCGGTTATCGACCATCAGGAAGGGGGAAGCAGATTCGCATTGTCAAGGACACACTGCCCTACGGAAAACCCCGTGAATCATTCTTTGGAATATCTGACCGCACAGCTCCCCCCTGATTGGCCGCTAGTTCGACTCGTGCGGAACGTTCCGAGCCGGTTCTTCCAAATTTTCGCACTTCCTTAAGAAGGCTAAGTGCCTCAATGAGAGAAATGCTCCTTCGCATCCTCCATTTCAGCACAAGTGAAGGGAGCGAAGCGGTGACACAAAGCATGGAAGTTGAAGGTGTTTACAAAACTTTCCAAGTCGCCAGCGCCTCGCGCAAAGATTACATACTTTCTGCAAAGCATGTGAGAAATAAAGAAGTATTCGTAAAGATCACTAAATGCAAACCCTAGGCACAGCAACCACTGGATGATTTTTGCTTATGATCAGGTTGGAGGCCGGAAACCGAACATCCCCACCCCCACAAGAAGCCCCACATTAACGTTAGCGGGGATCTGAAACGGGCCTTAGATGGGATGCCAAGCCTTCTGGAACAAGGGGGCCAAGATGTTTGGGACCCACCTTTCTTTTAACGTGTTCAGAACATCAAACAGCAGCTTTATCGCCCAACATTGTGAGACAATTGGTTGTTATGGACACTTAGTCCTTGACAAGTAATTTTTGTTTCAAAAAAAGTCCAGTTAGACAAAGAGACGTATGGTCATGGCGTTCAAGCGCCAGTTGGGCTGGCTGCTCGCTGTGGCGTGCTACAACGCCATCTTCGCCAGCTCAGCTGTTGCCGCCGCCGATGTTGAGGGCGAGTCCATCCTCCATAGCGAGATTGGCCGCTTGAATAACCAGAGCTTACTCTGGGGCCCATACCGCCCGAATATTTACTTTGGCACCCGTCCGAGGATAGGGAAGAGCCTGATGACGGGGTTGATGTGGGGAAAGATTGAGAGTTACACCGACTTCCAGCACAGTATGTCCTCCCCTGAGACCAGTGACCAAGAGTTGTGAGGCTGACGAGCCATTGTAGCCGTTCGGTACACGTGCGAGCAAAATGAGGGTATGAAGGGCTATGGCTGGGATGAGTATGACCCTAGGAGGGGAGGTATCCAGTCGATTCATGATATCCAGAACGGTCTTGACATCACCACTTCCTTTGTGAAGATCCCTGGCGGTGCTCATGGCGGCAGCTGGGCAGCCAGAATTAAAGGCACTTTGAATGATGATGCCCCTAAGGATCAGAAGACGATTGTTGTCTTTTACGTCAGCCAGGAAGGTGAGAACTCCGAACTCGAGGCAGTGCCGAGTGAGGACGAGTTTGGGTATGAGGGCGATGTGATTCTGAAGGGTCGTTCCGAGGCCCTTGGTAACTACAAACTGGTTGTCACTAAGGGCAAAGGTGTCATTCCTCAGAGCGATCACGACCTCTCCAGACTGAGGGGGCCCGGCCAGACGGTTGTTCAGTCCCTGACTTACCCCGATGAGGTGCTGTGGCAGGCGAAGCCGATCCTGTTCCAGCAGCTCAAAGCCGGCATCGACTGGCTTGTTGAGAACAAGTACGACGTCGCAGACCCCCCTCCGCCGTGGCAGGTGTACCTGCTTGCCAACAAGCCTGGCTCTGGCAATGTCCACATCGTGCAGAAGGTTTTTGAGGGAGACTTTGAGTTTGATATCCTCTTCTCAAGCGAGTCTGCCGGCAAGGAGGTTACGAGCAAAGATTTGGAGAGGGAAGTGAAGCAGGCGACTGAGGTATTTGGCGAGCGTTTCGCCAGAGTGTTTGACCTCAAGGCCCCGTTCCAAGGGGACAACTATAAAAAGTTCGGCAAGAGCATGTTCTCCAATCTTATCGGTGGCATTGGCTACTTCTACGGTCACTCCTTGGTTGACCGGTCGTATGCCCCTGAGTACGACGAAGAAAACGAAGGCTTCTGGGAGGATGCTGCTGAAGCAAGGGCTCGCCACCAAGAGGCATTGGAAGGCCCCTATGAGCTTTTTACCAGCATCCCGTCTCGTCCTTTCTTCCCCCGTGGATTCTTATGGGATGAGGGGTTCCACTTGCTCCCCATCGCCGACTGGGACATCGATCTTGCTTTGGAGATCATCAAGAGCTGGTACAACCTGATGGATGAGGATGGATGGATTGCTCGTGAGCAGATCCTGGGTGCCGAGGCCCGGAGCAAAGTCCCGAAGGAGTTCCAAACTCAGTATCCGCATTATGCCAACCCTCCAACCCTCTTTCTCGTCCTCGATAACTTTGTAGAGAGGCTGCGGAAGAACAACGCAAGCCAGCCAGTGGTCAAGGACAACCTTTCACTTGATGAAACTCTGTCCACAGCGTCCGTCGACAACCCCGAGGTTGGGCTTGAATACCTTCGCCGCTTGTACCCGCTGCTTCGACGCCAGTTCGATTGGTTCCGCAAGACTCAAGCCGGTGACATAAAGTCCTATGATCGCGAAGCCTATTCCACCAAAGAAGCCTACCGTTGGCGTGGTCGGACAGTGTCTCACTGTCTCACAAGTGGCCTAGACGACTACCCACGTCCTCAACCACCACATCCAGGCGAGCTGCATGTCGATCTGATGTCCTGGGTCGGCGTGATGGCCAAGTCGCTCATCAGCATTGGCAGTCTGCTAGGCGCTACCGAGGATGTGGAGTTCTACACCAAAGTCCTCGACGCGATCGAGCACAACTTGGACGACCTGCACTGGTCTGAGAAGGAAGGCTGCTACTGTGATGCGACGATCGACGAGTTCGAGGAACACAAGCTCGTCTGCCATAAGGGCTATATCTCTCTGTTCCCGTTCCTGACGGGCCTCCTGAAGCCGGATAGTCCCAAGCTGGGCAAGCTTCTGGCACTGATCGGTGATGAGAGCGAGCTCTGGAGCCCATATGGCCTGCGCAGTTTGAGCAAGAAGGACGAGTTCTACGGCACGGCGGAAAACTATTGGCGCAGCCCGGTCTGGATTAATATTAACTATCTGGCTATCGTGCAGCTTTATGTATGTTGCTTACCCCTTCCCCAACACTTACTCTCATTTCCCATGCGTATCCTAACCTCTCCCTCTAGAACATTGCTACCCAAGACGGTCCCTACAAGGAGACGGCCCGCGATCTGTACACACGCCTGCGTAAGAACATTGTTGAGACTGTCTACCGCAACTGGGAAGAGACCGGCTTCGCCTGGGAACAGTACAACCCGGAGACGGGCAAAGGTCAGCGCACGCAGCACTTCACTGGCTGGACTAGTCTGGTGGTCAAAATCATGGCCATGGAAGATATCAGTGGAGAGGGTGCTGGGGCTAGCAGCGGTGGTCATGTCAGAGATGAGCTGTAGGTTCCCTCAGCCATCGAAGTAAAGTTAGCAGTGGTGTTGAGTGTAAGTGAGTGTTAGTTATGAAAGGAATGATAGATAGTAATAGACATATTTCCGTCCGCCATGTCTTTCAGGTCCTCGTCGTGGTTGATTCAGGTTGAACCTGTAAGCAACGGTAAGTACCGCTTCAGGAAGATTTTGGATCGCGTTTATCCCACAATATCGACCTCAGTTTCCTCGATAGGCGTTGCTACAAATGTCTGAAGCGAGAGAGGCGAAAATGTGGGGTTCCAGATGCTGTCCAGCCGCATGCAGGAACCCAGCCCCTGCATATTAACCCATGAACCCGTCTTGTGCTACCACGTTGCCGGGCTGACCCGCCACGTTGATTTCACAGATGACGGCCTGTAAAAGACCGAGCATGTTTCTCGCTGCTTGTGAGGAAACTATGGCATGATGCGTTCTGAACCTGTTCACTTTTTTTTCAGGTTAAAAAACCAAACTTATTGAACAGACACCGTTCTTCACCAGAACGACCGCCCGATAAGCATATCCAACAGGATGACAGAAATCCAACAACCCATCAAAGACCCCGTCTCCCTCATGCTCCGTCTTCGCAACATGGAGATAGGAGAGGTCACATCAGATGGGGACTCTGAAACCGGGCAGTCAACAAGCTCAACATCTTCATTCCGTTCCATCGAGGACCTTCCAGCCGAGCTCCGCGACGAAGTCTTCTCACACATTCCCGACCTCCCCACACTGATAGCGCTTATTAAGGCCTCCCCAGTCATGTATCACCACTACAGGCACAACCAGGGCAAAATCATCCGTGCTTGTATGTGCCGTGAGCTGGAGGGGCTTTATGTGGATGCTTACGCGTCTTTGATGGTCAGACAGATCCCCACCGGGGTTCATGGGCGGGATCAGCATGCTGTTGATTTTCTTGATAAATATAGGAAGTGGCTTGGGTCGGGGGAGTCCTTCCAAGATGCATTGTTCGCTGATTTGGGAGAACTATATCGGCTGGCTGAGTTTCATGTTCAGGTTGTGCATCCCCTCGCGAGGATGTACACTGAGTGGGCGCTTGCGAATCTTGGGCGTGATATCGGCGTTGGCTTGGAAGAAGAAGGTAAGAGGGAAAACAAAGAGAAGGGCCCTGGTGACGGCGATAGAGGGATGACACGTGTCTTGAGCCGAACTGAAGAACGCCGCCTATTCCAGGCCATCTACCGTCACGAGATCTTCTCTCGGGCATTCGGCTTTCGAGATCTGCGTGCTGGAACTTTGCGAGCCGATCTTGTCAATACCTTCTTTTTCGGTCTTTTTGAGCCATGGGAGTGTGAGGCCATTGGCTGCTTCAACATGTTTCTCCGGGACAGATATCAGGCTGTGTTGGACCAGATGGATGAGGATGTTAGGGAGATTGAGCAGAAATTGGAGCGTCGGGGGGTCAATGAGACGACACATTCGGCGGGCAGACTTAAGAGTTCAATATGTCACATGAAAGATGGTATGTACCACACCGTGCCTGTCGCCAACCTACATGACTGGCTAACATAAACTTTCTCAAGATCTGAGTTTCCGTGAACACATCGCCGACCGCCTAACCAACGTCTGGTCCCTGAAGGTAGCTGTCCAAGTCTTCACCGCCAACGACCCCGCGCACATTCTCCGCCAGATGAAAGTGATAACCGGCATGGCCGAAGCCTCTCTCCTCAAAGTCGTCACCGACCGGATTCTCAACAACTTCACAGACGCAACCGTCTACCACTGTCTTAAGAAGGAAACCCAAGCGATGAGAAGACGTGAAATGGCTGCCGCAGGACGCATATATCCCAGGGATGCGGCCGAAGGACGAGGGGATGCGTTAACGTTCACAGGAGACGAGCCTGTGCCTGTCGGACCGCCCATTGCGTGGGTGCTTTCATGGAAAGGGAGGTACTTCAATTTGTACGGGGGTTATGTGCCTGAGTCTTTGAGGAGGTGGGGGTATGTGATGTGGGATGAGAAGCGTTGGAATATGTTGGGAGCTAGGGGCTCAATCGCGGATCAGTGGGACGTGGTTCCAAAGTTGTGGGAGGAGATTAGGCAAATGCATAGGTTTTATGGGTGGAGTGAGAATCAGGATTAGGATGACTTATTCTCTGGGATAACTGGGGACTCAGTGATGAGCTCTAGAACCTATGATGCCTTATACCCATGAAAATTGCTGGCTAATGTCTAATGATATAGACTTCAGGTCATCACTGCTGCTCAACCCGTCTTTTGAGAACTTGAGCAGGATAGGAGCTTCGGAAAGCTCAACTAACTTTTTCAAAGTCTTAGTGGCTTGCCTGGGTAACTCATAACTATAATAGTTGTTAAGAACGACGAAAACTCTGAAGTTTGTGAGAATCACCATCCATTTCCATGAACGGAAGACCCTAAAAGCAAGTTCTCTGAACCTCTCTTTGTTTAACCCCATGAGCTCCTCCGCTGCTCCAGAAGTGGACCCCTCACCCCCCGCAGCTTATCGCCGATAAACCCCCCATGGCCCCTCATCGGCGAGCTCCGTCCTCCGTACCACATTCCTGGGAAACACAATGGCGGCTGTGTGTCTTGCCACAGCCAAGGACATAATTTAAGACAGGGCCAAAAGACGTCGAAGTCTCGAGGTTTCTGAAGTTAAATTTTCTCTGCCTACAAGTCCTCAATCTTCCAGCTCTCGTCCAAACCCATAAACGGTATGTACCCCAGTCTAAGCCGTTCCCCCCTGAGCCCATGCTCACCTCCCGTTCTTCACCTCCTCTTGCCTGAACTTTCAAAGCTAACATTACCACAGCCTTTCAACCGACCAAAATCCTCCAATCCTCCAAGTTCTTCAATACTTAAACCTCCAAAATGGCCGAAGCTAAAGACCGCATAACCTGCCATGTCCTCGACACTACAACGGGCCAACCGGCGCGCAACCTTCGCGTCCAGCTCCATCTCTCCTCCCCTTCTACAAACGCCACGCCAACCCCCGGCCCCGTCATCTTCGAATCCCACACCGACGACGATGGCCGCATCAAGACATGGCTGCCCTACTCAGGCGTCAATTCATCAGGTGACGTGCCCGTCTACACGCTGGATGATGTCCTGGGTGGGTTGGAGAATGCCCCTGGAGGGCAAAATGAGATGAGCCAGTGGACATTGAAATTCGATGTGGCGGGGTATTTTGGGGGGCTGGACAAGACGTTTTATCCGGAGGTGGCGGTTACATTCGTGGTTAGGAAGGGGCAGAGGTATCATGTCCCGCTGTTGTTGGCGCCGTTTGGGTACACTACTTATAGGGGGAGCTAAAGTGAGAGGCGGTATTGATGACGTTACTTTTAAGTAAAGGGAGAAAACCCTTGATGAGCATGTTACCGGGTAATGGGTAATGGGATTTGTTTTAAACGGAAAGACTCGTGGGACTAGCATCAAGGCCAGCATCAGGTACAACCCGGACTTAAGCGAGCATCTCGCAGCATGAAATGACAACGCGGTCCAGTTGTCAATGCGGCGCAAAAATAGAATGTGAAACACCGGTGTAGATGCGATGTTAGTCTTTATGTTTCTGGAACTGAGGAGCCTAGATTGATAAGCGTTGGCGGCCAAAACGGGTTCCTTTCTTCCCACTGTTAGTGATTCCGTTCCGAACGTAGTCAAACGGAATGAATATCAGGGGTGAAATTTGGAGTATAGAGCAGCGACCATGTCGCAAGGGGCGCAGCAATGCCGTTCCACCGAGCTGCGTGTTGGATCGTGATTTAAGACATCAACAACTTGGCCAACGGCAACAGCAATGCAAATGCAGGCAGACTAGATATGTAGAAATCCTATTTATATGAACGAACTTTTCGAGGTCTTGCAGCGAATCCCAGTTGCAGATAAGTCAATTGCTCGATTATGTAAGGAGTCCGCAGAGTCAGAGGATGCCGGGGTTTCAAGGCCCTGTATAAAGCTACTTCCACCTATTCTTGTCAAATCCATGATCAACGGGAGACATAACACTATACAGATAAAGAGCATCAGTTCTTTCTCCATAATCCGACATATAAGAGGAAAAGAGTGATAAGTGTTCAGCGTCGAACCGCTTGTGCCTAGAAGGAGTGTTTTATTGCTAAGTCAGATGTGTTCAGGCAATACTATCAGATCTTACAGCAATGCCATATTGGACTGCGAACTGTTTTTTGGTTTGTTGTTGCACTACGCTCGTGTCTTACGTGGAGCCTGTAACATAACTGGGAGTATGTAGGCTGGTGGTTGGTAGTTTGTCAGGACTGAAAGTGCGTAAATGGCGACGAAAATGCGGTTTCAAGTTCAGAGCTATCGAGCCAGAATTCTGCCTCAAGATTGCTCAACGTTGAGACAAGGAGCTATGGAGGTCATCCCGTATTTAAGTTTACGTTGTATCAAAGAATCGCCTTTGTGTGAGAATCATCGTGGAAATTAAAGAAAGTATGTGGGATGTTGGAGAAATGCTGGCTCTTGAAGCTATAGTACGTCAACTTTACATGGAGTTAAAAAAAGGGTTACTTAGCAAAGACAGTACGCGGCCTAGTGGCAAACTTTGTGTTCACCGGGAACGCTGCACTATGCTTAGACTATGGTCATGATGCCGGCGAGCATGAATGAAACTTAGTCTATCGCCTACTTACAAACTGTATAAGGCTAGGAGGAAATTTGTGATTCGTTAATGTGGATATCTTGCAGGATCACCACCCCCAGGCTCTAGTTCGTCCTTACTATCCGAGATATCGGACAGCAGTGGGAATAATGGGGTAGGCGAACAATCTGGGAGCATATTAACCGGCTGGAGACAATCCAGCCAAAACCAGATGGGCAATCAGGCCATAGCTTTTGCCACCGGCTTCAAGGACAGTAACTCGGATGGCCGCAGACGTAGACCATGGTGGCTATTTACAAGACATTTCTCGAGGCAAAGTATTTGTTCGCTTCACTAACAAAAGTCCGCTAGTGCCGCAAGATGTAGAAAAACCTTCATACCTAACCTAGTCCTGTGGCACATGATCGAACCGAGTATCGCCGCACGTGTAATATGCATTCATCACTCGTCGGCCGCACACAGTCCAAGCCTTTCCGTTGCCTTACTCTCCTGTCTTATTGCTTTACTGCCACTGCACTATTTTATGCTTTGTCCTTGTATCTCCGCCCCTTGAAACAACAGCCACAGAACTCAGACTCTATCACACGAACATATCACGCAGTTCAAGAACATCCGAATCTTCTGGCCCAGCCCTGGACAGTCATATGACACGAGATCCACCCCTCTCTGTAAGAGGTCAGGGTGAGCCTTCTAATCCAAAACGTCCCATATCTTTCGAGCAGGCCCTGCCGGAGCAGATTGAAGGAGTTCATTCTGCGCACAAAAGCGCGAAGCTTTTCAAAATCCTTCCGTTGCAAACAGCTTGCATTACAAACCGAACAAGGTCTTCGGTGTGAATATCGTTCCCTTTGGAGCAGTCGAGGAACTCTTTAACGGTGTCCGGACCTTCTTGGAGGAACAAACACCAGTGGTGTTCACCCATCATGATCTACCAAGTTTGGATCAACTTGGCCATTACATAGTAGAGCTTTAACCACCTCCGTATGGCCATACTGCGCAGCATAACTTAGCGGCGTTCGGTCATATTTGTGTTGCCGGGCCGGATCAACTCGGCTATCATATAACAGAGCTTTAACCACCTCCGTATGGCCATGCCCTGCAGCATAACTTAGCGGCGTTCGACCAAATTTGTCTTGTCGGTTTGGATCAACTCGGCCATCACATAACATAGTTTTAACAATCTCGGCATGGCCATACCGTGCAGCCCAACTCAGTGGCGTTTGGCCTTGATGATCTCGATGGTCAGGATCAATATCTGGGGCACTAGTGAGGAGCAGCTTGACTACAACGTTGAGCCCATAGACGCCAACCTATGTGAAATACATTCTGAGTTGGCCTCAAATACTCCGGACTTAGGTTTTGATGATCAAGGAGCCAAGGCCGCGCTCTGATTTCGGGAAATTTGTCACAAAGTTGTACCGCCATACTGACCCATTCTGAACTTATCAGCAGATCAAGCAGCTGAGGAACGTAAGCCCGACACGTAGATGTATGATATCCCCAGCAGTCAACAGCATAGGTAAAGAGAGGTTTTTCGAGTCATTTAGGCGCCTCCTCACGCGTTTTTACAGGGCCACCTGAAAAGTCCTTGAACGAAAGGTATAATACGCAGGTATTTGCGATATCGAGATGGGCGGTCGGAAACCAGCGAGTCAAAGAATCCTGTAAATATTCCTGAAGTGTATAGTGAACAAGTCGAATGATTTCGCTTTCTTTGTCGATGACAACGAGCCCACAACATGCCGAAAGCATGTCTCCGGCCTCAGGGATTGCGGTTTCATCAAGCTCGTCCACACTATCCTTAACAGCCCATGCATACTGAATCTCTATCGTTTTCAGAGGACATTTGGCGCAGATGATCCAGGATAACACATGGTTGGCGAGTTCCTTGTAATCATCTGGTTGCTCATTGATTCGCTCCATTGCGTCGTTATATGCCTGGTGTAATAGAGCCAGTTTTTGGATCCCGTTGAGAGTTGTTGCGAAGCTTGTTAAGTGTTTCACGGATGCGCTTTGCGCTAACTTTATTCTTCAAGTACTTGAAGAAGAGGTAGGCAAGTAGCAACCTGATTTTGAAGATAAGAATATGCTCAATTGGATCAATGACCCATATTTTGTAGAAAATGATAACTTACATGCCATCTGCGACACTGGCAATACAATTAATGATCTCATGTTGGAGGTCCGGGTACTTTGAGACAGCGCGCCAATTGGACATCTGATTACGCATGTATCTCTCAATATCTTCCTTTTTGGCCACGATCTCAAGGTAGGAGTGTCCATTAGAGGCTTCCATGATATCAGGTACAGGGCGGGATGTGGCCAGGGGGTTAACGTTACTCTCCCGCTATTGAAGGCGCAATAATGCTTCAATGAATTCGGAACGAACATTGTCGCTCATTTGGCACTCGTCCAGCGAATCAACGTTAACGAAGATCCCATTCTTGTACAGTGCGGCAACAGCATGGAACATCTCCTCAAGATCACTTAATGATGGCTGTGATCTGTGCTTCCTGTGTTGAGCATAGGCATTCAAGACTGCTGTTGGCGGTGGGAACTCGTTGCTGAATAGTTGCTTTACGAGGTTAGCAAGCAGCTGCTCCACAGTTTGGCCATCCACACGCCGGAAGTTACAGTAGAGGTATGCGATGCCAATGTCACGGTCTCTCAAGTTCCTTTGGAGATAATCGATGACGATCGATACAAGGAGAGTCTTCCCCGCACCAGGGATGCCGGGGCAGAAGAGAGTCACTGGCTTCCTTGGCAGCCTGGTGGACTGGTTAGCCTGAGAAAAAATTGGAACGAGACAGGTTCGAAGAAAACAAGGATTATTATACCATTCCTGAAACTGAGGAGAATGTAAGAACCACTGTCCCCTGCCTGCTTGTCTTTGGCATAGAAAATCGGCTTGTTGTGACGAATAGTCCACTAAACAGAGCCAACCGAGAATTTCAGCATGTTTAGCTATGGAACAGGTGTCAGCTCAAGCTCAGCCGCAAGACAATTACTCGCAAACAAGCTAGGTTAAGGTTTGGACAAACCTGCTTAGTGATAGTTGATATCACCAAAATTCTGCGCGATCTGGATACCGATACCCTTCAGATCTCCAAGGTGGGATATCTTCCAAGATGGGATATCTTAGAGAGTGAGAGCTTCTCAGTGATCTTCGCCTTTCACCCCTGAGCCTTATGTTTTGTCACTGGGTGAAATCACGAGGATCCGTGAAGGTGCAACTGTTTCGCCTTTAGGTTCGGCAAAACAGGACTTCAGAAGTTGGCTCTGGTCTAGTCGGATGTACTGTCAATAATGAAGAAAAGGGGGCATGATGAACAGAGGAATAAGAAAAGTATTATGCAGAAAGCTCGCTCGTTAGAGGTGTTGACAGAAGAGCAGATCTAACATGGACAAGACAAATCTCAGCTCCGACGCGAATAGGATACAAGAAGGTCTTTGGGGACGGATACAGCCAAGAGGAGACCGTTCAAAAGAGCGATATATTTCCAATAATCTGACACAGGAACAGTGCGGGAGTGAGGATGAGCCATATACCCAGCATGCTTCACACCAGTGGCAGAGAGTCCTTACGCGGTTGTGTGACCCAAACTATGCTCTGATTCACGACAGACGCATCGACGCAGCGCTGGAGCTTCAGAACCCCATAACCTTTACTGGCTTGGCTTGCCGCTAATACCAACCACAAAGCTACTCGCCAGGTCGTTCGAAAGGCGTATAACACCATATGCCAAAAAGATGGCCGCTGATCGAGGCCCAGCGTGTACAATCCTTACAAAATTTATAGAGAAGTCGAGCGATCATACCACGATGATCAAGGCCAATAACATGGAAGAGCCGACATTGTTCGCTACATCGATATCTAGCGACTAACCGCGCGGTTGCAGGCCTGCAGCAAACTACGTAGCTTAGACACTGATAAGTGATAAACAAGTGATTGTGAGATAGATAAGCGTTTATCGTGGCTAACGACAGTTTGTGAGCCTAAGAGAGGTTTTGATACTGTAAGACGGGTTGGATAAGTTTGGTGCTACTCTTGGACCTTTGGGCATAGGAACTTTAGGCACCCAGCTCCATATGAGTCTAAGGAATCTCAGTAAACCTGTGGGTGGCATTGTAACTTATGTTACCTACAGGCTCTAAAAACCTGATGTTGTAACGATAGCCGGGAAAGGGCATTATGTGGACAGATGAAGGTCACTAAGGCGCATAGGTTGGCGACTCACGAAAGAGTTTAGGTGGTCTGGAATCATGCCTACAAACGGCAAAATCGAAAGTGTTCAGCAGGCGGGAACGCCAGGCCCAAGCGAACCTACGTACTCTAACCAGCCGGACGGGATAAACTGCTGTAGGTCAGGTCACTTGACAGCAAGCTACCCTCCGTTTCGGAACCGTTAGGGCCAATCTAAGTTAGGATGATGCGGTGAGAGACTTGCAAGTGAGTTGGGCCTCTCAAAGTTATACTCAACCTATGACACGAAAAGACCAGTGATCAGCAGCAATTGGGAAAATATCTGAAATTCCCACGGAGATGCCCCTATGCACATACCAATGCCCTGGATATCTCTGCCCGATACACCCCATATCCGTCAACCTCTGCGTAAACCCATCCCTAACATCAAAAGACACATATGCAAATAATATCATGTCACATTCCCATCCCACAACCATTACACATAGTCAAAGTGTAGGTGGTTGCTCATATGATGAAAGAAAAAAAAAAAAAAAAAAA
>Ga0065720_1019181_pt1 | contig 33974 bp, 39 predicted proteins | sample Thericmetagenome_FD_59107 | JGI IMG/M metagenome (GOLD analysis project Ga0065720, IMG submission 59107) | Thermophilic microbial communities from the Joint Bioenergy Institute, California, USA of rice/straw/compost enrichment - eDNA_2 v2... | ecosystem: Engineered > Solid waste > Grass >... | reverse complement strand
GATGTCCCCGACTGCCAACACAAGGGACACCAGAGACAGGATGATTGTGAGCGGCACAAATACGTGGTTGATCCCGGAAGATGTCTAGAGCCGGATGACCGAAGAGAATGAGCCATATGGCCGAGGCATGATGAAGATTCTATAAAGGAAGCTGCCCGGTCATGATAGACTTCCCTTGGTTCCTCCTCTCCCTGACACAAGGACACTGAGGACTAAGAAAGATTATTACACGTAGTAATTGACTTTGCTGTGCACCCCACATCGCCAGTGGCCATCATATCTAACCAATTTGACCTATTGTCGATCCCTGCCTGCACCAGACCAAGTCACCCGTTACACTGGCATCCAATACTTGTGGATCAACCAAGAGTGAGGACTGGAAGCAGCAATCTACCTTAATTGTAGATGTCTTCCAAAGATCCTATCTGAAATTTGCTGCAACCTGCGCTGGTTCACCGTATGGTGGTCTTTTAGGAAGCTACAGACTATACACGTCGGACCGGTTATGGCTCTCGGGGCCATTCATTTTGCCTCCCCCCGCCCCCGAAACACGGACCGTGAAGCCATAGCAACTGGGTGCCCTTTGCTTTCTCGTGAATGGGTGTTTCAGGAAACCATTCGAGCTCCCAGAATCGTGCACTTTTGCAAGCAGCGCTGGTTTAGGATTGTCTCCAGTGTCGTATCTGCGAATGCGGCCCCATCACGAAAACTGAGTGCTTTATAAAATCGCTGGATTCGAGCGGCCATCTACTACATATTTGGCAAAAAAAAAGTAGATCTTCTTTCTGAACCTACGAACTTTAGCCTCGTACGCCACGAGATTCTTTGGCATCGGCTAATGAGCAAGTATTCGGCACTTCAGCTCACATTTGCATCGTACGAGCTGCTTGTCATTTCCGGTCTTGCTGACCCATTCCAGCGACGGACAGACCGGTAGTACCTTGTTGACCTTGCTGGTCATTGGAAAGACGCGCTTTTTGAGAACATGTGCTAAATACAAGATCCCATGTCAGCAGGTGGAAGGACCCGTCACCAAAGTCGCATTCTTTGCCCCAGATCGTTCACAAATGCGAACCCCCCCGGTTCGGGGAACCTGGTCTTGGGCATCTTTGGATGAACTCATACTTGGCTTAGGAACTGTTCCAATCTTCTCCCAGCAGGAAAATCATTTCTGATGTCATTGGCGCTGAGTGTACGCTAGCTGGACCCTCGTCAACTGGGCCAGTCTTAAACGGGTTCGTTGGCTCCGTTGTTATCTTGTACCGATGAGCTGACTCTCAGCAGAGAGTCATGCTTTAAGTATTTGGTTTATATATCCAGATTATCTTTTAAAAGAAAACTGCCAACTGAACAACGAGGGGTAGTCGTTCTTGGTTCCCTTGATTGCTTTGCCGGATCACTCAACATCATAGTCACTCCTTCTCGGGACAAGTGATTGAGACAGAAGAATCGGAAATCATAATCTAATGCTAGTAGTCCCCCAAAAAAACTTCTGCAATTACCCAACTTCTTTACTGTGCTCCCAGTTCCTCAGGTTGGCAAATCAGATTAGACATCACCTCTAAGTCGTGATTCGGGATGATTAGAAGGCCCAACAAAGCCGCCCAACCCTAGATGCCAAAGCTGAATTGCCGGCTAATCCACATCAAACGAACATTCAATGTTGATTTCCAGAATTTGCTCGATTGCCGCTCTCAAAGTTGAGTTCATGCTTTTGAAGAACATGATTGAATGCTTCAGCAGCCCAATGGTTAGGAGAACATGGTCCAGTTCAATAATGACACCATCTGAGGTGACATGAAAGTTGATCGAATCATTCGGTGTTTTAATTTTGGCCGTCTTGGTCAGCTTGCACAGCCAGTATGTCTCACGGAAGTGCGCGTCAATCTCATTTCTGTAGAAGTGCTGTTTCCGGTTGTTAAGGTTCTTCAAGATGAGTGTTAATTGGCAGCTGCGAGCTGAACACCTCAATGACTTTCTCCATTGTGAGCTTGTACCAAGTGAGTGGTTAGTGATGAGTACTACAAGGACTCAACTGAGTTTCAACCAATTTATGTGTTTGCTGGATGACTATTGGGCTAAATTACCCATATTTTTGCCATGAAAGAGGTATTGCATACTGGTTTTCAATCACTGAATATAAGGTTGAGTAAAACGATGGCCTTATGACTTCGTATTTTTTTTGTTGTTCCGAGGGACACCAGGAACAGACCCAACTAATCGACTGGAGCCTCAGAGAGTCAACTAGTGGAGGATTGAACGGTTTGGGGAGAAAGTTGGAAAGAGTTAGTCGGTGGGAGAAAGCTAGGCGGCATTTTTTCTATGCTCTCCCGGCAAGAGATGGAATCGATGTTCGAGCGACGTGCAGGGGATATGACACCGCAAAAGCATTTACAGAAGCATCTACTGCATCAAACAACAATAGCATGAATCTCGAATGATTTCCATCTACCACTAATGGAGTTTTCACTGCCCCTTCTTGGCATTTCTTAGACAATAGTACAATTAAATGGACTTGACAAAAGAGGAAACAGTCTTGGAAATGTGATCAACACCCCGAGCTATTGCTTGCACGTAACGGCAGGAGTAAAGGCCTTGTGCCGAGGAAGTGAGAAGGCAATAACTGAACTTTACACAGTTACTCTTGGAACATTATGCTGTTATCGACATCCGTGCTCGGTGCCTATCGCAAAGGGTACTGTGACCATGTTTTATGAGCATGCTACTGAACGTTGGCGGAAGATATCATTTGTAAGCAGACGGTCAATTGCAACTGACTAGGTACTCAACTAGGACGAATAGAACTGACAGGGCGATCGCGATCGGCAATGAGAGAGTGAAGGCCGGCCGGTAACAACAAGGAAATCAAGCATAGGAAAAGCAGAAGAAAAAAAAAAAGAAACCAGGAGCAATCTGAGTTCATTCTCCTCGCTCAGCTCACCCAGAATTGCTTTCTTATTTCACTTCAACTTGTCTGAGAATGGACCTTGCCCCTATGTGCTGAGCCTGAAGTTCACTGATCACCGCCAGGGTTAATCTCAGTAGGGTCACGGCCAGGATAATACTTGGCGATCCACATCTTAAGGATGACATCCTTGGTGTAGTCCTTGGTGTAGTAGTTGACAGGAATGCCAGAATCACCTTCCGCGACCTTGCGGAGGTAGTCTTCGAAGGCAGTCATCATAGAGTTTATGTCGAGGACCTTGTTACGGCCGTCATCTATCTCTCCCAGAGCCGTCAGAGCAGCCTTCATTGTGCTGGTTTTCAGTGTGACCATCTCTTGGCCCTTACGAGCGGCCTCGGCTGCACCCTTAATCGAGTCTGCTTGAGCAGCAGTACTGCTGTCGAGAATACTCAGGGCCTCCATGCTACTCGCCGGATCGAACTTGGAAAAACCCTCAACGCTCAGCTGAACCTCGTTCGACACGATCGATGGGATAACACCCAGGCAGGCAAGAGTAACATGAGACTGAATATTCTGAGTGCTGAAGAGACTCTTGACGCTCTCAGCGAGATTAAAATCCGCGCCAAACCCACCGGACATTTTAGCGAACCATGAAGCTGCATCCATCTGCGCCTGTACTTGTAGCGTCTGCTTGACATCTTGCATGATCTCCTGAGCCGCGGTACTGCTAGTGTTGAGAATGTGGACCATGCCCACGAAGCAGGAACCCATGGTCATGCCCGAAATGATGGTGAACTTGTTATTTTCTTTGCCATCCGTGTTTGCAGAGGCCTTCTTGATCAGGTGATACGCATCCTCCAGCGACATGCTCGTCGACGGAATGCTGTCGTCAGGGAATAGGGTGTTCTAAACCCCGATGGCCTTGTTGACGTCAATGACAAGAGGCGCCAGGACCTTCGAGGTCTTATGGCTGCAGGACGCGGTAATCACCAGGGTGCCGATAATCGTGTGCTTGCTGGTCTGGCTGCTGACCTGAGTCGACGCAGCGTGGCTGATTTGTGTCGCGACCTCCTGGCCCAGCCAACTGAAGGTTGAAGCCACGTAGTCTCCAACTTGCTGTGCGAACGTGAAGGCATCCTGCTTATTGCTGTCCAGACTGAAATACTAAACATCTAGATTGAGAGTGTCTGCCGCAAGGGGCATTTGCTTGATCGCGGTCTGGACATAGTCGATCGGACTTTCAACATCGGCATGGACTGAGGAGATCTTGGACTGCAGATCCCGAATCTGGTTCTCGGCTTCCAACTTTTTCTGCGCGTATTGTTTGCCGAGCTCCACGATTATTTTGTTCAGGTCACCAATGTTCCTGTCAATGTCTGTGAGCTCAGTATCTTCGATTCCGAGGTTACTGAGCTCCGTCTTGGTCATGTCAAGACGTCTCCTGGAAGCAATGAGCGTCTGAAGCTGATCCCATAATGCGTCAGGCTCGGCGGAGGCTTTGGCAATGTCAGTAAGGGTCTTGAGGGCCCCGCCCTCAAGAACACTTCCGAGAACAAGCTGAGGGTCGTATGGAAGCTTGGAAGTCATGGTGAAAGAAGAGGAAAAGAACAACTACTTGTGAAGTTTGACGAATGATTGTATGCGTAACTCGTGAAGACAGAGAAGACGTTGCGATGCTTGCTGTTGAAGTGAGAGGGAAGCGGGAAAAGGAGTGGGTGTTAGCCCCTATATATGCTTGTGTGTGCGTAGTTTGAATAATACATTGAGGCGGGTGCTGTTGTCTCTCATTTCAAGAACGAGAATCCTTCATTCTCGGCAAGAAACTTCACGCACAAACGAGAATCCTCACATCTCAGCTCGCCATCGAGGCCTCTGTGACATGTTTGATGTCCCTATCTGGAATATAGTGTCACCAAGGCACTTGTTCCTACTGCATGTAGGAGCTCAATACCAGCTGATGAGGTTCCAGATCCTTCGTGGAGGAGAGACGGCTGGCTTAGGAGGCGTGCTGAGATGTGATGACCGCGGCTTTCTCCCAATCATTGATAAAGCATTGAACAAGAGACCAAGAATAGCATGGTAAAACTCTCCACTGAATGAAATGTCCCCTTCAGTATCTTTCATGTCCTCCCTCAGCCAGTGTCATCACCGTCTTCCGGCGGTGAGCGGACATGATTTTGAAGAGGCCTCATTCGGGGTCAGTTGTGATGGACTAGGTTCTGCATCCACCCGGAACAGCACTGACCTACAAAGATGGCCACCTCTAGTTCAGCTGGAGAGTTGCTTGGGGGCGTCGAAGCCACTGACATGGAGATCCTTCGAGTATCCTGGGTATGGACATCCAACGTAAGAGATCGCAGTATGCATGTGGTCTTCTACCCACAGGAGATTGCTCCCTTCTGACGATCAGAAACACTGAGGCCAGGACCAAATGTGATGTTCCTATGTTTTCTTTTTGCTAAATGACACTGAAAATGATTTCTGCTAACGAATAATAGTTCCACTTGAATAGTCTGCCTACGAACCCCCAGGACTAAATTGGTACTTTTGGCTAGCCCTCAGAGCTTTAGAAGGAGGACCCAGGTTTTGATGTCAGGAGAGTGAAACGAGCTGTATCTTCTTGAGGCCTCAAAGTTGAGGTTGTTTGTGTTACATACAACAATATAGGAGAGGTTTTCACAAGATTGCTGGACCATCTGCGCAACCGTGCTCAAAAGGGATTTTGTGATTAAGATTAGACTGTCACTTTACCGTCATGGGGAAGGAGTCATAGGACTGTCGTATCTCGTTACCTCAGTATTCCACAACACACGAATGCGAGAACTTCGGCATCTGGTATGGGAGGACCAATGGGAGCTTCAACGGACCGATTCAACGGGGATTAGGATCTCGAAGTGGAGGGCAAAAAACATGAACAGAATTCTCTGTAGCACTGTTAAACAACTGAATCTGAGCTATTGAAAGTTGATACAAGAAACTATCAGTCAAGCATACGTTTCGTCAGCAAACATGACCCCCATAACCAAGGACTTCAGCTCGCCTCTGGCCAGTGACTTCACTAATCGAGCATTCTCCACGTGGTGTTTGTTCAATACAGCTAGCCGGTGGCAAAGCATTGGTTCGGGTTTACTCCGAAAGCCACCCAGACGGATGGGGCCGCCACAAAGTCAGCCGCATTGTTGTTGCAAGTTTCCCCGCATGTTCATAGACCGAGGTGCGTACGTGTATTCATGGAATCAGAAATGTCTACTACGCAATCTCTTCCGACAGCCCGCAACCCGGTGACCGGGTGCTTTTTTCCACTTACCATTTTTTTCCACTTTTATGGATAGGGATCCTCAGAGGTCTTGGAGTGAAAGCGAGAGGTACGAGCAAAGTCCAAACTGTGGCAGCAGCTACTGTGTTACCCCGACGATATTGACTAATTACCTCCTATATCACACTAACCCATCACAACAAATCGATGTAGGTATAGAGAACCGTACAACCTTACTCGCATTTTGCGCCAGCCACGCGGTAAGCAACAAGTAATATATCGGATATTCTCCCCCCGGCTTGACAGGTTCTCGGGTAATCAGCTGAGGATCCCTTTCCGGTTCCTCACAGTTGCCATGGACCTTGCTCCTGGTTTCCTGCTTAGCAAGACTTTCCCGGACCACCAAATCGCCGGGTAAGCATCCTCCCGCACGGTTAACAGAGCCGACGAAGGGATGTCGAGAGGAGAGGCAAGGCGTGTGGGCTACCGCTAGTGTATAGGCTCATGTATCATAAACCACGGACGATGAACAAGGTAAAGGCACGTTAGGGTTGAGGATCTGTACATGCACATCGAGTTTAAACTCCGAAATTACAATATCCACATGATGTGTTGTATCGACATAAACAGGTAGGTACCCTTCAGCAACGTATTCGCATCTGCTCGTCACCGGTCGTCCTCTCACAGGCAATTCTCTCTAGCTGTAAGCCTTCAAGCCGCCATGCCAAGCACACTTACTTGCATCATCACATACACCTATGCAGCCATATCCAAAGTTCCTAAACCTGAAATATCAACTCCATCAACAGAAGCATGTCAATCATCAAGTCCATATCCAAGACCTCATCTTCTCGGAGGACCCTCAAACTTAGTCTTAATCTCCACCGACTCAACCGGACTGCCAGGCATAGGCGAGCCACTCCCCTTTTTCTTCAACATAACTCCACTAGCCGCAGTAAGAAGACCACTACTCCTCGACGTCTTCAGTGTAGGAAGAGTGGGCGGCGGAGGAGGAAGAAAGACAGACCCACCACCAGATTTCACGCCATCACTGCTAGCCGGCCGAGCGGGGGGCGGCGTCGTCTTCCGTTCCGACATTTTCTCTGGCACAGCAGGGTTCTGAAACACTCCCAGGCCAGGGCTTTGAGAGGGCGTCTGAAACCGAGGAGGCGCAGGTGAAGGGGCATGATACAATCTCTGATCCGCCCAGCCAGCCACACTCCCATTATCCAGCCTGCTCCCAGGACTGCTCAAAGCCAGACCAAACCCCATACCCGAGGTGGAGATAGGACTACTGAATGTGCTGCTGCTCCCGCTGGGGGGCGACAAAGGCGAGTTGTTGAGCACACCGTACTCGGCAGGGTTGTACTTACGGATACCTGGCGGGGGGGGCGGAAGTAGGGGCGAAGTGCTGCGGACAGATTCGGTGGCTGAAAGAGGAGAGTTGAAGTCGGATGAGGGAGAGGTCGAGGTATGGGCCTGTGGTGGCGGAGAAGGCGGGGGAGGGACGGTGGTTGTCAGCTGATGTAACGATGGGAGAGAGGCCAGGCCGTGCTTTTTGGTCGTGGCAGTGGTTGCTGTGCTGGCCGTCTCGATGTCATCGTGCACTGAATTACCAGAGGTAAGGACTTCGTCGACGTGCTGTGGTGCTTGCCAGACACCAGAGCTGCTGTCTGGCTGGGGAAACCCTTGAGAACCAGGATTGTTGACGCCAGGCCAAAAACGAGGGGAGAGGATGTGTGTTTGGCACTGGAAGGACAAGGACGAGGTGTGGCGTCGGGATTTGATCTCACGTGTGCGTTTGTTCTGTCGGCGGCGCACACAAACGAATGTCACAGCAGCTAGGAGCAACAGGAGAGCCACTGATCCGGCAGCGATGCCGATGATTGTGGAGGTTGGCAGGACAGGTCCCTCAGAACCTCCATCGTCCTCCAGTGTTGAAGGGTCAACAATCTGTATTTGGCCCTTAGTGAATACAGTACTGTTCAGGCCGAGAATTCCCGTTCCGGGAGCGGGCTGCTGCTCACATCCGGCTTGAAGGGCAATTAGGGCTGACAAGTTAGCTGGAATCCTTATCTGTGAAGGGTATATCACTCACAATTCGCTAAGTAGTCTGTTCTATGCTCAGCAGAGATGCACTGGATACAACCATCAAAGTTGGCTGGATCCATTGCCTCACCGTTACCAGCAGAGCAATAGGAGTAAGCTGTCGTGCTTCGAGGGTCAGGTATGCCATGTTGAATGCTTTCCTGCAGGACACCACAAGCTCTGCTTGTTGTGCATGGAGAAGACTCCGCGGTTCCATTAGGAAAGCCAAAAATACAATATGATGCCTTATATCTCAGATTATCTAACGATGTGAGCAGTTGTCCACAGGCTCATCAAACTGGACCTCCACTTACAAAGGAACCACTTGACATCGCTCTCAGAACCCTGGGCGAACGAGCTCTTCTGTAAGCAGGACATACAGCTCATAAACTTAGTACCCGTGTTGCTGTTGTAGTCGGCATCCTGGCACACAATGTCCGAGTTCAGCGTGCTGGACGAGCTGGGATCTGAGACATCGAGGTGAGGAGCGTCCAAGCATTCGCGGGCACAAGGTGAGTTTGGGCTCACTTGGAGAGCCCGGCTTGGTGAACTGGAGAAAAGAGTGACGAGGGTGAGAACCGCGGTCACTGTTGTCTGTTGGCGGGCCATTTTGTGGATTTGTATCTGGGGTGTGCGGGAAAAAAAAAAAAAAAAGAATGGCCTTAGCTAAGTTCCCGGGACCAGCCACGGAATGAATGAACTAGATACACGAAGGACAGACCGTGATTATCAAGATAATATGGGTAAAAGAGGAATGCGGGTGAACCGAAGAGCAAGTCCAATGGCCAGGGACACAGCTGATGGGGATCGGGAAGCTGGGTGACACGGGCACAATTAAGACCCAAAGTTCACCACACAGCAGCCGCCCCACGACAACACACGAGGGCGTGGCGCCGCAATGTGACAAGAGCTAGTGATGCAGGTACAGCACATGGCCATAGGCGCGCGTTGAGGACAGAAAGCTAACAGCTCCTGCTCAATTGCCGAACCAGACAGACTGGCGAGTGTGATCTCATCGCTCTCCTTTCCCCTGATGATCCTGCAAAGACTCTTGAGGCACGATTGCCAATCAAATCTGGACGTGCTAGTATGGTGAGCATTGATCGTCTCATTAGGTATTCACGTTGTCACAGTCGCCATTGGGAAACGGTTAGCGAAGGCAGAGATAAGCTTATTCGATTTCGCACTTTCTTCCGTTTCCTTTCTCTATGGTTCCGTCATTTCGTTGTCTCCATGTGAGCTCGAAGGTCTCGATGGGGAAGACGACTAAACATGTTGGTTTTCAACTATCTCAATTCGTATTTCTAGACCAACAAGCTGTGTAACGGACGAATGGCCAGCAGGAACTTAGCAAAGGTGTGCTTGCAGCCAGGTGAGCAGCTCACAAAAGTGCCAACCAAGAAGGAGAACAAGGAACAAACCTTGGTTAAGTGGGTCACTCTCCAGAGTTTAGCTTGGCTTGGCGGGCGCTTCACCCTTGCCGAGGACTGATCTGCAACTGGGCGATCTGGGCAAGGGCCGGGTGCGTGGGAGCTTATCTGAGCCGTTCCCGCGCGCTGATTGGCTATTTTCCATGGACCCTGGCAGACGTTGAGGAAGTGCCCACCAAGCGCTAAGAACCGGGAGGCTTCGTCTCCATCCACATCACCCACATCACGGTCGTTAAGATCATTGCATCTCCTCGAGGTGATGACAAAGCTCAGCGGACGTCACCATCACCGTTGAGGCTGAGCCCGCCTGGCTGTGACGACAAGCGCCACTTCAGCACAAGCACACTAGATTACTCAGAAAACTATTTCCAAGATCGCAGAGGTTCAGGGTGTGCCATCCTGAATGGCAATATCGGCGACGAAACTCAACAGTCCCTGTGGTGTTGATGTGACCACCAGCTTGCAATTAGACTAGCGATGAGCTCCAACTATTCAGCTTCCACCTTCGAAATTTCTGCTCAGCAAGTCATGTTACACAAGCAGGACACGCAGATCGGTCAGCACAGGCCACCACAAGGTGTCTTTCCTGTCGTGAGTAGCTTTGCCGCCGTTGCCGGCTTGCCCTTTACCGGAAAAGTCCCGAGAGACAGAATATCTGCGGCCCGAAAGCGGCTTTCTGGGACGTGAATCTCGGCCTTAAAACGGGTCACCATTCCAGCAACCCGGATCACAGCATTACCTACACCTTGAAAGACCTGCTGATCGGGTTCGAAGCGCCAGACAGTTTCCAGGGGAGGAGGTACTTGGTCGTGTCAGCAAGTAAAAACAAAATCCATTACAAACTCCTTAGCTCCATACATACCAGTATTCATACACCCAACCCTATCCAATGCCAGTGTCCTTTCCTCCAATCCCCAAGTAGGCACAGCCCGTCCCTCATGAAACAGTGACATTTCCATTCGTAGCGGCGGCGATCGCCGCTCCAAACAGACATCTCCCCTGCTCGCAGTTCCCATGGAATACTATCCAACCTCCTCCCTCAGCCCAGGCTGCACCTCCTGGCGCGGTAATGTTGAATCCATCTCCTGTCTGAATCAACGGCTTTGCTCCCACCGCTCGTTTGAAAGGCCCCTTGACACTCCCCCCATCCGCTACCTTCGACACGGCATAGTTGACGCTGTAGAGCGGGCCATCCCAGCAATGGTTGCTGTACAGCAGGACATACACTCCCCCATCATCGTCATCTCCATCTCCATTCAGCAGCGCCAACTCTGGCGCCTCAACCAACGGCCCATCAACTGCAGCATCGCGATCTAGCACCTGCACAGGCTCTCCAATCAGCGTTACTCCATCAAGCGCATCGACCTCTTGTAACATGATGGGCGTGCCGCGCTCGGGAGAAACTCCGTTATTGCACTCGCCGCCTCCGCCGAGTGAGTTGCCGTCGACTTTGTACAGGATATATCGTCGCCCAGTGGCTGGGTCGACAAACCCTGAGGGATCGATCGCACCTCCTTGTGAGAGCGGGCAGATCAACGGTGTAGGCAGCGGCGTGTAAGGGCCGAGAGGCTCATTTGGGGGCGAGAGTGCTGCGCCGATGCAATGGAGCGTTGTGTCCGTTGTTGTGACGGTTGTGTTAGTGACGATGGTTGTGTTGTCAACAGGGTTCGCAGCCGACGTGGTGATGTTGATGGTTGTTGATGGATGTAGCGCCGAGTAGTACATGACATACTGGTATGTCTGGCTGGTATCACCGGCAGCGGTGAGGTTGATGCGTACCACGGACGGCGCCCAGGTTAGTGTATCTGTTGTCGGATTTTCTTGTGGGTAGGATGTCCAGTTTCCTGCTGTCGGTAGCGGATTTGCATCTGGAAGATATGTCCAGGGTCCTCCTAGTGCAGGGGCTGAGGCAGCTTGAATGTTCTTGAATGTCGTTGTTCCCGTGCTGTCGCTCAACACTGATTGCCATGACCCGGTTCCAAATCCATACCAGGTTCCTGACAGAGGATCTCGCACGATACATGGGTCTGGGAAATCGACCGCCAGTAGCGGGGTCTTGCTGTTGCTGCCGCTACTGGTGCTACCACCACTAGTAGTGTTGCTACCGCTGTTGGAATTGCTTCCATTGGCCCCCTCTTCTGGAGCAGCAGTAGTCTGGCCAGGCACCAGGCGAGGCATAGCCAGCAACGTTGTGAATGAAAACAACACGCAAGTCGGAATTAACATTGGAATCACTGTCGTCAACAGTGGGGTGCAGCAATACGGCCATGGATAGTGCCAGACGCAATAGCGGTGGCAGCGGCAGCGTCGACACCTCCTGCTCCCTCGCCTTCTCCAGGCAGCTGGGGCGATGTAGATGTGTTGGGACTCGTAGGAGTTTGGATGATCGAGATGCCTCCGATGTAACGGTAGTAGCGGGGGCGGGGATCGACTTGTTGATCTGATGTTCTGGCTCTCTGAATTCTCAGCGAGGCTTCTGATTATCCTCGTCCTGTAGTTGCTGATAGTGTTGTTCATTGATCGTATCTTCTACCCAGCACTTGTGGCCAAGAGTCCAAGCTTGGTTGGATAGGCATCGCAGGTCGTTACCCAGAAATAATGCTTGGATTGGCTGGACTGTTAGCCTTTTGGAGGTAGGTGCTGACACATTACAGGAAGCGAATGGACTTTGGGCTCTGATTCAGCTTTGACTGTTGCATACCCATTAACGATAGAAGACAAGATGATTATCAACCCAAGACTCCGGCATAAAAAGACTATGTTGTGCTTATGAAGTCAGTCTTCCAGTGCCGAGCTCACACATCGGATGGTCCCTTGGCTCACATGCTCGGCATGCATAATCCGTGGCAAGTGCGACATACGTTTCTGCAAGGCACAGACAGACCTACAAGAGAGGAATGCTGATGAGGACATGTTGACGTTAACTGGCATAGGAATTCATTTGGATTGATTCCAGTGCCGCTATGTACAACTGATTGAAATGATGAACAGGCATACCAAGTATCTATCGAAAAAGAGTTTTGAGTTGGGGGTGAGTAAGGCAACCCCTGACACCACTATCATGAAGGCTGTTGGATAACACAGTCGTTCACTTCCAACGCACACAGTCACAAAAGTTAAGGGAACACAAGTAGGTATCTGAGGTTTTCACATTCACTAATCTTAGAGGTATTATGAACATCCCTCCACCCCAGATTTACAACATGAACGTCGAAAATCAAAGAATCGACCAGACCATAGACCTACAAACAAATACCGGGGCCATTAACGCCATCTTTTTGTGTTCCATGAAACACAACCTAGCCAGCCCTGAAAACGCCAGATCAGCCCACCAAATGCTTTCATATAACAGAAAAAATTTCCACGAAAACCTGAAGTCATGACAAGTTAAAGGATCACTCATCCTTGTCGGACTTCTTCTTCTCCTTTTTTTCTTTCTTCTCCTTCTTCAGGCGCTTGCGCTCAGCCTTCTCCTCAGCTGTCTCATCCTTCTTGCGCTTCTTAGAGTCGCTAGCATCGGCAGACTTCTCTTCAGACTCATTTTTCTCCTCCGGAGCAGGAAGGGCAGGAGTAGAAGGGGTAGCAGCGGCATCAGTACCAGCCGGAGCCGGGAGGGCAGGAGCCTCCGAAGAGGAAACATTGTAGTCCTTGTAACTCTGGAGCCAGGAAGCCGGGGTCTTCTCGTTAGGACGGCCATACTTGTCAAGAAGGCCAGAAGCCTTGAGCTTCTTCTTTTCACTGGCCACAGGACCCATGCCCCAGCGGCGAGGATACAGGTCGCGCTCCATGATGCAACGCTTGACCTTGGCGACACAACCATGGTCACAAGTAGCAAGCCTAGTAGACAGTCAGTCAGAGCCACAAAACGGACTGTGAGAAATCGAAGAACGTACTCAACAGCGCCCATCTGAGCAATAGCAATGGCAATAGCCTCGCCCTTGGTGGTCATAAGCACAACCTAGATAAAGTTAGCATCACAGGTCATTCAACCGCGTTAACAATGGGGGATGACCGCTCACCTCTTCTCCCTGCTCAATGCCCTGGTCGTAACGCAGGAGGCCCGGGATCATGAGCTTCGCACCATAGCAAACCGCATTTACGGCTGTATCCTTGACAACGAGCCTCTTGTATGTGCAAAGCAGGGTCTCAAGAGGCTGGATAACCTTGCGGAGAAGAGCTTCATCGCCGTTGTTATCATACTGCCACTGGGCATCGAGAACATCGTGCAGAGTAACAAGACTCCCATCGTCCTCAGACATAACACCGCTACGAACACGGCGCAACTCCTGCATGTGGGCGCCGACACCCAGCAGAAGACCAAGATGGACACACAAAGTACGAATATAAGTACCGGCCTCGCAAGAGACCCAGAAAACACCGAGATGACGCTCGTTATCAAACTCAAGCAGACGGCTCTTGTGGATCGTGCGGATACGGAGCTGGCGCTTAACAGCAGAAATCAGCGGGGGACGCTGGAACAGTGCGCCAGTCAGGGTCTCAAGGGCCTTAGCAAAAGCAGGCTCGCCGCCGGGAACAGTGTCGTGGAAGCGAATGCAGCAGACGTATTCCTTGCCCGCACCTTGCTGGGCCTTGACGAGACGCGTGGCGCGATCGATGCAGACAACTTGTCGAAGTCAGCAGGGCCGCACAATCAAGGGTTTCAGAAGCGGACTTACTGAGACAGCCAGTGACCTTGGGATCCAAAGTACCGGAATGACCGGTCTTGTCAACTCTGTGAAACAGATTGTCAGAAAAAGGCCGCCAAATTATTCAAAGCGATCAATAAATCGTCCAAAACATACCGGAGAATGCGTTTGATCCAAGCGACAACCTCGTGAGAGGAGGGATTGGAGGGCTTGTCGAGGTTGATGACACCGCTCGAGACGTAAGACTTTATATCACGGCTCCAGGGAGCAGAACCATGGTCGGGGATCGGAGTGAAGTGAGAAGTGCGAATCAGCATCTTGTCGTAGTTCTTGAGGAGACCAGGCCAGTTGCTGGTGTCGACCTCAGCCTTGGTGTTCTCAGGCTTGATGATGAACTCCGACTTGGCCGGGGCCTTCATGATGGCAGCTGAGCCCGACATCTTGACAATGATGGGACTGTGGTATTGCGCGTTGGCGAGGCTGTTTTGGAGTGAAGATGGCGCCCCACACAAGAGTCGGTGGATTGCGCAGAAGAAAACAGGCAGGTCAACAGCACAGCGCGCGCAATTGAGAATTGAGGAAGAAAGAAGAGAGAATGTAGGTGGAACGCGAAGAAGTTCACGAACTCGGCCGGCTGGCTGGATCGTGCAGTCGGACAGTCGCCGTACGATTTTCCACCAGGCGATGCAAACTGCAGAGGTTTTCGTCGGCTTGAGGAGGTTTCGAAGCAGAAAGTAGAGAAGTTGTACCTGAAATTTTTGCTGGCCTGCAGGTGTGGGGAACTCAAGCTTGACTCGCGCTAAACCAAAAGCGTACTAATCACGTGAAGATAAGCTCATTATCATAGACATGGCATTGCGGGCGTTGTGCGTGTGGCCAGTGCGCTTGGAGCGCTCTCCCATACGTGCACCAGCCAATGTTCATTGAACGAGCAACTCCTAATATTGTCTTAAAAGGCCATTCCTATTCAACTCTGTTCAAGCCATTCTTTTGCAAGGTTCTTCTGCCTTTACCTATGTTCTAAGGACAACATGGGTAACAACTAACAAAAACTCAACAACCCCAGTAGCCCCCAAGCAAGCTAACAGGCACGGTGTGAACTATCTCGAGGGCTTAGCCAGCTTCAGTCACCAATACATCGCAGATCGGTTTGTATCATGATTATTGGAAACTCATTGGCTAGAGGTGCCGTTTGTATATGCGTATTACTTCAGCTGCCTTATGGGAGGATTCACATGTTTCCGTATCCTAGTCCAAAATAGTTGTAGTGCCCAGTAAACACCCTTCAAACAGATTACCACATGAGCGCGGGCTTGCCGCACAGGAGTTTAAATGCCCAAACCCATCTCAAACTGCAATCACGAACTTAGCTGGGTATTAAATACAGTAAACAGATTAAATAGACAAAGCGATGCCGCCGCTTTCAAGCCTACAGCATTCATGACACCTCGACCCCTGTCTGAGCAAGTTGCTCCCTTGACCCCCTCCTTGATCTGCCATACCCGGGGTGTTGGAGCACCGGGACTGGTGCCTGAGGTAATGAGGGCGTACTATAGGCATATGTTCCTACGGCCCCTTGTTGCTGCTGCTGTTGCCGTCCCTGACTTCCCCCATAGGGACTCTCCACCTCACGCAACTCGTACAACTCCACCCCTCTCTCAGGCTCCTTCCCCTTCGACTCGATCGGATACCCATTCTCATTAAGATTGTCGAGATTTATGCGGATGGTGTTGCCAAGGCTTTGATTTGATGTTTTTGATTGTAGATTGGCATCCTCACCACCAAGAGAGACAATTCCAAGACCATTACCCATCTGCTGTTCATGCTGTCCCTGCATCTGCATGAATATCTTCTCCTGAGATGCTGTTGGCCACCCCTGTTGTTGCTGTTGTTGTTGTTGTTGTTGCTGTGGCGGTGGTGGCGGTGGTGGTGGTGGTGGTGGTGATGATGATGACAGTTGTTGGGTTTGATATTGCTGATTTAGCGCTGCCATCATCTGGTCAATCTGCTGCTGCGTTAGCGGCACAGTAGGCCAGTTGGCAGTAGTTGACACAGAAACGGGGCTGTTGAACTGGCTCGTATAAGGACTGAAGTAGCGAGGGAACGGGCCGTCAGTGCCGGCGCTCACGGGGCTCTCATTGTCCCAGCCGCGAAGGGGGCGTTGGCTGACGGGCGTCTCAAACATGTCCGGACCAGAGCTAGGGCTGCCGCCATATCGGGTCTTGGGGTGAGACCAATTCTGACCTCCTCCTGCTCCCCTTTCTCCAGCTTGCCGAGCCTTGAGCTCGCGAAGGAAACGTTTGCGCCTCCGCTTACCATTCATGACGATACAAAAGCCGGTCAGAGCCAAGATGAAAGCTAATCCTCCGAATGCAATACCGACGCGAGCGCCGAGGGAGACAGGACCGTAGTCGGGTGTTGGAAGAGACGAGAGTGCTGGCTCTGGCGGAACGATCTTAATTTGCTTATCGCCAAAGATGTCACCTTCGATGGAAAGCGTCCTGCCAGATTCGGGCTTTTGCTCGCATGCTGCCTCCAAGATCAACATGTAATTGCTCTTGACGATGCCGTCATCCATTTGAGCAAGGCACGGGGCACAGTTGTTATGCAGCATGTCCTGCTCCCAGTTCCGGCAGTAATCAAAGGCTCCCACCGAGGTCGAGAAGTTTTGATACGTGATCGCATCTTGGAGCTCTCCGCAAGCAAGCCTTCAGAGTTTAGTTGGGTGTTAACAAGCACGTCTTCAGAGCATTACTTACCGTGTCACACACGGGTTGGTTGGCCCGTTATAGAAGCAATGAAGTGAATTCAACCTCAGATTATCTGAAAGGTCAATGCGTGTTAACCAACCATCCTTGAACGGCCAGAAACATACAGAGTAGCCATTGCAGGTCCGTTTCCTTGTTTTCCGCGACGTAGGTGCTGGTAGCTAGACATTGGATGCACTGCTCCCATACGAAGCCCGTCGAAGTCTTTTTGATGGTAGCTGTGTCGCAAGGGATCTCGTCTTTGGCCGTGGACGAGAGCACATTGCCACAATATCTGGCACACGGTGATCCAGGGGCAATGCGTAGTGCGCTTACCAGCGACACTGACACAGCCGTTAGGACAAGGCTGGGAGTGTCAGGCCGCATCTTGATATCCTCCCCCTAGCACGCACTGTTCCGCGCTGTCCAGCCAGGGATTCTGTTTGTCTGGAGATCTTGAGGTTGAAACGGAGGTCGGGACGTGATTCGGGCAGGTATGAGGATCCTGCGTCCTGGCTGCCGGGGGACGGCAATACTGCAGCTCCAGGTCAAGGCTGAGCTTATTGTTGTGTAGGTAATTGTTACGACATGGCAATCCGCGTGTCTCTAACGAAGCTTCTTTGAGTCCACACCGGCGACACCGGGGGATAAAGAGAGGTCTCGAGAAGCAAAGATCCGAGGTCCGGGGATCGAGCTCTACAAGGAGCGTATTGGAATAGTGTATATGAAAACAGTCACGCAGGCGTTGAGGGATGCAGAGCCATGCGCTAGCATAGAGCCTAGAGGCACGGAACTTCAGAACAAGGCAGGGAGTGACGTGATGTTGGCGAAAGAAAGACTTGGGGTTGTTGGTGGAAGGTGGATAGCCGAAACCCGTTGTCACGTTAAGGTGGCGCACATTGCGCGGCTCAATCAACGGCTGTCCACCAAGCTGTTCGCAAGCCACGAGACAGCCGATTCATCAAAGATGAGTGAATCGGAAGGAGAATCGTAGCAGATCTGAGAGGTGTTCGCCTGAGACCTTGTAGTGCCTGAAAAGCGCAGAAAAAAACCACTGTTTCCCCTCCCCTGTGCTCCCCAAACCTGGAACACCGCCCCGATCGACACCACCGCAACAGTTGCCTATGCTGCTGTGCTATGGAGCCGGGCAGCTAGCCGGCCAGCCCCCATAGTTTGATCTGTCAAAACGGTCCGCAGTCGCGGAGAATCGGGAAACGGACTTGACAAGCATGCAATGACGACCACTTCGCGCCGCTGGGCGGCAGAGGCCTGCAGCGGACTCGAGCCAATGCATTGTGAGCTGGGAGATGGAGATGGCGATTGACCAGTCGCGCGTCGACGTCCGGGTGCTCTCTACAAGGCCCCCTGCAAGCCCTTCATGGCCCCCACAGGCATCACGCATTTTTGATTGGCTGTCACCAGCTTTCAATGTCTGCGCCAATGGACGGAGATCCAGCCAATCATATGCATTCCTTTCTCTCCAAGCTGACAGCCCCCAATCCAGGCTTCCCCGCTTTGCAACCGTCAAGAAAGCTCACTTGGGAATAGAAACTGCAACTGCACCCTTTCTCTCCTTTGCTCGTCACCCTTTTCTGCTTTGGGGATTACACCAGAGCTCTGGTTGCATCCGGCCTCAAAAGCCGTTATTTATGTCATCCAGAGTGGGCCGATAATTGACCAAGCATTGCCACAAGAGATTGCGAAAAAAAGCTTGTCAAGAGCTTGTCCCAGGTTTGGGGTCGAGCTTCCTGGTCGCTTCCCAGCCCCCGGAGCTGTGATGCTGGCTATAAGCCCTCAACATGTTGATGAGGTCAATGCGCGCTGACAATTCGTGAGCTGACTTGGTTCTAGTCTGTGACTGGTGCCCTGGAACGGCCCGAAACAGCTCACCTTCCTGATCCTGTCACGGTGGCGCGCATGCAAAAAGCAAGACGCACGACTGCACAAGCTACAACTGCAGAAAAGCCACAAATCTCACCGGACGTGAAAAACTCCGTAGTATTATTCACATAAAGATTCCGGCAGTTTGGGTTTGCCGTCGGAGTTGAGAAACCCCCTTTATTTGCTGTATGTTCCTGCCGTGTAAGCATTCAGTATTGTTGCAAACCAGTGAGTCTAAGACGCTGGCCAGAGCAGATAATGAGGGATGGTATCCATGAGTTATCTGGGTGAGGCTGGACGTTGGAGGGGACAGCCATGTGTATCTGTCATCATTTATATTGCCTACATCGGTAAATAATGCTGCAGCACGCAGTGAGCTTTACCATCGGTGCCTCGCAGAGAACAGTATCCGAATGGGGGTGTGAGGAGCTAATGTAGCGTCAGCGGCTAAAGTGGTCAGCTTGTCACACCTTCGCTGTGATGGTGGCTCCGGCAGTCACACCGTGCACTGTCCAAGGTGAGCGGACAAAACTTAGACTGTTTACGATAACCTTGCTGTCCAAGTAACCCAAGATGCTTTATTAGTCCACATTGTGCATGACGTCTAAAATGCCAAGCAGGAGAATTCTCGACCTCTTTTTTTTACATTCATATTTAATGCCAAATCTATAGGATAAGCATACTAATGATGTAATGTTATAAGAGTCATGATGCTTCACCAGAACATGCTTATAAACCTTGCAGGAACCCCTGAACCCCTTCAAAGTCTGTATCCAGTACCACGCAGTTCATTACAGGAATATCTTCCTTTGCTATCAAGCCTTCACCTGCCCCAGCCACATTCCTTCATCCTCCTTATCAACTCCCTTCGTTGCTATGCCGACATTGACCTCAGTAACAGCAATACCTGCCTTCATGCCGACATCAGCACCAACACCGCCCAAGATCCTCTTCCCAGCCACAACCTGACTATGATCGTAGGTATACTTGTGGCTCGAAACCAGATCTCTCAGTCTTGTACCCATCATCGCTGCTCCGCTCATGGCCATATCCCGAATCACCATCATCATCCTCGCAATCATGCCCCAACTCATGTTGACCATCTTCCTTGCGGAAGAACAGTCCCTGAACCCTCTGCAGTGCTGACGTCCCTTTATCATGGGGGCTGTCGTCAGTGGTTGAAAGAGATGACGATGTAGTTAGACTCGGTTCAGAAGATGTTGGAACATTGCTAGTGGGAGTCATTGTTGATGCTGTGGTATGGAGCGCCGTCGATGGACTATCAAAAATAAAGAGGTCTTCCTCTTCCATCGTATTGTCGGGTTCGAACCTGCTTGCATATTGCTGTTGGGAAGCTCCGGAGTTCTGGGCAGAATGTTGAACAGGCTGCTTGACATGGAGAGTTTTGCTCGTGCTAGCAAAACTCCTTGTAGTATTGTAGATGGGTCCTGCCCAGCTCGCTGGCCTGGGTGTTAAGAGTCTTCGGTAGGCATGAGTATAAACAACTGTCTCCCCATTTTCGTCCGTGTTCGTCTTCAAGCATTGAGTTTGGCTTGAGGCATCCGCAGCTGCAGGCTGCGGATTTTTCGATGTTACACTATTATGGCCTTTGGTATCGTCAATGCGCGGTAAATTATCGGAAGAGCTGAGTAATGTTCGCCCGTCGCCAGGAGCTGGCTGCGTGTTCTCCGAGGTAGAAGTCGAGTCAGGACGAAGGCGTAACTCGTCGGGCGCTTCTGTACCTGAAGCCAGCGTCACCTCCTTAGTAGCAACAGAGTACTCGCCTACCCTATCTTGAAGTTTACCGTCCTCGCTCCGTTCGCTGTATTCAGTGGTCTCCTCCTTCACCTCAACTCCCATACTATAACCTTCCTCTTGCAACTCTGGTTTGTCATTCCCAGGTTTGGGCTTAGCAACTCGCTGCTCTTTTTCTTCCTCCTCTTCCTGAACTGACTCCTTAAGCGCTGACAGAGTTGGCCCATGCCTCCAGAACCATCCGCCCGGCTTTGGATCAATGGGCGTTCCAGTCCATCCATCGTCATCAAATGGCGTTATGGGTGTCATACAAGCACCACCGGTGAACAGCGTTGATGAGTTGTCGCCATAATACCACGGATATGGGCTTGGCTTTGATTGATATCTCGACGCTGAGCTTGGAATGGTCAGTTTCGGGCGCGGCGGTCTCCGAACGATCGCTGGAGAAAGCGGCAAGCCAGGAGTATCGACGGCGATATCGGTGACAGCACTGTTCAGAGAAGTGTAGTTGTCCGTATGAGCACGTGAGGCTATGGGAGGTATCTGCAACCTGGTAGGAGATTTGCTGTGAACTGGAGATCCGGCTTCGTTTTCTGGAGGGGCCAACCATGGAAGACGAGGGGATGTTGCGCTCCGAGGCGATGTATGGACATGCATTTCGATATTCGGTCTTGAAACTTGGGGTTCGTGTGTGAGCGGTTCAGTGACTGCGGCAGTTTGAACGGTAGACCCTGGCACAGGACTAGGGCCAACTTCGAAAGAAGTCCCTGGTAGTGGCCAGTTTGGTTCAGTCAGCTCATCCTCAAATTCAAGCCCTATATCCAGCTTGTTGGCTGCACTTTCAGCGGCAACCTCATCGGCATCTGTCAATTTCATTCTGGGTGGCTGACTGGTGTCGACAATGAGCAATCCAGTCTCACCGCGACCGAGAACTCCGTAAACGAAAACTTCCCCCAGCTTGACTCCCAAAACAGCACTTGTGCCGGTGTATGTGGCGTCATACTCTGTCCCAGTCCTGTTGCAAAACACAAAGATGATCTCATCCCCATCGTTTGAGCGGACCAGGGGCTCAAGGCGCTGGACCCAGTAGACGAGTGTATCAAGATCAGGCTCGTGAGGGTTGTGTAAAAATTGTGCAGGGTTCTGTAGAGTTTGCCAGGCCATGCTCACGATAATCACATTTGAATCCGAGTCCAGGGCATGGTAGGCAAACTCAAAATCATCCCATGGAGCCTCAAGTTTATAAGGACTGAATGAAGTTAGCATGCTGCTTCACATCGAAATATTCCATGATACATACTTGACATCTGTACTGATGCCCAAAGCCACGTTTCCGAGACCCGGGATGTTGCCATGGAAGAAGCCCTCGGGACCTTCCAAGGCCCATGTTTCGTCGGTGTAGTAAAGAAACGACTTGCGGTAATTGACCACGATGTCCCCATCGCCGCTGACAACGACGGCCGAGTTGTAGTACTCTGGAGAGGCTGGCCATTTGGCAGATGGATCAACTTTCTCCGGGTAACCCACGACAACTGTGCAGTCGTACTTGAGCGCCGTTGCTTTAGCCCAGAGAGAGGTGATCCCCGAGCCGAGCTCTTCAAGGTACGGGTTGATGTGTTGCAACGACTGAAAGTTGTACCCTACTCTTGGGTCAGTACCTGAGATATTCTCATCGCGTGAAGGACATAGTTCAATATCACCGGGCCGCGACTTACCCGTGAAGGCAAGCTCCGGCAGAACGAGCAAGTCTAAACGTTCAAGTTCGTCTTGAGCTGCATTACTGAGAATCTCATCTGCGCGGCTTAGATTGTTGTTGACGTCGCCCAACTGCGGGGCAAACTGCAAACATGCTATCCTCATGGCTCCAGCCAACCGGCGCCACAACGCCGGGCACGGCTTGGATCGATGAACGAAATTGACGGGTACAGCACGCTTGATATAACCCCAACAATTGTTGTGGGATAAAGAAACCGTTTCCAGGACAAAGTGAAGTCAGCACCGCTATCAGTCCGTAGCCAGCCTGTCTGCATGGATCGTGTGGAATGAGACAACCCAAATATTGTTATGAACCGAAGGCCGACGCATGGACCCCAGTGCGATGGAAGACATGGGAAAGGAGAAGAGCCCAAAGAGACGGGCGGCCAGCGGGAGGAGCATTGGGACCTGGAGATGGGCCGGTGGGGGAGAACCACGCCGACGTTTCAGGTGTCCCGATGGGAAGCAAGTAGCAGTGCTTCCATCGGGTCATAGGCACCGCCATGGCAAGATGGCCAGGCCGGGAAGGGGACACTGGGGTTGTTGTAAGCGCCCAGTGTTAGGCAAATGACGACGGTCCAATCATCCGGTGTACAGTGTTTCGGTTCCGGATGTCACACGCACATCAGCAAACATCTGTGGGGGATGGTGTGGTCTCATGGCTAGCAGAAAGGTGTTCTGTGTCTTAAGCGGAAATCTAAAATTGGCCAGCTGTGGATAACTGCCGAATGCCTGGGTTTGACAGAGAAGGTTTTGAGCTGAAGATAGCGTTGTTACTTGCAGATCACCGTGATGAGAACTGGCTAAGAATTTGAGATCGGCCATGAGAAGGACGACAAGGAATACAAGATGACACAATGTTTTGCTCAGGCTTTGAAATTTCCGATCATATTTCTTCGATGGTCCACAGTTGGAAATATCTGATTCCGTTGATTGAAGATGTGGTGCAGCGATCTGCCAAAGCACTGACAGTGAGTCGGGAAGAGGTTGAGGAGACAGGAACAGCGAAACTGGAAGCTCGTTCTGTGCGTTCTGTGCGTTCTGTGATCGCCCCTCACTTCTACACGCTGCACCAGGACTTTGTGGGCAACCTGGCTTTGTGCCAAGCTGCACTAAGGTCCCTTAGTCAGGGGTTTCATCCAATCAGAGTCTTCAGATACAGTTGTTTTTGGCAACTTGCCGCCCTGATTGAGTCTCCTCTTTTCTTACTTCCGGGCACGCAAACCCAGCAAAAACGACCATCTTTTTCTAGCAATATGGTCACCTGTTTCCATAAATTCGCAAGCAATTCTACCAACCGCAAAGCACTATTTTGGGGTCAAACATTTGATGAGTCTGATCGCTCGCCTCTGGAATATGCTCTCAGAACTCAGATGAAGTTTTCGTCCATTTGTAATTGATGTCGTGGACATGTTGAAGCTATGTTGACCTTGCGTCCTGGAGTTGTGTTCCAGCGCTCGCAGCAGCGGTGGAGGAAAGGGTGTAAAGTATCTCTCGAGAAAATCTCAGGGGCGGGTACAGAAAAAGGTGGTCGTTTTCCTGGATCGCCCTGGCACGTGCATGCCTGGGTCATTTCTCCAAGCCTTCATGCTGGACAGCCAACCAAATGCGTCGGCTTTCCTTCCGCAACGCAGCGCCAATAAGGCTTAAATAGGTTCGCAAACGCACGAGACAAAAGCTGACTTTGGAGCTCGAGACCATACGGAGTATTGTTTGCCCCTTATTCGCTGTCAACATAACAGTCCTTTTTTGAGTCTAGAGACGACTTTTAAGCATCGACCTCAGTCTCTGGGAATGATCTTTGTCGGCCCGGATGGCAGCATGCTAGCATCATCTAACATTCAAGCCAGCGTACGTACTCATTAGATAGTTCAGAAGCTTACTCAGGCACTTCAACGGCGCAGGAAGCACTCCATTATTTTCTGGCTAGGCACGATCTGTCGTGCGTTCCGACATCAGAGTGAAGTGCCTATTTTCGGATACCAGGACACCTTCCCTGGCACACGGCTGTGTGATCTTAATGAATGATGTAGTGACTATATGTCTGCTTAAACTGCTGAAGAATAAGCATATCGCACTATACAAGCTTGAAGAACACCGGAGCAGTCTTGCTTCGAAGTAACAGGCCGGCAGTGGCGGAAGAAGCTCATCTAAGTTGGTATACTGTGCTTGAAGCTAGCTGCGGCCCGTCTTCCGCACGAAATGTGCAGAACCCGGCCATATATACAGCGACTCAAGACTAACTTGCTGGCTCCCTACCAGAAACCTCTTTTTCAACCACAAATCAAAATTTTCCTGCTCACATGAAGACAGGCTCATAATATTCTTACGATGAGACCTCTTGGATATTGTCTCTGATACAATTATCATCAATGTGCTCCTAGACGTTGTTGGCTCAGCGCAGTGCAAGCAAGGAACTCTTGCGCTTTGGCCCTATCTTAGATGTACTTCTCCAAGCTCCATCACATCAAGCTAACCACGATTATAGTTTTCAACCGATTTTCTGATGCAGAACTTTCATGATACTGGGAGATGCCGAAGACTTGCAGAGATTTGGCATAGTTTGAAGCCATAAAACGCAGAGAGCGTTCCATTCTTGGCCGATCGCGTTCCATGGAGAGAAGTGCACAATCTGATGCTACCATGTCATAGAGTGAGGATTAAGCGCTTCCAGTAGGCAAACATTCAATCGAACGCTAAAATAAGCGCGATCAATGGCAAAGTGACATTGCATGTCCATCTCCTCCGGTATCGTGCACTTTGTCAATTTGGTTCGAAACCCAGAAGGTAGGACTGCACGTGTAAAAAAAAAAAAAAGAAAAACAGAAAAAAAGATAATAAAAAACAATTCAAACACGATATCCTAAGTGTGTATTAATAACTTCAGTCGTGTACAAAGGAAGCCTAATGCGAAGCGGCGCAGTTCTTCAACATCTTAGCTCACTCTTGGGAAACTCTGCTCACTCTACCCAACTTCACATCATTGAGTACCTTACATACCCAGACACAAGCTCCCTGAAACAACCGATATCATGAAAACACACAAAACATCGGACCAACATCCCAAACAGACCAAATTTGGTCAATCCCAGTGGCGGTTGTTCTTGAACCCAGGCGAGATACGCGCGCCAGCCCTTAACATCTTGCAGAGGATTCTGTTTTCATCCAGATGGTACTGTATGCCATATCGAGGCCTGACATGTCATCTCGGCGCAGCATGTGTCACAGCTGCACCATACTGCGACCCATGCAGATTGTATTTGGGTTGGTTTGATGGATCTTAATTCGGCACCGCCACCTCGGGCCGCATCATCCCTCGCGGCAGGCAGGAGAGTACCAAAGCCGGGGATTTTCCTAAGTTTTCGATACCGCTGTGTACCTACGCCGCTGGCATGAGAGGGAACATCTTCGCTCTGCCGACGTGCGGCTCGGCTTATTCCATCTTCGCTTATATGATCCCTCTTGTCCCCACCCGTCACAATGGTTCATACGACGAGCGACTCTTCGGTTCCATGGCACCGGAAAGCTTGAGGTGTATGACGAGCCCTTGTTGAAGCCGCAAGTCAGTCCACATCACGACTGACAGCAAAGCACTTCTACACGTCGGGTCATCTCCGGTTTTTTTCGTCTCTTACCCTCTTCCTCCACATCAACCAACTTAAGGGAATTTACTGCCAATCCTCGCTTTTCCTCACAGCAGCTAAACAACGTCACCTCGACACCTTCTGACCCCTTGCCTATCATTGCTATCATCGCCATCACGATCGGGGCAACCCTGCTTGTGTTTGGGTTGATCTGTCTGGTCATCGCCTGGCACAGTCGGAAAGCAAGATTTCACAGGAAAAGCAACATGTGCCCGAAACACTCAGACTATCAGAGCGTGAGGGCAAATACCCCGCTCTCGAGGCCTCCCTCGCCGAGCAGTCTTTCCTCGCTCGATACTCAAGCACTTCTCGACCTTAGTCTCGCCGTCGAGGAGGATCTCCAGGACACTAGTCTTGTCCGGACCCAACCTTCAAAGCAGGTTGTCCAAACTCAGTCACCGGTCCCCAAGGAGTCCAAGGACCGTCGAAGCGTTGACACGATCTTTGCTTTACGCTGGTATTACAATCACGGTCCTAATCGCAGGTCACAAGGAGCTTTTCTTCCCGAGCTTCCGGCAACTTCCCCTTTGGAACAGCATGTGCCATATCCCCTACTAATACCACCGCCGCAGCCACTGGAGGCATCACTTTCGCCGCCTACACCACCACCGGAACAGCACATCTCTATATCAGCTGCTTTCGAGCCTCAAATCGCAGAACTACCTGGCTCTGTGCCACCCACGGCTGTCTTATGTGCCCCTAAGTCACCTGCTTCGGACCTTCCAGAACGGCAACCTTCAGGACAGACTTCTCTTTCTGATCTTCAGGTTCGCCTGAGCAAACTAAGCAAGTCAACTCCATCATCCAGTAAGAGGACAACAGCAAAAACAAAAACGATTCCATGGACAACAAAAACGTGTCGGGCGATCTACCTCAACCCAGCTGGAGAGCCATGGGTCAGCTCACCTCCCCCGAATATCCCTTTGCCCCCTACCCCTCCAGTTCCTCGGCCATTAAGTCGCACACGTGTCCCTCCAGGGACATCCTCCCTTTTGGCAAAACATTGGTCACAACATCGGGTTTCGTCTTCGCCGCCGCAGGCTGGTCGGACAAGGCCGATCTTCTCACTCTTTCCACAGTCGCCTAGGCACATGGGATCACCCAGGACAAGCCCTAAGGTTGAGGGCGTGGCAAAGTTCGAGGAGATCCAGGGGCAAGAGGAGCAGCACCAGAGTCAATCAACTCCCCAGCACAAGGAGCAGACTCAGACTCAGGGTAAGGCCAACAAGACTCAAGCGCTGCCCCCCGACAAGGCAGCGGGCGCGTCTTTCTCTGCTGCCGCGACATCCACGACACTCAACCGCAAGCAGCCCCTAGCACCCATCAAAGTGGTGCCTAGCACTTCCCGTTCTTCGTCTCAAACTCGCCCTTCTTCATCCACTCAATCCAACCAGGTCGGCGCCAACGCCACCAAGGCAGCACGCACGTTACCATCCGTAATCTTGTCCCCATACCCTATGAGCGCTCCCCTCCCCACGATTATACCCCTCGCTTCCCCTAACCAAACCACCACTGCGCCCGGCCCAGAGCCAAGCCCCAGGCATGATATTTCCTTAGATCTCAGCTCCGGCCTAGTGGTAGTCAGCCTCGGCCTTGGACTCGGCCTAGACCTAGGGCAAGTCACCTCCGCCCTGGCCCCCTCCACAGTCTCTTCCTCAGCTCCCGCTACCCGCTCCCAGTTCCCTCTCAATCCCTGCCCTAATCTCACATCATCAAATCCCCCTAGAACCCCGCAATCAATCCCCGGCCCAAACCCCAACTTCGCCCCCCTCACGCCCTCCGCAGCCGCGGCGGCTGGGATTAACCTCAACTTTGCGCCGCCGCCGAAAATTTCAACAGGCCCTTCAGGAACGGGTCTTGAGAGAGGGGGGTTGGTTGGGTGGACGAGGAGACGGTATGGGTCGTTTCCGGGGAAGTGGTGGGGGACTGGGAGCGGAGGGAGGAGGTCGCTTACGTTATTGTCTTTTGGGGGGCGATCATGAGGGGAATGTATCCTATATACTTGGATGTTTTTGTGGCTAGTTGGTTGTTGGTTATGGATTCCATGATTGTCTTTTGTTTGCACGTACGAATACCTGTTGTATGTTTAACTGACTTGGGCTGGAAGATTGGAGCAACGGCACTTGGGAGGACTGGGACGGTGGACGGTGGTTTGTGTCTTGGAGGAACATGGGAAGAGGGATAGATGGCTAGCGAGCTTGGGGGGCAACTCCCGCTTTGTGCAATAAAAGACTGTAACGACACTTTCTGTACGTATTATTCAAGTAGATTCATAAATGCAAACCGAGCAAGAACAAGGTTCAACAACATGGTTTGGGAGATGAACGTTGTGCGCAAAGTACGCACGGACCTGCACCTGGAGAGGCGTGGTGTGGGTTGACCGGCTAGAAGATAGGTGATATCTTGATCGACCGCTCGGTCCATTAAAAGTGGGTCCAACTGCCGTGAGATGGATCCCCAAGCCGGCCGAAACCTACGCCAAGGCTCACCGTTCCACAAAAAGTGCCTCACCACAGCTACTGTGTAAGACGTGACTCAGAGCAAATTTTCACCATTACACTCATTTATAAATCCATGCTCCATACCATCAGCTTGACAGCAGTTGAAGCTGCGTGGCGCAGCGGAAGCGCGCCGGGCTCATAACCCGGAGGTCACTCGATCGAAACGAGTCGCAGCTAGTCATTTTTCGCTTTTTATTTTGCATTACGGCTTCAGATGCCAAGTTCCCTAGATTGTGTTACAAGACCATGAAAGTGCTTATCATACATGGTTGGGCTATATCTTGTCAAATACGTTCGCGAGAAGGTATGCATATGTTGCGATCATCCACCGAGACCATGACGCCACCTAAGTGCTCTTAATCTCCCTACCAAACACAAATCCCAGAGCTCAATCCCTCAAGTACACTCGGACTCAAAACAATCGGAATGGCGCCGTCCCCTCCTGTACGGAGGAGCCCTGAATCCGATAAAGGGCTTCCTACCCTTGACCAAGGCGGCAGTGAGCCCGGTGTAGGGGAATACCATGAGCTCGTGTTTGCGAGCTGATCTAGGTCTTCCGGACAACACCCTTGGATGATAATTGGAATCGTCGCGGCGTCTTCGGACATGTTGTTGCTGAATGGTGTCCTGATAGGAGAGGGAGAGAAAAGTGATGGTGCTAGAACTGCAGGGTCTGTCACGAGAGACAGCTTTGGCCGCGCCGAGAGAGTGTTGCTCCTTGGGCTAGGAGTCTCGAGATTCCGCTGACCGTTGATATTCATATTCGCTTGCTGAGCAGTGGCGTGGGTGTGTCCTCCAGCAGATGATCTCGAGTTGCTGGGCGGTAGAGTGGGCGAGTCCACTCCCCGACCACTCCCTTCACTATTTGCCGATGGCCTCCATGGCTCAGCTCCCGGCCGGTGATTAGTCTCCTCAGCTTCGCTATCCTCATCCTCCACCGGAGTCGTAGATCGGGTAACGAGTTCCCCCATCGGCAAATCCCGCGTGTCCACGACCAACAGTTCCTCCACATTGCGGCCAAGGATCCCGTAGATAACCACCTCGCCGTTCTTGATACCCAGAACAGTGCTTGTGCCGGCGTATGTGGCGTCATCCTCGATACCACAGCGATTGCTGAATACGACGATGGTCTCGTCACCGCTCTTGTCATGTAGCACGGGAGTTAGCCGCTGGACCCAGTAGCTTAATGTCGACAAATCGGGCTTGTCTGGCATTGAGAGAAACTTTGTGCGGTCGTCGTTCGTCAGCCACGCCATCGATAAGATTACCAGGTTGGGGCGTAAACGCTGAACGTGAAAGCCGAATTCGTAAGCATCCCAAGGCGCTTCGAATTTGTACGGGCTGTACTGGTTAGCACTGTGGTGACTAGTGGTGGGAGTGTGAATCTCACTTGATATCCATGCCTGAATGAAAGAATTAGCCAAGTATTCAACAGACAAGTAAGGTAAAACATACAAATTCCCATAGCAACCTGGCCGAAGTTACCCAGTGGCCCACGGAAGAAGCCCTGGCCCTCCCGTGCCCAAGTCTCGTCGGTGTAGTACAAAAAAGACTTGCGATAGTTCGCCAGTGTCTCACCCTGGCTGTTAACGACTACAAGAGAGTTGTAGTACTCTCTCTCGAATCCTTCAACCTTTTCGGGATACCCAACAGCGACAGTGCAGCCGTACTCACGGGCCTTTTCACGAGCCCATTGAGCACTGGGACCTGCTGTTGTAGGCTCAAGATGAGGCTCGATGTGCTCGCGAGACTTGAAGTTGTAACCTATCGGAATCAGTCAAGGTCCCAGCTCAGCTCATACAACATGCACATTCAGCGACAAAATCGTAAAACACATGCTTACCGCTCAAAGCCATCTCGGGGAGCACAAGCAAATCCAGGCTCTGGAGGTCCTCAGGGTCGGCTCGCGCAAGAATAGCTTCAGCTCGGGATTTGTTACTTTCAAACTCGCCCACCCGGGGCGCGAACTGAAGACAGCCGATTCTCATCCTGGCCGTCCGAAGCGATTGGCAGTAAACCTGGAGACCGGGAACATTTAGCCACGGGGAGCCAGCAGCATAAGGCGGACCGACTGGGTTCAAAGTTCCCTCACTGATTCTTACGGTTTACTTGCCGCCTTTATAAACTGACAGCGGAAGCTCAAAAAATAGATAAATGGTTTCAGGGTAGTACTTCATTATTTATTGATGTTAAGTCAGCTCGGAGGATATTTTTGTCGCCTGTCTGCACAATTTAAACGAGGGAGGGGCCTTGACTGGCTCGCCCGCATGGCACAGTAGGTTCTTGCAGCTTGCCCCCTCATCGAACAGAACAAACCCAGGAAAACCCTGGTGCTTACTGTGGCCTGTGCACCCTAAAATGCAGACCCGTTTAAGCCAGGTGGTATGATGATTTAGGCTCTGATTGGAACAACCTACTTTAGCTGGATCACCTCTACTTCACCTGCACCCCCTTAACGTGCTGCGACCATTCTTAGACGCTGACTGTTCTATTTTCTATCCAGAAAAGCTAGCTGTGGAACAAACAGACTTTCTTCTATTACTGTAGCTTCGAGACACTGGAAAGAGAAGACTTTGGAGAGCAGCCAGTGTTCAAAGAGCCCGAGTGCTGTCCGTTGACTACGGGCCGCCAACCTTTGACCTCTGAGATTCAAAGGCAACATCATAACTCATTCCAGCTGATAATGTTACACATCACTTAACTCAGCCAGAGAAGATAGATATCATGCACAGCCTGAGTAATAAACAGGCTCCTTTCGTGAGTTTCCCAAATACAAGGCTTTGTTGACGTGGTCGAACCCAAACCAAGCACTTGTTCCATTTCTCGGGCTATGGAACAGATATTGTTAGCCAAGTTTAATCCATAAGTTTCCCGAAGACTTACTAGCACACGGTCATCACTGCGCTATCGGCCCTGCCGTTGTATCCCCATGAAATGGTGAAGTCTCTGCCACACGCTTTGCCATACCAGCTCTCTCGGGGGTCTGTGCCACGGATGGCAAGGGAACAATGCGTCTCTGCACCGACGTTGTCGATGATGCTAAACGAGATATCGGTCGCGTTGAGGCTGAGGTCGGGGACTGCAGACATCCCTAGTCAGCTTACTCAACCATTCAAGGGCAACTCAAGGGATAAGGGAGAGGCAACTTACACCTGGTCAATCCTTTGACCTGCCACATCCTCCCTTCGACCTTCTTCCACTCCTGAACATCCAGCGCCATCACTTTGATTGCGTGCTCCCCCTCATTGACATTATCATTATCCCTTTTGATTTTCCCCTCAAAACCCCAAACCTCAACTCCCCTTTCGAAGGTCCCAACCTTCAATGCCTTGGCCTTCTTCGCCTCTTTGGCAGTCACCCCGCTCTCCAGCTCCTCCTCAGGATATCCAAAGAAGGCATACGCATCCCTCTTCCGATCGGTTGGTACAATCGTCCAGAAATTGCCCACCCTATCATAACCTCCGTTGACCACAAACCGAGGCTGGCTGTCCGGTTGCGACGGCTGCTCTACGAGCCGAGTTTCCCAGCAATCCACGGCCTTGAAGGAGGTCTCGTTCGCCAGGAGATTGGGCGGGTTATCCTCAGGAAAGGCACCAGCTTTTACGGAAAAGCCGCATTCAGAACCGACCTTAGTCTCTGCGTTCGGATCGGTTGTGTTCGGAAAATACTCGATGCTGATGTCTAGGGAGTATTGACAAGACTTGCCGTCAGCATCGCATGTACGCGTAAGAGATCGCAATGTCCATTCACCCAGAACCTCTGCAGTTGTGAAGGGGAGGTGAACTACGTGGAAGAGAAGGGACAGAATGAACCGCATTGCTTCTGAGTCTTGATAAGTAAGCCGGTGAAATAGCCTGTTTCCAAAAGTAAGTGGCCAGAATGTCCAGGTGCTGCTGTATGGCAAGAGATCGATTATCGAGCATCCATGTCACTGTTGCTCTACCCTTCGTACCATCGGCCTTGAGGGGTGGAAGCACCGGGCAGTTTTATACTCCCCAAATCATGTTGGGGCCAGCATGTTTGACGAACATCTCGCCCCCAGAACGGCTTGGAATGTGCGGTGTCTCGCCATGTCTTTCCATCACCGTCCCTCCCTTCACCGCCCGTATTGTTATCCACGCAAGTGGAACGGGCAACAGTTGGGATACAATCGATCAAGCTTGATGGGAGACGGCCCGTGTCATCAACCTGTCACGATGTGTCAGGCTGTCAAACCGAGTTGCCAGGCTGTCTCGGCTCCAGGTACCTGGGTCAATGTAGCTTTCCATGCGTCATGATCAAACAACCCCGATTCTTCGCCGGATCTCAGAGACAAAAGACACGCTTATCCCTTAATAGCCTTGGGTAAGGTGTTTACTGTATGACTCAGGGCTGTCCCAGTCTCCGACTGGCTGGGATGGTGAGCAGCAAGACACGCCTTGTTGTGCACGGCCTCCCTGCTCATCTGATGGAAATACAAACACTCTGGTGACATTTTCATCATACGACAAGCCAGAGTTGGTATGTTGCACCTGATAAAGTCGCAGTTGCAGCTTGGAACGTGATCGATTCTTTTGCTGGGACAAATACCGGAGTTAAGCTTCAGGAACTAAGTAGTCGTAGTCGGCAACTCAGGCAGTTAAAACGTCCAAGACCTGATCTTGCGGAAATGACTCTCCCTGAGACATCACCTTCATTTAAAGCTAGGTATTGCGTGATCATCTCATGCTGTCATCCAGCTGTTTGTATGTTGTCGTCACTCCAAGAGGAGCAATCAGGACAAGTTGAATTCACATTGTCCTTGACTTGAGTGACCACTCTGATCGTGTACAGCCTCGATTGTCACCTGAATACCGCAATAGGACAGCACAGGACGCAATCCAGAGCTGAGATACACAAGGTGCAGTGTGTCTGTTGCGGCCGCTGTGAGAGTTAGGGCGAGTTAGGGCCAACGGGACAGGGTAGCCTCTGTGACCTTCACCCGCGGACAGTGGGGTGAAGCGATACGGACGACAACTCGGCATGCCCTGTGCCGCACAGCTCCTCTCGTCCGCCTCATCAGCGACCGACGGCGAGAATGCCGTGGCAGACCGAGAAGTGTAGGATTTAAATCAAGGTCTGCCGGCCAATCAGAGATCTGTCATGGATGCTAACGAGGGTCGAGTTGGGGTTATGTCGCACAGAGGAAAGCGGGGTTCTTGTGAAAATGCTTTTTCCCGGACGGATTGGACGCCCATGTCTTCTGTTCGGGCCGTTGAACCCAACTGTTCCTGAGCTGACGGTCTCCCGTCATGGCCGCAGGAGAGGCAGGCAAACAAATGACATGAACGCGGGAAGCCTGATGAGGCAAAAAAAAAAAAAAAACAAAAAAAAAGATCATGACTTGC
>Ga0065720_1000079_pt1 | contig 34008 bp, 31 predicted proteins | sample Thericmetagenome_FD_59107 | JGI IMG/M metagenome (GOLD analysis project Ga0065720, IMG submission 59107) | Thermophilic microbial communities from the Joint Bioenergy Institute, California, USA of rice/straw/compost enrichment - eDNA_2 v2... | ecosystem: Engineered > Solid waste > Grass >... | reverse complement strand
TCGCCGCCGGACTGGAAGATCGCCGCCACGCCGACCGCGAGGTCGGCATAGCGGTCCAGCGCGGTGCCGATCTGCTGGAGCATCCCGGCCAGGTGCAGCCGCAGCGGTACATCGTCCGGATTCGCCTCGACGGCGGCGGTGAGACTGGCGATGACCGAATCGGAGTTCACAAGTCCTGCAGCCTAGACGGCGGCCGTCACACTGGCGATGTCCCGTCACCCCAACCGGCGCAAGCCTCACCCGTCACCGAGCACAGGATCACGTTCCGTGTCAGAGATGCCACTAGGAAAGAGGTTTTTCCGCGCCGAAACGGGGCGTGGACCCGGGCGGCGGACACGCAGAGTAGGGTCAGCCGGTGAGCCCACGGGGAGCGTAGGTGCCGGGCCCGACCGGGCGCGACGAGCCGACGCCACGCGGTGCGGCCGACCCCACGCGGTGCGACGGCCGACGGCGCGCGACGACCGGCCACGCGACGGACGCGAGGAACGCGACGCGAAGGAAAGGTGACCGAAGTGACCACCCCAGGCAAGATCCGCGTGGCCGTCGTCTTCGGCGGTCGAAGCCCCGAGCACGCGATTTCCTGCGTCAGCGCGGGCAGCATCCTCGCCGCGCTCGACCCCGACGAGTACGACGTACTCCCGGTCGGCATCACCCGGGCGGGTCAGTGGGTGTTGACCGACGGCGACCCGAGCTCCCTCGCCATCGACGGACGCCGCCTGCCNGAGATCACCGCCGCGGCCGGATCCGCGGTCGTGCTGCCCGCCGACCCCACCGGCAACGGGCTGATGGTGCTGGACCCGGCCGCCGGGCCGCGGGTGCTCGCCGACGTCGACGTGGTCTTTCCGGTCCTGCACGGCGCCTACGGCGAGGACGGCACCATCCAGGGGATGCTCGAGATGGCCGGCATCCCGTACGTCGGCGCCAACGTCTTCGCCTCGGCCGCGGCGATGGACAAGGAGTTCACCAAGAAGCTCGCCGCCGCCGAGGGGATCCCGGTCGGCCCGTACGTCGTGCTGCGCAGCGGGGTCAGCCTGACCGAGGAGGACAAGGAACGGCTGGGGCTGCCCGTCTTCGTCAAACCGTCCCGGGCCGGATCCTCGGTCGGCATCACCAAGGTCTCCGACTGGGCCGACCTGGACGCGGCGGTCGCCGCGGCCCGGCAGGTCGACCCGAAGGTGCTGGTCGAGGCGGCGATCGTCGGCCGGGAGATCGAGTGCGGTGTGCTGGAGGCGGAGGCCGGCGGCGGCCCGGAGGCCTCGCTGCTGGCCGAGATCAGGGTTGCCGAGCACGACTTCTACGACTTCGAGGCCAAGTACCTCGACGGCTGTGAGTACGACATCCCGGCCGACCTTCCCGAACGCGTCACCCGGCAGGTGCAGGAGTACGCCTGCCGGACCTTCACCGCACTGGACTGCGCCGGGCTGGCCCGGGTCGACTTCTTCGTCACCCCGGAACTGGACATCTACCTCAACGAAATCAACACGATGCCCGGATTCACCCCGAATTCGATGTTTCCGCAGATGTGGGCGGCAAGCGGCCTGGAGTACCCGAAACTGGTGAGCCGCCTCATCCGGACCGCGCTGCGACGGGGTACCGGCCTGCACTGACGCGGCGGGGTCGGCGGGGTCGGCCCACGGAGCCGGCGGGCCGCCTCACGCCGGCGGGAAGCCTCAGAAGACGCAGCCGGAGGGCGGGTCCGGCACCGACGGCACCGAGGAGACGATGGACTCGGAGACCGGGGCCGCCCACTCCAGGGTCTGGGACTGCCCCGTCGGCACATGCAGTCGGACCGGCGCCTCACGGTCCACCGTGGTCAGTCGCAGGCCGTCGGCGCCCTGCTCGGGCAGCCAGCAGACCCCGTTCACCACCCACAGCTGCGCGTCCGGGGCGAACGTCGGCGCCGGCACGCCGCAGGCCAGGGTGACGGCGGGATCGCCGTACGCGGCGTTCTGCTCCGCACCCGCGGTGACCGGCCGCTGGTTCAGCCCGCGCAGCGTGGCCGGCAGCCGGGACAGCAGCGCCCGGCAGAGGGTGGCCGGACGGTCGGCGAGAGCGGGTGCGGGCATCTCCACCGGCGCGGTCGACTGGGGACGGGCCGGGGTCGGTGAGGTCGCCGCGTCGTCCGGCGGGTCGGGACTGAGCTGGGCGATGGCGAGTACGCCGACCAGCAGGGTCAGCGGCAGCGCGACCACGGTCGCCCAGAGCGCGGCCTGGCGGGTGGTGCGGTCACCGCGCGCCGGGCGCGGTGGGGTGGCGGGGTCCGTCCGGTCGCCGGCCGGCGTGTCCGTCCGATCCGCCCCGGTGACCTGCGCCATCTACAGCCTCACCACGGAACACGTCACGGTGCGGGTGATGCCGGGCACGAGTTGCACCTTGCTGACTATCATCTTGCCCAACTCGTCCACGGTGTGCGCCTCGGTGAGGACCACCACGTCGTACGGTCCGGTGACCGCATCGACGCGGACGGCACCCGGAATATTCGAGATCTGTGCGGCCACGTCACGTGCCTTTCCGACCTCAGTCTGGATGAGGATGTACGCCTGGACCACCACCGGCCTCCCGTCCTCCGCTGAGCGGCTCGCCCGTGAAAATACCGTACGGAGCAGGCCGGATCTCGATGGGTGGTCGAGGGGGACACGGTGAGCGATCGAGTCGGCGGCCCGACGGGGTGTGGGAGGCTGGGGTGAGTGTCGCGCAGGCCGGTGAGTTCGGTGTGATCGACCGGGTGACGGCGCGGTTGGGAAACGGACCGGCCACCCTCCTCGGGCCGGGCGACGACGCCGCGGTCGTCCACGCCCCGGACGCCCGGGTGGTCGCGTCGACCGACGTCCTGGTCGAGGGGCGGCACTTCCGACGGGACTGGTCGAGCGCGGTCGACGTGGGACACCGGGCGGCGGCGGCGAACCTGGCCGACGTCGTCGCCATGGGCGCGGTGCCGACCGCGCTGCTGGTCGCGCTCTGTATGCCGCCGGATCTGGACGTGCGGTGGGCGGAAGGGCTCGCCGACGGCCTGGGCGCGGAGGCGGCGAAGGTGGGGGCGAGCGTGGTGGGCGGCGACATCTCGGCGAGTCCCACCCTCACCATCGCGGTCACCGCACTCGGCGACCTCGGCGGTCGGGCTCCCGTGGTACGCGGCGGCGCCCGGGTCGGGGACGTCGTGGCGCTCGCCGGCCGGCTCGGCTACGCCGCGGCCGGTTACACCGTCCTGTCACGCGGCTTCCGCAGCCCGAAGGTGTTGGTCGAGGCGTACCGGCGGCCCGAGGTGCCCTACGGGGCCGGGCCGCAGGCGGCCCGGCTGGGCGCCACCGCCATGATCGACGTGTCGGACGGGCTGATCGCCGACCTCGGGCACATCGCGACNGCGAGCCGGGTCGGGATCGACCTGCTCGGCTCGGCGTTCGAGATCCCGGACCAGATGCGCGACGCCGCGCACGCGCTCGGGGTCGACCCGTACGCCTGGGTCTTCGGCGGTGGCGACGACCACGCCATCGCCGCCACCTTCCCCGAGGACCAGCCGCTTCCCTCCGGCTGGCGCCGCATCGGCCACGTGGTACACGGGGTCGGGGTGACCGTGGACGGGCGGCCGTACCAGGGCCCGGCCGGCTGGGACCACTTCCGCTGATTCCGCGACGCGAATCCGGAATCCTCGTCACACGCGCACACGGCGGTGGGGTGGGCGGGGGGAGACGGTCCTACCCTTCACTGCGTGGATGGGTTGGAGATCCGGGAGGAACGGTACGACTCCGCGGTGGCGCAGCGCCTGATCACCGCCGCACTGGCCGACCTGGCCGAACGGTACGGCGGCACCGGCGACGAGACCCCGGTCGCGGCCAGCGAGTTCGAGCCACCGGCCGGGACGTTTCTGGTCGCGTACCTGGACGGCGAGCCCGTCGGCTGCGCCGGCTGGCGCTCGCACGGCGACACCGGGGAGACAGCCGAGCTGAAGCGGATGTACGTCGTACCGGAGGCCCGGAACCGGGGAATCGCCCGGGCGGTGTTGGCGGCGGTCGGTGACTCCGCCCGCCGGCACGGGCGGCGACGGCTGATCCTGGAGTGTGGCGACCGGCAGCCCGAGGCGGTCGCGCTCTACCAGAGCAGCGGGTTCGAACGGATCCCCGACTTCGGCTACTACCGCGACTCGCCGGGCGTGCTCTCCTTCGGCCGCTGGCTGTGATCCCGACCGGCCGTCGCCGAGCCGGCCCGCCGGGTGCCACGCCCCGATGCGGCACCGCCACGGGGTGCGGTGGCTGTGACGGGTCGGCCGACCGCTGTCGGCCCGGTCGTCGACACCGTGCGGAAGCGTCGCCCGGCCTGACCGGGCACCCGGCTCGACCAGGCGCGGTTCCACCAGGTGGCCGGCCCGACCAGGCGGGTAGCCGCCGGGGCACCTGCCCCGGCGGCTAGCTGTGCGTCATGGCGTGGTCAGGCGCGGACGACCTTGCCGGCCTTGATGCACGAGGTGCAGACGTTGAGCTTGCGGGTAGTGCCGCCACCCGCGGGCGTACGCACCGACTGGATGTTGGGGTTCCAGCGGCGGTTCGTCCGCCGGTGCGAGTGGGACACGTTGTGGCCGAAGCCGGGCCCCTTGCCACAGATGTCGCACACGCTAGCCACGGGATACTCCTGAATTGATCGTCCGTCTGGTCGCCGGCAGGGTGCCGCGAGACAACCCGCTCAGGTTACCCGACGCCCGGAACACCCAGCCAACCGGCTCCACCGCTCCGCGGGCCGGACGTGATCGACGCCGGCCCGGGTGTGGTGTCGGTGGTCGCCAGTAGGCTTCTCGCCGTGTCGCAGACCCTCGACGCCGCTGCCCTGCGCCGGTGGTGCGCGGGCGGGCTGAGGGTGCTCCACCGGCACCGGGAGGAGATCAACCGACTCAACGTCTATCCGGTGGCGGACGCGGACACCGGCACGAACCTGCTGCTCACGCTGACCTCGGCCTGGGAGGCGTTGCCCGCGCCGCCGGACAGGCCGCGGGCGGCCGGCGGGCCGGGGGCGCCGACCACGGCCGGTGACGACGGCGGCGACGGCCACGACGGGGCGGACACCGGAGGCTTCGCACACGCCCGGGTGCTGCGACATCTGGCCCGGGGCGCGCTGCTCGGCGCCCGGGGCAACTCCGGCGCGATCCTGTCGCAGATCCTGCGCGGGCTCGCCGACGCCCTCGCCGACGTGCCGGTGGTCCGGGGGCGGGCACTGGCGGGCGGGCTGCGGGCCGCCGCCACCGCCGCGTACGCGGCCGTGGCCGTGCCGGTCGAGGGGACCCTGCTCACCGTCGTCGAGGCGGCGGCGACCGGCGCGGAACAGGCGGACACCGACGACCTGCCCACGGCGGCCCGGGCCGCCGCGACCGCCGCCGACCAGGCGCTGGCGCGTACCCCGGAGCAGTTGCCGGCCCTGGCCTCCGCCGGGGTCGTCGACGCCGGCGGGCGCGGGCTCTGCCTCCTGCTCCACGCCCTCGTCGAGGCGGTCGCGGACGACCGTGCCGCCGGGTGTCCCGCCCCGCCCGGCCCGGCCCCACACGCCACCGCCACCCGACCGGCCGGCTCCCCCGGGTACGCGTACGAGGTGCAGTACCTCCTCGACGCCGAGCCCGAGGCGGTGGACCGGCTCCGGACGGAACTGGCCCGGCTCGGGGACTCGCTCGTGGTGGCCGGCGACCGCGGGCAGGGCGCGACCGCCACCTGGCACGTCCACGTCCACGTCGACGACGTCGGGGCGGCGATCGAGGCCGGCGTGGTGGCCGGGCGGCCGTACCGGATCTCGGTGACCCGGTTCGCGGACGAGCCGGGCTTCCCGGGCCCGGCCGGGACGGTTGCCGACGCGGCGCGACGGGAGACCACCGGGCAGCCCGGGGCCGGCGCCGGCGGACGGGCGGCGGTGGTGGTGGCCGACGGCCCCGGCCTGGCCGAGATCCTCGCCGCCGAGGGTGCCACCGTGCTGGCACCGGAACCGTCCGCCGAGGATCTGTTGGCCGCGATCCGGTCGACCGGCGCCGGGCAGGTGGNGGTGCTGCCCAACGACCCGGACACCCAGGCGGTGGCGCGGGCCGTGGCCGAGCGGGCCGAGGCGCTCGGGATCCAGGTCAGCGTGGTCCCCACCCGGTCGCCGGTGCAGGCGCTCGCCGCGCTGGCGGTCCGTGACCCGTCCCGGCGCTTCGCCGACGACGTGATCGCGATGGCGGAGGCGGCCGGTGCCTGCCGGTACGCCGAGGTCTGCCACGCCNCCCAGGAGGCGCTGACCGTCGCGGGACCCTGCCGGCCCGGCGACGTCCTGGCGCTGGTCGACGGTGAGGTGCATCTCGTCGGTGACGACCTGGAGGCGACCTGCCGGCAACTGCTGGACCGGATGCTCGGCGGTGGCGGGGAGCTGGTGACCCTGCTGTTCGGCGCCGACGCCCCCNCCGGGCTGGCCGACGCGCTCCGGGCGCACCTGACTCGGCGGTGGCCGTTCGTCGAGGTACACCACTACACGGGCGGCCAGCCGTTCTATCCCTTGCGGGTCGGCGTCGAGTGACGCCGANGCGGGTCGGAGTCGAGGCGGCTACGGAGGACGGGAATGACCGGGGCGGCGGACCGGGTCGGGTTGGAGACCCCGCTGCGGAAGCTGGTCGGCGACAAGACGGCCAGGGCGCTCGCCGATCACCTCGACCTGCACACCGCGGGTGACCTGCTCTACCACTTCCCACGCCGCTACGACGAGCGCGGCCAGCACACCGACATCCGTTCGCTGGTGGTGGGGGAGCAGGTCACCGTCCTCGCCCAGGTGCGCAGGACGGTCGTGCGCCCGATGCGGCAGCGGCGTGGGAACCTGCTGGAGGTGACCGTCGGCGACGACTCCGGCGGGCTGCTCACCCTGACCTTCTTCGGCAACCAGGCGTGGCGGGAACGCGACCTGCGGCCCGGCCGGTGGGGGCTCTTCGCCGGCAAGGTGACCGAGTTCCGGGGCAGGCGCCAGCTCAACGGCCCGGAGTACGTCCTGCTGGCCGACGGGCCGGTCGGTGGCGAGGGTGACGCCGGACCGGAGGCGGCGGGCGACGCCCCGGCCGGCGCCGTCGGCCCGGTCACCGGCGACGAGATCGAGGAGTTCGCCGGGGCGTTGATCCCGGTGTACCCGGCCGCGGCGGCGGTGCCGACCTGGGTGATCGCCCGGTGTGTCCGGGTGGTGTTGGACACCGTCACCCTCCCCGAGGACCCGCTACCGGCCACGGTTCGGGCAAGCCGTGACCTGGTCGGGCTCGCCACGGCGCTGCGCGACATCCACCGCCCGGCGAGCAGGGAGGAGCTGTACCGGGCCCGGCGGCGGCTGAAGTGGGACGAGGCCTTCGCCGTCCAGCTCACCCTGGCGCAGCGTAAGCGCCGGGCGGCGGCCTGGCCGGCCCGTCCCCGGCCGCGCCGCGACGACGGACTGCTCGCCGCCTTCGACGCCCGGCTGCCGTACGAGCTGACGGCGGGGCAGCGCGCCGTCGGCGAGGAGATCGCCGCCGACCTCGCCGCCGCGCACCCGATGCACCGGCTGCTGCAGGGCGAGGTCGGCTCCGGCAAGACCGTCTGCGCGCTGCGGGCCATGCTCCAGGTCGTCGACGCGGGCGGCCAGGCCGCGCTGCTGGCCCCCACCGAGGTGCTGGCCGCGCAGCACTACCGGGGCATGCTCGACCTGCTCGGGCCGCTCGGCCGGCGCGGCGAGCTGGACGGCGACCCGCACGGCACCCGGCTCGCCCTGGTCACCGGGTCGCTCGGCGCGGCGGCCCGGCGCCGTGTGCTGGAGTCGGTCGCCACCGGGGAGGCCGGCATCGTCGTCGGCACCCACGCCCTGCTGTACGAGGGTGTCGACTTCGCCGACCTCGGTCTGGTGGTGGTCGACGAGCAGCACCGGTTCGGTGTCGAGCAGCGGGACGCGCTGCGCGCCAAGGCCGGGCAGCCGCCGCACGTGCTGGTGATGACCGCGACGCCGATCCCGCGTACGGTCGCGATGACCGTCTACGGCGACCTGGAGGTCTCCACCCTCTCCCAGCTGCCGCGCGGGCGCTCGCCGATCGCCTCGCACGTGGTGCCGGCGACGGAGAAGCCGGCGTACCTCGACCGGGCCTGGCGTCGGTTGCGCGAGGAGGTTGCCGCCGGCCACCAGGCGTACGTCGTCTGCCCCCGCATCGGCGACCAGGCGGCGACCGCCGAGGAGGTGGGGGGTACGGGTGTCTCCGGGGAGCCGGGCGGGGACGCGAGGCGGCCGCCGCTGGCGGTGACCGAGGTGGCGCCGCTGCTGGCCGACGGGCCGTTGCACGGGCTGCGGATCGGGGTGTTGCACGGCCGGCTGCCGGCCGACGAGAAGGACGCGGTGATGCGGTCGTTCGCCGCCGGGGAGCTCGACGTCCTGGTGGCGACCACGGTGATCGAGGTCGGGGTCGACGTCCCGAACGCCACCATGATGGTCGTGCTCGACGCGGACCGGTTCGGGGTGTCCCAACTGCACCAGCTGCGCGGCCGGGTCGGCCGGGGTTCCGCGCCGGGTCTGTGTCTGCTGGTCACCGAGGCGGTCGAGGGCACACCCGCCCGGGAACGCCTCGACGCGGTCGCCTCCACCACCGACGGGTTCCGGCTCGCCGAACTCGACCTGGAACAGCGGCGGGAGGGTGACGTCCTCGGCGCGGCCCAGTCTGGCCGGCGGTCGCACCTGCGTCTGTTGTCACTGCTGCGCGACGCCGAGTTGATCCGGGACGCCCGGGCCGAGGCGATCGCGCTGATCGAGGAGGATCCGGAGTTGACCCGGCATCCGGCGCTGGCCGCCTCGGTGGCCACCCTGGTCGACGCCGATCGGGCCGGATACCTGGAAAAGGGCTGACCGGGGGACCGGCCCATCCATAGATCAGGTTGTGTCCGCGGGCCGGTGCCACGCCGCGGAATGTGTCGGCACTCCGACACATTGGCCGCCATCGTCGTCTGGTCGATTGAGCCACCCGCCCCGGAAGGGCGCGCGAGTGGGCTGACGCGTGAGTGGTGCGGCGGGGCGGCCGTCCGATTTCCGGTTCGGGTGGCCAAATCGGGCGGGTGCGTCCGGTCTCCAAATCGGAGGCGGCGCGTAACTGCATCGCCGAAATGGTGTAACCGCTTCGTCGCAATGTGGGCGATGTCACGCCGGAACATCTTCCAGCCCCGGCCGACCGAAGGTCGGGCGCCCCGGCGCCATGCGTGCCCGGCGAGTCGGTCGTTCGTCACGCCGGTGCGTCCGCCTCCGCCGTTACGACCCGGAAGTCGGTACGCCCCGGAGAAAGACCGAGGGCGCGCCGACCGTCTCCGGCCGGCGCGCCCTCAGGCGCGTGGTTCAGGTGTCGCGGCTGCTGCCGATCAGGCGGTGAAGGTCACCCGGCGGCGGCGCGCCACGATGTACAGCACGACACCGGCGGCGACCAGCAGCACGGCGCCGGCCGCGATGCCACCGACGGCGGCACCGGTCAGCGGCAGGTCACCACCGCCACCACCCGAGGTGCAGTCCTCGGGCTTCTCGTACGTGAACGGCTCGCCCTTCTCGTCACCGATGCTCGGGGTGATGACCAGGCCCTCGGCGGCCGGGAACGACACGCTGCCGGTCTTGCCCGACTCCACGGTCAGGGTCTTCGGCTCGCCCTGGTTCGGGGTGAAGGTGATGCTGATGGTCTCGTCGGTCGGGTTCTCCAGCGTGAAGGTCACCTGGTCGCAGGTGGACTCGCTGGTCAGCACGGGCTCGACCGGCTCCGGCGTCACCGACGGGGTCGGCTCCGGGGTCTGGGTCGCCGGCGGCTCGGTGGTCGGCGGCGTGGTCGGAGGCTCGGTCGTCGGCGGCGTGGTCGGCGGCTCGGTGGGCGGGGTCGTCGGAGGCGTGGTCGGCGGGGTCGTCGGAGGCGTGGTCGGCGGAGGCGTGGGCTTCGCGCACTTCCCCTNGTCCTTCGCCTTGACGGTGCGCTTCTCGGTGATGGTCCGCTTCTGGCGCTTCCACTGCGCCTCGACCGTGAGGCTGGTGTTGAGCCTGCCGGGGCCGCTGGCGGTGCGGGTCTCGGTGCCGGTGAGCGGGCCGTCGCCCTTCTTCGGGAGGATGGCGTCGACCTTGATGTCGCCGACATCCTTCGGCTGCACCTTGAGGATGGTGCCGGTGATGTCCGTTTCGCTGTTGTAGACCGTCCAGCTGAACTCGTAGGTCTTGGTCCCCTCGACCTTGCAGTAGGTGCCGTAGATCTCGGGGTGGTGGGCGTACGCCGGGGCGCCGAGGGTCACCGCTCCGGCGGCGCCGATCAACACGCCAGCGGTGACGGCGAGGGCGCGCCGCATCGGGGACTTTGGACGGATCACGCGTGCTCCTGAGGGATAGGGCGTCACGGTAAGACGTGGAACCGGCGGAATGGGGGGCGTCGTAATGGCGCTCGACCCTGCGAATATCCGCCTTCCGACGTCTCCTGCCGGCAAACCACAGCCGGCACAGCGCCAGACCTTATCGATTGCGCTGCCGCGAAAACACCCTTGACGGCCTCCTAACGATGATGTTGTGAATCTGAGATGATTGATGGACGNTGTGTGACTGTGTTATCTCCCTCTGTGTGCCTGGCGTGTCTCTTTGTCTGGCCTGTGGCACCCAATCGGTCGGCCTTTCGCCTCGCTCGGCCGACCGGCCCGACTGTCGGGGTGGTGCGGCACCGCCGGGAGGATGATCACGGCTGTCGCGTAGCGTCGAGGGAGTGTCGCATGGCGTCGAAGGAATGCGGAAGGCGGCAACAGGATGACCCGGATCGTCGCCGGGGTGCTCGGTGGGCGGCGGCTCCTCGCGCCACCCGGCTCGCGGACCCGGCCGACCAGTGACCGGGTCCGGGAGGCCCTGTTCAGCACGATCGGGTCGTTCCTCGACCTCGACGGTGCCCGCTTCGTCGACCTGTACGCCGGTACCGGTGCCGTCGGGCTGGAGGCGCTGTCCCGGGGTGCCGCCGAGGTGCTGCTGGTCGAGTCCGACCCCCGTGCCGCCCGGGTGATCCGGGAGAACCTCGCCCTGGCGCGGCCGTCGGCGGCGAACGGCCTCACCGGCACCGCCCGGCTGGTGACCGCCCCGGTCGCCCAGGTGCTCGCCACCGCGCCCGACGGTGGCCCGTACGACGTGGTCTTCGCCGACCCGCCGTACGCCGTGTCGGACGCGGAACTCGTCGCGGTGCAGGAGGCGTTGCTCGGCAACGGCTGGCTGGCCGAGGATGCCCTGGTGGTGCTGGAACGGTCGAGCCGCACGCCCCCGGTGTCGTGGGTGCCGGGGCTCACCGAGCGACGAACCCGCCGTTACGGCGAGACCACTCTCTGGTACGGTCGCCGATCATGAGACGCGCGGTCTGTCCCGGCTCGTTCGATCCGGTCACCAACGGACATCTCGACATCATCGGTCGCGCCAGTCGGCTCTTCGACGAGGTGATCGTCGGGGTGCTGATCAACGAGTCCAAGCGTGGCCTGTTCACCATCGAGGAGCGGCNCGACATGCTCCGCGAGGTGATCACCTCCTACGGCAACGTCCGGGTCGCCGCGTTCCAGGGCCTGCTGGTGGACTTCTGCCGNGCCCAGCAGGCCAGGGTGGTGGTCCGAGGACTGCGCGCGGTCAGCGACTTCGAGTACGAGCTGCAGATGGCCCAGATGAACATCGGGCTCGCCGGGGTGGAGACCCTCTTCATGCCGACCAGCCCGGAGTACTCGTTCCTCTCGTCCAGCCTGATCAAGGACGTGGCGAAGTGGGGTGGCGACGTCTCGCCGCACGTGCCGGACGTGGTCCGGCAGCGGCTGCGGGAACGGCTGCGTCCCGGCGGCACCTGAGCCTCGACACCGGAGGGCGCCGTACCCGGTCGGTGACCCGCCGTCGCGCGCGACGCGCGTCGTCCCGCGGTCCGCGCCGGACGGTACCGGCCCCGGCCGTGGGGGAGGCGACCGTCGGGAAGGCGGGTCGAGGTTGTTTCGGAGGCGGGCCGTGACCAGCGGCGTCGGGCGTGCGACGCGCCGGCCCCGGGCCGGTCGGACCTCGGCGGGAGGCCGCACCGCATCATGGTGGGCAACAACCCGGTCCGACGCCTCATCATGTAGGTCGACCGAAGCAACGACGGGAGTGAGGTACCGGTGGACCCGCTCGATCGCATAGACGAGATCATCGGCATGGTGGAGGCGGCACGTTCCGTCCCGATGTCCCGCAACAATGCCGTGATCGACCGCGCCGAGCTGATCGCCGCCCTGGAGGAACTGCGTGCCGAGCTGCCTGTCGAACTGCGCCGGGCCGCGGCACTGCTGGAGGAACGTGACAAGATCGTCGAGGCCGGCAAGCGCGAGGCGGAACGGATCATCAGCGAGGGCGAGGCGGAACACGCCCGGCTCGTCTCGGTCAACGAGATCACGGTCTCCGCCGAGCACGAGGGCGCCCGGATCATCGCGGAGGCCCGGGCCGAGGCCCAGCGGCTCCGCGAGGAGGTCGACGACTACGTCGACACGGCACTGGCCAACTTCGAACAGTTCCTGACCAGGGCGCTCGCCTCCATCGAGCGCGGCCGGGACAAGATGCACGCCCTGCGGGAGATCGGCTCGTTCGCGGCGGAGGAGAACGAGCGGCCCCTGCCGTTCTGACCCGGTCTGTCCGGCTCGCCGCGGGGCCGACACGCCGGTCCGGGGCGCCGGGGCGGCGACCCGGTTCGACGCTGCGCCCGCTGCTCGGGTAACGTGATTCGGCGGTCTCGCACAGGCCGGAGTCTGACTATGCCCAAGCATCCGCCGACCAACCTGGATCCCAGGTCGCCGCTGGTCCTCGACACGACGGACCTGCCGCGCCGACCTGGCAACCTGCGTACGGTCGAACGGACGGTGCCGGCACCGGCGGACCTCGGCCTGGAGTTGATCGGTGTGCCGGAGGGCGCCGACCTGAGCCTCGACCTGAGGCTTGAGTCGGTGTCCGAGGGTGTCCTGGTCTCCGGGACCGTCACCGGCCCCGTCGAGGGGGAGTGCGGTCGCTGCCTGCGCCCGATCACCGACTCGCTGGTCGTCACCATCCAGGAGCTGTACGCCTACGAGGACAGCACCACGGACCAGACCGCCGACGAGTTCGAGGTGGGCCGGATGCAGGGCGACCTGATCGACCTGGAACCGGCGCTCCGGGACGCGGTGGTGCTCGCGCTGCCGAACAACCCGGTGTGCCGCCGGGACTGCCCGGGACTGTGCCCCGAGTGCGGGGTGCACCGGGACGAGCTGCCGGCCGACCACAGCCACCAGCAGCTCGACCCCCGCTGGGCAGGCCTGTCGCAACTGATCCGTCAAGAGGAGTAGGAAGAACCGTGGCCGTCCCCAAGCGCAAGATGTCGCGCAGCAACACCCGGTCCCGCCGGGCGCAGTGGAAGACCACGGCGGTCCCGACCGTGGCCTGCCCGCAGTGCAAGTCGCCCAAGCTGCCGCACGCGGCCTGCACCGTCTGCGGTACCTACAACGGCCGCCAGGTCATCGAGGTCTGATCCGGAACGCGTGTGACGCCTCCGACCTCCGGTCGGGCGGCGCAGACGCCCTGGCGACTGCCCGGTGTGCCGGCTCCCGTCGACGCCGACCGCCGCCCGGCGGCCGGCGTACCCGTGGAGCCGGGTACCGTGCGGATCGCCGTCGACCTCCTCGGCGGGGACGATGCTCCCGCCGTCGTGGTTGACGGCGCTCTGCGGGCGTTCAACGCCGACCCGGATCTGCGTCTGCTACTCGTCGGCCCCCCCGAGGTAGCCGACGGGCTGGTTGCCGCACTCCGCCCCGCCGACCGCGACCGGATCGCGGTCCGGCCGGTCCGCCGTGCCGCGGCCCTGACCGGGGACGCCGCCACCCTCGCCCGATCGACCAGCACCGTCGGCGCCGCGGTCGCCGCCGTCGTCGAGGGGGCGGCCGACGCCGTCGTCTCGGCCGGTTCGACCGCTGCCACGGTCACCGCCGCCGTCCTCGGCCTCGGCCGCTGGCCCGGCACGCGTCGCCCCGCGTTGGTCGCCACCCTGCCGGCCCTCAGCGGCCCGGTCGCACTGTTGGACGTCGGCGGCTCGCTGGAGGCGCGACCGACGACGCTGACCCGGCACGCCGTCCTCGGCGCGGCGTACGCCGCGGTCGCCCACAACGTGGTCCAGCCCCGGGTCGGCCTCCTCTCGATCGGCACCGAACCCGGCAAGGGCGACCGGGCCCGCCGGGCGGCCGAGCCGGCCCTCGCCGTACAGGCGTTACCGGCCGGCGCCCGCTACGTCGGACTCGTCGAGGGGTACGACGTCGCCTCCGGCGCGCGGGCCGACGTGGTCGTCACCGACGGGTTCACCGGAAACGTCCTGCTCAAGGGGATCGAGGGGGCGTACGCGCTGGCCGGGGGCGCGCCCGCCGGTCTCGGCGTCCCCCGCGCCGCCGCCCTGCTCGGCGTCGCCGGGGTCGTGGTGGTCTGCCACGGCGCGGCCCGGGACGACGACGTCGCCTCCGGCATAGCGCTCGCCGCCCACCTGCACCGCCGCCGGGTGATTCCGGCGGTCGTGACCCTGCTCGCCGAACTGGACGGGGCCATCCGCACCACCGACACCGAGGTAGGCGCATGAGCGAGGACGACGCGCGAGACGGCCAGCTCGGTNGCCCGGGCCACGGCTACGAGCAGAGCGAGGAGAGGCGATGACCAAGGAGAAGCGGCGGCGACCGCCGATCACGCACCTGGAGGAGGCGTTCGGCGTCGCCCTGGACCCGGAGCTGCTGGAGCGGGCCCTGACCCACCGCTCGTTCGCGTACGAGAACGGCGGCCTGCCGACCAACGAGCGGCTGGAGTTCCTCGGTGACTCCGTCCTCAGCGTCGTGATCACCACCGCGCTCTTCCACAACCACCCCGACCTGCCCGAGGGGCAGCTGGCGAAGCTGCGGGCGAGCGTGGTCAACATGCGCGCGCTGGCCGACGTGGCCCGCCGGCTGGGCCCGGTCGGCCTCGGACCGTACCTGCTGCTCGGCAAGGGCGAGGAGGCCACCGGGGGCCGGGACAAGGCGAGCATCCTCGCCGACNCCCTGGAGGCCCTGCTCGGGGCGATCTATCTCCAGTACGGGCTGGACACCGCCTCCACCGTGATCCACCGACTCTTCGACCCGCTGATGAAGGAGTCGGCCGGGCGGGGCGCGGCGCTGGACTGGAAGACCAGCCTCCAGGAGTTGACCGCCGCACTCGGGCTCGGCGTCCCGGAGTATCGGATCGACGAGGCGGGACCCGACCACGCCAAGACCTTCACCGCCTGGGTGGTGGTGGCCGGCCGCCGGTACGGCGGCGCCGACGGCCGCAGCAAGAAGGAGGCCGAGCAGCGGGCCGCCGAGGCGGCCTGGCGTACCCTGTCGGAGCGAAACGCCGACCCGGAGGGCGGCGCCGAGGCCGACGGCGGTGCGGCCGAGCCGGGTGCCGGTGGCGTCGAGCCGGGCGGCGCCGAGGGCGCCGCGAGCTGATCGGGGTCGTACACATGCCTGAGCTGCCCGAGGTGGAGACGGTTCGGGACGGTCTGGCGCGCTGGGTGACCGGCCGGCGGATCGCCGCCGTCGAGGTGCGGCATCCCCGTGCCATCCGCCGGCNCCTCGCCGGCCCCGAGCACTTCGCCGGGGTCCTCACCGGGCGGACGATCGTCGGCGCCCGGCGGCGCGGCAAGTACCTCTGGCTTCCGCTGGACAGCGGGGACGCGCTGGTCGGGCACCTGGGCATGTCCGGACAGCTGCTGATCCAGCCGGCCGATGCCGCCGACGAGACCCATCTGCGGGTCCGGTTCACCTTCGCCGACGGTGGTACGCAACTCCGCTTCGTGGACCAGCGCACCTTCGGCGGCCTCTCGGTCTCCGCCGGCGGTGCGACCCTTCCGGCGGAGATCGCACACATCGCCCGGGACCCGATGGACCCGGAGTTCTCCGACGCCGGGTTCGTCGCCGCGGTCCGGCGGCGACGCACCCAGATCAAGCGGGCGCTGCTCGACCNGACCCTGATCTCCGGGGTCGGCAACATCTACGCCGACGAGGCGCTGTGGCGGGCGAGGCTGCACGGCNCCCGGCCCACCGAGACACTCACCGGGCCGACGATCACCCGGTTGCTCGGCCACGTCCGGGACGTCCTCGGCGAGGCGATCGCCCAGGGCGGAACGAGCTTCGACGCCCTCTACGTCAACGTCAACGGCGAGAGCGGCTACTTCGCCCGCGNCCTGAACGTCTACGGTCGGGAAGGGCTGCCCTGCCGCCGCTGCGGCACGCCGATCCGGCGCGAGGCGTTCATGAACCGGTCGTCGTACAGCTGTCCGCGCTGCCAGCCCCGACCCCGTACCGTCCGGACGCCGGCCCGCTGACCCCGGGTCCGCAGGGCGGGTGTGGCGCGACCGCCCGCACGCAGGCCAGGCGCACCCTCGGCGGTGGTCGTACGGCGGACTCAGGCGGTGGCGCCGAAGACCTGGGTCCAGTAGAGCCGACCGTCGGCGCCGGTGGCCACTCCCACCCCCATGGCCCGGGCCGCACAGTTGAGGATGTTGGCCCGGTGCCCCGGGCTGTTCATCCAGCCCGCCATGACCGCCTCGGCGGTGGGGTAGCCCACGGCGACGTTCTCGCCGAGCGGACTGTCGTACCCGGCCCGGCGGGCCCGTTCCACGAACGTGCTGCCGTCGCTGCCGGTGTGGGACATGGTGGCGTGCGCGGCCTGGTCCTGGCTGTGCAACCGGGCCGCCTCGGCGAGCCGGCTGTCGATGACGACGGGGCCACAGCCGTTCGCGGCGCGTTCCCGGTTGACGATCTCGAGTACCTGGGCGGCCTCCTGACTCTCCCCGCCCCCACCCTCGTTCCCGCCGCCGCTCGACCTCGTCGGCGTCCCGGCGGTCGTCCGACGCGGTGTCGGGCTGGTGGTGGTCCGGGCCGGCGTGGCCCGGGTGGTGGCGCTCGGCCTCGGGCTCGGCCGGGCCGTGCTGGCGGTGGGGGTCGGGCCGGTCTCGGCGCCGACGTCGGCGGAGACGTCAGGACGGGGCACCGCGCCGTCCGGCTGTCCCGGCACCGCCGCACCCGGCACCGCCGCACCCGGTGCCGCCGCACCCGGTGCCGCCGCCTCGGTGCCGAGACCGGCGGGTGTGCCGGACGGGCGGCCCGGCAGCAGGGCTGTCCCGGCGCCGAGGGCTCCGAGCAGGGCGGCGAGCACGACCCCGAGGAGTACCGGGCCCCGGCCCCGGCTCCGGCGGCGGTGACGCCCGCCCCGGCCNNTCCGGGCGGCGTCACCGGGGTGAGGTACGGCGGTGCCGTCCCGGTTCCGACGGCGCGGGCCGGCGGCGGATTCCCGTGTCCTCGCCCGTCGCCCCCGTCCGTCCTGTCCTCTGTCCGGTTCGAAGAAGCCCAGCTCGGCCAGGAGCCGGTCGGTGTGCGCCGCGCGCCGGTCGTCGTCGGGGAAGGGGTGTCGGGCCGGTGGCGCGGGCCGGGGGTCACCTCCGTCCCGGTCGACCGGGTTGCCGTCCCCGGTCCGGTCGACCGGGTCGTTCCACCCGTGCACGTCCGCGCCTCCTCCGTCTCGCCGGCCGCGGGCTCCGGCTGGTCGAGCCGGGTGCCACGACGTCCCGCTCCTGCCGTGCGGACGCTACGCGTGCCCTCTGGCCTGGGGCAACGCGGCTAAGGAAGATCTAAGGTGCCGCAGAGCAGAGGCGTCGGAAGGCCGTGGGGCCAGGCCGGTGTCGCGCCGGAGATCGACGGGCGTGTAACCCTGTGTGTCCGATCGGGGGATCCGGCGCGGGTCCGGCGACAACCTCCGGATCTGCGAGCTTCGCGACACACAGGTGGTCCAATCCGGCGGAACTTGACTGAGCCGGGGCATCGGCACACTATGGAGATGTCGCCAGTCGCGCCCGACCATGCCTGCGTTTGTTCGGCGGGCGGGGAGTCGCGAACGAGTTGGGCGCGCGTTGGCCGGCCTTTCCGGCAGCGCATTACAAGGAGACGATATGGCGAAGGCCCTCTACGGCCACGTGGGCGCGGCGCCCGACCGGCGTCTGCTCGACGAGGTCACTCGACTACGTGCCCGGGTCCAGGCGCTCGAGCTCGAGACGACGCGGTTGCGCGCCGAGAACGATCGGCTCGCGGCAGCGGTCGCCGAGGCAGATGACCTGCTCCGGCTGGCCGAGCCCGCGCTGACCTGACCTCCGGGCGTCGGTGAACCGACGCCCCGTCTGGCACAACTGAATCGCACAANATCGCGCGCCGACACATTCGTGGCGGCGCGCAGTTTTGTGTTTCGGGCGGTGCCGCGTCGGGTGTCGAATTCGGGTCGGCGGGGATCGGGGGCGTAGTATGCCGGACTGCGCCCGGACCCGCGTGCCGGAGGCGCACGCCGTCCCGCCGTGCCGGCTCGACCAGCCGGAACGTCAGCGGTCCCGGATGATCCGATACGCTGGTCGGCGCGCGGCGAGTCGTGGCCGACCTGCGCCTGGGTTACCCTGCGGGTCGACCAGTCCCCCAACCGCCGGAGGCGAGCCATCGAGCCGGCGGTCAGGGGCCCGGCGGGCGCATCGCGGCCGGCCGGGACGCCCCGCCGAGCCGGGCCGAAGCGCCGGATCGACACCGGCGGCGAGTCCGCCCGGCGGTCCGCGGGCCGACAATCCGGGTGCGGCACGTCGGACGAGGAATGCGAACGTGTATCTCAAGAGCCTGACGGTGAAGGGCTTCAAGTCCTTCGCCTCCAGCACGACGTTCCGGCTGGAGCCGGGGATCACCTGTGTGGTGGGGCCGAACGGCTCGGGCAAGTCGAACGTCGTGGACGCCATCGCCTGGGTGCTCGGCGAACACAGCGCCAAGGCGCTGCGTGGCGGCAAGATGGAGGACGTGATCTTCGCCGGCACCGCCGGCCGGCCCCCGCTGGGCCGGGCCGAGGTGACGCTCACGATCGACAACAGCGACGGCGCCCTGCCGATCGAGTACACCGAGGTGTCGATCACCCGACGGATGTTCCGCTCGGGTGAGAGCGAATACGAGATCAACGGCGACTCCTGTCGGCTCCTCGACATCCAGGAGCTCCTCTCCGACTCCGGCATCGGCCGCGAGATGCACGTGATCGTCGGCCAGGGTCAGTTGGACGCCGTACTGCACGCCAAGCCGGAGGACCGGCGGGCGTTCATCGAGGAGGCGGCCGGGGTCCTCAAGCATCGCAAGCGCAAGGAGAAGGCGCTGCGCAAGCTCGACGCGATGCAGGTCAACCTCAACCGGCTCACCGACCTGACCGCGGAGCTGCGCCGCCAGCTCAAGCCGCTCGGCCGGCAGGCCGAGGTGGCCCGGCGGGCCGCCGGTATCCAGGCCGACCTGCGCGACGCCCGGCTGCGCCTGCTCGCCGACGACCTGGCCACGCTCCGGGCCACGCTCGACAAGGAGATCGCCGACGAGGCGGCACTGCGGCAGCGGCGCGAGGAGGTGGAACGGGAGTACGCCGAGGTCCAGACCCGCCTGGCGGAGCTGGAGGCCGAACTCGCCGCGAGCGCCCCGCTGCTGGCCCAGGCCCAGGACACCTGGTACAGGCTCTCCGCGCTCACCGAGCGTTTCCGGTCCACCGAACAGCTGGCCCGGGAACGCCTGCGCCACCTCAGCGCCACCCCGGACGACGAGCGGTTCGGCCGCGATCCGGACGAGCTGGAGGCCGAGGCCGCGGCGGTCCGGGAGCAGGAGGAGGAGCTGCGCGCCGCGCTCGTCGAGGACCAGATCCGGCTCGCCGAGGCGGTGGAGCACCGCCAGCAGCTCGAACGCCAGCTCGCCGAGGCGGAACGGGCACTGGTCGCGGCCGCGAAGGCGATCGCCGACCGGCGGGAGGGGCTCGCCAAGCTGGCTGGGCAGGTCAACTCGGCGCGGGCCCGGACCAGTTCGGCGGCCGAGGAGATCGAACGTCTCGCCGCCGCCTACGCGGACGCGCAGCTGCGGGCCGAGGCGGCACAGGCCGAACTCGACGCGGTGGCGGAGCAGTCCAGCGAGGCGGACCGGGACAACGCCGAACTCGACGCCCGGTACGCCGAGGCGGTCGCCGCCGAGGAGGCGGCGGCGGCGACCGTGCGTACCCTCTCCGACGCCGAGCGGGCGGCGGAGAAGGAGGCGGCGACCTGGAAGGCCCGGGAGGAGGCGCTGGCCATGGGGCTGCGCCGCAAGGACGGGGCGGGGGCGTTGCTGGCCCGCGCCGAGCAGGTGCCCGGCCTGCTCGGCGGTTTGGCCGGGATGCTCACCGTCGCGCCGGGCCACGAGGCGGCGCTGGCCGCCGCGCTCGGCGGGCTCGCCGACGCGGTCGTGGTCGCCGGGGTCGACGAGGCCGCCGAGGCGATGCGTTGGTTGCGGATCTCCGACGCCGGGCGCGCCGAGTTCCTCATCGGCAACCAGGCCGGACCGGGCATGATCGGCTCCGCCGACGCGCTCCGTCCGGCGCTGCCGCCCGGGGCGCGGTGGGCGCCGGACCTGGTCGGCTGCCCCGACGAGATCCGGCCGGCGGTGCACCGGGCGCTGCGCGACGTCGTCCTGGTCGACAACCTGCAGGCGGCGACGCAACTCGTGGCGGAGCACCCCGAACTACGCGCGGTCACGCCCGACGGGGACGTCATCGGCGGCTACACCGCCGCCGGCGGCTCGGCCAAGGCTCCCAGCTACCTGGAGGTCCAGGCCGCCGTCGAGGAGGCCCGGGCGAAGCGGGCCGCCGCCGAGCGGACCATAGCCGAGTTGCGCGAGCAGCTCGCCGCCGCCCGCGAGGAGGTGGCCGAGCGTAGGGCGGAGGTCGCCGCCGCGGCGGCGGTCAAGCGCGAGGCCGAGGGACAGCGCAACGCCGCCGCCCGCCGGCTCGCCGAGCTCGGCGCCGCCGCCCGGTCGGCGAAGGCCGAGATGGAACGGCTCGCCGAGTCCCGGGCCCGCGCCGAGCAGGCCCGGGAACGGGATCTGGCGGCCCTCGCCGAACTGGAGGAGCGGCTGCGGGTCGCGGAGGCGACCCCGATCGACGCCGAACCGTCGACCGAGGAGCGCGACGAGATCGCCGCGTCCCTGCCGCAGGCCCGGCAGAACGAGATGGAGGTCCGGCTCGCGGTCCGGACCGCCGAGGAGCGGGTCGCCTCGATCGCCGGCCGCGCCGACTCGCTGCTGCGCCAGGCGGCGGCGGAGCGGGCGGCCCGGGAACGGGCCGCCGCCCGCCGGGCCGCCCGGGCCCGGGGCGCGGCGATCGCCCGCGCGGTGGAGATCGGCGCCCGGGAGGCGCTGACCCGGCTCGCGGTCTCGCTCGCCGCCGCCGAACAGCACCGCGACGAGGTGGCGAAGGCACGCTCCGCCTGCGAGGCGGAGCTGCAGGAGGTGCGCGGTGCGGCCAAGCGGCTCGGCGCCGACCTGGAGCGGCTGACCAGCGCACTGCACCGGGACGAGGTGGCCCGGGCCGAGCGACGGCTGCGGATCGAGCAACTGGAGGCGAAGGCCGCCGAGGACTTCGGGCTCGACGTGGAGACGCTGATCGCCGAGTACGGCCCGCAGCAGCCCGTCCCGCCGACCCCGGCCGAGATCGCCGCCGCCGAGCGGGACGGCCGGCCGGCGCCGGAGCCGGTGCCGTACGACCGGGCGGTGCAGGAGAAGCGGGCGGCGAGGGCGGAACGGGAACTGGCGCTGCTCGGCAAGGTCAACCCGCTGGCCCTGGAGGAGTTCGCCGCGCTGGAGGAGCGGTACAAGTTCCTCTCCGAGCAGCTGGAGGATCTCAAGGCGACCCGGCGGGACCTGCTCACCGTGGTCAAGGACGTCGACGAGCGGATCCTGGAGATCTTCGCCAGCGCCTTCGCCGACACGGCCAGAGAGTTCGAGGAGGTCTTCACCGTCCTCTTCCCCGGCGGCGAGGGGCGGCTGGTCCTCACCGACCCGGACGACCTGCTCACCACCGGCGTCGAGGTGGAGGCCCGCCCGCCGGGCAAGAAGATCAAGCGGCTGTCGCTGCTCTCCGGCGGCGAGCGGTCGCTGACCGCCATCGCCCTGCTCGTCGCGATCTTCCGGGCCCGTCCCAGCCCGTTCTACATCATGGACGAGGTGGAGGCCGCACTCGACGACGTCANCCTCGGTCGCCTGATCACCCTGCTGGCCCAGTTGCGGGCGAAGAGCCAGCTGATCATCATCACCCACCAGAAGCGGACCATGGAGATCGCCGACGCCCTGTACGGCGTGACGATGCGCAACGGTGTCACGCAGGTGATCAGCCAGCGGCTCCACACCAACAAGGAGGACTGATGCCACCCCGGGAACGGCCGACCGCCCTCCTGGTCGACCTGGACGGCGTCCTGCGCCGGTGGGATCCGCGGGTCGCCGCCGAGGTGGAACGGCGCCACGGGCTGCCGGAGGGGGCGCTGCACGACNCCGCCTTCCGGTGGTCGCTGCTCCAACCGGCGGTCACCGGGCAGATCCGGCACGCCGAGTGGATGGCGGCGGTGGTCGACGCCCTGGCGGACGCGGCCGGTGGCCGGGAACGGGCGCAGGCGGCGGTGGACGCGTGGCAGGCGGACCGGGGCAGTGTCGACCCGGACGTGTTGGCCTTCGTCCGCCAGGTCCGGGCCGCCGGGCTACGGGTCGGACTGGCGACCAACGCCACCGACCTGCTCGACGCCGACCTGAAGCTCCTCGGCCTGACCGACGAGATCGACGTGGTGGTCAACTCCTCACGGGTGGGGGTGGCCAAGCCCTCGAAGGAGTACTTCCAGCAGGCGTGCGTGGCGATCGGCACCCCGCCGGCCCGGGTCCTCTTCGTCGACGACGAGGACCGGGCGATCCGCGGCGCCCGGGTCGCCGGGTTGTCGGCGTACCGCTGGAACGGGCCGGACGACCTGCGCTACCTGCGGGCGGCGCTCGCGCTCTGACGCGACCCGACCCGACCGCTCGGGGGCGGGAGCATCGACGCGAGCCGACGGGCAGTATCGTCTCCGGGCGTGACCTCGTCCAAGCGTCTCGGGTTCCTGCTCGTCGGCGTCGCCGTCGTGCTGGTGGTGGCCGTCGTCGTCGCGGCGGTCGTCGGACTGCTGATCCGGCGGAACACCCGGTACGGCACGGTCCTCGACCGACGGGCGACGTCCGCCACGGTGAAGGTGGGGGACAGGTTCACCCTCAAGGTTCCGGACCGTGGACCGTCGGTCGGCGACAACTGGAGCGCCACAGCCCAGCCCGGTGACGTGGTGACGCTGGTCGAGGAGGAGCTGCTCTCCGGCAGCCTGACCGACCGGATTCTCGGTCCGGCGGACGGCGGTGGCGGCGGCAACCGCTACTTCCTCTTCGACGCCCGCCGACCCGGACAGGTGACGATCACCCTGACCAACTGCTTCCAGGGCTGTCAGACCGAGAGCGCCAGGGCGGCCTCGGAGACCGTCACCTGGACGGTGACGGTCTCCTGACCCGGGTCATCCGCACCTGGCCCCCGCGCCGACGTGCGTGCGGCTCACTCCGCCGCACCGGCACCGGCCTGCCGGCGGGCCGCCACGACCAGGGCGACGTTCTCCAGCCAGCGCGCCACCGTCTCGTCGTACCCCGGGCCGCGCTCGCTGACCGAGTCCGCCGCCGCGAGCCAGGTGGTGGCGAGGGCCGCCTGCTCCGGCGTCGGCAGCGGCTCCGGAAGGGTGACCGCGTACCCGACGCCACCACGCCGGACCACCTCGGCCAGGAAGGTCAGCGAGCGGGGCCGGGTGCCGAGCCGGTCGGCCGCCAGCGCGGCGGCGACCGTCACCTCCCCGGCCGGTGCCCGTCCCGAGCGGAGCCCGTCCGCCAGCCGCGCCGGTACGTCGATGGCCCGCAGCGCGTCCTCGTCCAGTCTCGGATACGTCATGTCGCCCCTCCTCACCGTGGCAGACGGACGCTGGTGAACTCGTTCGGCACGCCGTTGCCGATCGAGTCGAGGCGGCCGTTGACGAAGTCGTCCTCATTGACCCAGACGGTGTAGCCCCACGGGTTGTAGACCTGGAGTCGGTCGCCGTCGTGACCGATGATCAGCATCTGGTGTCCGCCGTCGTCGTCCCGGGTGGAGAACGGCACCATGTGCCCCTCGTCCACCGCGCGCTCGATCTCCGGCAGCACCGCGCGGCGCTCGTCCGCGTTGCGGAGGTTCCGGTTCTCGTAGTCCGCGCCGGTGCGCGAGCCGATCTCCTGGTCGGCGACGGTCTCCGACTGCTCGTTGGTCATCCCGTCGCTGCCGATCAGCGGCAGGTCCTGGTACCAGGAGCGCCCGCCGTCGTAGACCCGGTACTGCTCGTCCAGCAGGCGCCGGGCGAAGGCCTCGCCGTTGTCGTACGCCGGGTCGCCGGGGTGGCCGCCGGTGGTGAGTTCGAGCGCGTACAGCGGGTCGACCATGGCCCGGGCGGTGACGGTGGAGGACGCCACGCAGGTCGGGTGTTGCCCCTGGGTCCACGCCGCGCCGTCGAACGTCGTGGGCCGGTGCTGTCCGGTCGGCGCCGAGTCGCCCAGGTCGAGCGGGTTGAGGTGGGCGCGCAGCCAGGCCGGGTCGTCACCGAACGGGGCGATCAGCCGGTTGAACTCGGTGATCTTGTCGATGTCGTAGCCGGCGGCCAGGGCGCGCATCAGGTACGCCCGGTGCTCGGGGCTGCCCGCCGAGGCCAGGAGTCGTTCCATCCGGGCCCGGTCCGCCTCGCTCATCGCGGCGAGGCGGTCGGCCGCCCGGTCGGCCATCGAGGCGGTGAGAATCGCCCCGTCCACGCTGGTGCTGCTGCTGCCGGCGTCGACCAGCAACAGCTCGTCCAGCGTGGACAGCGGCGAGTCGGCCAGCCGCCGCAGCCGGGCCTGGGATGCGAGGTCGTGGAAGGTGCTGCTCGCCTCGCGGGAGGCCTCCTNGACCCGGCTGTGCGCGCCGACCCGCTCGGCCATCGCGCCGGTCGCCATCTGGTGGGCGCGGTGCATGGTGTCGCCGTCGTAGTGCAGCGGGTCGGTGAACGGCCCGGCCGTGATCTCCTCGGTCAGGCGGTACGCCTCGCGCAGCGAGGGCATCGCGGCGGTGTCGCGCTTCGTGCCCTCCTCGACGGCGTCCGCCAGCCGCCGCAGCTCGCGCGCGATCTGACCCAGCACGTCGACCCCGCGCTCCAGGCCGCGTTCGGCGGCGGCGAGCGCCTCGCCAGCGGCGACGCGGGTGTCGCCCGCCCAGACCTCCGGCAGCCGCTGGCGGCGGATCTCGCTGACCACCATCGAGGCGGCGTCGAGCCGCTGCTGGGCCCTGCCGTAGTCCGCGGCGAGGGACTCCAGGGAGTCCGGCCGGCCGCCGGGGCCGCCGACCTGGATGGCGTCCCGGAGCGAGTAGTGCAGCGCGCCGGCGTTCCAGAATCCGGTCTGGTCCTCGATCTGGCGCTGGAGTTGCTTCAGCCGGGACAGCGGGGTGTCGCTCATCGCGCGCCACCGCCGCCGGTTCGGGCCGCGGCCCGCTCGTCGGAACGTTCGTAGTTCTCGGCCGCCTTCTCCATCGCGTCGGCGAGCTGGCGCAGCGCCTCGGCGAGGGCGTCCAGTTCGTCGCGCCACGCCTGGGAGACCGCCCGATAGCCGTCCTGGCTTCCGTACTGGTCGAAGCCGATCAGCAGCCTGCCGTCGTCGGTGTTCCGGGTCGCCCGCACCGCCTCGCGGACACCGTCGGCCGCCTCGTCCCGTAACCGNTTCGCCGCCGCCCGCAACGCGGCGGTGTCCACCTGAACCATTCCTGCCCCCTCCCGTGGTTCGCCCCGAACCCTATCGTCCGGAGTCACTACGGATGGGCCCACGCGCGCAGCGGTGCCCGGCCGGCGGCGGGTCAGCCCGCGGCGAGCCGGTGGCGGGCGACGGTGACGAGGCTGCCGTCGGGGCGGGTTCCCTCGATCGTCACCTCGGCGGTCCGACCCTCGTGCCGCAGGGTGCCCACCGCGTTGCCGAAGTACGGCCCGGCGAGCCGGCGCCACCGCACCGGCGGTCGGCGTACCCCGGCCGTCCGGGCGACCAGCCGGGCCACCACCGACGGCAGCCACCACCAGCCGATCCACAGCAGCGGGCGCATCGAGGCCGGCACCTGGTTGTGAAACGGCGAGCAGGTCACCTGGTGCACCGGCGTCACCACCGCCCGGCCCCGGAACCGGGCCCGGGCGACGTACGAGTGGTGGACGTCGCCGGAGAGGACGCTGATCGACGCGGGCGGCGGGCGGTGGCCCGGGTCCGCGCGCCCGGCCACCCCGGTGCCGAGCCGGGCGAGGACGGCGGCGAGCGCGTCGAACGAGCGACGGAACGCGGCCCAGTGCTCCAGGTCGAGCGCCCGACGCAGCCGCTCCGAGAACGCCGCCACCCGGGGCCGGGACGAGTCGGCCAGCCGCTCGTTCCACGACTCGACGTGGTGGATGGCGGGCGGCAGCAGCCAGGGCAGCGACGAGCCGATCACCAGGTGGTCGTGGTCACCCCGCACCTGGTCGGTGAACCAGGCCCACTCGGCCGGCGGCAGCATCGCCCGGTGCGCCCGGTCCAGCACCCGGCCGCACCGGTTGTCCAGCACCACCACCCGGGTCCGACCCACGTCCAGGGCGTAGCTCCACCGGTAGCGCCCGGTGACCTCCGCGACGTCGGGTGACCCGCCCCGGCCGGGCGCGGCGTCGTACCCGGCCGCCTCGGCGTCGACGCGGCGGCCGAACGCGCGCAGCACCTCCGTGGCGTCGTCGCGGGCCGCCACGACCGCGGCGTAGACCGGGTCGGTCGCCAACTCCTCCGGTGCCAGGTTGCCGAGGTGCTGGTAGATCCAGTACGACGCCAGCCCGCTGGTGATCCGTTCAGACCACCACGGTTGCCGGTGCACCTCGGCCCGCCACGGCATCGAGGTGTTCCAGTCGTCGACGATCTCGTGGTCGTCGAAGATCATCACGCTCGGCACCGTGGACAGCAGCCAGCGGATCTCGGGATCCCGCCACGACTCGAGGTACAGCGCCGTGTACTCGTCGAAGCTGACCACCTGGTCGGGCGGGGCGCCCGTGCTGCGGCTGCGCCGGCGTCGCAGCAGCCTGCGCACCGTCGGCGAGGGCTGGTCCGCGTACACCTGGTCGCCGAGCATGAGCAGCAGGTCCGGCCACCGGTCCGGGTCGGGCGCGGCCATCATCCGCCGGGCGTACGCGTCGAGTGCGTCCGGCGGCAGCCGACGGGCCGTGGCGCGCTGCGTGGTCTCCCGGCAGGAGCCGAAGACGAGGTGGACCGTGGGATCGTCCGCCCGGCGGGTGCGGATCACACTCGCCGGCAGCCGCGACCCGGGCTCCGGCCAGACCGGCTGGTCGCCGAGGAACACCTCGTACGGTGTGACCGCGCCCGGTCGGAGCCCGTCCACCACGACCAGGGCGTAGTGGTGGCCGAAGGCGCTGAAGGTGGCGGCCTCGCCGCCCGCTCCGTCCCGGGTGTGGACCCGGACGACGGCCGGGGCGCTGGTCTCCACCCAGACGGTGGCCCGGGTTCCGACCACCCGGCGCAACAGCGGGCCGACCAGCAGCCGGGCGACGGGGCGGGGGGTGGGCATCGCGCGACCTCCGAGCGGTCAGGTGGCGGGCCGTGCGGGGCGGCGCTCCGCTGCCGGAGCGGGCCACGTCGACGTGATCCGCGCCGGACACGTCCGGCCGCCGCGCCTGGACGTGTGCCGTCTGACAGGATCCTCCATATGGACAACCTCGTCGTCATGTCGGTCGTGATCGCCGTACTGGTGCTTCTCGCGGTGGGCCTGACGGTCGGCGCGGTGGTCACCCGGCGGGGCCGCCGGGCCGCCCCGCCGCTGCCGCCGATCCCGCCGGCCCCGCCGGTGCCGCCGGCCCCGCCGGAGGCGGAGGCTCCCGCGGCCGAGGCGCCAGCGGCTGAGGCGCCAGCCGCTCCCGCGGTGGAGGCGCCCGCGGTGGAGGCCCCGCCGGCCCCGCCGGTCCGGGAGCGACCGGAGCCGACCGCCGGGCGGATGGTGCGGCTTCGGGCCCGGCTGTCGCGGTCGCAGAACGTCTTCGGCCGGGGCCTGCTGAGTCTGCTCTCCCGGGACCACCTCGACGAGGAGGNCTGGGAGGAGATCGAGGAGAGCCTGATCGGCGCCGACGTCGGCGTGGAGGCGACCCGGGAGATCGTGGACCGGTTGCGGCAGCGGGTCGCGGTGCTCGGTACCCGCACCGCCACCGAACTGCGCGCGCTGCTCGCCGACGAGCTGGTGGAGGTGCTCGACCCGAACCTGGACCGCACACTGCGGGCGACCCGCNCCGACGGCACCCCGGCCGTGCTGCTGGTCGTCGGGGTCAACGGCGCCGGCAAGACCACCACCTGCGGCAAGGTCGCCCGGGTGTTGGTCGCCGACGGGCACAGCGTGCTGCTCGGCGCCGCCGACACGTTCCGGGCGGCCGCCGCCGAGCAGCTCACCACGTGGGCCGGCCGGGNCGGCGCCGAGGTGGTCCGGGGTGCGGAGGGGGCCGATCCGGCGAGCGTGGCCTTCGACGCGGTCAGACGCGGGATCGAGACGTCGGTCGACACCGTGGTGATCGACACCGCCGGCCGGCTCCAGAACAAGGTCGGTCTGATGGACGAGCTGGGCAAGATCAAGCGCGTGGTCTCCCGGCACGGGCCGGTGGACGAGACCCTGCTGGTGCTCGACGCCACGACCGGGCAGAACGGTCTGGAGCAGGCCCGGGTCTTCACCGAGGTGGTGGACGTCACCGGTGTGGTGCTGACCANGCTCGACGGGACGGCCAAGGGCGGCATCGTCATCGCCGTGCAGCGCCGGCTCGGCATTCCGGTGAAGCTCGTCGGGCTTGGTGAGGGGCCGGACGATCTCGCACCCTTCAATCCGGTGCAGTTCGTCGACGCGCTCCTCGGCGCCGAGCCGCTTGGCGTTGACGCGTAGTCTCGGGACTCTGGTAGCCGCGCCCCCGTTCCGGGCGCGATCGTGGGGTAGATGAACCAGCGCCGCTCCTCAGGAGAGACGTACGTGACTTCGCAGGAGATCCCGCTACGCGGTGGCAACGTCAGCACCGTCGTGCGGGTGGGTGACACGGTCCGGCGCAACGCCGGCCCGTGGACCCCCGCGGTGCACGCCCTGCTGCGCCACCTGGAATACGTCGGCTTTACCGGAGCGCCACGGGTCCTCGGGATGGACTCCCGCAACCGTGAGGTGCTGTCGTACCTGGAGGGGGAGTGCGGCGAGTACCCGCTCGCCCCCCACTGGGTCACCGACGAGGCCCTGGTGACCGTCGCCACCATGCTGCGGATGTTCCACGACGCCCAGTACGGTTTCCAGCCNCCGCCGAACGCGGTCTGGCGGTCGTTCGGACCGCCGCCGCCGGACACCGAGGTGATCTGTCACCACGACGCGGCCCCGCACAACGTCGTCTGGCGACCGGACGGCACCCTGGCACTGATCGACTTCGATCTGGCGTCACCGGGAGCCCGGATCTACGACGTGGCGTACGCGGCGTGGACGTGGGTGCCGCTCTTCTCCGACCGGGACTCGTACACCCTCGGCTGGAAACGGCCGAACCGGCCCCGCCGGCTGCGGCTGTTCGCCGACGCGTACGGGCTGATCCCCCGGGACCGGCACCGGCTGGTCCGGACCATCCGCAGGCGGATCGTCGACCACATCGAGGGGATTCGCCGCATGGCGGCGGCCGGCGACCCGGCGTTCGTCCGGATCGTGCGCAGGGGACATCTGCGCCGGCCCATGCGCGATCTCCGGCTGCTCGACTACGAGCGGCACACACTGGAGTACGCGTTGCGGTAGTCCGCGTCGCTGTCCGTACCCGAGTGGTGAGCTATTCGGTGGGGTATGCCCTGTCCGTTCCACCGATAGTGCGGACTTCTTCACACGTTGGAAACAACCCGTCACTCGCACGAAACCATGCGGGCACCTTGGGTGAAACAGCGAGCCACGAAGCTTCCGCGCAACCGGCGTACGGGCAATGCTGCCTCGGTGGGCCGGGAGGGAGGGTAACCAAACCTTAGGAGGCCAGCGTGCCTGAAGCACCGACGATCGACACCGGCAATACCGCCTGGTTGCTGATTTCCAGCGCGATCGTGATGCTCATGACACCGGGTCTGGCGCTGTTCTACGGTGGCCTGAACCGGTCCAAGGGTGTCCTGAACATGATGATGATGAGCTTCTCCGCGATGGGGCTCATCTCGATTCTTTGGCTCTTCTACGGCTTCACCGTCGCCTTCGGCGACGACCAGAACGGCATCTGGGGCGACCTGGGTCAGTACCTCGGCACCAAGACGTTCATGGCCGAGACCGACCTGTGGGGCGAGACCGGAATCCCGCTCTACGTCTTCATGGCGTTCCAGATGATGTTTGCGATCATCACGGTCGCACTGATCAGCGGCGGCATCTCCGACCGGGCCAAGTTCGCCGGCTGGCTGCTCTTCGCCTTCGGCTGGGCCACCCTGGTCTACTTCCCGGTCGCGCACATGGTCTGGGGCGGCGGCTTCATCGGCGCCAAGCTCGGCGCGCTGGACTTCGCCGGCGGCACCGCCGTGCACATCAACGCCGGTGCGGCGGCCCTCGCCCTGGCCCTGGTGCTCGGCAAGCGGGTCGGCTGGCCCAAGGAGCAGATGAAGCCGCACAACGTGCCGCTGGTGGCGCTCGGCGCCGGTCTGCTCTGGTTCGGATGGTTCGGCTTCAACGCCGGCTCGGAGCTGACCGCCGACTCGACCACCGCGATCGCCTTCCTGAACACCCAGGTCTGCACCGCCGCGGCCGTGCTCGGCTGGCTCATCGTGGAGTGGCTGCGCAACGGCAAGCCGACCCTGGTCGGCGCCTCCTCCGGCGCCGTCGCCGGCCTGGTGGCGATCACCCCGGCCTGTGCCTTCGTGGCCCCCTGGGCGGCCGCGCTGCTCGGCCTGGTCGCCGGCGCGGTGTGCGCCCTGGCGGTCAGCCTGAAGTACACGCTCGGCTACGACGACTCCCTCGACGTCGTCGGTGTGCACTTCGTCGGCGGATGGATCGGCTGCCTCTGGATCGGCCTCTTCGGCACCAGCAGCGTCAGCTCCGCCGTCGAGGACGAGGGCCTCTTCTACGGTGGCGGCGTCACCCTGCTCGGTATCCAGGCGCTCAGCGCGCTGATCGTCTCGGTGATCTCCTTCGTGATCGCCTTTGCGCTCGGCTTCGTCATCCAGAAGACCATCGGCTTCCGGGTCTCGACCGAGGCCGAGGTCGAGGGCATCGACATCACCGAGCACGCGGAGAGCGGGTACGACCTGTCGCCGGCCGGCGGCAGCGGCGGCGCCTTCGCACTGGCCGGTATCACCCCGAAGAAGGACGACAGCCCGACGGCGGAGGAACCTGCCGCCCCGGTCAGCGAGAAGGTAGCCGGTTAACGTTTCTCCGATGGAGGGGTTGGACATGAAGCTGGTGACCGCGGTCATCAAGCCGCACCAGCTGGACGCGGTGAAGGAAGCCCTCCACGCCCTCGGCGTGGCCGGTCTCACCGTCAGCGAGGTCCAGGGGTACGGACGGCAGAAGGGACACACCGAGGTGTACCGGGGTGCCGAGTACACCGTCGAGTTCCTGCCGAAGATCCGGGTCGAGGTGCTGACCGACGAGATCGACGTCGAGAAGGTTGTCGACGCCATCGTCACGGCCGCGCGGACCGGGAAGATCGGCGACGGGAAGGTGTGGGTGACCTCCGTCGAGGACGTCATCCGGGTTCGCACCGGTGAGCGCGGCATCGACGCGCTGTAGGACACCGGACCGATGAGCGGGGTTGCCGGGCGTCTCTCCCCCCGGCCCCCGCTCGTCGTCGGCATCGGCGCCGCCGCACGCGAGCAGCGTGCGGCGGCGCTCGACGCATGGTTGACCGGGCTGTTCGGGGCGGGCCTGGCCGCCACCGGCGTCGGCGGCGCCGGGGCGGACGTCGACGGTGTCCGGGGTGTCGCCCTGGTGGCGGTCGGCGGACTCGGCCGCCGGCAGTGCGCCCCCTGCGGCGACCTGGACCTCGTCCTGCTGCACGCCGGCCTACCCGGCACGGACGAGCTGGCCGCCGCCCTCTGGTACCCGATCTGGGATGCCGGTCTCGGGCTCGACCACTCGGTCCGGACCATCCCCGAGGCGCTCTCCGTGGCCCACGACGACGTGAAGGTGGCGGTCGGGCTTCTCGACGCCCGGCACGTCGCCGGGGACCGGTCGCTCACCGCCCGGCTCGTCGACGCCGCGGCCGACCAGTGGCGGCGTACCGTGGTGCGCGCGCTGCCCGGACTACGGGAGATCACCGCCGCCCGCTGGCGGGCCCACGGCGAGCTGGCGTTTCTCCTGGAGGGGGACCTGAAGGAGGCGGCGGGCGGGCTGCGGGACGTCAACCTGCTCCGCGCCATCGCCCGCGCCGGCATCACCGACGCGCTGCGGCCGGCGGTCCGGGCCGCCCACGTACGCCTGTTGGACACCCGCGACGCCCTGCACCAGGCGGTCGGGCGGCGGGTCGACCGGCTGCTCGCCCAGGAGCGGGCCACCGTCGCCGGCCTGCTCGGGCTGCGCGCGACCGGCACCGGTACGGCCGACCCCGGGACCGTCGTCGGTGACGGCGACGCCCTGCTGCGCCGGGTCGCCAGCGACGCCCGGACCGTCAGCCACGCCCTCGACGACGCCTTCCGGGCCGCCGACCGGCTCCGTGCGACACGCCGCCGGGGCGCCGACGGCCGGCCGCTGCGCCGCCCGGTCGCCCGGGACGTGGTGGAGCAGGACGGCGAGCTGGTACTGGCCCGAACCGCGATCGGGGCGCGCCCCGACCCCAGCCTGTCGCTGCGGGTCGCCGCCGCGGCGGCCGGTGCCCGGCTGCCGATCGCCCGCGCGACGTGCGAGTGGCTCGCCGCCTACTGTCCNCCGCTGCCGACCCCCTGGCCACCGGCGGCCCGCGCCGCGCTGACCACCCTGCTGGGCGCCGGTCCCGCCCTGGTNCCCACCTGGGAGACCTGTGACCGGTACGGCCTGGTCGACGGCTGGTTCCCCGAGTGGCCCCGGATGCGCAGCCTGCCCCAGNACAACCCGGTGCACCGGTACACCCTGGACCGGCACCTGGTCCAGACCGCCGCCGAGGCCGCCGCGTACGCCCGCGAGGTGGACCGGCCCGACCTGCTGCTCGTCGCCGCCCTGCTGCACGACGTCGGGAAGGGCCTCGACGGCGACCACAGCGAGGTCGGGGCGCCGATCGCGGCCCGGATGGCCGCCCGGATCGGGCTGTCGCCCGCCGAGGTGGAGCTGATCGAGCGCCTGGTCCGGTTGCACCTGCTGCTGCCGGAGGTGGCGACCCGGCGTGACATCGGTGACCCGGTGACGATCACCGGGGTTGCCGAGGCGGTGCGGGACACCNCCACCCTGCACCTGTTGCACGCCCTGGCGCGGGCCGACGCACGCGCCACCGGTCCGGCCGCCTGGTCGGACTGGAAGGGCCGGCTGATCGCCGAGCTGGTCCGCCGGGTGCACNCCCGGCTCGACACCGGACTGCTTCCCGACCCGCCGACCCCGAACCCGGCGCTGGTGGCNGGGCCGCTGCCCGCCGTACACCTNGCGGAGGACCGGGTGGCGGTGGCCGCCGCCGACCGGCGTGGCCTGCTCGCCGCGGCGGCCGGATGTCTGGCGCTGCACCGGCTGGAGGTCCTCTCCGCCGACGCCTCCACGGTCGCCGGCCGTGCCCTCGTCGAGTTCGTCGTGCAGCCCAGGTACGGCNCTCCTCCCGATCCGGTCGCGCTCGCCGCGGACCTGCGCCGGGCGGTCACCGGCGACGTCGCGCCGCTCCGGCGCCTGCGCGGCCGCGTCCACGCCGCGCGGGGCGGCGGTTCGCCGCCGAGGGTGGTGTGGCACCGCGCCGCCGCCACCGACGCGGTGGTACTGGAGTTGCGCGCCGCCGACTCCGGCGGCCTGCTCTACCGGGTCGCCACGGCGCTCGACGAGGTCGGCGCCCAGGTGCGGGCCGCCCGGATCGCCACCCTCGGTGGTGACGTGGTCGACACGTTCTACCTGGTCGGGGGCTGGCCCGAGCAGGCCGAGCGGGAGCGCATCGAGGCGGCCGTGCTCGCCGCCGTGTGAGGAAGG
>Ga0065720_1019179_pt1 | contig 34016 bp, 20 predicted proteins | sample Thericmetagenome_FD_59107 | JGI IMG/M metagenome (GOLD analysis project Ga0065720, IMG submission 59107) | Thermophilic microbial communities from the Joint Bioenergy Institute, California, USA of rice/straw/compost enrichment - eDNA_2 v2... | ecosystem: Engineered > Solid waste > Grass >... | reverse complement strand
GCGGGATTGAGGATGCCCGGCTGGAGGGGGACTGGAACTCGACGTGACGACCTGAGGACTGAGGATTGAGGTACCTGAGGCATGGCACGGAGCGAAGATGAGCGATAGAGTTGGAACAGGGATGAAGCTTCGAGATGAAGCATGCTTACATACGGAGGAAGACATTCGCAACCTTCCATCTCCTCACAACCTTCGCTCTTCCCACACGGGCCCGGGGCCTGAAGACTTTGGCCTCAGCCGCCTTCTTATCCTCTCTTCCCACAGTCAGAGTCGGGTTCCAGGACGCCTCCAACCACTCCGGGCCCTACCCTTGACTTTCTGTTTACAAAACCAATCCGATAGATTCGAGATTCCGAGAGATCATTCCTTCCGTTCCGTCCTGGCTCTGAGCTCCGACACCATCGCAAGCATCATCGCCTGTTGGCAGCTATGGTCGAGGTCGGGGGTCGGCATCCCGTTTTTGTATGCCTTTTATCATATATGTACGCCTGTATCCGTTGCCAACACTCGGCTGGCCATTCCCGAGCCTACCCTTTACCCATTCTTAGACCCAGACCTTGTGCAGCAGATCCATAATGACTATGTGCGTTCTGAAGCCCTTTTCGTGATGAGCCAAAAGACCTGATCCCTGCCCAGTCTCTTCGCCACCTCTGCTGCCGCTATGCCTCACGCACCTCCACGGCGGGCGACAGCGCGGTTGGCAGGTCCCCGTCCCGGTTCCGGGCGGCAGCCTCCTCGTGGCTGATTCATAGCATGTCAACCAGACGGGAAACTCATCCCACAGACCGCCTGCTTGCCATTTCAGCCTAATGAGCCTGCCCGTTGGAGCATTTTCTGGCGTGGGAAAAGCAACAGCTGTCCGCCACAGGAGCAAAATCAAGCACATGGGATACGGATACAGGAAATACAAAAGCATTTTATATTAACCCGACCAGCACCTTTGTAAACCGTACAGATGTCCACAATCAGATCTGTCTCCACTCACACTGCCCACGTTCCCACTGACATTACTAGGATACCAAACACTCTTGGACCGATACCTCTCAATCGTCCTCCTCCTCCTCGTCCTCGTCAACATCCATACCCTCCGCAACATTGACTGAGAAAGAAGGATCCTGGTCAACACCAACATAGCTGTCGCTCATCAAAAACAGCTTGAGATCGTGCTTGCCCGGAGAAGGTACGACAAACTCGAGCTTTACGTTGAGCTCCTTGCCGACAGTCACCCGCTTGATGGCGAGCAGTGTCTTGGTGCTTTCCTCGCCCACAACCAGCCACCAGTTCTCCGACTTCTTGCCTGGGTAGAAGGGCGCATGCACAGTGGGATCGAACTCCTCGTCCTCCTCTAGCTCGCGCTCGATATGTATCTTGAGGTATGCCGGCTCTCCTGCCCGGATGTTGTCTGGGTCGTCGACCTCGAACTCCAGAGTGATGTCCGGGTATTTGTTGTTGGTGAAGTTCGCAGCCTGCGCCAACTGAGCTTGGGTGAGGCCAAGATCTTTGACAAGCGAGGCGTAGTTGGGGTTCTCCTCTGGGTTCATCTGCTCCATGAAGTCGAAGATGTCGTTGATGCCGTACTTGTTGGCCACCTTGACAACCTCGGGAGTGAAGTTTGGGATCTGCTTCAGCGGGCTGTCACGATCCCACATGGCCTGCACGACCATCTGGGACATTTCCATGGCGTTCAAGGCATTTAGATGTCCCTCGGAGGACAGGATGTCGACGATTGCGCTCAGAAGGCTCAGAATCTTTTGCAGGATGACTTCCTGGTCCTTGGCGAGATCGATTGGCAGGTTCATCCGCGAGAAATGCGCTTGAACCAGGACGAATGCCTTGAAGTGAGCTGAATCCCAGACGGGGTTGTTCATCTTGACGGGCACGTGGTCATAGATACGCTTGAGAATGCCTTCTTCATGTCGCCTGGTTTGGATTGATTCAAACTCAGTCGCCGCAGTGACGATCTCGAGGATAGTTCTAAGCTTGGACTTGTGGGACAGCGACAGAAGGAACATCTCCATCGTCATATACGAGATATTGTAGTACGCTGCAATCATGGCTGCGTTGAGTGGCGCCACGGTGCCCTCGTCCTCATCCATCTCGATGATCCTTGCATCCGAAAGCTGCTTCAGCGTTGTCTCGACCAAGTCAGACAAGTACTGGCTCAGCCCGTCGTGTGTCGGATCCTGCAGGCCGTAGTAGCTAGGATTGGCCAGGAGGCGTCGATAGAAGTAGGTAAATGTCGCCCAGTTGATTGCGTCCTCGCCAGACTCGATCATTTTGGTACTGATTTCCGTGACAAAAGCGTCAGGGAGGAAATTGTGGAGATGCGACTCGACTGGCAGGGCCTCGTTGAGGAACTTCTTGTAGTATTCCCGCTTCACAGCCGGAAGCATGAGAACACCACGGCTGCGACCGTCCTTGGACGGCTGCAGGGCCTTGCCGAACATCTGAAGGACCTCGCTCAAGGGATAGTCGATGTAACGGTGCTCTTTCCCCTCGAAGAACTGCGTGCCCATGACAACAACGAGGTGCGCTGTGAAGTCAAGCTCCCAGCATACATCACGAGAAGCAATCAAGACTTGAATCGCTCCGTTGTTGTAGAGATGCTTAACGATGCGCTTGTCGCTCTGGCTCAGCGCTTCGTGGTAGTAGCCAACACCGTGGGAAAGAGCTTCAGCAAGGGCCTCTTCCTGCACGTGATCCAGAAGCTTTCTGATTTGGTCAACCTCAACATGCAAGAAGCGGTCTTCGTCGTCATCAGCCAGGCAAGCCGTGAGGAGATCCCGAGCAGTGGCCCTTGTTTGCTTCCGACTCGGAACGAAGACAATAGCCGGCTGGTCTGGGGACAGCTGAGTGATGGCGAGGTAGGTAGGCTTGGCCATGGCAAGCATGAGCGAAGGGAAGTGAGGGATTGTATATGATTGAATGTGAAGCTCCAGAGGAACTGGGCGCACATGTGGGCTGAAATTGTAGATGTCATGCTTCTTCGCGTCAATCCACTCTCCGATATCGCGAGCGTTGGCAAGAGATACGCTGAGCCCGACGATTCTCATGGGAAGCTCAGTCTGTGTCCGGATGAAGTGCATCCGGGAGACGACGATTTCGTAGATGTATCCCATTTGCCCGCCGAGCATGTGTAGGTCGTCAGCGATGAACAACTCCACGGTCTGGACATTCTTCCTCCTTTTCCATTGCCTGGACAAGACGTCCCACTGAAGGGGAGTGGCGAGGATAAGGTCTCCCTGCTCCAGGAGTTTGAGGTCGGTGGTCGTTTCTCCAGTCAACTTCACAATCTCTTTTCCACCCCGCAGATGGGATAGGCGCTTCTGCCAGTCTTGGAAGCGGAGATCAACCAGCTCCTGGAAGGGTGCAATATAAACGGCGCGACCAGCATCTTTTTTGGCCCAGTGACGCAGTAGAGCAAACTCGGCGCAAACTGTCTTGCCGCTTCCAGTAGGCGCGGCCACAAGGACGTTATTGTCAGTATTATACAGAGAGTTGAAGGTCTGCGTCTGTATCTTGTTGAATTGCTGCCAATTGGGATAGAGTGCAGCATAATCCTTCGCTTTCAGGGCAGATACAGGAAGAGGCTGCAGATCAAGCAACTCTGTGTGTGGCGGGAATCGCTCGGGGAGGATAAGCTTCTGGAAGGACACCGGCATCCGGGTCTCAGAGTGCATCCAGCGATCTGAGATGACGGAAATAAAGTAGTTTGGCGGCATTGGTTCGGAAATAGGCACCGTGAACTCGACAGTGTGCTCATTTTCCTCCGCTTCGGCGAGATCCTTGCGCAAGATGAAGACATCATGGAAGAGAATTTCTTCGCCATCGCAATCTTCGACAAGGATCCAGAAGCTTTCGGTAATCCCATGGAGCTCAACGTCCCACTGGAAGTTGGGCGTGATCGTGAGCTCGATGCGCAACATTGACCGTGTCATCGGCTGCACATTGCCCTGGATCTCGACACGCGGAAACTTGGACACCAAGGCGCACACAGTCTTGCCGGCCTTCGGCATGCCAAGCAGCTCGCCCATGCGCGGCGGGTCCAGATCGAAATAGCTGCTCCAAGGCACATCCATCCTCTCGGCCTTCTTGATGATCTCCGCCGGGCAAGTAGGATACTGTCTGAGAGGTGACATGGTTGGCCACATGCGCTTCTCGGCCATCTTGCACATGTTCAGAGCCAGCTTCGCGACAGACGCCCAGCCCTTTTTCAGGCAGATCTCGAAGATGGCTCGGAGAATACGGCCGGCAGATTGAGTGACATAGACCATATCGGCCATGAGTGCGAGGCCTTCAAGCTTGAGTCGAGAGATATATGCTTGCAAAAGAACGTTGATCTTCGCAGTCGGCTCCTCAATGCTCTCCTTGACCGGGATAGGGACGCGAGCGAGGAGTTTCGCAAGCTCAAGCTTCTCTTCCTGACGAACCGGGATATACTTGAACTCTCCACTCTGGGCAAAGACGCGGAAGAGCTCAACATCGTTCATTGCGGGATGAATCAGCTTGTTATAGGTGTCCATAGACTCGTGTGAAATGTAGTAGTGAGAGGCGATCCGGCCCAGCTCGGTAGCTTGCATCTTGCCTGTCTTTTCATCATACTTGATCAAGTTTGACTTCTTCAGCACCATCGCAGCAGAATGAATGAGGTCTACCCGCTTCTGCTCGAGCGCAACATCATCCTCGTACTCAGCGCCGACGCTGTACAAGCCAGGCGACCGAAGCATGCGGACAAAGAGATAGGTATATCCCAGCCACTCAACACCCTCGTCACGATTTCGGACATTGCCCAGGACAATCTCGGCGTTCAGGCTGTCGACCAGTTTGCTGACAAGCTGGCTTTCGATCGGGAGCTGTTGGTTGAGCAAAGACAAGTAGTAGGGGATCTCTCCTTGGGTAGTGATGATGATACCCTCGCCGTAGGTATCGTATTGCGGGCGCCCCGCGCGACCGAGCATCTGGAGCACATCTTGCGGGCTCAGCTCAACCCAGCTACCCTTTTCAGGAGAATATACCTGAGTGCCCTTGATAATGACGGTGTGGGCAGGAAGGTTGACACCCCAGGCGAGGGTTGCCGTGCACACAAGGACCTGAATGTGACCACTAGCAAAGAGGTCCTCGACATCGGTCCTGTCAGCTCGACTCATACCTGCATGGTGGATACCAAAGCCGTAAGGCAAGAGGTCCTTAAGATCCGTATTGTTGACCGAGCTGGCAGCCTCTTGCAAGACCTCACGGGTGCCAGCATCGTGCTTTAAAATTTGGTTGATAGTGTCCATCTCCAAGGCTTTATCACGGATATACTTGGCAGTTTTGGCCGTCTCTTTTCTGGAATGGACGAAGATAAGCATCTGGTTGCGGTTCTGACCGACATGCTCAAGGACCTTTTGATACGTGATGTCGTTCATTGTTTTGAGCTGCTTGATAGCCTTCTTGTCCGTGACGCCGATGAATTCCTGGCGCAATGGGCAGGGACGGTATGAGCCATCGAAATAGAACAGGCCTTTTTCAAAATCTACCCGAAGGAAGCTGGCCACATCGCGATAGTTGGGAAGCGTGGCGGAAAGGCCAATGATACGGACCGGCTCACCAGTCTGCTCAGTGCGACGGATTGTCCTGCTCACGATGCTCTCCAGAACAGGGCCACGGTCATCATGCAGCAAATGAATCTCGTCAATGATGATCAGCCTGACCAGGTTTGTGTAGGAGATATCAGTCGCCTTTCTCGTGATGACATCCCACTTTTCCGGAGTGGTGACGATGACCTGGGTCTCTGAGATTTGCTGCTTGGTGAGTTGACGGTCACCTGTTAGTTCCGAGACCTTGATACCATAGGGCTCCAAGCGCTTCCCAAAGTTGCCAACCTGCTCCTGGACCAGAGCCTTCAGAGGGGCGATATAAACAATCTTGAAAGCATCCAAATCGATCTCCCCCTTTTCGTTGCGATTCTTGCCAATTTCTCGGAGCATGGTGAGCATGGCAACGTTCGTCTTGCCACTACCAGTGGGAGCGCAGACAAGCATATTTCCATCGTCCAGAAAGGCGGTCGGGAAGCACTTGGATTGGATCTTGTTCAGGGTCTTTGTCGTGCTGAAGGGAATTCGAGCCCATTCCGGGAGCTCCGTGACGGGAATATTCTGGTCGGTTGGGTCGCTCCGCTTCTTTGGGGGAGGGACATGAATCTCCTCGTAGCCCTTGAAGACCCTCTTCGTGGTACCTTCTGGCATGCGTACCCTAGGATTTGTCATCAAGTGATTGCCTTGATCAAAGACCAGATTCTCCAGGTTGACCAGCTTCTTTGGCTGAAGCCCTCCAACAAGTCCTTCAGGGCGTTCTTGCTTCAGGGCCTGTTCTTTGGCCGCAAAGGCATCTTTGTCAATATCCATTTTGATTTCCAGTTTGGGCTTCTTCTGATCGTCCTTAGGTTTCCCGTAGAGCTCATCAAGAATCCAGCGGAGTCCCTCAGACGCCATTTCCCTCTCAATCGTGTCGCGTTCTTCACGACTTTCGGCTCTGGCCAGACGAGTAAGCCAAACAACTTTGTCACGGTTCTCAATGAGCTTTTGAACTAGCTCGTGATGCTCATAATCAAAGAGTTCCATCAGGTCGTTCTCAATGTCTCGAAGCTGCTTCTCGTCACCGCCGGGCTCGTCTGGCTCCCCAGAAAGAATCTTCAGAGCTGACGTCGTCTTGTCATGCTGAATGTGAGCATCTGGATAGACTCGTCCAATCTGACGCTGCAACCAATAGGCATCGATTTCACGGGCATGGACATAGTTCTTGTCCTGAGACTTGGATTTGCCGTCTGGGGCCGAGTCGATAACCATGGCCTCATCATCCGCCAGGCCAGCCTCCTCACCGTTTCCTTGATCTTGGGCCATCTCCTGAATTTCGGCCTCGTCCTCCCCATCCATTTCCTCTTCATCTTCAGAGGATTCGTCGCGGACGACGTCAACCATGCCATCGTCATCCTCATTCCCAAAATCGACGGCAATGCCTTGGCGCCCGTCAATCTCATCCTCCCCGGCGCGCTGGATCTCATCTCCTTCTTCGTCCTCATCCTGGGCGTCATAGTCGGTGATCTTCTTCCCGAGATTGACAAGCTCATTGAACTGCTTTGGGCTCATCGACACGCCGAGGATATCATCGATCTCCTTCTTCTTGTCAAAGTCCTTCAGGTCGTCATCTTTGAGGTATTCTAATACAGCATCGGCCGCGCTGCGCACAACCTCATGCGGCACATCACCCAGGTGCTCTGCAACGATGGTCAAGATGAGGTTGAAAGCGTCGCGGGTAGGCTGTGTCCGAGGCCGGTACCGAATGCCTTCGATCAAAGCATCGGCGCCAGACAAGATACCGCCACCGCGCGTCTCTGTCCTGCTTTTCTGTTTCACCTGCTGCAGCACATCGGCGCCCTCCCGTATACTTCCACGTTCGACATCTGGCATGGCGCTCTTCTTCGGCTTTGGAGCGGTGCTCCGGATGACCCGAGAACCCATGTCCTTAACCGTCAGGCGCCCGGCCAGAGATTCTGGATCTCCAGTGGGCTCGTCAGTTCGCCTTGTAACGAACCGGCGGTCCGCCTGGAGAACCAGGTTGGACATGGCCGAGTACTTGTATTGCGATACATCGCGATGGTAGTCTGTCGTCTTGTTCGACATCGTTGTGGTCGTAAAAGCGCGCTACATGAACAAGGAAAGAAAGACTATTGAGAAGGAGTCGGGAACAATTGACTGCCTGAACAGTAAGTAAAGATAGATTTACTTTTTGCTGCAGCCGCGTGCCAGTTCCGTTGAAAAGGTGGCGATTCTCAAATCGACCGCCGCCCCGAAAAGACTGCGGTCTCTATAGCGTGCAGGCAATGGCCAGACCGTCGCATCGAAAAACCGAGTCTATCGAGGAGAGTAATAAGTATGCGCGGTGTAGCAAAGGGTTTGGTGTTTGCCTTTGCACTTGACAGGAAGCGTCGCGTTCGGCTGGCGGATGAGGGCGAATGAGGACAGCGCTACAACGAAAGGCTACCAATCAGGCTGCAGCTGCATTGAAACATTTTCGGCGAAGCGTCACGTATTTAAGATGGGGTGGGTAGTGGTAAGAATGGTAAATACGGATACGTAAGATTTACAGGGTAAGTAAAGTATAATCACTGCGCCACAAGGATCCGTAACGCCGCGAAGTTTGGGCCGTATATGTTTCACCTAATGTGGGCAATGTCACGTATTAACATCAGGAGTGCTGCATTCACCGACTAGTAAACACAATCGCCCTTTGCTTTATCCGACTCAACTCGATCCCTAGTTCCCGGCTAGGTATTCTAAATCATTTCTTCTCCTTCGAATAACTGTCAAAACAATTACTTGCTAGTGAAACAATTCTGCTACAGCAAATCAAAGGAGTGCATATCCTTACCCAGCGATTAGATCCGACCAGAGGGCCATATTGTTCACAGGATCAGGATATCCGATTAGATGACATTAGTGACTGCACAATGGACGGCTCCAGCAAGGACATAGCTAATATCATTCAAAAAACGCTTGAGCCATACATTCGGCCACGGGAAGAAGTGACACGAATTCGCCAGATCCTGGCTGCCCATCTCAACTCATGCCTGCAAGACGGTGCAGCAGCACTCGCCCTTGTCAACACAAGTAGCCCCAGTCTATCCCCTGCAGCTCAAGGGCTTCATAAAGATTACTTGGAGGCACTGGATGCAAATATCAAGGCCCGGAAGGAGTTCTCTTCACTTTCTCAACGAAGACCCGAGTCCACGCTCGAAAGCCCCAATCCAAGTATTGACGATGGAGGTCTAAATCGTCTACAGGATCTCATCACAACAATCAGGCTGCGACAAAAGCTTGACAAACTTCAGGCAATTGCGCAAGGACTCAACGTTCTATCACAAAAGCCCGCAGCATCGCCTCGATTCCTCGATTCAAGTGAGGTGTTTAAAGACTCCAGGCCTCTTCCAGAAGTTCCGAGAAACTTGATCACCGCAATCACTGTCAACAAGGCAAACCAAACCCTCCAACTCAGGGATCTCAGCAACCAACTCGAGAAGCATGTGCTTCAGGCAAAGCTACTGCTGAAACGTGAGGAACAGCTCCTGAAAAAGGTCCGATCACGCTCAACGGCTAGCCCCGAAAAGATTAGCCCGAACTACAAGCTCGAGGCTTTGAACAAAACGAGGGTTGAACTCATCAACTGGATCGAATCCGAGCTCAGCAAAGCGGGAGGAGAGGAAGACGAGGGAGAAATTCAAAATAGGCATAAGCAGCATGGAGAGTCAATCTCAATTCAACTGGATGAGCAACTCGCCAGCATCAAGGAAAAGTATGCGCAGTATCTCGAGGCCCGCAAATATCTTCTACAGCTTGTCAGCCAGCAACCCAAGCCTGTTGTGCAGTCACCAGCAGAAGAGCAAAAGCCGCTGTGCCAACCAACTTCCCCAGCTCCGATCACGTACTTGCTGGCCCCTTACGTCCAGCAACTCCTTGCACTGTCCCATGAGCAAAAGACACTTATCGCCCACAAATCGCATCTGTACACAATTATTGGGAAACAACTCAAGGAGAGCAACCAAGTCCTTAACCATCTAGCAGAAGAGAGCCACTTGATGCCTGCTCATCCGATGCCTGGGGGAATAAGACCTCCTACACTCACTTCCGGCGCTATAGGAACATCTGATATTTCTGGCCCTTCTAATTGGGTCAAGCCTTGGGTCTTTGCTGCAGACTCAGCTAAAATTGCGACCCTGGAAGCAGTGGCAGAGAAAATTGATGAAGGTCAACTTGCTCTGGAAGGTACCATGCGCACTCTCGGTGAAATAGACGAGTTTCTGGGGACCAGCACAAACATAGGAGAACAAGAGAGCCCGGCCGAACAAGCCCGCGCGACCGGAGCAGAGGGTTCAGGAGCAAAAGACCAGCCAACTGGTAGACACCTAGGGTCGAAGAGGAATACAATCAAAGTTGAAAAGCCAGCAACTCTCAAAACCGTGTGGGACACACTGGATGGGGGCCTTGGGCTGCCTTAAATGTTGAGATACCGGAAATTAAATTTTTCTTAGCATTATCAGTGAAACCTTCTATTTAAACACAACCCTTTCCCCAACGCCGCTGGTATTTGTAACGTTGTCTGCCTGTGTTATGCATCGTTGTCTCCTACCTGCCGACATGGGCCCTGAACTACTATCCCATTCTCGAAAGGATACGGAAGACCTCGGAGATGAAAGCTCTCGGGCAATTTTCATTTGCTGGCTAAGATCCCAGAAATACGGAGAGCTAAATCTAGCATAGAAAGGTGTTCATCGGCACCGTCAACCAGCCGTTTGTCGATTTCAGAGAACACCATGACTATTTTGTTTTTTTGAGTGTCAGGGATAGTCTCATCGTAGACGATAGCCTTGTGGAGCTGGGCGAGGGTCTGCCCTGCACTCCATCCGTCTGCCACCATCTCTTCCACGACTTTGGCGATGGCCGAGTACGTCTCTCCTGTCGCGCGAGGACGCATCGCCTTGACAAGCTTTTGAATCGTATCGTCAGGGATTACTCCGGCGATATCCTCAACGATCTTGGCAGTTACCAGGGTCTTGTCAACATCCATCTTGTCACCATCCTCACTATCACCTTGCGCTGCCTGGGAGGCCCCGACCAATCTGGCAGCACTTTGCAAGAAAGTGATCGCTTTTCTCAAGTCTCCTTCGCTGCATCGTATCAGGGCATCCACTGCACCGTCTGCAAGTCCCACGTTCTCTAATTGTGCGATCTCCTCCAGCCGCTTTCGCGCGTTCCCTTGGTCGAGGCTTTTGAATCGGAACTTGCTGCAACGGCTGGCTAATGGATCGATGATACGTGTGACATAGTTGCAGATCAGGCAGAAGCGGGTGATTTTACTATATGTTTCCATCGTCCGGCGCAGAGCGCTCTGTGCGTCCTGTGTCATACTGTCCGCCTCGTCGAGGATAATGAGCTTAAATGGAGGGCAGGGATATTTTGTCTTATATCCAGGGGGTGGGTTCGTGAGTTGTGTACGGGCGAAGTCTTTGACCTTCTCACGAATAATCGAAATACCACGTTCGTCAGAAGCATTGAGTTCCAGCACCCGCGACTTCATCAACTCAGGACCGTACAGTTCCTTGGCTAGGGCAAGGATGGTGGACGTCTTGCCTGTGCCTGGGGGGCCGTAGAAGAGCATATGTGGAAGCTGTACGAGTTAACTTATCAGTATGTTATGGGTAGTCTCTAGCCAAGCTATGAACATACATTAGATGCTTGGAGGGTTCGCTGCAGGACGCTGACAGTGTGATCCTGCGCCGTCACATCGTTGAGTGTTTTCGGGCGGCTGTTGGTCTCTGTCAGTATCAGTTCGTTTGCCCCAAAAGGCAAAGGTGAGTCGACATACTATTTTTCAACCCATGGCTGAGCTCTCGTATGTTCGGCAGTCTGCTTCTCGGTGCTTGTCGATGCGGTCCCATTTGACTGCGCTGCCCGGCGGGCCTTGAGGTCAAAGAAGTTTGCCATGGCAACGACAGGCTGCAGGAGACGAGGAAGTTGTTAAGGAAGAAAAAGGAAATGCCCTGTTAAAATTAATCACAGAATGATTGGTATGGAGTTGGCGAAGTGCTGTTGTGACCTGTTAATAAGGTGATTGCCGTCTCGCAGATGGGAGTTCTGCACCAGTCAAGCCCGGACAAGTTGGTGCACTTGACGCGTCAAGTGAGACGAGACGCGCCGAACGTTAAAAGGCACTGTATGTCGCGTCATGTTCCGCCCGGCTGATGGAGCCCCACTCTCGGCAGGGATTCTCCAACTCTGCCTGTACTTGTATTGTCCTAGTGTCACGGCCAATCCAATAATGAGCCCCAAGACCTTCACATCGAGTTGTCCAAAGAGGGGGCATCTTTGACATACAAAACGAAGTCTCCGAAAACAAGTCTTGAGCCTTCAGGCTCATTTGGAGCGCTCTGCCTAAGAGTATGATATTAAGTTTAGTGTAGCCGTTTCTGAATTCATGATACAGCCAGGAAAGTATCTTATCTATCATCAATATTCAGATGGAAAATGGGCCTCAAGATAATCTCTAACTCATTGATGATCCGGTATATGTTGTGTGCCTGGGAACCCTGATGTTAGATGTTCCCCCGGATTACGCTTTATGAGCCAATTGCCAGTGCATCATCACATCACCTGGAATCAAACCCGAATGTAAAATGCTGCCTTGGCCTTCTTGAGCAAATACCAACCCTACCATCTCACCAGACACTAAACAGTTTCACTTCCTTAGCAAACGGCGGTTTGGATACACTGTGGTTCCTCCCAGGAAAAAGCAATTACCAACTCAAGACACCAATTACTTGTCAATTGCCTGTAATACATCCCATATATAGCCGTCTCACTGACACAGAAACAGAAACATAGAACTCACAGGAACCGCTCCAGCGAGATGGACATGAAGTCAATTTTCCTGTCACTTTAGCACTTTTCCACTGTCTCTCGTAGAGTTGTGATTTGATTTCCGTTTTCAAATGCCTCGTGATGTATGATTCTTTGATCTTGGTTTGGTACGACTTGAGGTTGCAATGAAAAATAGTATACATAATGTCGTCCAAAGGCTCCTCTACTTTTTCTGGACTGGTCACTCCAATCCATCTGTGACATGTCCCGCAGCCCCGTGAGTGAGATCATTCTTAGTGCTACCTTCTGTTCTTCTTCTTCCCCACCTTAACAGTCATTCCAACTCCTTGCATACGAAAGAAGGCATCCAATCAGAGAAACAGGTGCCTGGTCGCATTACCCGCCCCGCGCCTTGCGCGCCTTGATATTTCTGGCCCCTCCGCTGCGCCGCCCCGCACACCTGCCTCTAGCGTCCTAGGCTGCAAACCGTCCAGAGGCACCAACAGCTGTCGCCCGGTGCTCCCAACCAGATCCTACAAACAGTCGCCAAGTGATTAAGAGTCCCCAACCAGCATCATTCTTCTACGCATATTTTCAGAGCACATCGCTCTCCTCTATCATTCGAAATCATCCAGCTTTTCGCGAAGCTGATCGACAGAGTTGCAACGATGGATCAATCCATATTTCGCATCACGAAGGTGGGTTGTGTGGGCGGCTTGGTCCTGTCAATGATCCCTGCGCTTGGATCTTCTGGGATGGTGCTATTGACTTCACCTGGCTGCTATAGGAGCTCAGCGACCTTCAACGAAACTCCGACTTGTGTATGTTGTTTTTGCTGCTTCTCTTTCCCAGTGCTCAAACGTGTGGTCTGACCAATCCTCCAGCTCTCGCTGTTGCCTGTCGTGATATCGATGTCCGAAACGTCAAGGCCTTAATCATTGGGCCCCACGACACGCCGTATGAATTTGGGTTTTTCGAGGTATAGTCAGCTTGTAATTCGATGGTCAAATGCTGTCCTGCATTGCTAACAGCCTTCAGTTTCTGTTCAAAATCGGCAAAGGTAAGACTCCTGATCCTCGAGTCATCCCGACCTTTTGGAGTGCCAACATTCATCACAGACTATCCCCGGAAGTCACCGACCGTAACAGCGATCACAACAAATGGAGGCCGCTGCAGATTCAACCCAAACATTTATGCTAATGGCAAGGTCTGCTTGTAAGTCAAGCAGACCCTTAGACACCTTATTAGGGGCCCTCTTCACGTCTTGATGCTAACAAGGCTCTAGGTCGATCTTAGGGTAATACCATGTCATTGCTTCCGGAGAGCAAGATGTCCTAGGCGATGGGATGCTAACGATGTCTAGAACATGGCGTGGCGAGCGTGGAGAGGAATGGTCTGCAGCCCAGGGTCTTGAATCCATTCTTCTGTCCATTCAAAGCCTGATGTCTCCAAACCCGTACGAAAACGAGCCTGGTTTCGAAGATGCCAACGAGCCTTCCGATAAGAGGAATCAGAAGAACTATATACAGAAGGTAATACCAATTGTTATTTGTTCCTTGGATTTTGACTAAGTGCTACTCAGATTCGCCATGAAACTCTCCGAATCTCCGTTATCCAGCGCCTCGAGGAGTATCTGGGGATTGGACCCGACGGTCAGGCCCTTCCTCAAAACAACTCAAAGGAGGAATACGATCTCGATATGGATGCCATTGAGGATGACAGAAACGTACCATTTGAACCGTTCAAGGATCTGTGCAAACGTCGGTTTTTGTGGTACTTTGACTCGTACCTCGAGGCTGTCAAAAAGGGTAAGCAAGAGGTTCAAGATGGCGAACCTTTTGCCCGCATGCCATTCGAGGGCCCAAGCAATACAATGGAGGGTAAATTCAACTACACGGAACTCGAACGCCGCCTACACAGTATCAAGAGGGCCCTCGATGCTGAAACCGAATCATGGGCTGCCGAGGGTCTGGTGGCGAAAGCAAAGGAAACGACAGTTGCAGTCAACCTTCAGCGACAGTATGAACAGGTTGTTGAGTCATTCCGTCAGTCTGATCTGCCGCATAGCGTCGAACTGTTAGACGGCAATCCGTTTGTCTGGATCTTGACCTACTTTGGCAAGCCGATGACCAACTTGGATGGAGGCCTATTCAAAATCCGGATTTCCTTCAGCCCTAGGTTTCCTGAGGAGCAGCCTCGCATTCGATTCGAGACTCGCCTCTTTCATCACAGAATTGCCTCGGATGGAACTCCTTGCTATGTTCCGCCCACAAATCGTCGTGAAGATGTCAAAGCCCACATCGAAGCGGTTATCGATTCACTGGAGGAAGAGAACCCCCCTTATGACCCTAGAACGATCGTTCGGCCCGAGGCCTTCAAATTATATTGGGGCTCTGAGGAAGACCGCAAAATGTACAACCGTCGTCTCCGCCGGTCAGTTCAGCAGTCTGTTGAGTAAGTCTGGCCTAGACTTAGGCATTCATCCTGTCGCACTGACAGAAGACAGGGACTGCTTGTAGCTCTCCTGCATGACCGATTTTGCTGTGATCTGATTACTACTATGTTCTTGTGTTCTTCGAATGCAAGATATTCCCTTCTGAGACATCCAGACCAATGGTAATAGGCGTTCGGACACGGCGTGGGAAAGGCAAGATAATATGGGAGGGCGTTCGAGTCAACTCTTTGACCTTTTTTTGTTTCCTTGGCCTGTCTTCGGACATTTCACGAGATACCTACTTTTATGGAAGGGCTTTTGATTGCTGTGTTTTCTTGCTCACCCATTCATTGTGCAGACGTAGTTCAATAATGTCGCTTTTACGGTGACTTCCGTAAGTCGGTTACAAGAAGGATGAGTGCGCCATCAATGGAATATGATAAGCAGTGGTTTACGGCCTAGATGCGATGGCAGACAACTTGGGAACATGTGACAATACTCAGCTGGATCTGCATAACTCTTGAACCATCAAGATGATGCCTAGGCAACTTGCTTGTGATAATGTTCTGTCATGATACATTCAAGGTATCCCCAAGCCAAAGTACATCCCAATCTAGACCTGACGATGACAATCCTTGCTAGCCACCATTCCAAACGCCAATGCTATGCATTTTTAAACTGATGAAAGCACGTAGCACCGCCCTTCATTACTCATAAGTGATCTTCTGAACGTGAGAGAATTTCACAATTACCTGAGATACCATCGCAGGTCGAATAGAACAGCTCTGGGAAGAATCAGAATCTTTGGCCGTAGAGCAGTCATATTCAGCGCCTGTTGCCTTTGCCTTTCTTCTCCGGCAGTTTATCTCGCATCGGATCATAGGGTGCTGCGACGCCAACCAAGCGTTCCCCTCGCTGCTGGCTGCTCCCACTTCCCATGCCAACACCGGGGTTTTGATCACCAGCACCAGCAACACTATTGCCAGTCCTAAAATCACTAGGAATGAGGCTTGGCCCGAGAGTCAATGGTGCGCCGGGAGTTGGAGCCGCCACTTGCTCAGCATGCAGTTTGTCGAGGGACTCTCCGACAACTCCGTACTTTGCCCAATTGATGGGCGGGCAGCGGACAATATTTTGGCGGTTTGGGAGTTTTCGCCACGCTGGATCGGAATCCTTGGTAACGGACTTTCGCTTCCCTTTTTGCCCACTAGTGCCCTCTCCCCCGCCATCATCATTGGTACCGTTGCTGCCGACATCATCATCTTCGGTGTCATCAGAATCTTCTCGGGATAAGTCCTCTCCTGCAGGAAGCCGCGGCTCTGCTCCCTCCATTTGGATCTTCCCAGCGGCGAGGTCAGCTATGAACGCCTCTGGATTGGCGAGCGCTGCCTCTTTTGCATCTCGCAGTCTGCGGATATCAGCTATCGCTCGCTGACGTTGTAGCTGGAGAATTGTGATTGCGCTCTTGAGGGCGAGCACATCGGTATTTTCCTCAAAATCTATAGGCTGGGCTGGCGGAGGAGGAATCCCGACTTGGTCTGTCTGTGTGGTATGTGTAAAGGTCGGTCGGCCGAGCGCAAATTCGGGAATGGGCTCGCTGACGGCCGATGTGGTGCCCGTTGTCGTGGCTGCATGGGCAGCATCGGAAGCGGGGCCGCTGGGCAGCTGTGTTGGGCCAAACTTTGGGGTGATCGGACTAACCGGCGGGCGTGTCGGCGATGACGTCCGAGTTCCTGGCGAAACAGCCGTCGAGGATCGTCGGCGCACACCCTCGACACCCGAAATAGACCCTGCCGCGGCCGGCTGGCCAACATTTGTTGTGATTGTGAGACCCGGCATCACTGTATTTCTGTGTTTTGTGGCAGTTCGCGAATCTTGGCAGCAGATGCTTGGTTGTTGACTTCGCGGATTCGCCCCTTCGTTGCCAGGACATCGCCCGGGTGCCGGCTCTCAATCACCTGCAAACGGGAGCCTAACAGGGTCCCGCCAGTGTAAATTACCGACTGCGTAAATACATAAATTCATCAAACACTGTAGTTTATTCTCAAGCACAGAATCGTAGCGCGGAGCATTTGGACAATGCATTTTACCGGGATATGAGTGTCCAACAATATAATGCGGCACCATATTACTTGTTACCTATAGCAGGAAGTACGGATTACATTGGACCACAGTCCTTGTAACCTCTCCGTACACATTTACGGATTACATGACACTGTTTAGGTCCCTGAAGGGAACGGGAGCTTGGAGGGGGCCACTCTGGCTGCTCTCAGCCTCTCGCGTTGCAGGACACGAGCCACGGCACAAGGGGGCCACCGTCCAGGCAAAATGCTGCCCTTTCATTGGCTGGTGACGCCTTAGGCTCTCCTTTGGCCCCTTGTCCACTAAGCTGGGCGAGCTTGGCTTCTGAGGATGCTCTCTGGAAATTGCACTCCGCCGTGGCGGGGGCTTGTCGATCGCTCCTACCAGGTTCCTTGCTGCCCTCCTGCTTGGCCTAACCCGTGGACCTCCCAGCAAGCGGATTGCACAACCTGGAATCCCGACCTCCTGATAATCTGCCCTGTAAACTGTAGACAGGCCGTCCACCTGCTCTCAGCGTACGTAAACCGTACTGTTCTGTAATCGGTACACCACCTCCAGGCCACACCCAACTGGCAGCCGGTGCCCTGGGACACTCTCTCCCGTCACTATCTGGACCCAGGTCTGAAACTTTGGAGCTGCGTTCTGAGCTGTCGGGCGTCACTTCTAATCCTCCACTACTCATCTACAACCATCCCAGCGCGCCGCATTCGTAGTGACACCCACAGTCTACCTACATCCATTCTGCGCTGCCGATCGCTCTCCTGCTTAACAGCAGGACCCAAGTCAGGACAACAAAAGAAACGGCCTAAATAGCGAAACGAGAAGAGCTACAGCCGCTCTGAGATCACTAAGCTGCCCAACTCGACCGCGCCAGTGACCGACAACCTACCGAAGACCGATCGCTGACGACTGACGACTGCCCGACCGGCCAGCCGACTGTTAAGCATCAACATTCCACATTCCGACTCACCCTTCCACTCAACCAACTCCATCCCCTTGAACCCTGGCTTCGTCGTACTAACCCAGCTTCTCTCTCCCCTCCACGTCCGACGAGTAATTCACTGCGACGAACGCTTTCCTGCGTCTTCCCGCCAGCAACTGCATTCGTGTCTCCTTTATATCCCTTGATTCTTATTCATTACTTGATCCTCAACACCAACTGGATGTCGAGACAGCGATCACCTGCGGGTTCTTCCAAATAATTCAACAATTCAGCAACTTGCCTTGTTTCCTTCACCTGTTTACCCCCAACAACAAACGAACCTTCAAATCTCCTGTCTTCCCACCTGCATCCTTGTATCTTAACGCCCTACGGCCGACGAGGTTTCTTCATCGCTGCAAACGCCCCTGACAAAGAGGCTCCTCAGGCCTGAAACCTGAATGAACACAGCCAGGGAGCTTGAGAAATAGTCGACATGTCAGGCTATGATTACGGCGGCGGCCCTGGAGGTGACCGGGGCTATGCTTTCCCATCCGGTGGTGATGGGCACAATCGGCTAGAGCAAGAACATCAAACAGGTCTTGGTCCAAACTCCCGAACTGCAGTATACCCCAGCGGCCAGAATGGAAGACCGCCCCCATCCCCTGTACTGGGTTCTGGGGATAACACAGACACAGAGTCTCGGCGCAGCATGGAGAGGAACCGGTCAAGACCACGGGGTGAAAAGCCTGCTAATGCGCAGGTGCACACATGTCATGTGTGCGGAGGAGTGCTGCAGGGCCAGTACGTGCGTGCTCTCGAGGCGACTTTCCATCTCGACTGCTTCACATGTCGTGTGAGTTTATTCCCCTCTTTATGTCATGATGCTGTAGCCTCGAGCCCCTCCCTACTGACTATGTTGTCCTTTGCATATAGGATTGCGGTGAGAATGTAGCTGCCAAGTTCTTCCCTGCAGATGACGAGAATGGCGGTGGCCAGTATCCCCTTTGCGAAACAGATTACTTCCGTCGACTTGGGTTGATATGCTTCAAATGCGGCGGGGCACTTCGTGGGTCATATATCACAGCCCTGGACCGCAAGTATCATGTTGACCACTTCACCTGCTCTCTGTGCCCAACTGTGTTTGGTGCCCAGGATAGCTACTACGAGCATGAGGGCCAGGTCTACTGCCATTACCACTACTCTACACAATTCGCCCAGCGCTGCAGTGGTTGCCAGGCTGCCATTCTGAAGCAGTTTGTTGAGATTTTTCGAAACGGTCAAAACCAACATTGGCATCCTGAGTGCTACATGATCCACAAATTCTGGAACGTCCGACTCAACCCTCCTCCACAGACAAGTACGCCCATTACCGACGATACTGCTGGTCGTGAGCGTGTGCGCGAAGAGGAAGAGCGCATGGAGGAAAAGGTGTACCGCATCTGGAGTGTTCTGTCAACATTTGAAGAGTCGTCTGCAGCATGCATCTCGGACATGCTGTTGCATGTGAGCAATGGGGCCTATCTTGATGGTGTCATGGTTGCTAAGCGATTCATATTCCATGTCGATGTCCTCTTCCGCTCTGCGGACAGACTGGAAGCCACTATGAATAAGTTGGAGATGAAAGGTCAGTCTCTCCTTGGCAATGATGGCGAGTTGTTACATAGAACTTTACTGACAGCTTGTGTAGCCCTTTCCTATGGACGAGAAGCCAAGCTGCTCTGTAAAAAAATTGTTGCTTTCTTCTCGTTACTTTCAAAAACACAAGATAAAGCTTCCAGAAAGCCCGGCATTACCCAAGACTTGTTAACACTGGTCACTGGTCTTGCGCACTACCTTAAGCTCCTTATCCGGATATGCCTTCAAGGAGCTCTGCGCATAGAAAAAGAGCGTAACACATCTGAAGGTCTCTTTCACTTCCTGGACGACATCAGCAATTTGGATGCACTTAGGGAAGATAACTCAACTACTACTCTACAGCTGACCTCTGGAGTTTCCCGACTTTCAGCACATGACTCAGACCAGTGTACTCTGTGCCGGAAACCCATCGAGGACGAATGCACCAAGCATGGCGACAACAGGTGGCATATTGCTTGTACCCATTGTGCACGCTGTAATAAAGAGCTCGGTCGTGACCTCCAGCACGCGCGCCTGGCTCAGCCTGATGGGAAGATTATCTGCAGCACTTGTGCGCCCGAAAGTCAGCCAAATGTTGGTCCATTTGAGCATATCACCAAACTGCAGCAATACGTCTTCCTGCTTCAGGTAGCCCTCGCCAGGTTATTGGAGATTCTTCGGGCAAATGGGGTTCTTAACAACAACCCTTCGCAAGATCGTGGTGGGAGTGGCTATGGTCCAGCAGATGGTCAGCCGGGATCATATGGGTCAGACAACACACAACATCGCCGGGAATCCTCATACGAGAGTGCCTTGAATGATGTTCGGAGATTGAAGAGTACCCGCCTAGATAAGCACTTGTCCTCGAGTTTCAGGAAGGCTCGAACTTCCCGGATTTTAGATGGTCCCGAGAGCAGCAGCGCACACCCTGGATCTACCAGCGGCGGAGCCGGGGAGAGACCAGTCACGAGGGGGTTCCAAATCATTGAGGAACGGGCGCCCATGGATGAGGCAGACATGATGCTCCCAAACCAGGATGCCATAACTCTCGATGATATTCCCCGAATTGTCGCCGCCGAGCAGGCAGCTAGGGGCCAGCAGCGGCAGTACCCTCCTCCACGTCATGATTCGTTCCATCCTCCACCTAATGACCTTAGACCGGGAGCTGGACCCGCCGGAGGAAGCGGTCATCAAAGGAGCCTGTCAGATGGCAAGAACCAAGGACAGCGCGCCGTCGGCGAGGGATCCGGTCCTCCTCAGCCACGTGCCCGTCGGTATTTCTCTGAATTATCAGGGCTGGAGTATTTCATTGTCAGACATCTCGCGGTCCTCATTATGCATCCGATGGTCGAGTCAGAGTTTACTCTCGAAGAGCTTCTGAGCCTCATTGAGAGCAGAAAGCCAGCCACATTCTGGAAAAATATCGGCAAAGCTTTCAAAAATGACGGTCGGAAGAATGTCAAGAAAAAGGGTGTCTTTGGTGTTCCGTTGGAGGTTATCATTGAACGTGATGGAGCTGAATCCACAGATGGTGTCGGCCCCGGAACATTACGGATCCCTGCTGTCGTGGACGACATCATCTCTTCCATGAAGCAGATGGACCTGTCGGTTGAGGGCGTTTTCCGCAAGAACGGCAACATCAAGAAACTCGGCGAGCTGGTAGAAAAACTAGATAAGGAGGAACAAGTGGACTTCAGCTCCACACATGTCGTGCAGGTTGCTGCTTTGCTCAAGCGGTATCTGCGAGACCTTCCTGATCCCTTGATGACACAAAAACTCTACCGGCTTTGGCTCGCAGCTGCGAAAATCCAGGACCCACAGAAGATGAAGCACTGCATCCATTTGATCTGCTGTCTGCTTCCCAAACCCAACCGCGACTGTCTTGAGATCCTGTTTTGCTTCCTCAAATGGGTAGGGTCTTTCCATCAGGTGGATGATGAGTCTGGATCAAAGATGGATATCAAGAACCTGGCGACCGTCATGGCTCCCAACGTCTTGTTTGACAGGAATAAGTCTTCCGCTCTTGACAGCGACCCGATGTTAGCCATCGAGGCTGTGGAGGTGTTGATCGCGAACATCGAGGAGATGTGCTTGGTAGGTTGCCGCCTGAACTATACTTCCATGAAAAGTCATGATGGTTTTCGCTGTTCTTGATACTTATTAATTGCTGTTAGGTCCCTGATGATGTTCTTGAGTTGCTCAACGACCAATCACTTTTCGGCACCAGCGGAGAATTGACCACCAAGGAGATCCTCAAAAAGTTCTCTGACCGTGCTGCTAACGGGTTGGGTCCGAAGCAGTACGCAGAAGTCACAGAAATTGTGGGTCGTCACGACATCCCGAGTCGGCCTGCTCCCCGTAGGATGGAGAGTGACCCGACGAACTGGCATCAGGAGAGCAGTGCTCGTCCAATGCAGGATAACACACTACCTTACGGCAATACCCCCGTGAATTCGTCACCAAAGCGTGGAGGACCCTATGATGGTCCACCTCCTCAACAGCCTCCGTATGGTCAGTATGATCAAGGGGGCGCTCCGGGTAACAATAACAAGAACGACCAGCCGCAACGGGAGTGGCGCAACTCGGCATGGAGCCGGCAAAATAGTGGATTGACCACTGGTACTGTCTAGAAGACGCCAGAAGAATCTTCGAAGTCGGCCCAGTAATGAAGGATCGATCCCATACTACTCCCCTTCAGAGTACTGGAGCTAGATCTCGGAAGAACAAGTGAGGTTTAATGCGATTGCGGATAGCACAGCTCACTTTTGCAACGCAGCACAAGCACCTCTGCGCTGTGTTCTTTTTTAGATACACTGCATCCCCTTCCTCTTGGTCGATGATGATTGGGCATCCTACCATTTCTCCCCCTTTGCCCCCCTTTTACTGTTAAATTTTTACTACCATTGTTTTCCTTTTCAATACTCAGCGTGGGATTGTTTCTTAGCGGGAAAGATAGGCAGGGGTCGGGTTTTATGACTATACTGGGAATGAATGGAGTGCTTTCTTCGTCCGCTTCTGCCTTATTCTACTAGTATTCTGCAAACTTGGCCAGTTCTGCGGGGGCTTGGGGGGAGCTATTTAGCAAGACATGTTCAGAAAGAGACGTTCTGGACACAGCATTCTGTTCATGGATGAGCTACTTTATGGACTTATGCTAGGGACATCGAATGGCCTAGCAACACAGAAGGGTCCCTTTCATGGCATTTGGGATGAGCTTAAAGACGACGGGGCACTTGTTTAGTAACCCATGAAATGATGCAAGGCGGGAGTCATTTTCATTCCTTGCACCAATGCAAACATGGCAATTGAGGGTTCAGCCTTTGTCGCTTTGATGCTGGGAGTACTGTGATAGTGGCGAAGTAATAAAAGATTTACCAGTCCAACCTCCCCCCTCCCTTGCGAGATGACCAATAAGCCATCCCTGTTTACAAAACGGACATATAACATGGCTCACACTGTTGAAGTCATGGTCATACACGATGGGGAGTTTTTGTGTGCAAAATATGCCGTCTAAATTCGACCATATATCCAAACTCCAACCCTGTTAGCTAGACGTAGGTACGTACTCCCTGTCATCATTAAATATTACATACACATGAAGAACAAAGCATACCGAATGCACGTCCATAAGCATCAGGCATACTCCTGCCTTGATGTGGAACAAAATAAAGGCTTATCAGCTGACCACCCCACTCCAGTGATTCGAACCACAACTTGTGGTTGGTCCTCAATTCTTTTCTTGTTGCTGCTTTTGCTCCTGTTCCAAAGTCCACTTCACCGATCTTCTAACAGCCTCATCCAAGGGCACAAGCGGCTTGTATCCCAACCGCCGTTTGGCCTTGGTGATATCGTAGTAGCGCGTCATGCAGCTGAAAATGATGCGCTGTCGGTTGAATGTGGGAGGCTTTCCGATCAGCCAGAAGAACCATTCGCTGAGGTAGCCAAGCACCAGCCCGACGCTCTTGGGAAGCACCTTTACGTGCTCTGTACCGTGGGGAGAGCCAGCAGCAGCCCAGACGGCGCGGCAGAAGTCCCAGAAGTAGACCGGGCTGTCGTTGGTGATGAAAAAGACCTCGCCATCAACTCGTTCGTGATCGAGAGGAATAATGTTAGACGCAGCCGTGGCCAGGAGGGCACGTGCAGCCAGCAGGTGACCATGCGCAACGTTCTCGACGTAGGTAAAATCGAACAGGTTGTCGTTGTTGCCGATTTGAACGTTGGTCCGTCCTTGACGGTAGATATTGATCATGTGGTACAGCGTCATCATGTCGCCTTCACCCATGATACCCGATGGCCGGATCGAGCATGTCAGCAGCTTGGGGGCTTCTGCCGCACGGTTGGCAGCGAGGACTATTTGCTCAGCAGCCGCCTGGAAGCCAGGAGTCAATCAGTCAGCATTGGCCGCTCACAACACAGATAGACTTGGGCAAAGTGGCTCGAAGAAGCGCGTTGCATTACCTTTGTCTCCGAATAGTACTCGCTCTGGTCCTTTCCCCGCATCACGGGCCATCGTTCATCGGCATTGATCAAGTCGTTCTGGTTGTCGCTGACGACGCTTGCTGAGCTCGTGTACACCAGAGCCTTGACTCCAGTTTTCTGGCATGCCTTGACAATTACTGTCGTCCCATCCACATTAACCTTCTTAAACAGGGCATGGGAGACTATGTCGTTCCCCTGCGCCGGCGGCGATGCAGTGTGGATGACAACATCAGGGCGGACTTTCTCAAAGATGGCCTCGACCTTGGGCGCATCGGTAATATCGGCCTCGAAATAGGCCACACCGTCCGAGTCGGGTCTCCTGTTACGTGTGCAGCGCAGGTCGATGACGGACACAGAGCAGGTGTAGTCGCGCAAGAGCAGACGGACAACATGGTGGCCCAGGAAGCCGCAACCTCCAATGACCATGACCTTGCCCAGGTCTGGCTTCTTCTCTTGGGCCATTGTGTATTCGTGCTGAGGGAGCTTCTGGGGTACTGAGACCAGCTGAGAGACCAGAGACAAGGAAATCAGTTGGGGACCGAGTAATGTGTTGAGGGGATGGATGTTTTCCTCAGCGATTACCGAGCGCTCGAGGCTCTCTGTCCACCTGTCCACCTTGTGATGAAATCCAGGGAGCGGTGCTCTTTGCGGAGCTGGACATTTAAGCGGGCTTCCAGGGCACATGTCGAACTATCCAATGAGAGCTTTCCGGTCTTCTTCTTGGGCTCCATAGACCAGGATATTGAAGCTTACGGGATGTCTGTAAAGTTACGGTTTACCAGGAACATGTAATGGTCTTTCTGATGTGTCGTTACAATACAATGTCCAAGGCAGCGGCGTTCCGTTACGCGATACGCGCTACTAGCATCCTTACAACCTTAGACTCCTAGTCACAACCAGAAATCTCAACTACTGTCCGTGAAGCCATGAAGCCCATGTCGAGGGTTTCATGGTAAATGGCTGCAGAAAACAAACGTCTGTGCCATTCGCCAATAGGGGGCGGAACTGGAAAGCAGTTTTGACACGCGACGGTCGAATACACTGTGGATACACTTTCCCTCCTCATTCTGACCCGGGCCTATTGTTTGTCACTTAAATCATTATCTGAGCATCTCATTGTCACATTTACGACTGACGTCCCTCACTTATATATGCTCCCTAATCCTTTCACTCATCTTCAAGCCGAGTTGGCATCTAAGACTTGAGTATCGTAATACCCATCGGAGTCCCTCCGGTCCTAGTCATCTTTGTGTCATCATGCCAACCTGCCCAGTATCGTCACCGAAAAGATGAGCAGGCCAGAAACCGAGATCTTAGTTCACATCAGTGCACCCGCGAGCGTAGCCGATGACAAGAAATACCGACTTCTAGCTGCTAATTATCTGGAGTTTGAGTTGACATCGCGGATAAACATTGTCAGTCGAGAGGCTGAAGCACACGCTCTCGTGAGGGATCACTATCCAGAAGTAAATGCTAGAAAAGAAGAGGCACTGCCCTCAGCAAACGGGCCATCGTTAAACGAGTTCCAAAGCGTTTTCGAATCTCCACGACTCTCATTCCAGGATGCAATCGACAACTTGAGTTCTCCGCGTCTCCGAGTGCTTCCCGATCCCGTGCTGTATGGCACCCTGCAATCAAGGCGACCTCCCCCGAGTGTCATTCAGGATTCGATGTCAGACGGCAGCATCGCCCTTCCCCTGTACTGCACTCCTACACGGATACTGGAACATTACACATCAGCCCCAAGCAGTTCTCCGGCATCGGGCTCTCCTCTGTCACGAAGAAGGCAGCATGATGATGAAACAAGGCAAGCAGCCGATCAGGGTCAGCGAAACTTAGAAAACGGTAGTCATGCGGCTGGAAAGCAGCGACTACTTCAGGGGCAAGAAGCTACGATTACTCATTCACCATCATTGGCAAAGACAAGTAGTCAACGCCAGCCAGCCCGAAAGCTTGATCAAGTCGTTAAAGATGCCCGTATCGCACCGTCCCACCCAAGCCACCCAGCAGAGACAGCATCCTCCTCTCAAGCCGAGCCAGAACCGCCTCTTGCCCGAAAACGGCCCAAGCTCTCAACAGACGACGCCCCTCGTGGTTCCGGGGATGGCAACTGGACTCGAAGCAGAAGGTATATAGCACCGCGCTCTTCATCAAGCAACAGCAACATCCTACGAACATGCACTTCCCGTCAAGTTCCGTCAAGTCTCGAAATCCTCTCTCCTCCCCCCCCGACCGACAAGCTAGAGCTACGGCCCAGCGATCTGATCACCGAGGTTCTCGGCACCCTAGCCCGCGAGTTAAATCTTGAGAAGCGATTCAAGCCTTCATTACAGACCCGGGAGCTGCGCCCATTTGAGAGGGGCTACTGGCGACTAGACTGTTCTTCGTGGGAACCCGAGCTGAAGCGGTCGGCTTGGGGGTTCCTAACCGATTATCTGGGCAGAGGCGCGGCGGGCTGGGGGACATCATGTCGGCGCGATGAAGCCTTCTCGTGGATACGGCTGTACTGCTGGGGTTGCGTCGTAGGACATATGTACTTGGTTCTCTACCTAGCCAGCAGAAGAAGAATCCTGCATACAGGTATGGAGTGGGTTGCCGGAGACGGGACGGCTGTTGTGGTGATTAGTCCGAGGGTGAGCGCCACGTGAGGAGAAGGTCTTGAACGCCCTAAGTCTCTGTGCCTATTTTCTTATCTTCAGCTGGAGGAGGCTCCTTTTGGATTGCAGGCATTGGACAGGGCGGACTAGGCAACGCAGTTAGCAGTTATAGAGGCTGATACCCTGTTACATTGTTTCTTGGTTTAGTGGTTAGCGAGCGCATCATGCCAGGTCTAACACGCAATTGAATATTCTGTATGAAGGAATTGGACCGAAAGGGGTCCAGGTGTATATACTAGATCCAGTTACCGAGGTCCGTGGCGACACATGGGATTCATCAATCAGTCCATAACATCAGTATGAATTTACACACAAGGAAGGCTAGCCCTGTTCCTGGGATCTACAGATAGGAAGAAGAATGTACAGCTCATCCTTGGGAAGCTTGCACGCCAACAGGCGAAACTCCCAAGGCCGACCAGACATTCCCGATGGAGCCACGGCCACTACTTGGGTGTGCTTAGGCAGCGACAGCCGCCTTCTATTGCTTCCGCAGAGTCTCAAGCTCCTTCTTATACCTCTGCACATCAACCGCCTGGTGTTCATCATACGGCTGTAAAGAGGCCACCAGGTCAGCAACGGATTCTGGTAAGAGACAACTAGCGAATGTATAATGACATACCTTGCGCTCTGCGGGGCTTAGCTTCTTCCAGGCCTCGGCAATCTTGCGCATCCTCTGCGGGGCCGGCAGGTTGGCAAGCTCTGGGGCATTGAAGCGGTCCCTCATGAAGTAAGAGAAGCTGCGGAGCGGAGCCCTGGGGAAGCGGGTATCGGGAATGGTAGGCTTCCTGATGACGCCCAATCGCCTGAGGACACCACGAGCATAGTTGGCATCATGGATCTCCTGCGCCGTGTGGCTCTCAACCCATTTGCGGAAGACGGCGTCATTGGTGATCTTATTCTGGTCGGCGGTTGCTTGTAGTTTCTGTTTTCAGAAGATGGTCGGTAAGTTACTGTCTTGGATAGGGCACATCCTGGAGACTACCTGATCTTCTTACCTCCAGCTCGGCGGCCGACAGAGCTTTGTATTCGGCAGAAATCTTCTGCATAATACTCTTAAGGCTCGGCAGATCCTCATCCCTCTTCTTGCCCGCTGTCTCCTCCTTAACGCGCTGGCTGAAGTAGACAGTCCATTGGGTCGTCGGCAGGCGATCGGGCTCCTTCAGAAGCGCTCTCTTTTTGAGGAGCTTGATCTTGAGCGCCTGCTTCTCTTCCTCGGTCAACTGCTTGGTGGTCTTCTTAGCCCTCTTGACAGGCTTCTTCTTCTTAACGGCCTTCTTTGCGGTGGTCTTCTTCGCCTTGGTGGCGCGACCGCGCTTGGTCGTCTTGCGGGTCTTGGCTGAGGCCTTAGTCGCATAGCCCCGAACGACAAATGCTGGGATGCGGGCGCTGGTCGGAACGATCACGGTTTTCGGGATGATGGAAGTAGTCGCAATGCGAGCGCCAGCCTGCAGCGCAAACAGGGTAGCGCGACGAACAAGCAGGCTGCCGGCAACGCGGGCCTGGCGGGCGGTTGTAGCACCAATTGTCGACCACATGGCTGGATTTTTGCTTTTCTCGGTCGTGCGTGACGATGCAGCTCGAGATCGGCGGGGGGCGTTGTCGCTGTGGTGCAGGCAATTGAAGAGGCCCACGAACCCGGCGTGGCTCTGGCAACTGAGGGACGAGAATGGATGGCAGGTGCAAGAGATTGGACGGAGGGGGGAGGAAGGCCGGGCAGGCGCCTGGCAGGGCAAGTGGGCAATTTTATGCAGGTGTTTTCAAGGTTGCTCTTCTGTCTGGGTGGTTCTGCTAGTTGCAGCTGCCCGGCGGCTCGTGCTCTGGTGCAGCAGCAAAACAAAGCTCTTCCTGCCAGTTGCGTTCCTTTGGTAAGTAGAAAGGCCGAGAGCTCCAACCATGCAGCGGTCGACAACAGCTACCGCTTTCTGGTTTCAAATGCTCCACTGCAGTTTCTCTGTGCCCTCCACTTCCGCTGGTCGGCGAAACTAGGTGAGGAGGAGCTTGGGCCAGTTTGTGGTCTGCTTCTCACATTTCTAATATTTCTATGGGTTTAGCTGGCAAAGAAAACCTACCTGAGCTAGGGACCGCTCGGGAGCATGATAATCGAGAGGAAATGTGCTTGGCTGACTGTTCAACCACACCATTCAACTCTATTCTATTTACCTACCTACTTACACATGCATGACTAGATTTTATGTCCTAGCCCAGCCCATCGGATTGTTGTGGTAAGGTAAAGAGTCTGAGTGCCGCGGCCTCAATCCATCAGCTCCGCAGGTCTGGGTACAGTTTAGCCATGCTCGAACACTCAGAGCAATAACTGCTTGGTTTGCGCAACCCTCTGAAATATAATTTTGGTTTCAATACATGCTGTCACTACGAACATTGCTCTTAGACGGTCGATGTTGTGATATCTGAATGACTTGGTGACTGCATCGGCACAATGCGACAACGTTTAGCAACCTAGCAAAAAGGTAAATTATAAAATCATTCATATCTTACCCCACCTAACGTCATCGCTGGCCTTGCGACCGTTTTCGATCTTAGAAGAGTTTTGTCAAGGCTTTCAGCGCCAAGAGCTTTGCTCCTGAGAGCCGTGACACACTGTGCGCGCTTCTCCTGTCATGGACTCTCTGCACTGTACCATACCATTCGATGTTCGCCCCAGCCCATGAACTTTTTCCCCAGGAAACGTCCCTTTTTCTCCACCGCTTGGCGTCCTGATCGCCTGCGGCCTGCCAAACTTTCTGCAAATATCCATCTGCCAGCATCCCATCACCATCTATTTCCCATATCCTGTCTTCATTGATCGCATCTCCCAGCGCTGTGCAATCGAATCACATCGATCATCCGTCTCGCAGGCGTTTTTAATTCCTGGCGACCCAGCAGGCTGGTCTCCCTCTGTTGATGCACTAACCAGCGTCCGACTGCTGCCAGAAGTACTTCTCACCACACCACTGACTTTCGCTGAGCCACCGTCACCAAGACTCAGAATGGCTCGGCCCAGAGACTCGCGCTCACCATCTCCTGCAGGAAGCAATGCTGCACGACGACGGAAAGATGATGAGCGACGCGACCGGGACCGGGACCGGGACCGGGACCGAGATCGGGATCGGGATCGGGATCGGGATCGGGATCGTGACCGTGACCGCGACCGCGACGGTCGTCGCCGCTCACGCAGTCCGGATGTAAGTTTGTCTAACCTGCGGATCAAGCACCAGTCCTGGGCCTCTGACTAATTACTTTTGCCCTCATCCCTCAGCGTTGGCACCGCGATCGCGACCGTGACCGCGACTACGGGCGCGATCCCCGGGACCGCGATTCCTATCGTTGGAGAGACCGTTCCCTAGACCGCCGAGACGATGATTATTATCGAAGTTCCCGTCGTGATGGCGGTATTAATCGTGAGCGCCATCGATCGCGCGATAGAGCGAGGTCACCAGATCGCCGAGGCCGAGACTACCGTGGCCGCCGGGATGATTCACGCGACCGGAGGGGTCGTCGAGATGATTCGGTAGATTCCGCCTCTCGGCGAGGCGATGATGCTCGTCCCCGGAGCTCCAAAGACACCGTCACGGCCAAAGATGAGGCACGTGTCGCTTCTCCGTCTCCCAGCCCAGGCGTTGGACCTAAACTAACCTGTTCCCAGGACTCTCAGCCAGCTAAGTCTACACCAACCCAAGCCCTGTCCGAGGCTGAGAAAAAGGCTGAGCGACTACGCAAACTCCAAGCCATGAAAGAGAAGCATGCCCTTAAAGAGGCCAAGGAGGCCGATGTCACCTCTGGAAGCACTAGGCAACTGCTTGCTGAGATGGACCAGAAAGTTGGTACAGCTACTAGCGCCACAGCATCCGCGGCAAGCCCCTCATCGGCACCATCGAATGTTTCCACTCCTTTCGCTGGAAAATTTGACCCAAAGGCGATTGCAAAAAACGCCAGAGCGACCCGCGCCCAGTCCCCCGCAAAGTTGGGCGATGTGCCCTTGGGCGTCCCTGGCGCGAAATCCGCTGCAACCATATCTGAAACAGGTGTAAAGGAAGCTGGCGGCGCGCTGCCCGCCAACAGAGCCATTAGCGCATTCGGATTTGCCAAGGCAAATGACGCTCAGAAGTCCTCGTCAAAGCGTAAGCTCGACATGGATGACGAGGAGGTTATCAAGCGCAAGCTCGTTAAACTGCCCGACTTTGCTCTGGAGAATGCTGATAACACTCCATATGCTGATGGCGACGCAGATGAGGACGGTGAACAGGACTTAGAACTGCTCATGGCAAGGAATAATGAAGAGGATATGGCTGAGGCTCACCGCATTCTTCAAGAGAGACGTGACGAACGCATCGCTCAGGAAAGCATGGCAATGGATATCGACACGGAGCCGGTCAATGGCAAGGCCAAGGATGAGCCCACTGCTATGGATGTTGAGGAAGAGGAACTCGATCCTCTGGATGCGTTTATGGCCAATCTGGAGCAAACGAATACTGCCGAAGACCGCATGGTCAAGCGCAGCCAAGCCCAAGCCGAGAAGAAAGCCTTCGAACCAGAAGCATATTTCAGCGACGACGACTACGGTTATGAAGCCGAGAATGCCGACCCGTCTGCTATACTCGCCATGGCAGCCAAGAAAAAGAAGAAGGATATCCCGACTATTGACTACAGCAAGATAGAACTCAACCCTGTTAGGAAGAACTTCTGGGTTGAACCACAAGAGCTTGCCCAGATGACCGAGGAGGAGGTGGCCGAGCTGCGCATGGAGCTGGACGGCATTAAGGTCTCCGGGAAGAACGTGCCAAAGCCTGTGCAGAAGTGGTCTCAATGCGGCCTGACTCGCCCCATTCTCGACACGATCGAGAAGCTCGGGTTTGAGAAGCCCACGCCTATCCAGATGCAAGCCTTGCCTGTCATCATGTCTGGCCGCGATGTGATTGGTGTCGCAAAAACTGGATCAGGCAAGACCATGGCGTTTGTTCTTCCCATGCTCCGCCATATCAAAGATCAGGATCCAGTGAGTGGTGATGACGGCCCGATTGGTTTGATCTTGACCCCCACCAGAGAGCTCTGCACACAGATCTACACGGACTTGCTCCCTTTCACCAAGGTGTTGAAACTTCGTGCCGTGGCTGCTTATGGTGGAAATGCCATCAAGGACCAAATAGCGGAGCTGAAGCGTGGCGCCGAAATCATCGTTGCCACTCCGGGACGCATGATAGATCTTCTTGCCGCCAACTCGGGCCGTGTGACGAACCTTAAGCGCGCCACATACATCGTGCTGGACGAGGCCGACCGCATGTTCGACATGGGGTTCGAACCCCAAGTCATGAAGATCTTTGCCAACGTCCGACCCGACAGGCAGACTATTCTGTTCTCTGCAACGATGCCCAGGATCATCGACGCGCTCACAAAGAAGGTTCTGCGGAATCCCGTAGAGATTACGGTCGGCGGGCGCAGTGTTGTAGCTCCCGAGATCACACAGATTGTCGAGGTCATCGAGGAGAATAAGAAATTTGTGCGGCTGCTCGAGCTCCTTGGAGAACTGTATGCCAACGACGACGATGTTCGCGCCCTAATCTTTGTCGAGCGGCAAGAGAAGGCTGACGACCTGCTGCGCGAGCTTCTGCGGCGTGGTTACGGTTGCATGTCGATCCACGGCGGCAAAGACCAGGAAGATCGCAACTCAACCATCTCGGACTTCAAGAAAGGCGTTTGTCCGATTCTCATTGCCACGTCAGTTGCTGCGCGCGGTCTCGATGTTAAGCAGTTGAAGCTGGTCGTCAATTATGACGCTCCCAACCACCTTGAGGATTATGTGCACCGCGCGGGCCGCACTGGACGTGCCGGTAACACAGGTACAGCCGTTACCTTTATCACCGAGGAACAGGAGAATTGCGCTTCGTGCATCGCGAAAGCGCTCGAGCAGAGTGGACAGCCGGTGCCTGAGCGTGTGGACGCCATGCGCAAGTCCTGGCGTGAGAAGGTCAAGGCTGGCAAGGTTAAAGAAGCGTCAGGCTTTGGTGGCAAGGGTCTGGAGCGTCTCGACAAGGATCGCGAGGCAGCCCGTCTGCGCGAACGCAAGTCGCACAAAGCTGATGGTGAGGATGACGACTTTGGCGACGATAAGCCGGAGGATGCCGTTAAGGACAGGGCGACCGCGGCTATCGAGGCTGCCGCTTCGGCCATTGTTGCTCGTGACGCACCGCGCGCAGATATCAAGGGCGACATCAAGACGCCAGTCGTCACTGGCAAAGGTGGCGCTTTAGACAAGGCGGCGTCGGCCATCAGCGAGATCAACGCTCGCTTGGCCCGCGCTGGGCAACTGCGCGCTGGACAGCCGATCGACAACAAAGGACCCGATGCCGGCGCGTTCCACGCTACGCTCGAAATTAACGACTTCCCACAAAAGGCACGCTGGGCGGTCACCAACCGCACCAACGTGGCCAAGATCCTCGAGGCCACGGGCACCTCTATCACGACCAAGGGCACGTACTACCCGCCAGGCAAAGAGCCCGCTCCCGGCGGCGAACCCAAGCTGTACATCCTCATCGAGGGCGAGACCGAGATTGTGGTCAGCAAGGCACTGGCGGAACTCACTCGCCTGCTCAGGGAAGCCACATTGGCTGCGGCAGAGATCGAAAGTCGCGCGCCGGTCAGCGGCAGGTACACAATCACATGAAGACGGTCCTCCAGGTCATTGTCGTGAGCTTGAAATTTGCAAAAGGTTTGTTGGCTTATCTTTATTATTGTGAATGTTAAACTGCTTGGTACTGTATACGACGATCGAGGTCCCTGTCGTATAATATTACCAACTTAAAAGATACATAGATGGGCGAGCGGAGTCGGTCGGTTGGTGGGAACTACTTGGGTTGTGTCTTGATGAGTGTAATAGGATAGGTGATAGGTAGCTGGGGATCCCACAGCAGCTCAAGTAAACAAATATCTATAGTTCTTTACCATGATGTTTGGTCCGATTGGCAACGCGAACCCAAAGAGTTATTCATGCAACCCACGTCTGAAAGCAAGGATTGTCCATTGTGAAGTGCATACATATCTCAACATATCTCAACAAAGGAGATACTCGCAAAGTCAAGCAACCACTGAATGATACCACCAAACGCCTGGTATCCCGTACGCTAGAATCAACACATAACCCGGGGAGATGAAGAAAGGATAAATCAGTCGTTTCGCATGACCTCACGGCTCCTATCCAGGTTGCGATACTGCCTTTCGCGTTCGCTCTCCTCCTTGAGCACCTGAGTGTCGGTTTTTGCACGCTGTTCATTCAACTGTGACTTGAGCTTGCCTCCCTGCTTATTCTGTCGCGCGCGAGCCTGTATAGTTGGTAAGGACCAATAAAAAGAGAAGGCTAGGTGTTAGTTTGAGCTTGAGAAGATGTCGTCTCATATTCCATGAATCCTATCATATGGCGGGTATCAGGAGTCAAAAGGGGGGGG
>Ga0065720_1019178_pt1 | contig 34027 bp, 39 predicted proteins | sample Thericmetagenome_FD_59107 | JGI IMG/M metagenome (GOLD analysis project Ga0065720, IMG submission 59107) | Thermophilic microbial communities from the Joint Bioenergy Institute, California, USA of rice/straw/compost enrichment - eDNA_2 v2... | ecosystem: Engineered > Solid waste > Grass >... | reverse complement strand
AGCCCGCTCCTGCCGAGGCTGCTCCCGCCGAGGCCAAGCAGGCCCCCGCCCCCGCGGCCAAGGCCGCGCCGTCCTCCTCCCCGGACGACGAGGCCACCACCCGGCTGGCGCCGGCCGACAACGAGGCCACGGTCAACCTGAACCCCGAGGAGCAGCCGAAGGCCGACCCGGTGTCGCAGCCGGTGCGTCCGCTTCCGGGACGCCCGGACGGCTTCCGCTACTCGGGTCCGGCGCCGACCGACGACGAGGCCACGGTTCCGGTTCCGCCCTCGAACGTCGGTCTCACCGGCATCTACCGCCGTCCCGTGGCCACCGAGCAGGGGAGCAAGGACTCCACCGCCTCGTGACACGGACCGCTGTGACGCGGTGAGGGGGCGGGACCGGAGCGGTCCCGCCCCCTCACCGTCGTACGCCGCCCCTCACAGGTAGCGGCGGAAGCCCTCGGCGGACGCGCTGAAGCCCATCGCCAGGCAGAACTCCCGGGCGATGCTCTGGCTCTCGTGGGCGAGCATCTCGATCTTGTAGCAGCCGGCCTGCACGGCGCGGTTGACCGCCTCCTCCAGCAGGGCCCGGCCGATCCCGGTGCGCCGGTAGGCCGCGTCCACCACCATGTTGTCGACCACCGCCCACGGCTGGGCGTCGTGGGTGAGGTTGGCGATCACGATCAGGTCGAGGGTGCCGATGATCTGTCCGCGCCGTTCGGCCACCAGGACGGTGCGCTCGGGGTCGTTCTCGATCCGGGTCCAGGCCCGCACGGTGGCCGAGGACATGCGAACGGTGCCGCTCTGCGTGGGAGCCGCCTCCCCCAGGTCGCGCAGGAGCCGCAGGATCGCACCGAGGTCAGACCGGACGGCCGCACGGATAATCATGGCTTCCGGAATCGTAGCCCACAGCGGTCGCAAGCCGGACGATGCCCCACATCAGCCCCATACCAGCGGGGTCGGCGCCGCGTCGCGGGCCGCCCGCCCCGCTCCGGGGAGACCGCCGCGGCGGACGGGGCGGGGCCCCGGACGCCGGTCCCGGCGACAGTGTGGTGATTCCTCCCGCACTGCTCCGGAAAATCCTTTTGCGCGGGTTACCGGAATTCTCGCACCCACCGGTTTTCCCAGGGTCAAGGAACGACCAATAAATCACAGGGAGCACTTTTTTCGCCACTACTCCATCGACACCTCGGCCGGGGGTTTGATCACAGATTCGGATCACCCCCGACCCGCGGCGATTCATGGGATGATCGGATGGATAAATTCCGCGTTAAGCCACGCTGTGACTTGCTCGTGATGTTGTCTGAAGCACATATCAGCAGGGGCTTCTCCGATAACCGGCCAATCTTCCCCGACCCGTCGAAGAGGTGCTTTCCCGTCACAGCGCCCCTCTCCCCCCTCCCCTCTCCGGTACTTCCGATCCGATCGCACAGAGCCGCCTTCCGTCAGTGATTCGACAAGACACGCCGATTCGGTTTTTATATCCGCCGCCGGAGCGCCCTTGTGTTTCCGTGGGCAGCGTCATCCCCTTCCGCACGATGATTGTGGTCCTTTGTCCGAAAATCGAGGGAAGACACCATGTTCTGCAACGAGGGTCCCGGCCGGTCACAGCGCAGCAAGGCACCCCGCATCATCGGGCGGGCCGCCACGGCTTTCTCCGCGTTGACGCTGGCCGCCACGGTCAGCATCGCGACCGCCACTCCGGTCACGGGTGCGCCCTACCGTGTCGACCCGGGAGCGGACTCCGCTCAGGAGCAGCAGGCTCGGGACGGCAAGGGCAGCAAGGGGAGCAAGGACACCGACAAGAGCAGCAAGGAAAGCAAGGGGAGCAAGGACGACAAGGGCAGCAAGAGCAAGAGCGGCAAGGACAGCGGCGTCGGCGTGAAGGCGCTGCGCCACGCCGAGAGCAAGATCGGCGCCCCCTATCGCTGGGGGGCCGCCGGACCGTCCGCCTTCGACTGTTCCGGGCTTGTGCAGTGGTCCTTCAGACAGGCCGGAGTAACGCTGAAACGCACCACGACAGACCAGGTCACCCAGGGCTCGCCGGTCTCCCGTTCCCAGTTGCGCCCCGGTGACCTGGTCTTCTTCTACTCCGGCCCGAGCCACGTGGGCATCTACGCCGGCGACAACAAGATGATCCACGCCCCGCGTCCGGGGAAGAACGTGCAGATCGTCGACCTGTCCCGCTACTACGACCAGCACTTCCACTCCGCGCGCCGGATCTCCTGATCCGCAGCGCCCGCCGCCCCGCCCCGAGCGCGTGCCGAGTCGCCCGGAGCGGCCCGGCGGGCGCTCCGCACCGCCGTCCCCGGGCCTGCCGGAGGCGTTAGGGTGGCGGGCAGCAGTGCGGAGGTGGCGGCACGGTGGCCGGAACCGATTCCTACGACGCGATCTGCATCGGCGAGACCATGGGCCAGCTCGCCCCGGCGTCGGCGGTCCCGCTGGTCGACCAGCCCCCGCTGCTGCCGCGGATCGGCGGCGCGGAGTCCAACGTGGCCTGCGGACTGGCCGCCCTGGGCCACCGGGTCGCCTGGGTGGGCCGGGTGGGTGACGATCCGTTCGGGCGGATCGTCACCCGCACGCTGACCGGCTACGGGGTCGACGTCTCCCTGGTGGAGACCGACCCGCGGCGCCCGACCGGCCTCTACCTCAAGGACCCCGCTCCCGACGGCACCGCGGTGTACTACTACCGGCACGGCTCCGCCGCCTCCGCGATCGGCCCGGAACTCGCCGACCGGCCGGAACTGCGGGCCGCGCGGCTGCTGCACCTGTCGGGGATCACCCCGGCACTGTCGGCGGGCTGCGCCGCGTTCACCCGGAGGCTGCTCACCGGACGCGCCCCGGGGCCGCCGCTGGTCTCCTTCGACGTCAACCACCGGGCCGCCCTGTGGCCGGCCGCGAGGGCGGCGCAACCGCTCCTGGAGCTGGCCCGCTCCGCCGACCTGGTCCTCGTCGGCCGGGACGAGGCCGAACGGCTGTGGCACACCGCCACCGCCGACGACGTCCGCGCACTGCTGGACGGCGTGGCCCACCTCGTGGTCAAGGACGCGGGGGTCGGCGCGGTCCACTACGCGCGCGGGGAGCGGGTGGTCGTACCCGCTCCCCGGGTCGAGGTGGTCGAGGCGGTCGGCGCGGGCGACGCCTTCGCCGCGGGCTTCCTCTCCGGTCTGCTGGACGGCCGTGCCCCGGCACAGTGCCTGCGGCTGGGCCACGTCATGGCCGCCGCCACCCTGCTGAGCACCGCGGACCTGGCGCCCCTGCCGCCGCGCCCGGCCCGCGAGCGCCTCCTCGCCCTGTCCGACGCCGACTGGGCCGCCCTGCGCGTGCCCGACCCGGCGCTGTTCCCCCTCCCGTCCCCTCCCCACTTCTCCGGAGCGTGACCGATGCCTGTGGACCTCACCGACCTCTTCGCCGGTCAGCGGGTCATGGCGATCCTGCGCGGCATGTCCGAGCAGACCACCGTCGAGCTGGCCAACCGCGCCTGGGACCTGGGCATCGACCTGGTCGAGGTGCCCATCCAGTCGCCCGACGCGCTTCCCGCGCTGCGCGCGGCGGTGGCGGCGGGCCGGAGCCGCGGCCGACCGGTGGGCGCGGGCACGGTGACCACGCCCGCCCGGGTGGCCGCCGCCGCCGAGGCGGGGGCCGCCTTCACCGTGGCTCCCGGCTTCGACGGGGAGGTCCTGGCCGCCTCGCTCGCGGCAGGACTGCCGCACCTGCCCGGGGTGGCGACGCCCAGCGAGATCCAGCAGGCGCTGCGGCACGGCGTCACGTGGCTGAAGGCGTTCCCGGCCAGCGTGCTGGGGACCGCCTGGTTCGCCGCCATGCGCGGCCCGTTCCCCGAGGCCAACCTGGTGGCGACCGGGGGAGTCTCGGCGCACGACGCCGCGGACTACCTGGCGGCCGGCGCCCGGGCGGTGGCCGTGGGATCGGCGCTGGCCGACCCGTCCCAGTGGAAGCGGCTCGCCGAAATCGTCGGCGGTTGACCCCGGTCCGGCGGAGAATCACCGCGCGGGCAGTGGAACAGGCCGCCGCAGAAAAACGGTCGTATCACACGCATCCATGGCGAATCCGGGCAGCGGAATGGCTCGCAGAATCCTCGATCCGGATCGATCCGGCCCGAACAGGAATATCGAATTCGATTCTGCCGCGTTCCGAACACAGCACCAGGGCCGGATGGCAGGACGGCCCCGCGTACAGGGAGTACCCGGTGCCCGCGTCGGTGTCCACGGCCACGACCCCGCCCTGGTCGCACCGGAGGCGGCGGGCGGTCACCATCCCGATCGTCTGCCGGTGGCCGGACTCGTAGTGGACGGTCACCGGTCCGCCCGTGCGCCGGGGAACAGGCGGCGGCGCCGTCTGGACGATGGCGGCGGCCATGGCGGCGAGATGGTGCGGACGGACGGGCACGGCTGGTTCTCCACCTCCGGAAGCGCAATTCCTTGCCCAATGGTCATGGAGCTGACACCCTGTGTAAACAAAGGCGACAGGAACGGCGTGTCACCGCCGTCCGCGACACGAACTGCTGCGACGGCCGGGAACCGGGTGAACCATTGCCGGATTTTCATGTTTCGAGCTTGTTAAATTCCTGTTGATATGCGCGTAACATGCCTATCTTTGAGGTTGTGCTTCCTGTAGAACAGCAACGGTTACGGATCGGTACTCGCGTTTCCCCCACCGCCCGGGTCCACGCACTCCACGTGCGCGACCTGCTGGCCAAAGCCCTTCCCGAGATCTCCATGGAGATCATCCCCATCGAGACCGCCGCGGAGCGTCGCGTCGGCGGGTTCGCCTCGCTCCACGGACGCACCGCCGCCAAACGGGAGCTCGACAAGCGCCTGCTCTCCGGTCAGATCGACCTCGCGGTGCACTGGATGAAGGAGGTACCCAGCGACTCCACGGTCCCGGAGGGCATCACCTTCGGCGCCTACATCCGCCGCGAGGACATCCACGACGTCGCCGTCTTCCGTGCCGGATCGCCCTACCGGACGCTCGCCGAACTCCCCCCGGGAGCCGGTGTCGGGGTCGCCTCCGTCCACCGCTGCGGGCAGCTCCTGCGCTACCGCCCCGACCTGACCGTCCACACCACGCACGGGGACGCCGACAGCCAGATCGACGCCCTCGACGCCCAGGACGAGTACGAGGCGGTGATCGTGGCCCACTCCGAGATCGCCCGCCCGCACCCGCCGGAGGACCGGGCGATGCAGCCCCTCGACCTGGAGATGATGTGTCCGCCGATCGGGGCCGCAGCGATCGGTGTGGCCTGCCGGATCGACGACGTCCCCCTCGCCGATCTGCTCTACACGATCGACGACCCGCTCACCCGCGCCCACATCACCGCCGAACGCACCCTGCAACACGGCCTGCGGGCCCACTACGACAGCCCCATCGCCGGACACTGCTGGTCGCTGCCGGACGGCAGGCTCTCCCTGCGCGGACTGGTCTTCACCCGTGACGGGAGGCACATGGTCGAGGTGTGCGAGCAGGACGCCGGCAACCGGCCGACCCGCCTGGGCACCCGTGTCGCCGCCGCACTGCTCAGCCGCGGCGTGGGCGCCCTCATCTCCCACTGACCCAAGCCCCGGTTCCGCGGTGGGACGGGCCGGTCCCGCACCTGCCTCCCGCCCCACCGGAATCCCGCTGACGCAGTCGGGTCAGCGCCCCGCGGTCGGGCCCCGTACCCCGGCCGCGGGAACTTTCTTCCGGCCCCGCACGTCTGTCCCGGCGGACCGCCGGAGACCGACGGGAGGTGTGCCGTGGCGTCCGTCCTCGCCCAGGCCCTCCTGTCCGGGCTGGACGGCACCGCCCCGGGCCTGGGGCCGCTCGGCGCGCTGGCGGTGCTCGCCGTCGGCGCGGCCCTGCCGTGGATCGCCGTCCCCCGCTGCTGCCCGCGGGCCGCCGAGACCGAACCCCACGCCCGGAGGGGCGCGCTCCGCCAGCGCATCGGCGTCGTCGTCTCCGCGGCTCCCGACGTGCCCGGAAAGCCCCGGCCCCGGACTCCCGGCGCGGCCGTTCCGGCCGCGTGACCGCACCGACCCCGCTCCGTCCCGGTCCCGGAACCGGGAGGCTCCTCGCCGTTCGCGGACGGCAGGCGCCTTCCGCGGGCCTGCTCACCTGCCTGCCGTTCACCACGGTGCTGATCGCGGTGTTCGCCGCCGGCCGCCGGGGTCCACCTGGCGGTGTCCACGGCGTGGACGCTGGCGGAGCGCCTTGCGCTGCGCCGACCGGTCCGGGCCGCCTGAGGACGCGGGGCGCGCGGCGGGACCGGCCGCGCGCCCCGGCCCTCACCGGGTCCGGTTCTGCACCCAGCCCCAGACCGCGGTCGCCACGAAGAGCACCGCGCCGATGACGAACAACCAGAACAGTCCCTCGATGACCAGGCCGAGGATGGACAGCACCAGCCAGACGGCCAGCAGGACCAGGACGAGTTTCAGCATCACGGCCTCCAGGGGTGTCACGTCCGGGGCGGGTCGCCCCGCTGTCCACTACCCCCGGCACCCGCATCATGCGGGGCCTCCCCACGGGACCGGGTACTGCTCCCCCGCGGAGGCGGCACCTCCGATCCCGCGGGGGCCACGGAGAGCCGGAACCCCTCCTCGTAGGTGCGGGCGCCGGTGACGACCGCCTCGTGCACCAGCTCCCGTGCCCTGCGGGCGCGCATCGCCGCGGGGTCGCGCCGCAGCCCCTTCAGCAGGGCCACGCACAGCATGACCATCACGACCAGCCAGGGCGCGGCCCCCAGGATGGTGATGTTCTGCAACCCGTCGATGGCGGTGCTGCCCCCTTCGCCGACGAGCAGCATGATCGCGGCGACCGCGGCGATCAGCAGCCCCCACAGCACGGTCATGGGCACCCGCGGCTGGTCCGCGCCGCGCTGGGTGAGCGTGCCCATGACGATCGACGCCGAGTCCGCGCCGGTGATGAAGAAGATCGCGACCAGCAGCGCGACCAGCACGCTCACCGCCGTGCTCCACGGGAAGTACTGCAACATCCCGTAGAACTGCTCCTCGATCTCCCCCGTCCCGGCCAGGTCGACCCCCGACGCCTGGAGGCTGATCGCGGTGCCGCCGAAGACGGAGAACCAGACCAGGCTGACGACGCTGGGCACCAGGATGACGCCCGTCACGAACTCCCGGATGGTGCGTCCCCGGCTGATCTTGGCGATGAACAGCCCCACGAACGGGGTCCAGGAGATCCACCACGCCCAGTAGAACACCGTCCACGTCGACAGCCACTCGCCGGTCCCGCTCGCCCCGGTGGCCTCGGTACGCCCGGCCAGTTGGAAGAAGTCCTGGAAGTAGGCGGCGACCGAGCTCGGGATCAGGTTGAGGATGTACACGGTCGGCCCGGTGACCAGCACGAAGACCAGCAGCACCACGGCCATGACCATGTTGGTGTTGGACAGCCACTTGATGCCCCGGGCGATCCCCGACACCGCGGAGACCAGGTAGCAGGCCATGATGACGGCGATGACGAGGAGGAGCAGGCCGATCGTCGTCTCCTCCGCCCAGCCCAGGCTCTGTAGGCCGCCGCCGATCTGTAGGGCGCCCAGCCCCAGGGAGCACGCCGACCCGAACAGGGTGGCGAGGACGGCGATCACGTCGATGGTCTTGCCGATCGGCCCGTTCGCGGCCTTCTCCCCGATGAGGGGGATGAACGCCGCACTGATCAGTTGGCTGCGGCCGCGGCGGAAGGTGGTGTAGGCGATGGCCAGGCCGACCACCGCGTAGATCGCCCACGGGTACAGCGTCCAGTGGAACAGCGTGGTGGCCATCGCGGTGAGCGCGCGCTGCGCGTCGTCGCCGCCCGCGGTCCCCGGCGGCGGGGTGACGTAGTGGGCGAGCGGTTCGGCGACACCGTAGAACATCAGTCCGATGCCCATACCGGTGGCGAACATCATCGCGATCCACGACACCGTGGTGTAGCGGGGGGCCTCGCCCTCCCGGCCCAGCGGGATCCGGCCGTACCGGCTGAGGGCGAGCCACAGCGCGAACACCACGAACACCGACGCGGTGAGGACGAACACCCAGCCGCCGTAGCGCATCAGTCCGGACAGCAGGCTCCCGGCGACGGAGGCCAGCGACTCGTCGGAGACCGCGCCCCACACCACGAAGGCCAGGGTGAGGGTGGCCGCCGCGGCGAAGACCGCCCAGTCCGTCCGCGGCGCCCGCTCGGCCTCGAGGACGGGAGGCGGTTCCCACAGCAGTTCCCGGTTCTCGACCGGTTCGACAGCCTGTTCGGGTGACCCGAGATTCTTGCGTACCACGGTGAACCGGCGCGCCTGCGCGCCGCCTCCTTCCGCGAGAGCACGGAACGGAAACCTGCCTCCACCGACTTCCCAGGTCACCGCCGTTCATGCCTCGCCGGTCGGATTCCCCCGGCTCACCACAGGCCCGGCTGCTCCTCCTCCAGCGGGATCAGCGGCCAGGACCGGCTGATGCGCGCGTCGGTCTGCCCCTTGCGGCGCAGGAACGCCTCGAAGGACGCGGCCTGCTCGGCTGCCGCGCGCACCTGGAGGTCGTGGAGCTCCAGGGGGGACAGACCGGCCAGGCGTGCTGCGGAGCGGCCGATGCTGCGGGCCACCGCCGCGGCCGCCGCCGCGTCCGCACCCGCCTCGTGGGCCCCGTCGTGGCGCACCCGGTAGTGGGCGCACAGCGCCTCCAGGTTGCGTTTGCCCCGGCGGTAGCGGTCGACGTGCCGGTCCAGGACCAGGGGGTCGACGATCGGGGCGACCGCGGCGAGCCGGTCCGACAGCGGGACGACGCCGTGGCGGCGGCACTCGCGGTCCAGGATGGTGAGGTCGAAGGGGGCGTTCATGATGACCAGCGGGATCCCCGCGGCCAGGAGGCGCTCCAGGGCCTCGGTGATCTCAGCCACCGCGGCGGCGGCGGGCTGCCCCTCTGCGGCGGCCCGCTCCGTGCTGATGCCGTGGATCGCGGCGGCAGCGGCGGGGATCTCGGTTCCGGGGTCGACCAGCCAGGTCCGCCGCGCGCTGGGGGAGCCGTCGGCGGCCGTCTCGATGACCGCCGCGGTCACGACGCGATCGCGTTCGAGATCGACCCCGGTCGTCTCCAGGTCGAAGGCGGCCAGGGGACCGAGGTGCCAGCCGGGAGCGGTCGCGCTGTTGTCCGTCATGCCGCGACTCTACTGGTCTGCGGTGACAGGGGCCCCGGTTCCGCGGAACCGTGACGCCGCGGTGCATACCGCGGGACACCCAGGGGATATTCACGGTGCGTAAGCGGCAGGAGTTGTCAGGGGGGAACATGCACGTCGGCCTCGAAGAAGCCTCACGCCAACTGGAGCAGGCCATCCACGACGCCCGGGTGTCGTTCGACTGCATCGCGCTGGAGGACCTGGACCGCGCCCACACCAACGCGATCACCGCCCGCGCCGCTCTCGACGCGGCCGAGAACGCCATCCGCGTCGCTCTTGAGGCCCAGCGCTCCGAGGAGCCCGCCGAGGACGGCTCCTCCTGATCCGCGCGTCCACAGCCTGTGGACACGGCGGGGCCCGGGGCGGACGCGCTCCGCCCCGGGCCCCGCGGACTCGTCGCGGCCGGCCCGGTCACCCCCAGGCCAGCACCAGCTCCTTGGGGTTCTCCAGCACCGCGCCGACGTCGCGCAGCACCTTCGAGCCCAGCTCGCCGTCGACGAGCCGGTGGTCGAAGGAGAGCGACAGCGTCGCCACCTTGCGGATCTTGAGCTTGCCCTTGTGCACCCACGGCATGTCGCGGATCTGGCCGACCGCCAGGATCGCGGCCTCGCCCGGGTTGAGGATCGGGGTCCCCCCGTCGACGCCGAAGACGCCGATGTTGGTGATGGTGATGGTGCCGCCGGTGAGGTCGGCCGGCGAGGTCCGCCCGCTCCGCGCCTTCTCGGTGAGCTCGGCCAGCGCCCGCGCCAGGTCCGGCAGCGGCAGCCGGTCGGCGTCCTTGATGTTGGGCACCACCAGGCCGCGCTCCGTGGCCGCCGCGATCCCCAGGTTCACGTAGTGCCGGACGACGACCTCCTGGTTCGCCTCGTCCCAGGAGGCGTTGATCCGCGGGTGGCGGCGCACCGCCACGAGCAGCGCCCGGGCCACCAGCAGCAGCGGGGAGACCTTCACGTCCGCGAACTCCGGACGCTCCCGCAGCCTGCGCACGGCCTTCACCGTCCTGGTGACGTCCACCTGGAGGAACTCGGTCACGTGCGGCGCGGTGAAGGCGCTGTCGACCATCGCCGCCGCCATGTGCTTGAGCACGCCCCTGACCGGGATGCGCTCCTCCCGCGCGGTACGGTCGGCGGCGGTCGGCGCCGGTGCGGAGACCGCCGGTTCGGGTGCGCGGGGGGCGGGCTGCGGCTCGGCCTGGGCGGCGTGGCGGCGCACGTCCTCGCGGGTGACGATCCCGTTCGGCCCGCTGGGGGTGACCGCGTGCAGGTCCACGCCGAGGTCCTTGGCCAGCTTGCGCACGGGCGGCTTGGCCAGCACCACGGTCCGGGTCCCCCGTTGCGGGGCGGCCGGACGGGACAGGGCGGGCGGCCCCGTGCGGCGGCGCGACCGGCGCCGGGTGGCCCCGCTCTTCACGCCGTAGCCGACGAGCACCGGTTCGGGCTTCTCCTCGGCGGGCCGTGCGGAGTCCGCCGACGCGGCGGCGGCCGGAGCGGGCGGCGCCCCGTCCGCACCACCGGTGTCCACCGCGATGATCGGGGTGCCCACCGCCACCGTCGTTCCGGCCTCCACCAGCAGCTCGCTCACCCGGCCCGGGAACGGGCTGGGCAGCTCCACCACGGCCTTGGCCGTCTCGATCTCGCAGATGACCTGGTTGACCTTGACCTCGTCGCCCGGCTGCACGGCCCACGACAGGATCTCGGCCTCGGTCAGGCCCTCGCCCACGTCGGGCAGCGCGAACTGTCGGATTCCCTGTTGAGTCATGCCCCAGCCCTTCAGAACGCGAACGAGCGGTCGACGCCGTCCAGGATCCGGTCCAGGTCCGGCAGGTAGTGCTCCTCCAGCCGCGAGGGCGGGTAGGGGGTGTCGAACCCGCCGACCCTGATGACCGGAGCCTCCAGGTGGTAGAAGCAGGACTCGGTGACCCGGGCGGCGATCTCCGCGCCCAGTCCGCTGGTCACCGGGGCCTCGTGGGCGACGACGAGGCGGCCGGTGCGGCGGACCGACTCGAAGACGGTGTCGTAGTCCACCGGCGAGAGCGACCTCAGGTCGACGACCTCGATGGAGTGCTCGGTGTCGGCCTCGGCGGCCTGGAGGGCGACCTTGACCATCGGCCCGTAGGCCACCAGGGTGAGGTCGGTGCCCGCACGGGCGACGCGGGCCGCCCCCATCGGGGTGGCCGCGGCGGGGGAGCCCCCGGTGTGCACCGTGGCCTTGTCCCAGTAGCGGCGCTTCGGCTCCAGGAAGACCACCGGGTCGTCGCAGGCGATGGCCTGCTGGATCATCCAGTAGGCGTCCTCGGGGTTGGCGACGGTGACCACCCGGAGCCCCGCGGTGTGCGTGAAGTAGGCCTCGGGGGACTCGCTGTGGTGCTCGACCGCGCCGATGCCGCCCCCGTAGGGGATGCGGATGACGACGGGGAGGGTCAGCCGCCCCTCGGAGCGGGCCCGGAGTTTGGCGAGCTGGGTGAAGGTCTGGTCGGCGGCCGGGAAGAAGAAGCCGTCGAACTGGATCTCGCAGACCGGCCGGTAGCCGCGCATCGCCAGGCCGATCGCGGTGCCGATGATGCCGGACTCGGCCAGCGGGGTGTCGATCACCCGGTCCGGGCCGAAGTCCTTGTACAGGCCGTCGGTGATCCGGAAGACCCCGCCGAGCCGCCCCACGTCCTCGCCCATCACCAGGACCTTGGGGTCGTCCTCCATGGCGCGGCGCAGCCCCGCGTTGATCGCCTTGCCGAGGGTGAGTTCGGTTCCGCTCATCGGGCCGCTCCTTCCGCGCCCTCGAAGGAGGCCAGGTAGTCCGCGAACTCGGCGCGCTGCTGGTCCAGGTGGCTGTGCGGTTCGGCGTAGACCTCGCGGAAGATGTCCAGCGGCGCGGGGTCGGGCAGCGCACGGCAGTCGGTGCGCACCTGCTCCCCCAGCTTCTCGGCCTCGGCGTCGACCCCGGCGAAGAAGTCGTCGTCGGCCATGCCCTCGCGGACCAGGTAGGACCGCACCCGGGCGATCGGGTCCTTGCGCCGCCACTCCTCGGCCTCTTCCGAGGCCCGGTAACGGGTGGGGTCGTCGGAGGTGGTGTGCGCGCCCATCCGGTAGGTGAACGCCTCGATCAGCGTGGGACCCTGGCCCTCCCGGGCGCGTTGCAGCGCGTCGCGGGTGACCGCGAGGCAGGCGAACACGTCGTTGCCGTCCACGCGCAGCCCGGGGAAGCCGAACCCGGCGGCCCGGCGGTAGATGGGCGCACGGGTCTGGCGCTCCGACGGCTCGGAGATGGCCCACTGGTTGTTCTGGCAGAAGAAGACGACCGGCGCGTTGTTGACCGCGGCGTAGTTGAACGCCTCGTTGGTGTCGCCCTGGCTGGTGGCCCCGTCGCCGAAGTAGGTGATGACGGCGGTGCCGTCCGGGCCGAGCGCGCCGTCGCGCTGGACGCCCATGGCGTACCCGGTGGCGTGCAGCGTCTGGCTGCCGATGACGATGGTGTAGAGGTGGAAGTTGTGCTCGTAGGGGTCCCAGCCGCCGTTGGTGACGCCCCGGAACATGGCCAGCAGGTCCCGGTGGGTCACCCCCCGGCACCAGGCCACTCCGTGCTCACGGTAGGAGGGGAAGGCCATGTCCTGCGGTTGCAGGGCGCGGCCCGAGCCGATCTGTGCGGCCTCCTGGCCGAGCAGGGACGCCCACAGGCCCAGCTCGCCCTGCCTCTGGAGGGCGACGGCCTCGGCGTCGAGGCGGCGTACCAGGACGAGGTCGCGGTAGAGGCCGCGGACGTGGTCGGGGGTGGGGTCGAACGGATAGTCGGGGTGCGGTACGTACTCTCCGTCGGGGGTCAAGAGCTGAACGAGCTCTGGCTCTTCACGAGCGGTGCTGTCGGACACCTGGCGCTCCTCGGTCTCGCGGCCGACTGACGGGGTACCGCTGGTCGGCCTCTTGCCGCCCGTCCGTTCCACCCGGGGTGACGGGTGTGACCGGACGGCCTACCGCCATCGTGACAGAAGTCACTATGGAGCGCGCAAGACCCCGGCGGCACCACACGTCGTTTGACCATGATCCCGCAGAACAAGAAAAATCCCAAATACCAGGCCTTCCTATCAAATACAAGGAATTCCGAATAAAAATTCGGTACTCCTAGCTCTTCGGTAAAAGAAGACCAGGGGAGAACGGACCGTGTGCGAACGGCGCCGGGAAAACTCGCGGGACGGGAGGAGCGGGCACGACGTGTCGCCGACCGGGCACCGCACGTGCCGGGCGGCGCGGACCGGGGTCAGTCGGCGTGCAGGCCGCGCTCCCTGGCGTAGTCCGCGAGCAGGACGCGCAACTGGCGGCGGGCGCGGTGGAGGCGGGACATGACGGTGCCCAGCGGGGTGTCCATCCGCTCGGCCACCTCCTTGTAGGAGAAGCCCTCGACGTCGATCAGGTAGACGACCAGGCGGAACTCCTCGGGCAGCCGGGCCAGCGCCGTGCGCACCGCGGAGTCGGGCAGCCGGTCGAGGACCTCGGCCTCGGCCGAACGCGAGCCGGTGGCGGCGTGCGCGTCGGCCGCGGCGAACTGCCAGTCCTTGATCTCGTCGGTGATCTCCTGGCGGGGCTCGCGCTGCTTCTTGCGGTAGCCGTTGATGAAGGTGTTGGTGAGGATGCGGTAGAGCCAGGCGCGCAGGTTGGTGCCGGCCCGGAACTGGTGGAAGTTGGCGAACGCCTTGGCGAAGGTCTCCTGCACCAGGTCCTCGGCGTCGGCCGAGTTCCTGGTCATGCGCAGGGCTGCCGGGTAGAGCTGGTCCGCGTAGGGCGTGACGGCCTCGGTGAAGTCGGGAGCCTCCACGAGGACGCCGGCTTCCGCAGGGCGTTCGAGTTCAATGGTCGCCAAAATTTCCCCCTAGGGACGACCGGAGATGCTGCCACTTGGTGAGACGCACTCCCGTCCGGTCTACGATGCCTGAATCTCAGGTGATTAAAGTCACGAATGCCCCTTTCCGGGTACCACTCGCAGTGGGAATCCGGTAGGAAAGATCCTTAAAATCCCTCCGTGTGGGAGCACACACCGGAGGTGCCGGGCGCAGCGTCCGCGGAATTCCACTCCTCCGCGCCACGTCTCCTGCGCCGCTCCGGCACTACCGGACCGCTTCCCACGATGCGGCTCCGCACACATCCCCCGCGGCTCTTCCCCGGCGAGCAGCCGGTTTCCTCCCCGTGCCGACGGTGCCGTACGCTCTGGTTGTCCGGGCCGCAGCCGAGCCGCGGCCGGCGCCCGCCGGTTCCCCGCTCGCCTGACGGCCTCTTCGTGCGCCCCGTGTACCGACCGGAACACGGCCGGCGCCTCACACCACCGGTGCGGCACAACCTGGAGGACCCGTGGCCCGCGTCATCGTCGATGTCATGCTCAAGCCCGAGATCCTGGACCCGCAGGGACAGGCCATCCTGGGGGCCTGCGGGCGTCTCGGCTTCTCCGGGGTGACCCAGGTCCGTCAGGGCAAGCGTTTCGAGATCGAGATCGAGGGGGAGGCCGACGAGGCCCGTCTCGCCGAGGTCCGCAAACTCGCCGAGACCCTGCTCGCCAACCCCGTCATCGAGGATTTCGCGCTCCGCGTGGAGTGACTCCCGCCGTCGGACAGACACCGAAATCTGACCGAAATTAAGCGGTTTCACAGGAAAAGCGTCGGGAAAGTCTCTAACCGTGCCAACGGGGTTGGGGGCTGACTCGGATGGATGAGCGATTTCTCGTCGCACTGCCCAGGGCGGCATACACCGTCCCCGTACTGCGGAATTTCCTGAAGAGCACCCTACAGGTCCACGGTGTCTGCCCCGACTGCCGACGCGACATCCTGGTGGCGGCCTCCGAGGCGTGCGCGAATGTGGTCGACCACGGCGAGCCCGCGCCCGATTACCAGGTTTCGGTCCGCATCGAACGAACCTTCTGCACTCTGCGGATCACGCACAACGGCCGCCGCTTCACCCCCGTGGCCGTGCCCGTCCGGCCCGCGGTGGAGTCCGAGTCGGGCCGGGGCGTCTTCCTGATGCACTGCCTCATGGACGAGGTCGACTTCGCCGTCGAACCCGACGGGCGCACCACGGTGCTGCTGTCCAAGCGGCTGTGCCTGCTGCCCTCGGCCGGCCGCTCCCTGGCCGCCACCGCGGCCGGGTGAGCCGCTCGGCGGCGGCCCGGCCGCCCCCGGACCCTTCGGGCAATCGCCTCGCACCGCCCCCAGAGCGGCGATACCATCCGTAACCATGAGCGACCGCCACGCGCACCCCCGTACCGCACTGGTCACCGGAGCCTCCACCGGCATCGGCGCGGAGTACGCCCGCCAACTGGCCGAACGCGGCTACTCCGTGGTGCTGGTGGCCCGCAGCGCCGACCGTCTCGCCTCCCTCGCCACCGAACTGACCGAACGCTACGGGGTACGGACGCAGGCCCTGCCCGCCGACCTCACCGCCGACGCGGACCTGGCTCAGGTCGAGGAGCGGCTGCGCGCGACCGGCGACGCCGACGCCCCGATCGACCTGCTGGTCAACAACGCGGGCCAGGGCCACGGCGGCGAGTTCGCCACCCAGCCGGTCGAGGGCATCGACAGCACGATCGCGCTGAACGTCCGCGCGCTCACCCGGCTGGCGCGCGCCGTGCTGCCGGTGCAGATCGAGCGGGCGGAGCGGCTGCGCTCCGCCGGACGGCCCCGGCCGATCGGTGTGATCAACGTCGCCTCGGTGGCCGGGCTGCTCCCGTCCTCCCCGGGCGGCGCGGTCTACGCCGCCACCAAGGCGTACGTGCTGTCCTTCACCGACACGCTCGCGGTCGAGACGGCCGGGCGCGGCGTGCGGGTGTCCGCGGTGCTCCCCGGCTACGTGCGCACCGACATGACCCGCTACGTGCAGGAGCGGGGCCTGCCCGACTTCGCGTTCGTCCCCAAGGAGCGCGTGGTCGCCGACTCACTGCGCGCCTGGGCCGCGGGCCGCCGCCGGGTGGTGCCCAGCCCCCAGTACCAGGCGGTCAGCGCCCTGCTCCACGTACTGCCTCCGGGGCTGTTCAACACGGTGGCCCGGCGTGTCAACCCGTGACCGCCCGGTGCCGCGGCCCGCGGAGGGCGTTCACTTGCGCTTCACCCTCCTCAGGTTCCCCTCCGGTTTCGGCTGCGCCTACCCTAGGAGGGCAGGCAGTCGAGGAAAGAGATCATGAAGACCTTCGAAGAGCTGTTCGCCGAGCTGTCCGAGAAGGCGCGGACCCGGCCCGCGGGGTCGGGCACGGTCGCCCAACTGGACGCCGGTGTGCATGCGATCGGCAAGAAGGTCGTCGAGGAGGCGGCCGAGGTCTGGATGGCCGCCGAGTACCAGAGCGACGAGGAGACCGCCGAGGAGATCTCCCAACTGCTCTACCACCTCCAGGTCCTGATGCTGGCGCGCGGGCTGCGCCTGGAGGACGTCTACCGCCATCTCTAGGTCGGTCTCGCCCCCTGTCCGAGACCGGCCCGGCCCTGACGTCCCAAGTACCGGAACCCGTGAGCCGAGGAAGCATTCCATGACCGATCTGCTGCGTATCGCCGTGCCCAACAAGGGGCAGCTCTCCGAACCCGCCGTCGCCATGCTGCGCGAGGCCGGGTACCGCCAGCGCAAGGACTCCCGCGACCTGGTCCTGCTCGACCCCGACAACGGGGCCGAGTTCTTCTTCCTGCGCCCCAGGGACATCGCCGTCTACGTCGGCGAGGGCATCCTCAACGTGGGGATCACCGGGCGCGACATGCTGCTCGACTCCGGCGCCCCGGTCGAGGAGCTGCTGCCGCTGGGCTTCGGCGGCTCCACGTTCCGCTTCGCCGCGCGCAACGGCTCCTCGATGACGGTCGAGGACCTCGCCGGGAAGCGCATCGCCACCTCCTACGAGGGGCTGCTCACCTCCTACCTGGCCGAGCGCGGCATCGATGCGCGGGTCATCCACCTGGACGGCGCGGTGGAGAGCTCGATCCAGTTGGGCGTGGCCGACGTGGTGGCCGACGTGGTGTCCACCGGCACCACCCTGCGCCAGGCCGGGCTGGAGCCGTTCGGCGAGCCCATCCTGGTGTCGGAGGCCGTGGTCATCCGCCGCAAGGGCGCGCCGGACGACCCGAAGGTCGAACAACTGCTGCGGCGCCTGCGTGGCGTGCTCGTCGCCCGCGACTACGTGATGATGGACTACGACGTGCACGCCGAGCGCCTGGAGGAGGCCACCGCGCTCACTCCCGGTATGGAGGGGCCGACCGTCTCCCCGCTGCACCGGGAGGGCTGGGTCGCGGTGCGCGCCATGGTGCCGCGCCGGGACGCCCAGCGGATCATGGACGACCTCTGGGAGATCGGGGCGCGCGCCATCCTGGTCACCGACATCTACGCCTGCCGTCTGTGAGGGGCGGCAGCGGAGGAGGTCCGCAGTAGGAATGCCGTTCCGCACCGATCCAGCCGAACCGGTGGTGGTCGACCGGGCTCCGGGGGCGAGCGGTGGGGAACTGGTGCTGCGGCGGGTCGGCGCCGACTACGAGATCATCAGCAACGGGGTGTTCCTCATGGACACCCGGGACGGCCGTTCCGAGCGCGAGCTGGTCCGCGCCTGCCTGCGTGTCCTGCCCGCCGACCGCACCGGCCTGCGGGTGCTGGTGGGCGGGCTCGGCGTGGGGTTCTCCGCGGCCGAGGCGCTGGCCTGTCCGCGGGTGGCGCTGGTGCGGGTCGTCGAGGTGGAGCCGCAGGTCGTCGCCTGGCACGCCGGGCCGCTGGGGGAGGTCGCGGGGCGTCCGCTCGACGATCCCCGCTGCCGGGTGGTCTGCGCCGACCTGGTCGAGTGGCTGGCCGACGCGGACGAGCGCTTCGACGCGGTGTGCCTGGACATCGACAACGGGCCCGACTGGACCGTGGCCGAGGGCAACCGGAGGCTGTACGGCCCGTCCGGACTGGACCGCCTGGCGCGGGTCACCGCCCCCGGCGGGGCCGTGGCGTTCTGGAGCGCGATGCCCGCGCCGGACTTCGCGGCGCTGCTGGGGCGCCGGTTCGGCGGGGTCGAGGAGATCCGGGTCCCGGTGCGCCGGGGCGACCCGGACGTGGTGTACCTGGTCCGTCCCGGCGCCGCGGGGCTCAGTCGGTGACCGGCACCGGGTCGGCGAGGTCGACCCGGTGGTCGAAGATCCAGGAGTGCCCGCCGCGCAGCGCGATGAGCCGGAGGACGATCGGGAGCGTCAGGTCGCGCAGGAGCACCCCGATCCGGCTGGTGACGAGCTTCTGGTCGCCTCTGCGCCGCCCCTCGGCGACGATCCGTTCGACCCGGCCGCGGCGCAACCGCTCGTAGGTGCGCAGGGCCGCGGCGGGGTCGGCCGCGTCGCGCAGGCACGCGGCGAGGACCACGGCGTCCTCCACGGCCAGGGAGGCGCCCTGGCCGCTGGAGGGGGACACCGCGTGCGCGGCGTCGCCCAGCAGCGCGACCCGGCCCGAGGTCCAGCGGGGCAGCGAGGCGATGTCGTGGATGCCGACCGGGCGGAAGGCGTCGACCGGGGAGGCCCGCAGGATCTGCGTGATGGCGGGGTGGTCGTCGGCGAACAGGGCCAGGACGTGGCGCCGCCACTCCTCGGCGTCCCGCCCGGCGAGCGCGGTGCGGTCGGCTTCGGGGTGCGGGACGTTGACGAACCAGTGGTTCCGGCCGTCGGCGGCGGTCTGGTAGCCGAAGAAGGCCCGGCGGGCGAAGACCATGCGCATCGTCCGCTCCGGTGTGGCGGGGACCGGCAGGGGCGGCGCGCAGCCGCCGAGGTTGAGCAGCCCGGTGTAGGCGGGGCGGGGAGCGGACGGGTCCATGATGCGGCGCACCGGCGAGTGGATGCCGTCCGCTCCGACGAGGACGTCGCCGTGCGCGGTGCTCCCGTCCGCGAACTCGGCGGTGACGCCGTCGTCGGTGGCGGCGAAGCAGACCAGGCGCCGTCCGTACTCGATGCGCACCCCCTGGGCGCGGGCGCCCTCGGCGAGGACGCGCTGGAGGGTCCCGCGCATCACGGTGACGGTCTGGAGGCCCTCGTCCAGCTCGTCGGAGCCGTCGTCGAGCAGCCCGAGCCGCCGTCCCGCGCCGTTCCAGAACTCGATGCGGGTGGTGGGGAACAGGGCCGCGGAGCGGACCGGGTCGAGCAGGTCGAGCGTGCGCAGGGCGGCCAGGCCGTTGGGGGCCAGGGTGAGGAAGCTGCCCAGGGCGGGGGCGGGACCGTCGTGCGCCTCGTGGACGACCGCCTCCACCCCGACGCGGCGCAGGGCCGTCGCGACGACCGGTCCGCCGATGCCGGAGCCGATGACCAGTGCTCTCATGGCGGAGCTCCCGATAGAATCGACGTCGCTGATTTATTTCTTTCGTACGAACGAAATATATGTCCGGAGGAGAGCCATGTCAACGGACCCCTCCCCCCGCCGGGCCGCCCTGGTCGGCCGGGTCAGCGCCGCGGGCCGGGAGCTGAGCAACGCGGCGGTCGTGTTCCACACCGTGCTGGCCGAGCGGCTGGGCCTGGGGGCCACCGAGTGGAAGATTCTCGACCTGCTGGAGCGGCACGGCCCCCTGACCGCGGGAGAACTGGTGCGCCGCTCCGGGCTCGCACCGGCGTCGATCACCGGGGTGGTGGACCGCCTCCAGCGCCGCGGCTACGTCCAGCGCGGCCGGGACCCGCAGGACGGCAGGCGCGTGGTCGTGCGGATCAGCGACACGGACGCGCTGCACCGGGACGTCGGGTCGGCCTTCACCGGGCTGCTCGCCCGCCTGGAGAAGCTCTACGAGCGCTACACCGACGAGCAGTTGGAGACGGTCGACGGCTTCCTGCGCGAGGCCGCGCGGCTCCAGCGCGAGGCGGCGGCCGAGATGGCGGAGGGCGGCGGGGACGACCGCTGACCGGCCCCCGCGCCGCCCTCCGGCGCCGCCTCGCTACCCCTGTGCCGCGCCGTCGCCCTGCTGCTGGGCGATCTGCCTGCGCACCTCGTCCATGTCGAGGGCGCGGGCCTGCTGGATGAGGTCCTCCAGCGCGGCCTCGGGCAGGGCGCCGGGCTGGGCGTAGAGCACGGTCCGGTCGCGCACGATCATCAGCGTCGGGATCGACTGGATGTTGAAGCTGGCCGCCAGCTCCTGCTGGGCCTCGGTGTCGACCTTGGCGAACAGCAGGTCCTGGTGCTTCTCCGAAGCCCGCTCGTAGATCGGTGCGAACATCTTGCAGGGTCCGCACCAGGACGCCCAGAAGTCGATCAGGACGAAGTCGTTCTCCTGGAGCGTCTGGTTGAAGTTGTCCTTGGTCAGTTCGATGGTGGCCACAGGGTCTCCTGGTCGTGGCTTCGGTAACGGTCTACAGGTAGAGCGGTTCTGCCCGCCCGTTTGTTCCGCGTACCCGACACCGATTGCCTCCTTCCCCACCAGTCACAAAACCGGCAAAACCCAAGAAAGATACCGATTTGGGAGGAAAAACCGTTGCCGCGTAGATTCGTGGCTGGAACGGCCCTGCTGGGAAGGGGGGACTTGTGGGCGTGCTCTCCGGGGCGGACGGCGGGGGCGGCAAGGAGCCCGACTACCGGTTCACCCTCGCCAACGAACGCACCTTCCTGGCCTGGATCCGCACGGCGCTGGCGCTGGTGGCCGGATCCGTCGCGGTGCTGCACCTGGTGCCGCTGCGGTGGCACGACGGCACCCAGGCCTCGGTCGGGGTGGGGCTCGCCGTCCTGGCCGTGGCCATCACCGGTTACGCGCCGGTCCGCTGGTGGCGGGTGCAGCGCGCCATGCGGGAGAGTCGGCCGCTGCCGCCCACCCCGCTGCCGCTGGTCACCGCGATCGGCGTCGCGCTGATCGGCCTGGCCGTCGTCGCGGGGTACTACTGGCCGTGAGCGGTCCCGGGGCACCCGACAACGGCCTGCAACCCGAACGCACCCTGCTGGCCTGGCAGCGCACCCTGTTCGGCCTGGTCGCGGCCGTCCTGCTGTACCTGCGCATCCCGGTCGGGGACACGCCCGGCGGCGCGGCCGGCCGGCTGCTCGTGGTCTCCGTCCTGCTCGGGGCCTGCGCCGTGCTCGTCGTCCACCTGCGGTGGCGCTGGCGGCGCCCCTCCCCCGCCCGCACCGCGCGTCCCGCCCCGCTGGCCCGCCCGTGGACCCTCGTGCTGCTGAGCGCGGTCGTGACCGGGCTGGCCGTGGCCACCGCCCTGTCCGCACTCCTGCGCTGACGGCGCTGCCGCGGCACCGGGACGCCCGGCGCCGCGGCAGCCGTCCGCGGTCAGGACCGCTTGGACTCGACGATGGAGTTGATGATGTCGTCGAGGCGGCGGGTCGGCTCGTAGCCGATGAGCTCTTTGGCCAGCGAGGTGTCGGGCATGCGGCGGCGCATGTCCTCGTAGCCCTCGCCGTACGCCTTCTCGTACGGGATGTACTCGATCGTGCTGCTCGACCCGGTCAGCTCGATGACCCGCTCGGCGAGGCCGCGGATGGAGACCTCCTCCATGCCGCCGAGGTTGACCGCCCGGTTGTAGGCGGCGGGCGTGTCCATCAGTTTCACGACGGCCGGAACGACGTCGAAGACCGACCCGAAACAGCGCCGCTGGGTGCCGTCGCCGTAGACGGTGATCGGCTCGCCGGCCAGCGCCTGCCCCACGAAGCGCGGCACGACCATGCCGTAGCGGCCGGTCTGGCGCGGGCCGACGATGTTGAAGAACCGGGTGATGACCGTCGGGATGCCGGTCTCCCGGCCGTAGACGTAGGCGACCAGCTCGTCCAGGCCCTTGGCCGCCGCGTAGGACCAGCGGCTCTTCAGCGGCGAGCCGAGGATGCGGTCGGCGTCCTCGGTCAGGCCGTCCGCGTCGTTCTTGCCGTACACCTCGCTCGTGGAAGCGACCATGATGCGCGCCCCGTGCCGGGCGGCGGCGTCGACCACGGTCTCGGTGCCGTGCAGGTTGACGCGGAGCGACTCCAGCGGCCTGTCCACGATGGTGTGCACGCCCACCGCGGCGGCCAGGTGGAACACGGTGTCGCAGGATCCGACCAGGTCGTCGACCAGGGCGGCGTCCAGGATCGACCCCTTGACGAACTCGAAGTTCGGGGCGTCGGCGAGCTGCCGCAGGTTCTCCTCGGAACCGGTGGACAGGTCGTCGAGGACGGTCACCTGGTGCCCCTGCGCGACCAGGTAGTCGCACAGATGGGACCCGATGAACCCAGCGCCGCCGGTGACCAGGGCTTTCACGCTATTACTCCTTCGGAAAAGACACGGACCGGGCAGGGTGTCGGCGCTACACGGCGTCCGTGCGGCGCCGCACCGACGGTCAGGCCAACCACCGCATCATGTGGTAGGCCTCCGCGTAGGGCACACCCGAGTGCATGCCACGCAGCACCGCCAGGCTTCGGAGGGTCAGGTCGGAACGGGTGTGCGGGTGGTCGTGGGTCTGGGACCCGTACAGGTGCATCGCCTCGATCTTGGCCTCCACCTGCTCCTCGGTGAGCTCCACGAAGAAGTTGGGAGACGGAGCGGCGTCGTAGCGCCACTGGTCGGCGGCCTCCTCGTAGGCCAGGACCAGGCGCGGGTGGTGGCGCAGCCGGGTGTTGGACGGCCGCAGCGCGGTGTGCACGGCCTCGGCGGTCACCTGGTGGTCCTGGTTGTAGCTGGTGCGGTGCGGCGCGATCACCGTGGTCGGCCGCAGCGTCTCGATGGACAGCGGGCTGTGGCGCTCGATCGCGTTGGTCAGTTCGAACCGGGGCACGGCGTCGAGCTTCAGGTGGTAGCGGTCGCCCGGGAAGGCGAAGTCCCAGCCGTCCCAGTCGAAGAAGTCCGCGACCGCCTTGACCTCGCCGTAGCGCTCGTCCGCGGTGGACAGTCCCCTGGCGGAGTTGTCCGCGGTGTCCCCGACCGTCATGAACTGGATGTAGACCTCGGCGCCGGCCTCCTTGGCCTTGCGCATCAACCCTCCGCAGCCGAGGGTCTCGTCGTCGGGGTGCGGTGCGAGGATGAGAATCCGCTCACGGGACCAGTCGATCATCATTCGGTGTCCTTAGAAGTAGGGCATCGGAAGTAGATACGCGGCCCGTGGACCGCGCGGCCTCGACGGCGGGAACAGGGCAGACAGGTCGACGGTGGGTTCAGGCAGAGGTACGGGCTGCACGCACCAGCTCCATTCCTTCGGGACCGACGTTGAGCAGCAGATCCACTGCGGCCATGCGGGGCAGGAACTCCTGCCCGCGGCGGTTGTGCTGCGGGTACTCCGGGTGCCGGAAGCCCTGCCACTCGACCTCGATGCCGTACCGGTCGAAGACCTCGGGGTCGAGGTAGGCGCGGGCCCCCTCACCGGAGAGCATGGTCGTCGCACCGACCTTCGCGCTGATCTGCGCGAGCAGCTCGCTCTTCTGCGCGGTGAACTCCCCCAGCTCGCTGGAGCGCACCATGGGCGTGGTGATGCCGAAGGCGTCGAGGACGACCTGGGTGGTCGCCATGGAGAGGTCGACCAGCCGCTCCCAGCGGCGGTCGTAGACGGCCGTGATCTGCGGGCCGTACTCCTCCCAGAAAGGCGCCTTGCGGTAGCAGTGCTCCGCCAGCGTCTTGCGGTGCTTGTCCCACCACGGGGAGTCGTTGTTGACGGTCTTGTCGATGATCCGCTCGCTCCGGCTGCGCTGCACCACCGGAACCGTCAGCAGAACCGGACCATTCTTCGCGGCCACGTAGTTGCGGTGCTGCCACCCCTTGCGTTCGAATTGGACGTGATCGAGGACGACGAACAGGTCACAACGGTCGATCTTGTCCAACAGGCCCAGCCAAGGCAGATAGTGCGGCTGGTGCAAGGCAACACGCACAGTGACTCCCCATTCACGCAGACGGTCGAACGCCGTGATCTCTGCTCGAGGATACGGGACCCGAGGCCCGACCGCCCTTCCCCTTGACTCTGAGCAACCCCTTTCATCACCCAAGTCATATATTCGTAACCGAAGCGTGCCGCGCATCCTCAATTACGACGATGTTTTGTGCGGGACAATCTCTTGGGACGAGTCGGCGTTCCCCGGATTAACGGAGTAATCGTGCGCCCCCGCGACGGGGCCGCGTTCGATTTGGCCGCGTTCCGATCCGCTGCTCGCCCAGGGCAACTGACCGCCCCGTTGGAACGTCCCTACAACGGTGGCCTGTCATCTGCTCTCACCCCGTCGCTCTTCGGAGGTCCCCAGTGCGCACCGCCCGTTTCATCGGTAGCTGGCTCGCGGGCCTGCTCTCGTTGTCGACCGCGGCCCTGCTCTTCGTGCTGTGGCTCAGGTTCGTACTCGGGTCCGCCGAAGACACCCCGATCGTCCTGCTGCTCCTCATCGGGGTGGGCCTCAACCTCATGGTCTGGTCGCTCATCGGCCTGATCCGGCTGGTGGACGAGTGGGTCCACAAGCTGCTGGGGCGCGACCCCTCCACGCTGCTGCCCCGCAAGGAGGCGCCGCTTCCCGCGGGCGCCCGCATCCGGGACGAGGACAAGCGGGTGACGCGCGCCCGCTCCGACAGCGGCCGGCGCCGGCGCCGCGGCGACCTCACCCCGGTCCTCAACCCCGACACCGGGCAGTTCGAGATCCCCAAGGTCAACACCGACCCGGAGACCATCTCGCTGGCGGTCATCATCCCGGCGCACAACGAGGAGCCGGTCATCGACGGGGCGATCCGGTCCGCGCTGCGGCTGTTCGACCGCTGGGACATCTACGTGGTGTCGGACAGCTCCAAGGACGCCACCGCCGAGATCGCCGCGCAGACCGGCGTCAACGTCCTGGAGCTGCTGACCAACCGCGGCAAGGCGGGGGCGATCGAGGCGGTCATCCAGGAGTTCGACCTCATCGAGAACTACGACGGCGTGGTGATCCTCGACGCCGACACCGAGCTGCACGAGGACTACGTCAAGGGCGTGCGCGACCAGCTCCGCGACCCCACGGTCGCCGCCGTCGCCGGATTCGTCGTCGCCGAGTGGAAGCCGCAGCAGCGCACCGTCATCGGCCGCCTCATCTCGGCCTACCGCGACCGGCTGTACTGGCTGTTGCAGTACATGCTCCGCTTCGGCCAGACCTGGCGGTTCACCAGCGTCACCTTCATCGTCCCCGGCTTCGCCAGCACCTACCGCACCAGCGTGCTGAAGCACCTGGAGATCAACCCCAAGGGGCTGGTCATCGAGGACTTCAACATGACCTTCGAGGTGCACCACAAGAAGCTGGGCCGCATCTCGATGCGTCCCGACACCAAGGCCTACTCCCAGGACCCCTTCACCCTGCGGGACTACAAGAGCCAGGTGCGGCGGTGGAGCCTGGGCTTCTGGCAGACGGTGCGGCGGCACGGCATCTGGCCGAGCCTGTTCTGGTTCTCGCTGTTCTTCTACATCCTGGAGGTCGTGCTCGTCGCGGCCATGCTGCTGGTCACCGCGCTGATCTTCGTGTTCGTGCTGCCTCCGGCGCTGTTCGGGGACGCCGTGCTCGCCGTGGACTGGTACGCCGACGGGTACACGGCGGTCACGTCGGTGCTGCCGCTGAGCACGGTGGCGGTCGGCCTCTTCGTCCCCGACTACATCCTCACCTGCGTCATCGCGATGGTGCGGCGGCGGCCCAGCTACCTGTTCTACGGGCTGTTCTTCCTGCCGCTGCGGCTGCTCGACTCCTACCTGACGCTGCTCACCATCCCGCAGGCGTGGACCGCCAAGTCCGACGGCCGGTGGAAGAGCCCCGAGCGCGTGTCGATCAAGAGCTGACGCCGCGACCTGGGCGGACGCCGAGAGCCGCCCCGGATCACGGCCGCCTCGCCCAGCGCTTAGGCTCGAAGAGAAGAACAGCACGGACCCGGTCCCCGCGCGCAGCTCCGGAGCTGCGCGCGGGGACCGGGTCCGGTCGCAGGATCCGAGCCGAGGTGCCCCGTTGGAGAACAAGCGTCTTCCCCTCACCGTCTACCGCGTCCTGGCCTACGTCACCTCGACGTGGCTGCTGCTGCTGACCTTCGTGGCGATGCCCGCCAAGTACCTCGTCGGGGAGACCGCGCGCTTCTCCCTGGCCCCGGCCCCCGCGGGCATGGAGCAGTGGTTCGGCGACGAGACGCCGCTGATGATGGTCATCGCGGTCCCGCACGGCTACCTCTACATGGCGTTCGTGCTGTCGGTGCTGTGGCTGGCGCTGCGGCGGCGGTGGAACGCGCTCCGCACGGTCGGGGTGATGCTGTCCGGGACGATCCCGCTGGCGGGCTTCTTCGTGGAGCGCCGGGTGGCGGCCCGGGAGAAGGCCGCGCTCGACGCCGAGGAGCAGGCGTCCGCGGCTCAGTCCACGGCGGTGCCCGCCGAGGGCTGAGCCGCCTCGGCGGCGGGAGCCGCCCCGTCGCCGCCGTCCTCCCGCGCCGTGCGGCGCTCCTCCAGCTCCCGCCGTACCAGTGAGATCCAGAACACGACGGCAGCCGCCCCGAACACCCACCACTGGGCGGCGTAGCTGAGGTTGCGGAAGTTCCAGGTGACCTCCTGCGGCGGGTCCGGCGGCGGGATCTGCTCCAGCTGCGCCTCCGCCCCGGCCTCGGTCGGCGGCGTCTGCTCGCCCAGCGTGACGTATCCCTCGTAGAGCCGGTAGGGCCACTCGTTGACCAGCAGGGCCGAGGAGATCCGCGCGACCTTCCCCTCCTCGACGGCCGCCGTGGCGCCCCCGGCGGCCTCGTCCTGGGGAAGCTGCAACCAGCCGCGGACGGTGACCTCCCCCTGCGGCGCGGGCGGGACCGCGCCGTCGGCGTCGGCCGCGTCGGCGGGCACCCACCCCCGGTTCACCACCACGGCGGTGCCGTCCCCGGTGACCAGCGGGATCACCACGGAGTACCCCTCCTGCCCGGACGGGGACAGGGCGGGGGCGAGCAACTGGTGTTCGGCGTCGTAGGTCCCCGTCACGGTGACCGCCTCGTTGGCGAGGTCCTGGGGCATGTACTCGCCGGGCGCGAGCAGCGTGTCGATGCTCTCGGCCGCGGCGAGGTCCTCGACGGGATTGGTGACCGTCTCGCGGTCGGGCTGCTGGGCGCGCTGGTACTGCCAGTAGCCGAACAGGAGGCAGAGGAGCACCGCGGCGATCGCGGCCAGGTGGATGCCGAGCCAGCGGGGACGCAGAAGTGGTGGGAAACGCACCCTTCCAGGCTATGTGCGCCGGAGCGGGACCGCTCAGCACCCCCGCCGCACGGCCGAGTTGGCCGAGGACTGGGAAACGAATAGTCATCACTTTAAGTGCCCCGCGGTGACGTACGGTTGTTTCAGCAGATGAGCGTGGGTAATCTGGGTCTCACCACGGGCGAGGAACGAGACGGACTCCCCGTGACGCGGACCTTTCCGAGGTCGCCGGCTTCTGGGGGGAGGAGCCGGCGGCCGTTCCCAAGCGAAGGCCGCCTCCGTGCTTTGAGGGGGGACACGGGGGCGGCCTTTGCGCCTGTTCGCGCACTGTCCGTCCGCGCGTTCCCCCGTCCCCGGCGCTTCTCCCCTGCCGCCCGACCGCCCGGGAGGAGGCGGTCCGGCCTCCCGCGTTCCTCCCCCGGCCCTGGTCACGTGACCGCCGCCACGGACGCCGCCGTCCGGCCCGCCGCTCTCCGCACGTCCGCCCTCCGGGGTGATCTTCTCCATTCTCGTTCTCCTCGGGACGGATCGCGAGAATATGGAACGGTGGCACCGGGGCCGCTCTTCTCCCCTTCCCCGGGAACCGCGCCGTGAACTCCCGCGGAGCACAGCGGAGAGACCGCGGCACCTTCAACCAGTGTGGCGGGTCATATCGGTTGTGACGCCGATGATCAGGGAGAAATGGCCACGATAACGGACAGCCGATTAATGGTGTTGAGGGCTGAAAGGAGGTTTCACCCCTTTCGACAGAGCGAACCGTTCTGTGGTTTCGTGCATCTGTTCCTATGAGGTGCGTTCCGTGTCCAGGGAACGGGAATGTGCCCTGGCAGGGCTGCCCACGGTGTGGTTCGCTGGTGGGGCATGATCGTTCCGGTCGGTCACTTTCCTGATCCGCCCGCTCATTCCCGGACGGTTTCCGGCATGACGCGGTACGGAGCCGTTCAACGCTCAGTGGAGTCGAGGGAGAGAGCACGCGAATGACGAGTCCGTTGCGGCCCGAGGATCCCACTCGGGTCGGAGAGTACGAACTTATCGCCCGAATCGGGAAGGGTGGCCAGGGCGTCGTGTACCTCGGCCAGGCACCGGACGGAACTCGGGTCGCCGTGAAGGTCATGGAGAGTTCCTGGGCGTCCGACCGGCGGGCACGCAGCCGGTTCGCCAAGGAAATCGAGACCGCCTCCAAGGTGGCCCCCTTCTGCACCGCGGCGCTGCTGGACGCCGACATCGACGCCGATCCGCCCTACATCGTCAGCGAGTACATCGAGGGGCCGTCGCTGCGCGAGGCGGTGCTGCGCGAGGGGCCCCGCACCGGGGCCGCGCTGGACCGTCTCGCCATCTCCACCGCCACCGCGCTGGTCGCGATCCACCAGGCGGGCGTGGTGCACCGCGACTTCAAACCGGCCAACGTCCTGCTGGGGCCGGACGGCCCCCGGGTGATCGACTTCGGCATCGCCCGGTCCACCGAGGCCACGGTGACCGCCACCAACTCCATCGTGGGAACCCCCGCCTACATGGCTCCCGAGCAGGTCGAGGGCCGGGAGCTCACCCCCGCGGTGGACATCTTCGCCTGGGCCGGGGTCATGGTGTTCGCCGCCACCGGCGAGTCCCCGTTCCACGACGAGACCCTGCCCGCGATCATCCACCGGGTGCTCAACCGCCCGCCCAAGCTGGACGGCGTCGACGAGCGGCTGCGGCCGCTGCTGGAGGCGTGCCTGGCCAAGGAGCCCGAGCGCCGCCCCACCGCCGTGCAGGTGCTCGGCGCTCTGGTGGGCCACGACCCGGCGAACGTGGCCCGGGTGCCGGTCGAGGAGGTCCTGGAAGAGGGCTACACCGCGGCCCTCAGCGAGCAGACCCAGATCGCCGCCACCGCGGTGCTGCCCATCCCCACGGCCGAGGAGATGGCCGGCGCGGCCCCCACCGCCGTGCTGCCCGAGACCGACGACTCCGCCGACGAGACCCCCACCAGGAAGGCGCCCAGCGGCCTGGCCGCGCTGGCCGCGGAGCGCCCCGCCGACGGCGCCGTGGCCAGCGGCCCCACCAGCGGTCCGATGCGCACCACCAGCGGGCTGGCCGCCCTGGTCAACACGGGGCAGAACAAGCAGATCGGCCCGTCCGCCACGGGGCCCACGCGCGTCACCCCTCCGGGCGGCGCCGCGCCCGGGTACGCCTCCGGTCCCCCCGGGCACGGCGGCTACGGTTCTCCCCCCGGCCCGGGCGCCCCCGCGGACGGCCAGTCGCCGCTTCCCCGGCGCTCCGAACGCGGCGGGGCGGGAACCCAGCGGGCCCTGGCCTGGATCCTGGCCGCGGGCATCCTGATCATCGCCCTGGCCGGCGGCTGGTACCTGATCAACGCCTTCCTGCCGTCCGACGGCGGCTCCCCCGCCACCACGCCGACGGAGGACACCGCGACCGAGGCGCCGGAGCAGGAGAACGACGGCCTTCCCTCCTCCCCCTCCGACGTGGACCCGGACACCGGGACCGGCACCGGCGAGGAGACGTTCGCGCCCTTCGTACCGGAGCACGACCCCCACACGAACCCGACGACGGTTCCGCACCCCGACCCCACCCTGACCGACGACGACTGGTGGAACGACCTGCCCGACTGGGGGGACAACTCCTCCCCGACCGACGAGGGCGGCGGCAGCCAGGGGGAGTCCGGGCCGACCGCGCCGAGCGGCGGCAGCGGGGCCGGCAGCGGGGCCGGCGGCGGGGAGGCCGGACGGGTGGCCGTCTCCCCGACCGGCCAGTGAGCACGTCGGCTCCTCCCCGCGCCACAGGCGGACCCCCTTCCGGCGCGGGGAATCCCGATAGGCTTGGGCACGCTGTCCCAGGAGGTCGCCAGATGGCCGTTGTCCCCCTTCAGTACCGTTTCGACGGACCGCGGACCGCCCCGGTGGTGGTGCTGCTCCCCACTCTCGGCACCAGGTGGTCACTGTGGGAGCCGCAGTTGCCGGAGCTGACCCGCCGCCTGCGGGTGCTCCGGGTCAACCACCGCGGGCACGGCTCCTCCCCCGCACCCCGGGGCCCCTACTCCGTGCAGGAACTCGGCGGCGACCTGCTGGCCCTGCTCGACCGGTGCGAACTGGAGCGGGCGTCCTTCGTCGGCATCGGCCTGGGCGCGATGGTGTCGCTGTGGGCGGCCGCGGCCGAGCCCTCCCGGGTCACCCGGCTGGCGCTGGTGTCCACCACCTCCTGGGCGCCGCCGTCCCTGCGCTGGCAGAGCATCGGCGAGCGGGTACGCCACTTCGGGACGTCCTCGGTCGCCGAGGAGGTCACCCGCTCGTGGTTCACCCCCGGCTTCTGCGAACGGCGGCCCGACCTCGCCACCCGGTTCACCGAGGAGTTCGAGAAGACCGACCCGGAGGGCTACGCCGGATGCTGCGACGCCGTGGCGACGGTCGACCACCGCTCCCTGGCCCGGCGGGTGCACGTGCCCACGGTGGTCATCGCGGGCGCGCACGATCCGCAGACCCCGCCGGGGCACGGCCGCAGGCTCGCCAACGCCCTTCCCGACGCCCGTTTCGAGACGGTCGTCGGGGCCGCGCACCTGGTCAACGTGGAGCGCGCGGACCTGGTCAACGAACTGCTGCTGCGGCACCTGGCCCCGGTCTCGGCCCACCGGTTCTGAGCCCGGTCCCGGGCGGCGCGGCGCCGGTCACAGCAGCGGCTGGTTGAGTTCCAGGAGGTAGCCGTCGGGGTCGCGGAAGTGCGCCGCGCGGATGCCCAGCGCCGTCCAGTCCTTGGGCGGGGAGACCAGGGGCGCCCCCGCCGCGGTGAGTTCGGCGGCCTTGGCGTCGACGTCGTCGACCTCGAAGATCACCGCCACCCGGTCCTGGCGGGGCAGGTGGGGGTCCTCCATGTCGGTCTCCAGCGCCTCCGCGACCACCTCGCGCTGGTTCAGCGCGAGCTTGGTGCCCGCTCCCGTGTCGAACTCGGCGTAGCGGGTGAGTTCAGAACCCCGTAGCACGGGGAGTTTCAGCACGTCGGCGTAGAACCGGAAGCACGCCTCGTAGTCGTCTGCCAGGAGCCGGACGTAACTCGTTCGCACGGGCGCCTCCTCCAGAGCCGCCGGACAGGTGGTGCTCCTCATTCTGCCGTCTGCCCGGTCCCCCTCCAAGGCCCCGAAGCGTTCTCGAACGTTTCCGTCGCCCTCTCCTGCTCCGTCTTGTAGTAGAGGATTGTCGGGATGTAGTACATGTGCTATCAATTTGCATAGGACGACAACATTAAGGAGAAGGAGTATGGCGGCGACCCCCTCATCCGTCACCGCCCCCCGAGCGACCGACTCCGCCGACCAGCCCGTACTGGACGTCCGTGACCTGCGGATGAGCTACGGCTCGACGGATGTGCTCAAGGGGGTGACCTTCCAGGCCCGCCGGGGCGAGGTGCTGGCCCTCCTCGGCCCCAACGGCGCGGGCAAGACCACCACCATCGAGATCCTCGAAGGCTTCCGGATGCGCTCGGCCGGCCAGGTGAGCGTGCTCGGCACCGACCCCGCCCACGGCGACGAGCGCTGGCGGTCCCGGCTGGGCGTGGTCCTGCAATCCTGGCGCGACCACGGCAAGTGGCGGGTCGCCGAACTGCTGGAGCACTTCGGGCGGCACTACGCCCCCTACTCCATCCCGGCCGTGCCCCGGCCGCGCGACACCGCGGAACTGCTCGACATCGTGGGCCTGACCGACCACGCCGACAAGCCGGTCCGGACGCTGTCCGGGGGCCAGCGGCGCCGGCTCGACGTGGCGATCGGCATCGTCGGCCGCCCCGAGGTGCTCTTCCTCGACGAACCCACCGCCGGATTCGACCCCGAGGCCCGCCGGGACTTCCACGACCTGGTCCACCGCCTGTCCGACCTGGAGGACACCACCGTCCTGCTCACCACGCACGACCTGGACGAGGCGGAGAAGCTGGCCGACCGCATCCTCATCCTCGCGGGCGGCCGGATCGTCGCCGACGGCAGCGCGGACCAGCTCGCCCGGCAGGTGAGCCGCAGCACCGAGATCCGCTGGACCCGCGGCGGCCAGCGGTTCGCCCACGCCGCCGAGGGCGACGGCACCGCGTTCGTCCGGGAGCTGTTCGCCCAGTACGGCGAGGAGATCAGCGAGCTGGAAGTGCGCCGCGCCACGCTGGAGGACGTCTACATGGCCATGGTGCACCGGCACGAGACCGGTGCCGCGACCGGTGAGGAGCCCGGCTTCGGAGAGGAGACCCGATGACCACGACGCTCTCCGCCCTGCGGCTGGGGCTGCTGCGGGGCTGGATCGAGTTCCGCCACACCCTGCTCACCCCGTTCGACCTCTTCTCCTACCTGCTGAACAGCGCGATCTTCGTGGTCGTCCTGCTGTTCATGGACCGCAACGAGATGGAGGACACCCAACTGTACGGGCTGGGCCTCACCCAGGCGACGCTGGCGCTGCCCGGCGTGCTGGCCACGATGCTGGTGCTCGGCGGGGTGATGTCCCTGGCCCAGACGATGTCGACCGACCGGGAGGACGGCACCCTGCTGCGGGCCCGCGCCCTGCCCCGGGGCGTCCAGAGCTACCTGTTCGGCAAGGTGGTCTCCACCTCGCTGATCACCGTGCTGAGCATGCTGGTCATCCTGGCTCCCGCGGTGCTGCTGTTCGACGGGTTCCAGTTCACCGCGCAGGGGGCGCTGACCCTGCTGTGGGTCACCGCCCTGGGCCTGCTGGCCACCCTCCCGGTCGGCGCGGTCCTGGGCTCGCTGTTCCCCAACCCGCGCAGCCTCGTGCTCGTCCTGATGCTGCTGCTGATGGGCCTGATGCTCGTCTCCGGTATCTTCGTTCCGCTCACGATGCTGCCCGAGTGGCTGCACTGGGTCGCCCAGGTCTTCCCGCTGTACTGGCTGGGACTGGGCATGCGCGCGGGGTTGCTGCCCGACGCCGCCGTGGCCGAGGAGATCGGCGGCTCCTGGCGGACCCTGGAGACGGCCGGCGTGCTGGGGGTCTGGGCGGTCGTCGGCCTGGTCGTGGCCCCGATCGTGCTGCGGCGGATGGCTCGCCGCGAGTCCGGCAGCATCCTGGAGCGGCGGCGGCACCAGGCCATGCAGCGGACCGTGTGAGTCGCGTATGGGAGGAAACAGGGCGATGAGCGGCGAGACCGTCTACAACCGCATCGCGGTGCTGCGCGTCGAACGGGGAGTGTCCCGCCGCCAACTCGCCGAGGCCCTGGGAGTGCACTACCAGACCATCGGCTACCTGGAACGCGGCGAGTACAGTCCGAGCCTGCACCTGGCGCTGCGAATCGCCGAGTACTTCGAGGTCCCCGTGGAGGTGGTCTTCTCCACCACCCCGTTCCCCCGGATCGGCAGCACGCCCCGGTCCGGGTGAGCGGTCCCCGTCCCGCCGTCCCCGTCGCGCGGGCTCCGGCCGCGCGACAAGGACGGCGGGTTCAGCGTTCGTGGCGGCGGCGGAGGGCGACCCGGTAGATGTTCAGGCAGGCCCCGAAGAACCCGGCGGCCATGACCACCGTGAGGGGTGCGGAACGCGCCCACACCGCGGCCAGCACCGCCCCCACCAGCAGGACCGTCGCCCCGAACACGGCGAGGACCAGGCGGAAGGTGAGCGCGCTGGCCGGGCGCTCGTGGCTGCCCAGCGGTCCCTTCAGGCGTCCGCGTCGCATGCCTCCCCCTTCCGGGAACACGGCGCAGCCCCCGGAGGGGCTCCGGGGGCGGACGGACGGCCGCAAGGCCGCCGCTCCTCGGTCATTCGGCGGTGACGAACCGCAGCACCGCGCCGACCCCCTCCCTCGCCTCGACGCCGGACAGCTCCACGAAACCGGCGTCGGTCCGGGTGGCCGCGCGCAGCAGCAGCGTACTGGCGGGCGCCCGGAAGGC
>Ga0065720_1019177_pt1 | contig 34041 bp, 31 predicted proteins | sample Thericmetagenome_FD_59107 | JGI IMG/M metagenome (GOLD analysis project Ga0065720, IMG submission 59107) | Thermophilic microbial communities from the Joint Bioenergy Institute, California, USA of rice/straw/compost enrichment - eDNA_2 v2... | ecosystem: Engineered > Solid waste > Grass >... | reverse complement strand
CTTAGTCTTGAATAAGCCGTCTAATTTTAACTTGTTTTCACCCTTCTTTCTATAATCAGTGAAATATATTCCTTCTGCAAGCTTAATTTCATAGGTGGTGTTTCCTGATGGCTGATCCATATTCCTGAAGATCTTTTTGTATTAATCAAATTTATATTGCTTATTCAAAAGAAGTTTAAAAAATGACCAAAGACTGTTCTGATCGGCTCCTTAATTGTCTCACTAAAGGAAATTCTTCGATATTTAAAGAAAATATTAAATCACTTTATTAAGATTTGATTGAAAATAGGTCTACTCAATCGGGAAGGTGTATTTTTAAGATATTTGAGAGTAAGATAAATTGTATCAAAAGAAAAAGACAATATGCATTTCATTATAAATAGACTCATTAATTTTATATTTACAGAAAAGGTCATAAACCATTTCAAATTTGGTGAACAAGAGTTAGATGAAGAAATGTCAGTTCTGAGTTGTGACTTAGGCAATGAACTTCTTTTTCATGTTCAGACTAAATACCTCTTTTGGGAATTTATTCTTAGGCTCTAGAGCAGGGATTGATCGGACTTTTTCTAGTGCCCTGGCACCCTCACCACTTTTAAAGCTCATTTCCAAATTATTGTTAACAGCATTATTAAAATAGCTACCTGCCTCTACATTATCAATTATAGTCACATTTCTGTTTAAATTGGTTTGTGAAGTTGCTCCTTTGAGTAGTAACCCTGACTTTTGAGGAACATTATTATTATTTGGATCTCTGACATTGATAGTTGGAAGCATTCCTCTATTCTGAGTTTCATCAATAACCATGATATTTTTTCCAGGGAGTTTCAGGGATTGGCGGACATCATCAGATCGATTAACTTCTATTCTATTTACATTGTAGTTATTATAAGTTCCCATAATTCCAGCAGGTCCTGGATTAAAAGTTTCATTGAAGTTAGGTTTTTTTAATTTGTTAAGGCCATTTAAAGAGGCAAGACTGTTGTCTTGTTTCATGTTCTTCATGTCAGATCTTGATTGTCTCAATAGATTTAGGCTGCTGTCTTGTGGTTGTAGACCCCTAGTAAGTGGATCATTTTTGTGTGAATAGTCCAGATGAACTTGACCGCTCAAGACATCAAAGTTTTTCAAGTTGTTCGCACGATTCAATAGATAGCTTGGCCCATTCATTAAAGACCCATTCTGAGCAAAATAATTTCTGTCCCTGTATAAAGTTCCATTCAGACTTGGAGGACCATGTACATCACCCATAGGATTGACGAGAGGTGAAAACACATCATTTCTGGCTATATTAGATGTGAGAGGAGATGAATATACTCTGGGATTCATATCCTCTCCATACCTGGGATTATCAGAATAGTGTTGGGTAGGCATGAAGAATTTCATTTGGGAATTACGGTTAGGTGTAGAGATTTTCAGATTTCGCAGAGCAAAATCAGCTGTGGAATTATCGATTGGAGGTTCCTGTTCTCTAAGATTATTTCCTAGGTTCAGTTTAGCCACTGGAATCGAGCTTGGAATGAAAGGTCTTTGCTCGAATTTCTTTTGTTGATAGAATCTGTATGAATCAATCTCACTAACTCCCTTATTGGCTGATAATAATTGGGCGATATCCGATCTTGGCTTGTATTCTTGATCAGTTGTAGACCTGTAATTTTCTAATGACTGTTGTTGTTCCTTTTGCTTGAGAGCAGCTATGAGCAATAAGAAACAAATTCATTAATGTTACTGAGGAGAATATCAATAAGTTCTTCCTTCTTATTATTTTCATGTCTTAATTGCTCATTTTCTTGAACAATCTAATCATGTTAATTCATAAGGATAAAGTGTACTCTCTTCAATTCAGAAGGGTCCTCAGGGAATTTAAAACCACCAATCTTGTTAGCCTCTCGGCTCGTTAATTGACTTTGTGCTTTTTCTAATTAGTTATGTCAAGATCCTCTCTATTTACCTGGCTCTCTGTCTCTTTGGCTGTCGGGTAGCCTCATAGCTCCTCCGAAATCATTACTTCTCTTAACATCAGGACTCTTGACCTCTACAGTAGGCTGAGGCTGAGAGGTTTTGAGAACTGAACTCGATTGTGCTTTGGTTACCCTATAAGGGGCCTTTTTCCCTTCTGAAAGGAGTTCCCTATTTCATGAGCTTGGATGGTAGGATATTATACTTTTCATGCAAACTATTTAGATATTCAATCTCCTTTTTAATTCTTTCTTCTTCTTTCTTATTGAGCTCATTTTCTCTTTGTTTCTCTTCTTCCATCTTTCTCTTCTTTTCGTTTAATTGATTACTAGCCCTTTAATGATTACATTCCTCAACTTACTCTAAAAATTCTTTCATTAGTCTCTTCTGTTCTTCTTTCTTTTGGATTTCAGATTGTGGTATATGTTCTCTCATAAAAACCCCACGAATGGCATTTGGTTTCTAAAATTTCCAACAAATTTAGGGCTTTCTTACAATTGAATTGTTTGATAAACTATGGCTTTCACTCTCAGGTCTAGTGCTTACATTTGTTTTAGGACTGCCTGGCTTTGAATCCCCGAAATCATCTTTCATTAATTTAGCCGGCTCCTCTCTATTAAATTACAAGATACTCAACACTTTCTACTGTTGCTGTCCTTTGTGGGCTTGCTCAATGCGATTCTCAGGTGTAAAGTTGGCTAGAGTGAATTCAAAAGTTTGAGGATTCTCTTTGGGACTCTTCATTGGGGTATCAAGATTATTTCCTCGACTTGTACCCCTACTGTTTCCTCGACTATTCTTTTCGCGGCTGGGAATTCTTCCAAGGCTCTCTGGGCTATGTTGGGTCTCACTGTGATTTCTACTAAATTTCAGTTCACCATTTTCTTGTTGAGGTGAGCCAATTTTAAGGACCTATAGGATTTAACAATATTTTTTGCTAACTAACCCTTAGTTGATCTCTTTCCTTTTTATTAGCTGAGTTTGGTTGATTAGTTGTGTTTTGGGAATTCATTTCCTCTTTAAGCTTAGATTCTTGTCTTCTATGCATCTATAATTCGTCAGAAGGGAGAATATTCAAACTTACAAGCCTCTTATTAATGTTCTGAGGAGCTGATTTTGGCATCTTCTCGGGGTCTTGTTGGTCTGATGTTTAAGAAAATTTTTCAAAATAAAATACTTGGAGAAGTATCTGTAGGCATAACTGGGCGGGACTGGATGTATGACCTTGGATTTCTTACATCATTTGTCTCTAAAGGTCGACGGATGTGTTTGGCATTATGAGCCTGAGGAGATTCAAAGTTGTTTCTAGGAATATTGCTTTCATTTTTCTCAGAAGCAGCATTTGAATTCTCTCGAGATATCTTGAGAGTGAATTCATTTAAAGGCTTGACATTATCTCGTGGCTTAACAGGGATATTCTTTCTAATTTGAAAATTTTTCCTCTGCATGGACATCTCATAATAAACCTAAATGAATTTTAATAATTCGGTTCGTTACCTAAATAATCGTTCTAGTTAAGATAAAAATTTCTTCTTGTTTTCTAGAATGAACTCCAATTTGTTAAAAACTTCTCCTTAAATGAAAGAGATAGGAATTGTATCCCATTCAGTTATTGTCTAATTTGATGTGTGTAATCTATGAGACATTATTTAATAATAGATGTTTTCATTTATCTAATTTAAATGAGCGAGAGGGATCCTGAAAAGCCCGAACCTGAAAGAGGTTCGCAAAATTCAAGCCGCAGTAATGAACCTAGTGCTCCTCTCCAGTCAAACTCGCTGCAGATCTTCTTTAATAAAGATTTTTTCTACGAAGATGAAACAGTCAAGGGGCATATTTTGATAACTATAAATGATACTTTCTATCCCAAAAGACTTATACTTTCAGTACTTGGAGAATTGAGCTCTCACTCGTCTGCATCACTCAAAAAGCAAAAAACTTTACCTAAAAAGTCAACCTATAACCCACAACATTTCGATGAAAGAGATTATTCACGTACAATTACCATACACAGAAATCAATCGAAAGTCAGTCATAGTCCAACACTTGTCAGGACGCTAACTGTCATGAGTAAGCGTCCTATTTCTCGTTTTGCCACACAGGCTGGCAACAAAATTAGTCCGTTCGAGGACAATTTTGCACCTTCAAACAGAGAAATTTTCCTGCACTATAATATACCTATATTTACATTCAAAACATATAAGTTGCCTCCAGGAAAGTATCAGTTTCCTTTTCACTTTACTCTTTCTCAACAGATGATGGCATCTTTCAATTACAACAACAAAGGTTTCCAACTTGCAATTACCTACACCCTAGCAGCAGAGTTAGAAGAAGACAGAGAGGACGATGACGATGATGATATTTTCGTGAACAATCTAAGAGCCAAAAGAGAATTAAAAATAGTAAAACCAAGTTTTAAGCATAATGGGGATCCTAATTCAGCACCCAACGTCGTTACAGAGGTGTCAGAAATCATGTCTTTACCAACATTCTTGTGCTTTAAATGTTCTAAGACAAATATCATACTTAGATTGGAAAAAGCATATTTTAAACTCGGAGAGAGTATCCGATATGAGATAGAGTCCGTCTCGAGAAAAATGCTTCAGAAGCGATGTAGCATAAGAGCAAGTCTTGTAGAAGAAGTTATTACTTTTTCCAATCAAAGAGATGTATCCAGAATACCGTTGTCAGAAAAACTTAAATCCGATGAGCCATCTGATTTCATCTACACTGAAAAAGGTACCAAGATACATGGTTTTATACATCTCCCTGAGAATATGCTAGTCACCTTCCAGACTCCAAATTTAGATATAGAACATTTCCTTGAAATCATATTTACATATACAGTCGGCTGTGGAACAGGAGTTGTGACTCTTAGAGCACCAATCATCATAAAGCAAGCAGGTAAAAAACCTGACCCCCTAGAATCGCTTTCTTCTTTAGCGGAGGAAAACGGTCTTGATGATGATTGTATGATAATGCCTCTTGCCAAATTTAAATTAGAGGAGAAATTTAACTTACTGAGTAAGACTGCAACTGTATTAAATGATATGAACCCCTGAGTAATATTGTTCTATTTGTTTGTTTATATCAGCAATTTTTCAGTTAAATTTATTTTTTCAAATAAGCAAAATTTCTTACACTCTAATTTATTCAAGATGAATTTCGACAACGTATCACCTTTCTTTTCTCTTATAACCTTTAGGGTGCTGATTATATTGAAGGTCATGAATATCCTCCTGAAGATGAAGGCTCTAGAATTCACAATTCCCGCTCCTTTAGCCAGAACAAAATTGAAAGAGAATTTTTCTCAATCCAAAATGACCAACCTCGCCAATTCGCTCCTAAAATACATAATATAAGCATAGATCAGCTAACTAAAGGCAGGACTAAGTCTCCTGTGCCAAACTCAGCTGCAAAAAGGCCTCAATCAGGTAAATTTCGCTTATAACCTTTAACATTCAAAGCTCAAAAAGACTCAAGATATAGTCCTTTCAAAAGTATCAGCAGAGATGAATACAGTGCAAGAGATTCTCCAGCTTTCTCCCAAAGGCCTATGATTCATGATAGTAGTGAGAGATATAGCACAAGGAGATCTTCCACCCCGAACTCACAAAACATACAGCCCAATAATGGATATCCTTCCCTCACAGACAGACTCTCCATGATGAAAATGACCATTCAGGAAAAAAATAGAGAAATAACAGAATTGAAAGCTGCTCTTCAAAAGCTGAAAGAAGAAAATAATGAGTTGAAAGCACGTGATAATGAGAAGGCCTATGAAACAAAACAGAAACTTAAGCATTTTAATATTGAAATGGGAGGGGGCCCTCAGCAACTAGTCGAGCAATATAGAAATTTGTATAAAGCCTATGAAGAGTTAGTTAAGACAAATATGCAAACAGAAGAATCATTAAGGCTTGAAACCATCAGAGGTGAGGAACAAAGAGCATATATTCAGGTCCTGAAGCAAACAATTGAAAATCAGATTAATGCATCTGGATTGCTTCCCTACCTCAAGAAAACTCACGGAGGGTATGGAAGCAAACAAAAATATGATAGCAGAGATGACTATCTTGATAGTTATATTGATATTGCTTCGATGAATGCTCAAATCCAGAAATTGAAGCAGGTTGAGGGAGACCTTAAAGCAGAAGTTCAAAGATTAGAGACCAAGTTGCAAGATGTTACCCACGAAAGAGACAAGCTCAAAGTCTCAAATGAAAAATATCATGAAATGAATGAGAAGCTAAATGCTGAAGTACAGGAAATGCTCAATGCCCTTAATGTTGCCCAAGATGAAAATGCCAAGCTAAATGAAGAAAAAGATTCACTATTAGACTATATTGATAATACTAAGAATAACTTCGTTCCTAGACAAGACTACGAGCGCTTAACACATAAGAATCAAGACCTTCTTGAGAGAGTTAAGGAGATCGAAAGGGACTATGAATCTCTGAAGGTTCTAAGTGATGAAATTGATAAACAAAGAAAACTTGCTCATGACCAATTGGTAGAAAGAGATAGAAATATTGAGCAGCTCAAAAGAGAACGAGATAATATCTTGTCTACTTTGAGAGAAAGAGAAGTCAATGCTAATGACAAAGCTCAGGAATTAAAAAATTATAAAGATCAGGTTGAGGAGAAGAATCGCCAAATCAGAGATCTCCAGAACAAATTAGACACCCTCAATGATAATTATGCAACCCTAAATTCAACCATCACAGAACTTCAAAATGATCTAGATAAGTCTCAAGAAAGAATCAAAGATTTACAAAATGAATTAAGAATTAGTCAAGAAAAGGCAGCTATTCAATCAAGTTCATATGAAAGAGATCTTAAAGAGGCTCAGTTAAAAATCAAGGATCTCGAAAGAGAAATTTCTAATCTTTTGACTAGAATTCAAGAAGGGGAGTCTCTGAGAAGCACACTCATTCACGAGAAAATAACTCTTGAGAAAGAAAGAACATCGAAATCAGATGAACTCAAAAATCTTTATGACCAAATTTCAAACCTACGTTCTGAAATAAGATCCCATAAAGATGAAAATTCACATCTAAAATCTGAGAACTCAATGTTGATCGAACAACTCGATAATTTGAAAGCTGAGATGGAAGAAAGAATGCAGAATTTGATTATGTGCAATCAGGAAGTCCATGATCTCGTTAAGAAATGTGAAGAAAAGGACAAAACTATTAAGAAGCTTAAAGAACAAAACAACCTGCTTGAAAAGGAAAATACATTGCTCAAGAGAAATGAAACCTTCAGACCTAAGGACAAAAGTTATGAAAGCTTAAAGGAGGAAAACAAACAATTACAAGAAAAAGTTGACATGCTTAACGCAAAGCTTAACAGATTGAAGGAGCTTGAAGCTTCTGAAAACAAGAAGGAATCAGCAAACGTGGTTGAATATTTCAATAATATCATCCGTGAGTTGAATGCAACATTGGACATGTCACTCACAGAAGAAGAAAGAAAGCCTGCTGCCAATGACTTACCTCTAGATATCCTAGGAAAGGAAACACATGAAAAAAAATACAGAGAAATTTTAAGACTTATCGATATTCTCAAGAAAGAGATCGATGAACTTGGATCAAAATATACTCAGGCTAAACTTGATCTTCTCAAGGAGATGGAAAAGAACAGAGAATTAGAAGAAAATCAAGGCGAGTCTCCAAGCAAATTGAAAGAAAGTTATAGAGCTCTTACTAAGGAATTGTCTGAACTTCAGCAGGAGAGAAACAATCTTCTTCAGGCTAAAGAAAACCTTCACAGAAAGTAAATATTATTAACTCTAACTGACATATAGGGTATCTCAACTTGAATTACAAAACAAGTTGTTGAATGAAGAAATGGAAAGATACCACCAAGAAAAGAAGAAGAATGCTTCTCAGGTAAAAAATTTGGAATTAGTTCCTGATTGACTTAGCAATTAACTGCCAGAACAAGAGAAAGTACTTTAGGTTCTAAACATGAAGGAGATGATCATCATACTTACACTGAGCTTAAATTGAAAGAATATCTCATCATGAGATTAAAGAGTTTCATTTTCAATGCTGAAATCTTAGAAATATTGGATGAACTCACCCAAGTCCAGGAAGAGATCTTCAAACTTGAGAAAGAAAAATTCAAAGCCCAACTTTTCGATCACAATACTGCTTCTCCATCTTTGAGTGGAACTGGAAAGTCTCACAGCCCCAATAAAGCCTTTGAAAGTACCGCTAAGAGCAGAATCAGCGAAATGGAGGAGACTCTTGACATGCTCAAGGTGAGAAAGAACTCTTTAGAAAATGAGCTTTACAAAGTGGAGCTCCAGGAGAAGAGAAAGTATGATTCTGTTTATGTCCTTGAGAAACAAAACTTCCAAGTATCTATCTTAAATATTCCTTCTAATTATTTAGCTTAAAAATGAAATTACCAGATTGATGAATGAGCTCGAAATCAACTTTTCCAAGTACCATGATTTTGCGGGAGCTAGTGAGTACCTTTCTCATAAGCTCAGTGAAAAACAGAGTATATATTCTGAGGGATATCTTGCATCTGGAAGAAAAAGCGATGCTCCAAATGAGTCCTATAAAAGATCTGCTGAAAAAAAGACTAGAAGAGAAAATGAAACCTTTGGAGAAAGATTCTCTCATAGAAATCTAGAACGAGATTCTGGAATTAATACTGTTCCATTTACTGGGAGAAAATCACTCAAAAGAGAAGATCTAAACTAAATTTTCATTTGTTGATATTGTGGATAATGTCTTCAATATCTCCTTTTATAATTTTGCTTGTACAATTTCATCTTATATTATTGTATATATTATAGGAATTTTCAATATGCATATTTTATCATATGCCTAAGAGAAAATTAGTAAGATATTTCCATGTTTATCAATACCTTAGAATTTGCATGCTAAGATTTTTACGTCAATTTAAATTTATATTTCGCCTAAATAAACAGGCCAGGCTGCCTTATTTCAATAATCTATATTTACAAAGATATTTTTCAGTAATGGAGAACGATTCACAATCCAAAGAATTTCCTAAAAGAACTTTTGCAGAAGCGATTACCGAAGATGTTGATAATGGAAAAGCGGATGCAAAAGATAATGATCTTGATGACGAAAAGATCGCTCCTAATGAGGTCGACCCATTAAGAGTATGTCTCCAGGGTCTTGACCCCTACTCCACTGAAAAAGATTTGTTGAAATCTTTAAGGAATATGATCTCAAGCTCGATAAACATTGATGCTATTGCAAAGTCCAAAGGAAAAAACCATGCCTTTATATCCTTTGTAACAATAGAAGACCGCCAACAATTTGAGAAAGAACTAGCTGGAAAGAAACTGAAGAATAAAAAGGTGAAGATCAGACCTGTGAAACTGGGACATAATACACTGAAGTTCGAAAAAAAAGTAAAAGCAATTGAGGAATCCATTGGCAAGCCCAGAGATACTTCCATGATCAGTGAAGAAGAAATCAAGAAGGAATTATCTGTTTCAATCCAAGAAAAAGTCTGCCCATTATGGAAAACTCCATACGAAGAACAAATAAAAATCAAAAGGGAAGCCTTGACTAATGTCCTTAAGAAAATCAAGACCAATTCTTTGAAACAGCTCAAGCAAGAAGATAAAGATCTTAGCTTCTTGCCCACTTGGCTCAAGGGTGAACCTGACACTCCCTGCTGTCCAGTTACAGACTTCTTGGAGGCTGATGAGCCCAACAGATTTTATTACAGAAACAAAGGAGAGTTCACGATCGGAGAGTCATATGATAATAAAGGAGAAATTAAGGTCGGATTTAACAAGGGTAACTTCAGTAAGGGAATTATGTACGTTGAAAGTGCACAGGAGTGTCCTATTGTCTCTAAAGAATCTCTAGCTCTTGCACAAATCTTAGAAGACTACGTTAAAACTTCTAAAATTCCAATCTACCACAGAATTGAGCATCATGGATTCTGGAGAAATCTTATTGTCAGACAATCAGAAAAGACCAAGTCACTCATTATCAATGTCGCTGGCGCCAAGAAGAATATCTCTGAAGAAGAATATAATCAAGTCAAAACTGACCTCGTTGAGTTATTCACAACAAAGTTCAAAGACACTGATTATAAAATCGTCTCAATCATTCTTCAAGATCATAGCGGTGTTAGTGATAATGTTCCCTATGATTCTCCTATCGATATTATTTATGGAGACTCAGATTCCTATATGGATGAAATTTTGACTTACAAGTTTAGAGTTAATGTAAATGCTTTCTTGCAAGTTAATTCTTCTCAATGTGAAAAACTTTACAAGCTCATTAAGGACCTCGCTAAAGCCGATAGTGAAACCGTTTTCTTGGATATTTGCTGTGGTATTGGAACAATTGGTATTTGTTGTGCTGAGAACGCTAAGAAAATTGTTGGAGTTGAAATGGTTGATCGTGCAATTAAGGATGCTGAATATAACAGTCAGCTAAATGGATTTAAGAACACCGAATATTATTGTGCTAAAGTTGAGAATGTAATTACTGATATTATCAAGCCCTATGCTGGCAAGAATAAAATTATTGGGGTCGTTGATCCTCCTAGAGCTGGCCTTCATAAAGATGTTATTAAGGCCTTGAGAACATGCAAGGGATTGGATACATTGATCTATGTTTCTTGCAATCCAGAAGGTTCTGCTATTGATAATATCATGAATCTCTGTTTGCCTGAAACCAAGAGAAGAAAAGCTCCTCCTTTCACTGTTATCGAGGCTTACGGTGTTGATTTGTTCCCTCAGACTTATCATTATGAAGGAGTGTTTTTGCTTAAGAGACTATATGAGAAAAACTACCAATAATTCATATTCTGAGTCAAATTTTCATAGATGTATAAAATATGAGCACAACAAAAGCTAATAGAGATTTTATGAATACTCCTTAAGTAAATTTAGACTTAGGAAGGGAAAAATCCTTATCAAGGTCTTGGTATAGATCAAAGTTAATTCTCATTAAAAGTTTATTGAAGATCTAAATGAAAGGAATTAAGAGAGTTCTTGTCACAGGATCTGAAGGACAGGTCGGAGCCAAGCTTGTGAATGCCTTCATTCAAAGGTAGGTTTTGTATAGGGCGCTTTTAATAAGAAAGATATGGATACGAAAATGTATTATCAAGTGATCTAAAACCCGCCTCTGAAGTTAAAACCAAGAAGCAATATGTTCAGCTCGATATTATAGTATAACGCAAGAGGGAAATATTCATTGATTAGAACAAAAACGAACTTGAAAATACAGTCAAAGAATTCAAGCCTAACCAAATCGTCCATCTTGCTGCTATTCTTTCAGGCAAGTTGCCTAAGATACTAATAATGTATTAGGAAAGGGAGAAGAAAACCCCAAGCTTGCCATGATCATCAATGATACTGGTGTTAGAAATGTTTTCGACGTAGCTGTTAAACACAAATTAAGGTAGTTGGAGTTCCTTCAACCTAACTTTTCAGTGTTTTCATTCCAAGTACTATTGCCGCTTTTGGTCCTAATACCCCTAAATTCTTAACTCCTGATGTCACTGTCACAAACCCTCGTACCATGTACGGTATCACCAAGGTATAGAAAAAATCTCAACCTACTGACCTGAAGATCTTCATGGAATTACTCGGAACCTATTACTATAACAAGTATGGACTTGATTTCAGAAGTTTGAGATATCCTGGTGTTATCTCAGCTGATCCCCCAGGCAGAGGAACTACTGATTGTATTATTGGTATATGGGACTTTATTAATCTAAAATCTAAGAGCTCTTCTATGCTGCAGCTGCTAGAAAGCACTATGAATGCTTCTTGACTGAACACACTGCTCTTCCTATGATGCACATTGATGACCTTGTTGAAGGAACAGTAATATTCAACAAATGAGCATTTATATAATAGATTAAATTCATCGAAGCTGATAATTCTGTTCTAACTGACAGAGTGTATAATTTGGGAGCTTTCAGTGTCACTCCTAAAGAGACTGAAATTGCTATTAAAAAGTTAGTTTATCATAAGATTTTCTAATTTAATAGAGTTCGCCCTGAATTTGCTCCTTCTTATGTTCCTGATTTCAGACAAAAGATTGCTGACGGCTGGCCAAGCTCTATCAACTATGTCGCTGCTGTAAGAGACTGGAAATTTAATCCCAAATACAAGAAGATTGATGACATTGTTGATTATATGCTCAAAGAAATTGAAGAAGGAAAGCAATACTTGAACCACCAACACTAATTGTTTATTAAATAATGATTTTCTCGTAAGGCTGAACAAAAAATAATCCCTATTTAAAACCCCATTGTCTCTACATGAACACAAAATATCTCTTGTGCATTGAATTTAAACCATAAAAATACAGAGAATATAAATTGATATGTGACTTAGTCCCACCATATTTGCTTGACATCATCAATACCGATTTTTGTCATACACTTGGGACATTTTCTATTTCTGACTTCAATTGTTTTATCAATACACTCTTTACAGAATGTATGATAGCATTTAGACAGAACAACCTTCTTGTCTCTCACTCCACAAACTGTACAGACAAGCATTCTCTTTGCAAGTTAATAAGTATAAATGGGAAATTTACCTTATATTTCTCATGCTCTAATTGCATTAACTCTATATCATCTTCATCTAATGCTTTTCCTCTGGGAACATTTTTAGCTCTTTGGAGCTTCTGTGCAATAAAGTCTTGCTTTTCCTATTTCATTTTATTGATATGTTGCTATGTTCAAACCTTCAATGTTGATTTTAGTTTTTCATTCTCCTTCAGCAAGTTCATGTTTGTGGTTTGGAGGGCATTATGGGAGTCTTTCAGCAGATTCAACTCAGTTCTCAATTCTTCTATCTTCTTCAGCAAAGTATCACGAGCCATTTTATTTTCCTCAATTAACATCTTTTGAATCATAACCAATTCTTCTGTGGCTTCTTTGGTGTCTGTAAGAGCTTGGAATTTGTTGTTCAGATCTTTTACATGTGCTTCAAGCTTCTCAATCAATTCAGAGTCAGCCTTAACTTTTGAAAGCAATGCAGCCTTCTCATTTTCAAATTGAGCTTTGTCACTAACTTTTTCTTTAACAAGATTGGCAAAGTTCTCATTTTGGGTTTGTAATTGAAGGCTTATGGCTTGATATCTCTTATTGGCATCTTCAGAGATCTGACTGTTAATTTCTACTTCCTTGATCAATTCCATATTTTGCTATAATTAAGCACATAAATTATAGACAATTACTTTTTTATTTTTCTCCAATTCGTCATTGACCTTCTTCAACTTGGATTCAAGATGCTCTATTTTTTCTTCTCTAGTCTTGAAAATTGTTTTCAATTATCATGTATTTTACTTTGATGTACAGACGCAGATCATCCAATTTTTCCTTTATTCCTAAGTTATGATTCTTATTAATATTGTGAAGCTCATTCAAAAATTCCCTAAATATTAATGAATAAATCTATATTCGATACTTATGCTTTGCATGTCTAAAGTTTACTTCATCCCAATTGAGCTCTCCTGGAACCTTGGCTTTAAGTTTCAAGATCTGTGCATTCTAACTTCATTAGACACAAATTAATATATTATCCTTACCAAACCAGCTATCTTATCGTTAAGGTCTAAAATTTGTGCATTTCCAACGAAAACTTTTTCGTTCAAATCCTTAAGTTGTTTTCTCAAGACTTCATTTTCTTTATTCAAGTTATCATATTTCTCATCGTTAGCTTTCAGCATGTCTTTAAACGAATCAAACTTGATTGAGAAGTCATATTGTCGGATCAGGTCAGCTTCAAGTTGTTCAAATTTCTTTCTCTCTTCTTCATAGCTGATTGAGATGTCTTTAATAATTTCCACAAGCTTGTTTTTGTCATCATTAGTCTTCTTAAAGACCTCCTCAAGATCTTGGATCCTTGATTTTTCAATATCTTCCAAAATAGATGTAGTTTGTCCCAATTTTGCTTTTATCATATTGAGATATTTCAATAAGTCCTGGCCTTGAGATACAAGTGCTGCATATAATTTGGATTCATAGAATCTTTCATCAGCTTGGTCCTAAGGATTCTTGAAAAATCATCCACATTATTACTATCTTTTGTTTAAGCTTCATTTTATCTTGTTTAAGCTTGATATTCTCTTCTTTCAAATTTTGAAGCTCAGTTTCTAGTTTTTGAAGTTGTTCAGAAGAGGAATAAAATCCTTTCTCCTGATCTTCAGTCTCATTCGCAGTTTCACCTTTTTTCTCTTCATCCATCTTCTCATCTTGCATTCCCTCTGAGACCTGTTTTATCACTTTGATATTCTGGATATTTAGATAGTCATAAATCTTTCCACCACAAATACATCCCACTAATTGAATTAATTTTGATTTTCTTGTTGTTACAATTATTGTCTTCTTCCAATTCTTCTGACCACTCAATTTGACTTTTCCTCAAAAGTTTGAATCTTCTGTCTAAGCATTCATTGTATTCTTTCAGATGGCTATTTTCCTCTTCCATTTCTTTCATTATTTGTTTGAGCCTTTCCATTTCCAAAGTTAGTTCCTTATGATCAAGTTTAATTTGACTGCTTTGAATCTTTCACTTATGCTATATTACAACAAAACGCTTACGGCATCAAAGGACTTGACAATCTCATCAATTCGAGATCTTAATTGGATATTCTCTTGAATAATAGCTTCTGAGGGTTTCTTGGACCCGTCTAAAGCTTATTCTGATGAATCAAAAAATGAACCTTTAATCCCAAATTCAGTCTGAAGATATTCAATGGAATTCATTGTATTCTTATGGTAATCACCCAATATATCCTTATAGAATGAGCTGTTTTTCTTGAAAAATTCTGTGATAGCTTTCTCAAATTCCTCCTTCCCTTGACTGACTTGCATAGAGTCAAGAATAGTATTCATATATTCATAATGTTGATTGAATTCACTGTCATCATTTTCTTCAAAATAATTCAAGGTATTATCTCGCATACCTCCTTGGACAGGACGCAAAAGGTTTTTGATAAATTTCATTTCTTCAATGTACTATCAATTTTATTTTCAATATACGAGAATCTTACTCGTTTCCAACAAATTTTGAAAAGTGAAAAGTTTGATTCAATATTCTCAAGTCTTTGATCTCTTTTTTTCGATTTCTCAGTCAATTCTGCGATTTGTCTTTTCAAATGAACTACCTTATTCGATAGTGAAATATTTTGTATCTTAAGGACATTCATATTGTTCTAAGGAACTCAAAAAGTGCATCCATTTTATTTACTTGAGGTATAGACAAAGGTTCTGAAGGTTCTGGCTTTAGCATTCTAATAAACTCTTTAATAAAATTACAATTTTCAATCAGACTGAAAAAAAAGGCTCTAAAGTAATACTTTTCCGCCCAAAAACATTAAACAAGAATTTGAAGAAACACAGGTCTATGAAATTTCAAGGCTATTTTCTGATACGATGCATATCGAAACCAAAAAAAAAAAAAAATGGCGTCAGCTGCAGGATTCGAACCTGCGCGGGTAGAACCCATTGGATTTCAAGTCCAACTCCTTAACCACTCGGACAAACTGACTACTTGAGAATTCTAGAAAAGAAATTTCGCTTATTCATGAAATATCTTATATCTTAAGAGAGAGAAATTATTAAGAACCGGCACATTTAACAGATGTTGAGTTTTTGAAGACTGAGGATTAAAGGATTATTTAATTATCATTATCTTACAACTTCTTCATTACAGTATATTAGAAACAAATTAAAATCTATCTCCTAGGAGTCGAAGCTCTGCTCTCGCTTTCGCTACCACTTTCACTGTCAGATTCACTGCTACTCGAGCTCTCTTCCTTCTTTTTTGTCTTGGCTGGAGATTCGCTGGGACTTTCAGACTTCTTCTTTCTTCTTTCCTTCTCCTTACGACTTTCTTTATCTTTCTCAATCTTAACAGGGCTTTCACTCTTATCCTTGCGTTTGGAATCCTTGTCCCTCTTTTCTTTTTGTTTGGTTTTCTCTCTGCTCTTGCTTCTACTTCTGCTTCTGCTTCTGCTTGAAGAGGCACTGGAGCTCTCACTGCTCATTGATCTCTTCCTTCTTTCTTTACTGCGCCTTTTTTCATTCTTTTTTCTTCCGCTTCTGTGCTCTTTAGAGTGACTTCTGCTTCTAGTTCTGCTTCGTCTTCTTCTATTGTATCTTTTATCTATGTCTTTCCTGGCCTTGTCTTCATTCTTTTTGAGCTTGTCTTTATAGCTGTCTCTATCCCCTCCATGTAATTTTTCTTCAATAATTTGGTCAGAATTCTTCTTTTCAGCAATCTTAATGGTCAGTCTTCTATCCTTGAATCTAATTCTATCATTTTCGAGCGCCTTTTTACAATCTTTCTCATCAGCATAGGTGATAAAAGCAATTGTTTTATTTCTGCCTGTTTGTCTATCTATAGGAATTCTGATCTCCTTTATCTTTCCAAATTGTGAGAAGAACTCCTCCACTTCCTTTTGAGATGGATTTTCAGGGAGTCCTCCAACAAAAATAGTGTCTCGAGCAATCAGCCCAAGTGCAGCCTTCACACTTTCAATATCAGCGTTTGGGTCATCCTTGGCAGCCTCATATAGCTTTATTTCTTTTGCAATAATCTTTGCCTTCTGAGCAAGATATTTCTCGACAGCAGAATAATCAATATTTACAACATATCTTCTTGTGGAAGCCCCAAAGACAATGACATTTCCATTATTTAGCCTATATGGGAAGCAAATGTCAATCTTTTTGTTATCTAGAAATGTTCCGCATTTGCTACCCAAGTCCATAAGGCAGACACCGAATTTGGAATCAACGATAATCAATCCGTGTCTTCTTGAAATTGATTGATGAGTCATCAAAACATCTGATCCAGTAAGTTTACCGAAAGAATAGTGGTTTTTATCTTTCAGTTTTATGACTTCTATCTTCGAGTCTCCTTTATAAACTTCCAGGGTAATCACAGGGATCAAATTATGGTCATCTTCAAGGTTAAAATTCATAAACAACCATTTTTGAAGCTCTATATCATGATGAATATCATTACGTACAAGTTCCAGAATTCTTCCAAGTTGATTCTGACCCTTTTTGTCGACTACTCCCCAGAAAAGATTACTTACTGTAGGATCTCGATAAGTGTTAACTAGCTCTCTTGTTTCTGTTGCTCTGAGCTTCTCTCTTAATTCTGCGTTTCTTCTAAATTTATCTCTAATTAACATTTCCATTACTTTTAGACGATTCTTCTGCCAATCAGGAGGATCTTCAATTTTAGCGGCAATTTCGTACATTTCCATAATTGTATCAGCTTTAGCGATCTTCTCACGTAAATATTGCTCAGTGCATCTGGCAGCTTGATAGGCATAAGAAACTCCTTTGTACATCAAGCCATCATAATAGACAGGACAGGGAAATTCATTATTCAAGAAATCAAAGTATCCATTGAAATTATCTATTCTTTCTAACTCTCTTTTTCTTACATAGAATTCAGCTTGTTCTTCGAAGTACTGATCTATCTCAGATTTGTTAGATTTGTCATTCAGAAATTGTCTAAGAGTTGCCATACTCAAATTTTTTGATAAAATAATTCAACTTATTACTCCAAATATGTTCTAATTTAACTTTGATATGAGTGCTGCGTAATTTTTAATCTAACAAATTAACAAAGATAAATAAGCGATAAATGGGTGTCAAAGAGTACTACTATGGAAAGAATCTCTTACTTACTGGTGCGACAGGGTTCCTTGGTTGAGTTCATTTTTACTTAGACTAATCGTTCATAGGCAAAGTGATTCTCGAAAAGATTTTAAGAACGATTCCAGAAATAGGCACGATATATCTTCTTATCAGAAAGAAAGTAATCTTATTAGATTTTGAGTTCATAATTGATAGGAAGGTGCCTCCATAATTGAGAGGCTAAAGAAGTCTGTGATTGAAAGTCCCTGCTTCGAAAAACTAAGGAAATTACACAAAAATTTCGACGAATTCATTTTATCTAAGGTTATTCCTATCTCAGGAGATCTCGTAATTGATTTATTTTCCTTCAATCATCCAAAAGGAAAAAGAAGGTTTAAGCCTCTCGAATGAAGATAGAGAATTATTGATTCATAACGTGAATTTTATCATAAATTGTGCTGCAACTGTTGATTTCAATGCTAGACTTGATGAATCCATTAAGATCAATATTAGAGGGCCTTTGAGAGTCCTCGAGTTGGCAAAACAAATAAAAAATCTCGAAAATTTCGTGCATATCTCAACAGCATATGTCAATTCAGATAAGAGGTAGTTACAATTTTCTGAAAATCTGATTAATAGGGGTGGAATTCAAGAGAGGATTTATCCTATAGATGTAAATCCAGAACTGTTGATTAAGGACATAGAGAGCATCCCATCAACTCAAGTTGAAATAATGATATTGTTTATAATTTATTAGATTGAAGCCAGAACTGCATCCATTATTGGGAATTTCCCCAACACATATACTTTTACAAAGTCTATGAGTGAAAGAATCTTAGAAAAACACAGAGGAACTGTTCCCATGACAATTGTCAGACCTACAATTATTGGATGTTCTTGGAAAGTAAACCTTTAATAATATCTTTGAATTGGTCAGGAACCATTCCCAGGTTGGGTTGACACAGTAAGCGCGGCTGGAGCTTTGTACTTGCTCGGTGGTATTGGATTAGTCAAAGTGTGCAAGGGAGATCCTATGGTTGTTGGAGACCAAATTCCAGTAGACATCTGTTCAGACACTATCATTGTCGCTACTGCCCTTTATGCTAACCAAAAGGATATTACAGTAAATAATGCTTAATTGGCAATAAGAAGCTAGATTATCCATTGTGGTACCAGTGCTACCAACCCTGTCAGCTGGGGATATTCCATGGAAGTTATTAAGAGCTATTGGATTGAGAATCCTCCCGAGAAGAGACTCGGTCCTTGTGTTTTCAGGTTAGAGAAGAATGATAAAAAATTAAAGGTATATTTTTTCTTGAGAGTTCTGAGTGTAATTAGTTTGAACAAAAGACCAGAATTTTACCTGTTATGGCTTTCCAAAGACTTGCCGGACTCTTTGATAATACTCAAATGAAAAAGAAATCTAACAAACTTTTTAAGGCATTAAAGAGAGCTGAACAACTTAGTGACTTATTCCAACATTTCACCATGAATGAGTGGATCTATATGACAAGTCATATCGAAGAGATGGAAAACTATCTAACTCCTGAGGAAAGAAAGCTTTTCAATTTAAACCCTAAGGATATCCAATGGAAGAAATATCTTTTGTATTTCGCCTGGGGTCTTAGATACTTCATCTTGAAAGAACAATGTGATGTTCCTGCACAAGGTGACAGAGCTGACCTCTTAACAAGTACAGGAGCTCATAGAGTTTCTACTTTAAAATGGCTTTTTAGCAGAGGCTTTGATTTCAAACCTACAGAAACTGCCATAATAAAACAAAAGATTATGGCTTCAAATAGAGTTCGCAATGTCATTAGAGATATTGTGGTTAACAGAAGCACCAATATGAGTGATTCTGAATTTGAAGCCTATTTGACTAAGGTTGCAGAAAAAAATTGCGACTTTATTTTGTCCACTTATGATATTAAATGGATCAGATTTACTGGACTCATTATCCACACAGCTCTTAAGAAGATCTATGAGAAAATTGTCGTAGACGAAAAAGCTTTAGAAAAAATTAGACAATATGATCAGAAGAAGAACGGTCCTCTTATCTTTATGCCAACTCATAGATCCTACTTGGACTTTATCCTTGTTTCCTATATTTTCTACACATTCTCTATTAAGTGCCCTCACATTGTTGCTGCAGAGGATTTCTTAGGAATAGCCCTTGTCCACCATCTTCTTAGAGGTTCCGGAGCCCTTTTCATCAGAAGAAAGAAGGTTGAATATATGGAAATTTATTGGGCAGTTCTCTACGAATATATTCAAACCTTGCTTATAGATGAAAGTTGGTTAGAATTCTTCATCGAAGGTACTAGAAGCAGATACGGAAAGACCCTTGCACCAAAACTCGGTATTTTGAATATGGTTTGTGATACTGTTTTCGACAATAAGATACCTAATGCCCATATTTTGCCTATTACAATGAGCTATGAAAGAGTTATTGAAGGCGAAGCTTATCCTCTTGAACTTCTTGGAGAAGAAAAGAAAAAAGAATCCTTGGGTCGTTTGATTGGAGCCCTTAACATTCTTGCCATGAACTTTGGTAGAGTCTATGTTGAGTTTTGTGATACCATCTCCATTAAGCAATACGCTGAAGACTTTATGGAGAAGAGCGGACACACCAAGAATCCTTACACCAATTCAAAGGACAGAGAAGCTCTTGTCCACAGCTTAGGATACGAAGTTGTTTACAGGCTTAATGAGAACCTTATCATCATGCCCACCGCTATTGTCTCTTCGTTATTGCTCCTCCACAGAAAGGGTATTAGTGAAGAAATGTTGATGCAAAAAGTTGAGTGGCTTAAGAATCAAATCCTGGAAAGAGGAGGAAGAATTGGAGGAATTGATGAAAATTCTTCATTGAAGACCATTAAGGGAGCAATCACCCATCTACAGCACCTTGTTGAGCAAAAGAAAGACATTGTCCACCTTCAAGTTTCTGCTAAGTCAGACTATAAGAATGTCTTGATGTTAGCATATTACAGAAATATGTTACTTCATGTTTTCTGGCATGAATGCTTAGTTGCTTGTGCATTGTCCTCATTTGGACAAGAAATTGCTTGGAAAGAAGGATTATCAGCTGAAAGACTATGGGAAGAATTATCATTCCTCGCTGAGCTCATGAGCAGAGAGGTTCACTTAAGAACCCCTATCACTAAGAGCAACTACATGAGCCTTATTAATGCCATGGTTGACAGAAAGGTGTTAAGTTACAAAGATAATAAAATTAGAGTAATTCCCATTTGCTTATCATTAATTTTTCAAGGTTGTTGATGATCTTATGATGGCTTATCTGTGCAATCTCATCTGGCCATTTGTTGAAAGCTACTGGGTTTGTTCAGTTTACATGTTCAGCTTGAAGAACAGAACAACCCCCACTTATGAAAAGAAGTTCTCTCAAGAGGTATCATTTATATGCTATAATTCTATATCTTAGGTTCAAATGTTTACTGAATCTATGTATGAGGAGAGAATTATCGAATTCTACGAAGCTTGTTCTATTGATACCATCAAGAATGCTGTTTCCATTTTCAAAGTACAAATTCCTGAACATAAAGTTAATATCCTAGAAATGGAAGCTGTTAAATTCTAACAAGAAGATGCTCGAAAAGGGACTCAGTGAACCTAGTATTGAACTAGCAATTACTGAAGATGCCTTGAACTTAGTACAAGATCATATTAGAAGATTCTTGAAAAATTCTTTTGCTAAATCAGTTAATTCTCCAATTGAATTAGCCAGAAAGACAATGTTGATTGACTATCCTTTCATGGCCAAGATGTAATCTCTTTAAGTTAAACTTTCCTCTCATGACTGTAAAAATACACTGTCAGCAAAAAAGTTATATTTGCCCAATTCATATCATAAAGTTCATCATATCACATTATGATATTCATATTATTATTCGTAAGAAGAAATAATTTAAATCAAAATACGGAATCTCTTTCTCTATGGAAGCTTCTTAGGATATTTTAAAAATCTGTCCATTCCGCCCACCATGCTCAAAATTGAAGCTAACTTTTCAAGAATTATTTAAGGTATTATACCTCCAATCCAGTTCAGACAATGAGAAGGATATTTTGTACAAGTAAAGGCGAAATCCTCTTTTATATTTTGTAGGACCTTATATTCTGGCTCTTCTATGTTTTCCAGTATTTCTTGTCTCTATTTTGTTTTAGATGTATTAGAATATTTATTACTAATCTTTGTGCAAAATGAGGAATCAAACTTAATCCTCCAGTCAATACAATAGACTGACAAATCTTTTTTCTGCAGTTTATATCACTCTTATATCAATTTTAACAAACTTGACTTGTACTTTCATCACTGAATCAAGTATTCCAGTTGCAATATTGGGATGTTCTCCCTTTAATCCACCAAACAAAATCTCCAAACATGTTACTCTAGTATAATAAGAAATCTACAAATAAGTTTTTAAATTGTTATATTACTTTTCTATGTCTCTTCTCTATTTCGACGTAATCAAATTTTCCTTTCATCTTGGCAATATTTTCTTCAGAAGAGAGGTACTCATCTCTTTGATTCTTCAGCAATAGTTTCAAAAATTTAACCTTTATTATTACTCCACATCAATTGACAGATTACTTTGATATCCTCCAATTCATAAACTCCTAAATTTAATTCTTTTCCATCATTATCCGCTATTATTGATTGTTTCAATAATTGAGAAATTTGTTTTCCTCCAACCGGTAGATAGATAAAAGCTTGTTCAATGGGATAACCTTCATAAATCTATATCTTAGCAAATAGTTTGTATCTTTACAGGCAATATTTGGATCTCTTGGTACCCACAGTCAACTACTATTCCAGTAAACAATCCAGTGCAATACAAAGGAAGGATCATATTATTGAAAGAATAAATTTTTGGCACCTAGAAATTCAAAAAGATATCTCTGGGTTTACATTTAGTCTATTTGAAATAACCTTGCAGAAAGCTTCTGATAATTCTTCTGGAAGAAAGGGATTCTCGCACAAAATGATTGGCCTTTCCTTTATATTAGTTAGAAGATCCCTACAATTTATTCAGAGTAATCATTGGATTACAAGATGAAAATATCGTGAATGAAAGCTTCAATATCATGCTCTAGTTCTTGTTTATTCTTTTCTTTCTGCACTGTTATTAATCTTTAGTATATTTGTACAGTCTCGGGATTTTCTCTTGTCAAAATCCATTTTCTCAAACTAACTGGCGTATAGAAAATTCTTTTGGGGATAACATCTCCAGAAATTCCAACTTTCGTAAATAAAGAACCTAATTCTATAATAACAGCTGGCCTTTCATTGACTATCACTGACTTTCCCTTTTCCATGAATGACAAATATAAATAAAGATAATATCACTTAGTAAAAGTGAGCACAATACGTTATTTAAAATTTATTTCGGTGCATTCTTGATTTTTCAAAGAAATATTTACGAAATCTAATGCAAAAGAAATATTCAGGTCGCATCGATGCGTTCAATAATGAGGAATCATTTGGCCTTAAAGAGATAGATAATTTTATCTCTGAGGACAGTCCTTTCAAGGTAACATTATTACAAACGTTCTCAATTTTTAGAATTCTGCCTCTTCGAATCTTATGTCTACACTCAAGAGAGGGTAAATCAGTAAATAATCAATATATTAATGCTCAAGGGATGATAAAAAGAGTGTTCCTAAAGCACAAATGAAATTCGATAAAGAGAATATTGGGGTACTTTTGATATGAATTATGAAGAACAATTAGTCCCCTACATTCTTTCATGATACAGCAGAATCATTTGTTCATGACAAGCCCACTCCAAAAGAGGTCAGAGATATTATGGTAAGAATATCAGAGTTTTATTTTGATTTCACAGACTGAGTATGAGACCTTGCGATATAAGCATGCGCTGCTGAGCGAACAATACGAAATGCAACAGGAAAGAGTATATATAGTTTTTCTACCTATTAAATCCCAGATGGAAGAGTTGGAAACACAAAATCAGAAGGTCTTAACTAAATATGCTAAAGTGAAAAATCAAAATGTTGTTCTTAAAAACCAGTTTGAAGTTTGCAAAAAGTATCGCGGCGAAATAACTACCTAATTTCTAGGGAGGTTGATAGAGCTTATCAAAAGTATGAGCAGATAAAATCCCAAATGGAAGATGATGCCAAAAGTTTCCAACATAAAATTGAAAGTATCAGTGAGATAAATGACAAACTAGAAAAAGAAAATGCCCAATTAAGAGCCAGACTAACAAAACTTGTTCAAGAAAACAAAGAAGAAAGCTTGAAATATTCTGAACTGCAGGAGAGATATAATTATGAAATTAACAAGTTTGAGCAAGAAAGAAGACAGATGTTTGAAAAATTTAAAGAGGCTCAAGATCAGCTCCATGCCGAACTTGTTAAAATGACAGAGGAAAAGAATCAACTCCAAAATCAGAGAACTCAATTCCTTGAAAATATAACTGAACTTGATAAAAGACATTCTGGTAAAGTGATATCCAACAATCATCAAAGTGAATAGATTTAATAGATGAAAATCTTAAGATTAAGGAAGAGCTTGCAGACCTAAGAATTGCCCATAATGAACTTGTAGCTCATCTCGAGAAAGTCCAAACTTCGCTTGAGCAAGAAAAAGAGCAGAACAGAAAATTACTTGAATTAGAAGAAATAGCTAGAAGGAAAATTGAAAATCTCAATGCTGAGCTAACAAAGCAAACTTATAAAGCTAATCAAATGGAAAGAGAAAATAAAAATCTCAGGGAAGAGTTTTATGAGACCAATTTAAATACAACACAACATAGTGAAATGGTTATTACCGAGTAATAGTCATGATGATTAGCATAACCCTGTTAGATTACATAAGAGATATCAGATCGATTTAGAGAAAAAGAATGCTGAAATCGAAGATTTGAAATCTAAGCTTGAAGTATTGAAACTTGAGAAAGAAAATATTACTGAATCCCTGCAAGCTCTGAAAAAAGATCTAGAAGAAATGAGAAACACCACAGAAACTGAGGCTTACAGATATGAGGATCAAATTCACTATCTTAAGCAAACTATCAAGAATCTAGAAAAAGATTATAAAGAAGAGATTGAGACTTTGTCAAATAAACTCACTATGGCAAATGAAGAAAATCATATTATGCACAGAGAGATGAAGAAATTAAGAGATGAACTTAAGGCATCCCAAGAAGAAGTCATCAGACTGGAAGAAAGATTGAAGCTTCAAGTTGAACAAAATGAAAAACTAGCTAGTGATGCTGATCATGCTGCAATCCAAAAAGAGCGCTTACTTGAAACCATTACAGAAGCTAATGCTCAGATTCTAAATCTGAAACAAAAAGAGGAGGAGCTTTTAAAATTACAAATTAAAGAACAAGATTATCTAGCTAAGGTAGCCAACAAATCTCTTGTCTTCTAATATTTTAGATAAAAACTCTTGAGTCAAGTATTGAAGAGCTGAAGAACGCAAATCTTGAGCTTGATAAAAAGAATAAAGAATTGCTTTCTGCTGCTAAGATTGAAACCCAAAATCGTATTGAAAAAGCTCGTAAAACAAAATACTATCATAAATTAATTCTACTTAGATCTTCATAGTTTGAAAAAGAATCTTTTCAAAAGTCTGAGAGAAAGCGAATTCCAGCCAGATTCAGATGTTACTACATATAGAACAGAAAACGCAGGGTTTAGTGGTAAAAAAGATAAAGGAATCAGTGAAAAATTAATGAGCTTTGGAGATGCAGGTATCAATATTGTTTGCTATTTCTAAGATTCCTAGCTGATGGAACCCTAAGAAGTGATAATACTAGTGATCCGAGAAATTATGCTTCTGAAACTGGGTCTGATATTAGAAGACTTACACAGCGATATAATGAAATTCGTTCCAGGTAATAATATCAATTATTTTTGGCTAATGTTATTAGATACAATTTTGATTTTTAAGATTGGTCTAAGATCATCTGAATTGTTCACTCCATTAACTTTTTATAAATTCATATGAGAATATATACCCTACTTTTATTTATAGTCTTTATTACAATTTAGACATGAATGGGAAATCCACTAAAATTGATTTTCTAGCAATGGAAATAGGTAGATCCACTGTGTTGGCCAATGAGTTCTTCAAATAGCTCTGAATATTGAAAACTGTTTCTTTAAGAAGATCTTCAGAGGCCTTAAGAGAGATGTATTCAACATCTTCTTTAAGTTCTTCATCATATTTGATTTGAGACTTGATAACCTCCAACTCCTAAAAGAATGTAAGTATAATTCCTTGACTTCGTTACCTTGAAGCAATTTAGAGCATTTCTAATGGTATCGATAGCACAAGCTTCATAATATTCCAGAGTTCTTTCTTCGTACATTGATTCAGCAAATCCTTGAACCTATGTTTATTAAGATTTTTTCCTCAATTTTGTTACCTCAAGTTCAAATCTTTCGAATGGAACCTCCTTCTCTCTGTTCTTCAAAGTGTATAAGAAGACTGAGGTAACCCAGTAGCCTTCAATAAATGGCCATAATAAGGCACATAAGAAGTTAACCAATTGTTCTCCTTCAGGAGCAACCTAAATCAATTACTAAAATTATTTTTCCAGATTACCTTTATTTTAGAATCTTTAATTTGAAGGGACTTCTTCCTTATCATTGAATCAAGGAGTTCTGTGAAAGTTTTCTTGTCAAGCTTTTTCTTTACAATAAATTCATTTCCAACAAGTCTTTCAAGGAAGTTAGCCTTTTCCCAAATTCTATCAATAGGAACTCCTTCCTTCCAGGCTAGTTCATAACCATATGCAACCAAGGAGCAGGCTATAATGGCTTCATTGAAGAAGAGATGTCCTAAAACGTTTCTATAATAAGACAGCAAAATGATATTCTTATAGTCTCCCTTAGCTGAGAATGATGGGTGGAAGATATCCTTCTTTCTTTCAAGGAGATGTTCAACATGAGTCAGTCCATTCTTAACAAGAATACTTGCTATGTCAGTAGAAAGCTTGCCTCCTCTGGCTTTGATTTCCTGAATAAGCCAATCAACTTTTTGAATAAGTTGTTCTTCATTAATACCTTTTCTGTGCATAAGCAAGATTGAGGCTATCAATGAAGTTGGCATAATGACAAGATTATCTGTAGCAATTCTAAGAACATCAAATGCCAGTTTCTGGTTCACAGTCATTCTATCTGCGGGCTTATTGAAAGGATCAATCTTTTCAGCTGAACTCTTTTGAAGTTTGTCAGTATATTCCTTGAGTGAAAGAGGATCACAGAAATTGATGTAGACTCTTCCGAAATTCATTGAGAAAATTTTATAAGCTCCCAAAAACTTGATTAATGAAAGTCTCAACTTTTCTTCACCCAACAACTCATATGGGAAAGTATCAGCTTCAACAACTCTGTCGTAGTTGATAGTTACAGGAATGATCTGGATATCAGGGACTTTCTTATCAAAGTATGTGTCCGTAACAATTTTTAAGACATCATACTTAGGGAGTAAAGTCTTACCATATCTGCTTCTGGTACCCTCAATAAAGAATTCAAGCCAACTTTCGTCAAGCAATAATCTTTGGACGTATTCATATAAGATAGCATTGTATAAAGGCATATGTTCATCTTTCTTCTTTCTAAGGAAGAATGCTCCTGTGGCTCTGAAGATGAGATGGAGAATAGCAATATCCATGAATTCTTCATTTGCTGCAATATGTGGCAACTTCATCTTATAAGCAAAGAAGATGTATGAGACCAAGATAAAGTCAACAAATGATCTGTGAGTTGGCATGATGACAATAGGTCCTTGGGTTTTGTAGTCCAGTCTGGCTAATTTAGCTAACGAGTTTTCATCAACTACAATCTTCTCATACATTCTTCTGAAGACCTTATTGACAAGGAAGCTTGCAAACTTAATAGTGGACATTGAATATGTAGAGAACAATCTTTCACAAAATCTGTTAGCTATTTGTAACAACTGGGCTTTGTATTGATCAGCTGGGATATTCTTATTCTTGCGTTCATTGATCATATCTTGGATGAGTTGCTGAATTCTCGGGGAATTGATAACAAGACTCTTCATTTGGGACTTCTCTCTAGGCTTAAAGTCAAATCCCTTGCTGAAAACCCATTTAACATCTTCGAAAGAACTTCTCTTCTTGATTGCTTCCAAGAGATCCATATTTGCTGGTTCATTAGTGGGATAATCAACCTCTTCCTTTAAGATATATCTATGAAGGCCAAAGGCAAAATATTTGAAGTATCTTGGCCACTCTATTTCTGTCACGTCTAGAGTGAAGATCTTTTTCTCCTCTGGGGTACAGAATCTACGCACCTCATCAATTTTATCGCTGATAAATATCCATTCATTGGTTGAAAAGGCTTTGTATAGCAAAGACAAGGTCTTAGTTCTATTCACAATCTTCATCATCCTATCAGCATTCTTTCTCATTGTTTTTCCTCCTACAGTATAAGCGACACCTTGATAGATTTTTGCTGGAATTCTCTGAAGAGTATTGTAAGTCTTAGAAATTCAAAAAAGAAATACTTAGTTTACCTCGAATACTTTTGGATTCTTGAAAATGTGTAATTGTGCAGGAGCAACTCCTTTCTCAGGAGGGCAGCTACGCCAGTAAGTTTGGACTGCATCTGTTGCCATGCCCCAAGTAACAGGATTTTTGGCTGAGGTACCACAAGTGACAACCTAAAAAAGTTTATAACATTTGAGGACTGTATACTGTTAGTTGACCCTTATTTGCAAAAGCAGCAGCTGCAGCAATGGCTTCATCGGCCACCACATCACAAGGAACTTGATCTGCAATGGCATGACGATCACCTTCAATGGCCTTCATAACTCCCAATCCTGATAGCAAATAAATTGCTGAAGCTGCAGTGACAGTATCGACCCATCCTGGAAAAGGATCCTATCGCTTTATTGATATCTTCTAGTCAATACCTTCCAAGCAGCTCCGACAATTGTCGGTCTTAAAATAGTTACGGACATATTTCCTCTCTTCTTTTGCAAGATTCTTTCACACATAGACTTGGTGAAGGTATATGTATTTGGGAAATTTCCCAAGATCTTAGGGGTCTCTTGCACGAGCTAATACATTTGAATTGAAACTCATTCTATCTTACTTCATTGATTGGCTTCTTCAATAAAGAATAGATATACTCTTCAGCATCTACATTGATATCATAGATTTTTTCTTGAATTATTCCTTTCTTATCAGAATTCACATATGCAGTTGACACATGTAAAAAGTTGCAAAGTTTCTTCGCTTCTTTTGCCAATTCAAACATTTTCAATGTTCCAAATATATTGATCTTGATAGCTTCATCAAGGCGAGAATTGAAATCCACTGAAGCAGCACAATTGATAATGATGTTAACATTCTCAATCACATCATTTCTATCAGCAGGATCTAGTCCCAAACCCTCTTCTAACTAATAGGACTTATAAAAAATTCTCTATCACTTTACTAAGTCACCAGAAATTGGCTTCACATGTGCATTGATAAACTCATCGAAGTTATGATATTGCTTACGAACTTTATCAAAGCATTGGGATCCTAAAATTTCTTTCTTGAAACGTTCCATGGGGTTGAGCCCTTTCTTTCAGAGTTAGCTGAATTGGGCACTTATTTACCTTCTTTCTGATCAAAACATAGATCTTTCCTATTTCTGGCATGTATCTCAAGAATTTTTCTAGCATGACTTTGCCTAAAGAAATAAAAAGAAGACTCTAAAGCTGCTACCTATAAATCCAGTAGTTCCTGTAAGAAGGACCTTTTTATTACGATAAAATTCGAGGACTCCTCCTGGAGCTCTAGTTTCACTTGGTTCCATGTATCTTTTCTTCTTTAATCAATAATTTATGCCTTAAAATTTATCGACTCTAAATGCAAAAAGTATTGCTAGTGAGAAGAATCCTAATCTAACGTTCCTGCATAACACAGGCTGCCTATTATTCAAATAGATTAGAAACTACGAATACAAGGTATCAGTGCTTCAAATTCTTAAATTGCTTACTATTTAATGTTACCCAATCAGTTGCTTATATACAAGGGCTTTTGAATAATACAACTAAAAACCCCTCAGAATGTATATACAGTTATGAGTAGTAATTAGTGTATTTTTTGTACAATCGCTGCTTGGGCTCAATATTCAAGGCTTTCAAAACATCATCATACATTCCAGACATTTCTTCACATCTTTCAAGAGCCTTTCTGAAATTTTTACAATAGAGTACTTCACCCACTGTATCCTTAATACAGTTGTCATACTCAGTATAATAATCACCACATTTTCCCAAATACTTTTCATCTACATCGTATTGGCCAATGATGAATGGGTTTTCACGATGTCTTAATTCATCTTCCAAAGATCCAGAGCTAAAAGTTAACCAAGTAGACAAATTCTTACTATTTTTTGCCTTTGTCAGCTTTGGTTGCCATCTCAAATTATTTAAATAAAATTTTAAAGTAAAAATGGAAACTACTCAAATAGATCTTATTCCTGAGCAAGCTTATCTTTATTTTCCAAACGGTAACCTAAAATTAGAACTTTCAGTTATCTTTTTTTAGAAGGCGAGCAAAGAGTAGATGAAGGCAAAAAGATGATAAGATGGATTTTTGAAGGAAATACACAATATACTGAGTTTGAAAATAATGCTCTTAAAGAATTTGAGAAGGAACTCGAGAAGAAGTTCGTCAAGTTCCCCGATGAGTATATTTAATTAGGGTTTGTTGTTATTCTCAAGGTGGCTTCAGAATAAGTGGAATGCTTTAAAATTTTTGCATGCAAATAGGTGGGATTATGATAAGGCCATCAAGACCATACAAGCTTACCTTGAATGGAAAAAGAATAATACCCCAGTTACCTTGACAAATGAAATCAACAGCTTTTTGGTACACCATATTTAATTTTATATTCATCTTTAGAATTCAGGAATCATCTACGTTCATGGTAGAGACAATAGATTCAGACCTATCCTTGTCTTGAATACATACAAGATGAATCCCAAAGAAGTAAGAGTGATAGGACCTACTTAATTTACAAACTAGATTGATGTTGATCAGATTCTCAAGGCTATTACATATTTCTTAGAATACGTCATAGAAAATATTCTGCTTCCAGGTCAAGTCGAAAACTGGGTCATGATTCAGGACCTCAATGGCATGGGAGTAACAGATCTTCCCTTAGGAGTATAAAACTTCAATTATTTTCTCAAAATTTAAGTTGCTAAAGCAAGTTCTTGGCTTCCTACAAAATAATTTCAGAGCCAGACTATTTAAGATGTATACATTGAACTGTCCTTCAACTATCTACTGGGGTTGGAAGTTAGTTAAACCCCTAATGGAAGAAACTACAGCTGCGAAAATCAGTTTCATCAAGGATTCCACAACTGAAGATATGTGGAAGCATATAGATAAAAGTCAAGTTGAAAAGAAGTTTGGAGGTACTGCAGCTAATGTTGAGACCTATTGGTAATAGCTTAATATTCATTCTGTAATAAGTAATAGGCCTCCTCATTTCCCTTCTGATAAATATCTCCTTGACACTGATAAAAATGAAAACATCTTGATCAGCAAAGAAGAATATAGAAAAAGAGCTGAAGAAGGAAAATTAAAATTCCATAAAGTTTCACAAAGTATTGTAGGTGGTAGCAAATTGTAATTAGCTTCTCAATGGTATCATTGATATAAAACTAAATATAATCTAAACCATCTTATGTAATCAATAAAAATCTAAAATTCTTAAGTACAAAGCTCATCCCGATTTCAGTGAAACTTGTCAATAGCTAATTACATCCTTTTACAAGGAAGAATGTAATCCTAGCGTTCTAGCTACTAACAATGGACATGAAAGAGCCTTTGGGATAAAATGAATCCGGAGAAATGAGATTAGATAAGTTAATTCATTGTCTTTTTTGAACATCTCTAAGAAATTAAAAATATACAAGTACATGATAAATTAAAACTTATGACTTCAAATACTGAACTCAACATTCAGGATGGGAAATACCATACAAAAACTGAGGAAGCTTTAGAGTTTTTCCAGCCCAAAAATTTGAACAATTACTTTGATAAGCTTCCCTCAACAATTAAGAAAAATGAAGATTCACATTTTTCAAAAGAAAATACTTTACCTAATAATGATAACACTAAAGATGGAATCTATCAAAACAATTCTCCGGTTAAAGCCCTCCAATTTAAAGTAATTCCACATTACACGTTTCCAGATCCTCAACACTTCAAATATAATCTTCGTTTATCACATCGTAACATGATCAAGCCAATTGATGTTGAAGATAATATGGAAATTGGACTTGATGACAGTCTTGAAGAACCAAAGCATGATGAAGAAATAAACAAGAGCACTCAGAGCAATAATAATAATAATCAATTATCAGTAAAAAACTCAATTCCGAAGATCCAAACTCTTCCATTAAAAAAAGAGAGCCTAGTACAAAAGGTAATTAATGAATATTATAGCTTATCTTTAGTTGATCTTGGATGCCGAACCTGACTCAACTATACATCTCCCCGCAACAATAATCAGGTTCACCAACTTAGTTTTGAACAAACCCATAACAATAAAAGGCCTTCCTGGAACTATAATCGAAGTTTTAGAAGGCCCAATCATTATTGAACCCCAAGCATCGAGTAATAAAGAAGTTAAAGTTACATTTTGCGAATGTACAATTCATGCTGATTATTATAAGACCAAAATCTTAGACAATATTCAGACTAGATCTGATAGCTCAACAAGAAGTATCAACTTATGATCTTCATTCACATATTTAGGAGGTGGGAATCTTGGAACAAAGGATAATTCTGAGGATTCATTTAAAACTATGGAAAAAAAGATTGTTAATCAAAGCCTGGTAGAAAAGTTTGAAGCCAGCTCTTTTCCTAGCACTTGTGAAGAGAGCAATTTAACCTTATTTGAGATTCGATCTGGAGCCGTCTTAGAAGTAAGAGATTGTCACTTGAAGAGCTTCGTTAAATTGAATCTTTCCTCAGATGAAGGAAGATATATTGGTGATATCCACGAGACTGCTTTTGTTCTAAGGAATAACAATAAAAGTATAGAAGCACCATCCTTGATTCTTAAATCCACTTCTATGGCTAATTTTTACACTTTTATCTCCTCTGATGAAGGAAGTACAGTTTGTGTATATAAGAGTTTTCTCACTGAATCGAGAGGACATTCACTTAATTTCACTGGACCAGCATGTGTTAAAATTGCTGAAAGTGTGTTCGATCGTCCAGAAAAATCAGCGATCAATATTAGATATTCTAAAGAATCTCTGTCCCTTTCAAGCTCAGTTATTTCCATAAAAAATAACGAAATAATGAAAGGAAATTCATATGGAATAAGTATTTTTGGAGAGACAACCAGGCATCAAAATATTAGAATCACTATTGAGGGTAACAAACTTTTATTGCTAAAGAAAGATGGCATAGGGATTAAATTTATCAACTTTGCAGAGATAAATATCAATAGTAATACTATCCATGGTGCAAAAGGAAATGGAATTTATCTTCATAATGTACAGGATTTACAGGAGTCTTCACAAATTCAATGCAAGAAAAACAGTATTCACTCCTGTGAGAATAATGGAATTATTATCAAGAATGCTCCTTCAATCATCGAAAACAATGACATAGCGTTGAATCAAAAGAATGGTATTTTCCTTATGAGTGAAGATGATAACTTTAATGAAAAATCTTTGGCAAACATGAGAATTATCCTCAATTTTTGTAGAATACATGAAAATCAGGAGTCTGGAATTAATATCTCAGGAAAACTTCTTTCTCCAATTATACTCAATTCTTGTTCCATTCGAACAAATCGACACGGTGTATATATAAATGAGAAGCCAAGCTCTGAGATTCCAAGAGTAATTATTAAAGACAAGAAAAAGGGATCATCAGCTGTCTTCAAAAACGAAAAAGGTACACACTTTTGTCTAGAAAAATGCGAGATTGCTAACAATTCTATCTCTGGAATTCATATCAAAAGCATCTATAGTCCAATTTATATTTCTCAGAACGTTGTCAATATGAATAAAGAATATGCTCTTTATTTGGATCAGCCACAATGTAAGGAACTAGTAATTATCAAGGATCTTGCAAGAGGCAACCTGTTGGACTATTTCAATGGTTATATTGGTGGACCTTGGGGAGAATTAACTGACGAGAAGCCCACAAGCTGCAAGTCTTCAAACCCTTGTAACATATTTTAACAGCAACTATCAACTAATTAGTGAGATTTGTATAATATACTTCTGTCTTTACACTCTTAGTGAAAGTCTCATGTGACTATGTATGAAATTTTCATACTACTGTAATTTTATCGTTCCTCATTTTTGACATATCAAATTAAATTTTATTCATGCTTAAGAAAGGACTACAACAGTTTTGGAAATATTCATATAATTGTCCACCCACTCGTCCTCTATAT